>Ga0058698_10000007_pt1 | contig 327466 bp, 333 predicted proteins | sample AgamicAsSfe_FD_67288 | JGI IMG/M metagenome (GOLD analysis project Ga0058698, IMG submission 67288) | Agave microbial communities from Guanajuato, Mexico - As.Sf.e | ecosystem: Host-associated > Plants > Phyllosphere > Phylloplane/Leaf | place: Guanajuato, Mexico | collected 2012-05-30
TTGTTTGGTGGCGATAGCGAAGAGGTCACACCCGTTCCCATACCGAACACGGAAGTTAAGCTCTTCAGCGCCGATGGTAGTCGGGGGTTTCCCCCTGTGAGAGTAGGACGCCGCCAAGCATTACTTTTATCATCGCGGGGTGGAGCAGTTCGGTAGCTCGTCGGGCTCATAACCCGAAGGTCGCAGGTTCAAATCCTGCCCCCGCAACCAAATATATGGTTAAATAAGGAGTGCCCTAAGGGTGCAACCAAAATAATCCTATACAAATATGGTCCGGTAGTTCAGTTGGTTAGAATGCCTGCCTGTCACGCAGGAGGTCGCGGGTTCGAGTCCCGTCCGGACCGCCATTAATGTAAACGAAACGATCATGTTTTCGTTTTTTTTTGTGTTTTCTTTTACTATATCTTCTGCTTGGTGTCATAGCCAAGCTTTCTTTATATCGGGAACATCTTGGATATTCCAGCAAAATTCGATAAACTAGGAAGAGCACATATAGGCATAAGCAGGGTTGAAAGGAGATTTTGGTTCATGGATGAATTTGATTTGATACATAGCATTACTCCGCGGACCATTCACCATTCTTCCGTTGATGTAGGAATAGGGGATGATGCAGCGCTCTACACTGCGAAACACGGCGTTCAGGAAATTGTTTGTGTTGATACTATGGTAGAAGACGTGCACTTCAAATTACACTATTCCTCACCTGAAGATATCGGGTATAAGGCGTTAGCCGTTAATATAAGTGATATTGCCGCGATGGGAGGCATTCCGAAATTTTATTTGGTATCACTTGCGGTACCTTCAAAATGGACGGCATCCGAAGTCAAGGCGATGTATGAAGGAATGAATGAACTGGCGAAACTATATCAGATGGATCTGATTGGTGGCGATACAGTTTCTACCGCTGACAAATTAGTCGTTACAGTCACTGTGATCGGTGAAGTTGAAAAGGGACGTGCCTGTTTGCGCAGTCTGGCAAGACCGAATGATGTTGTGTTTGTAACCGGTGAAATCGGTTCTTCTGCAGCAGGGCTTTCTTTATTGCTGGAAGAGACTAATCCTCAAAACTCATCTGTGGAAACGGATTACTTTATCCACAGGCATAAACGGCCTGAGCCAAGAGTAAGCGTCGGCAGATTATGCTCGATTTTTAAACGGGCAGCTTTAAATGATGTTAGTGACGGATTGGCTAGTGAACTGAACGAGATTGCAGAAGCCAGCTGTGTTTCAATTGAAATTGATGAAAGCATGCTTCCAATTCATTCTGATTTGCCTAAGCTTCATCCTAACTGGAAAGAATGGGCTTTGTTTGGCGGTGAGGATTTTGAGCTGACAGGGACGGTTTCAAAAGAGGAGTGGGAAGTGTTGAAGCAGCAGTGCGCAGCACGTCAACTTCCCATTACAAAGATTGGCCATGTCAGGGAAAAAACAAAATCTAAAGTGATCCTAAAAACAGATCAAACATCAATGACCTTAGAGAAAAAGGGATATAATCATTTTAAATAAGACGGGTGACTCGTGTGAAGCAATTAAAATGGAGAACTGTAAATCCAGAAGAAACAAAAGCAATTGCCAAGCTGACGGCATCGTTTGCTAAACCGGGAGACGTCCTGACATTAGAGGGCGATTTAGGTGCAGGAAAAACGACTTTTACGAAAGGTTTTGCAGAAGGGCTGGGAATTACACGTGTTGTAAACAGTCCGACTTTTACAATTATAAAAGAATATAACGATGGCGTACTTCCTCTTTATCATATGGATGTGTATAGAATGGAAGATGAAAGTGAAGATTTGGGACTTGATGAATATTTTCACGGACAAGGTGTCTGTCTCGTTGAATGGGCTCATTTAATTGAAGAACAGCTGCCGCAGGAGCGACTGCAAATTGTCATCAAAAGAGCTGGTGATGATGAGCGGGAAATTACCTTTACTGCTGTCGGGAATCGGTATGAAATGCTTTGTGAGGAGTTAAGTAGACATGACAATATTAGCAATTGATACATCAAATTATACATTGGGCATTGCGCTGCTTCGAGAAGACACTGTTATAGCAGAATACATTACATATTTGAAAAAGAACCACTCTGTAAGAGCGATGCCTGCTGTTCATTCATTGCTGAATGATTGTGATATGGCACCGCAGGACCTTTCTAAAATTGTCGTTGCAAAAGGCCCAGGTTCATACACAGGAGTAAGAATAGGTGTGACGTTGGCCAAAACACTTGCCTGGTCTTTAGACATTCCAATAAGTGCTGTATCAAGTCTTGAGACGCTTGCGGCAAATGGCCGGCATTTTGACGGTCTGATCAGCCCAATCTTTGATGCTAGACGGGGACAGGTGTACACAGGTCTGTATCAATATAAAAATGGACTTTTAGAGCAAGTTGTTCCAGATCAAAATGTGATGCTGGCAGATTGGCTGGAGATGTTAAAAGAAAAGGATCGTCCTGTTTTGTTTTTAGGTCACGACACTTCTATTCACAAGCAGATGATAGAGGATGTTCTTAGAACAAAAGGATTCATTGGAACTGCCGTCCAGCATAACCCGCGTCCTTCAGAATTGGCTTTTCTCGGGAAGGAAAAGGAAGCAGCTGATGTTCATGGGCTTGTCCCGGATTACTTGCGGCTGGCAGAAGCTGAAGCGAAATGGATTGAAAGTCAAAAGTAGGGTGATAGGATGAAAACAAAAGCAGCGGTCAGAAATATGCGGCTTGAAGATATAGATCACGTATACGAAATCGAAGCATCCTCCTTTACGTCTCCTTGGACGAAGGATTCGTTTTATCATGAGCTGCTGGAAAATCCGTATGCTCATTATCTCGTGATTGAAAAGGACGGCCATCTTGCTGGGTATTGCGGGATTTGGATTGTGATGGACGATGCCCAAATTACAAATATAGCGATAAAACCAGAGTATCGCGGCCAGTCTTTAGGAGAAACGCTTTTTCGCTCAGCTGTTGAACTGTGCAAAGAAAAAGACGCAAGGCGGCTTTCGCTTGAAGTGAGGGTTTCGAATCATCCTGCTCAAGGCTTATATAAGAAATTCGGGATGCAGCCCGGCGGAATAAGAAAGAACTATTATACTGATAACGGGGAAGATGCGTTAATTATGTGGGTGACGATAAATGAGTGAGCAAAAAGACATGTACGTATTAGGAATTGAAACAAGCTGTGATGAGACTGCTGCAGCTATTGTGAAAAACGGGAAAGAGATCATTTCAAACGTAGTAGCCTCTCAAATTGAAAGCCATAAGCGCTTCGGAGGCGTTGTTCCGGAAATTGCTTCAAGACATCATGTTGAACAAATCACTTTGGTTATAGAAGAGGCGTTTCGCAAAGCTGGCATGACGTATAGTGATATTGATGCGATTGCAGTAACAGAAGGTCCGGGACTGGTGGGGGCGCTTCTTATCGGAGTGAATGCCGCTAAAGCATTGAGCTTTGCACATAACATTCCGTTAGTAGGCGTTCATCATATAGCCGGTCATATATACGCGAACCGTCTTGTAGAAGACATCGTGTTCCCGGCACTGGCATTGGTCGTTTCAGGAGGCCATACAGAACTGGTTTATATGAAGGAACATGGATCATTTGAAGTCATTGGGGAAACCCTTGATGATGCGGCAGGAGAAGCCTACGACAAAGTGGCGCGGACGATGGGATTGCCATATCCGGGTGGACCGCAAATTGACAAGCTAGCTGAAAAAGGGAATGACAATATTCCGCTTCCTCGCGCATGGCTTGAAGAAGGCTCTTACAACTTCAGCTTTAGCGGATTGAAGTCTGCGGTGATCAATACGCTTCATAATGCATCCCAAAAAGGGCAAGAGATTGCTCCGGAAGATTTGTCTGCCAGTTTCCAAAATAGTGTGATCGATGTCTTGGTAACCAAAACGGCGCGCGCGGCAAAGGAATATGATGTCAAACAGGTCCTTTTAGCCGGAGGAGTAGCTGCAAACAGAGGCCTCAGAGCTGCATTAGAAAAGGAATTTGCCCAGCATGAAGGGATTACGCTTGTCATTCCTCCATTAGCTTTATGCACGGATAATGCTGCGATGATTGCTGCTGCTGGTACAATTGCTTTTGAAAAAGGAATTCGCGGTGCATATGATATGAATGGCCAGCCCGGCCTTGAATTGACTTCTTATAAAAGTCTCACGAGATAATAGCGTGAGACTTTTTATATGTTTGTTATTAACAGATAATTCACAATTTATCCACATGTCTGTGAGTAATTATAGAGATATAGATGGATAAAGGGCTGAAGTCGCTGTTAATAAAGTGGATAAATTCAGAATATTTTGTGGATATTGTGTATAAAGCGCTTACTTTGTTTTGCTTATTAGGGTATGTTCTGTGGATAAAAAGCACCTCTAAAAAGAGGTGCTTGACTTTTTTAATCTTCTTCTGTGGATAGTTCTTCCCATTCGGACAAAAGAGATTCCAGCTCCTGATTGAGCTTCTCATTGTCTGCATGGATAGCTTGTACTTTTTCATGATCCTGATAGACTTCAGGGTCACATAGCAATTCATCATTGCGGCTGATGTTTTCTTCAATGGTTTGAACAGTGGTTTCAATTTCTTCAATCCGACGGAGTCGTTGGCGCTCTTTCTTTTTCCATTCTTTTTCTTCCTCGTAGGAACGTTTGGAGTCAGACTTCACTGTAGCTGGCGTTTTTTCAGTTTCCTCTTGTTGATTTATTTTCTCCAATTCAAGCTGCTCTGTTTTTTTCTCTGTATAATAATCGTAATCTCCCAGATACTCCTCTATATGGCTTGAAGAAAGCTCCAATACTCTTGTGGCGATTCTGTTAATAAAATATCTGTCATGTGAGACAAATAACAGTGTGCCTGGATAATCAATCAGCGCGTTTTCGAGAACTTCTTTGCTGTCTAAATCCAGATGGTTAGTCGGTTCATCAAGGATGAGAAAGTTGGCTTTTTGAAGCATCAGCTTAGCTAGAGCCAATCTTGCTTTTTCGCCTCCGCTCAGTGAATGAACTGGTTTCAGCACATCATCTCCGGAGAATAAGAAATTTCCGAGACACGTTCTGATTTCTTTTTCTGGGAGCCCGGGGTACTCGTCCCACAGCTCATCAAGGACACGTTTAGAGGAAGTCAGCTCAGCCTGTTCCTGATCATAATAGCCGACACTGACATTTGAGCCGTATGAGATCGTTCCTTGATCTGGTTTTAGGGTGTCTATCAATGTTTTCAGCAATGTTGATTTACCAATTCCGTTAGGGCCGACAAGCGCAGCGCTTTCTCCTCTTGTGAGCATGAATGACACTTCTGTTAAAAGCGGCGGCTGGTTTTCATAGCTGATTGTGAGATCATGAACACGAAGGACTTCATTTCCGCTCTGTTTTGTAATATCAAAATGAAAGTTTGCGGATTTTTCATCGCCAAGCGGTTTTGACATGACTTCCATTCGCTCCAGCTGCTTTCTGCGGCTTTGCGCCCTTTTGGTGGTAGAGGCTCTCGCCAGATTTCGGTCTACGAAGTCCTGCAGCTTTGCAATTTCGTCCTGCTGCTTTTCATACATTTTCAGATCTTTTTCATACTGCGCGGCTTTTTGGTCGAGATAAGCGCTGTAGTTGCCGTGATACTTTTTGCTTTCTGCTCTTGATACCTCGTATACCTGGTTTACTACTTTGTCCAAAAAGTAGCGGTCATGCGAAACGATGAGAATGGCGCCTGAATAGCCTTGTAAATAATGCTCAAGCCAAGTAAGCGTATCAATATCCAGATGGTTTGTCGGCTCATCGAGAATGAGCAAATCAGGCTGTGTTAACAGAAGATTACCTAAAGCCAGTCTTGTTTTCTGGCCTCCGCTGAGGCTTTGAACCTGTGTAGAATCGTCAAAATGGCTGAAGCCGAGACCATGCAGCACAGATCTTACATCCGCTTCATATTGATAGCCGCCTTTATCTTTGAATTCCTGCTGAAGGCGGTCGTAGGTTTTCATGATGCTTTCTAATTCACCCGGGTCAGCTGCCGCCATTTTTTCTTCCATAGCCCGCATTTCCTTTTCCATTGCTTTTAAGTGGTCAAAAACAGTCAGCAGCTCTTCTTTTATGGTAAGCTTAGAATCCAAGCCAGTATGCTGGGCGAGATATCCCATTGTAATATCTTTCGGTTTAATAATTTCGCCCTTTTCATACGAAAGCTGGCCTGCGATAATTTTAAGGAGCGTGGATTTTCCGGCGCCATTTCTTCCTACAATGGCGATGCGATCACGATTTCTGACTTCCAGCTTTATATTGTTTAAAATAGTATCAGCACCAAACGATTTGGACAGCTGATTAACTTGTAAGATCATCATATTATTTCACCTCTGCTATAATAAGTTAAGTGTAGCTTATGAACCAGAAGTCAGCAAACAATACATTGGCCATATAAGACATAGAGAAGAAAATAGTGTATGATCTGTTTAAGGAGCGTTTTAATATGAATGGATTTTCTCATTTTAATGAACAGGGCAGAGCCCAGATGGTGGATATCAGCGAAAAATCTTCGACTGTCCGTACTGCGGCGGCTGTTTCAAGCGTACACATGAAGAATGAAGTGTACGAGAAAATACAAAGTCACGATATCGGCAAAGGAGATGTACTGGCTGTCGCACAGGTGGCAGGCATTATGGCCGCAAAGCAAACGTCGAATATCATTCCGATGTGCCACCCCCTTTCACTGAGCGGGGTAGATATATCGTTTGACTGGAAAATAAAAGAAGCAGAAGTTATACTTCATATAAAAGCACAGGTCAAAACGAAAGGGAGTACAGGTGTGGAAATGGAAGCGCTCACTTCTGCATCGGTGTGCGCTCTTACCGTTTACGATATGTGCAAGGCCCTTGATAAGGGGATGGTCATCGGCCCTACTTTCTTGCTGGAGAAGACAGGCGGGAAAAACGGTGACTTTAAAAGAGAACTATCCGAGTATAATTTGGAGGACCAAAAATGAATAAGGATCAATCAAAAATTCCGCAGGCGACGGCGAAACGGCTGCCGCTTTACTATCGCTTTTTAAAGAATCTGCATGCGTCAGGAAAACAGCGTGTATCATCCGCTGAACTCAGTGATGCCGTAAAGGTTGATTCTGCCACGATTCGGAGGGATTTTTCCTATTTTGGAGCTCTTGGCAAAAAAGGATACGGATATAATGTGGATTATTTGCTGTCTTTTTTCCGAAAAACGCTTGATCAGGATGAGATGACAGACGTCATCTTGATTGGTGTCGGGAACTTGGGAACGGCATTTCTCCACTATAATTTCACAAAAAACAATAACACAAAAATTTCTATGGCTTTTGATATAAATGAGAGTAAAATAGGAACTGAGGTAGGCGGCGTGCCCGTCTATAACCTTGATGACCTTGAACAACACGTAAAAGATGAATCAGTTGCCATTCTTACAGTGCCAGCAGTTGCCGCTCAATCCATTACAGACAGATTGGTCGCATTAGGAATCAAGGGAATCCTTAATTTTACGCCGGCCCGTTTGAATGTGCCGGAACACATTCGAATTCATCATATAGATTTAGCAGTTGAGCTTCAGTCACTGGTTTATTTTTTGAAGCATTATTCAGTTTTAGAGGAAATCGAATAAGGGAAAGGAGGAGCCCAAATATGCCGATCGGTCCTGGAAGCCTTGCTGTTATCGCAATCGTTGCTCTGATTATCTTCGGTCCCAAAAAGCTGCCTGAATTGGGGAAAGCAGCGGGAGACACACTTCGTGAATTCAAAAACGCTACTAAAGGATTAACGAGTGATGAAGAGGAAAAAAAGAAAGAAGACCAGTAAGTTAGGATGACACGAATGAAAGTGAATCAAATGTCGCTGCTGGAGCATATTGCTGAGCTTCGAAAACGGTTGCTGATTGTAGCGCTGGCGTTTGTCGTTTTCTTTATTGCTGGATTTTTTTTAGCAAAGCCGATTATTGTGTACCTCCAAGAAACAGATGAAGCGAAGCAGCTTACGCTTAACGCGTTTAACCTGACAGACCCGCTTTATGTGTTTATGCAATTTGCATTTATCATCGGCATAGTCTTGACCTCGCCAGTTATTCTTTATCAGCTTTGGGCTTTTGTGAGCCCGGGCCTCTATGAGAAAGAGCGCAAAGTAACGCTCAGCTACATTCCGATCTCTATTTTGCTGTTTTTAGCGGGCTTATCTTTTTCATATTATATTTTATTTCCTTTTGTTGTTGATTTTATGAAGCGAATTTCTCAGGACTTGAATGTCAATCAGGTGATCGGAATTAATGAATATTTTCATTTTCTTCTGCAGCTGACGATTCCGTTTGGACTGCTGTTCCAAATGCCGGTCATCCTCATGTTTTTGACCAGGCTCGGAATTGTGACACCGATGTTCTTGGCGAAAATCAGAAAGTATGCGTATTTTACGCTGCTGGTGATCGCAGCCCTGATTACACCGCCTGAGCTTCTGTCCCATATGATGGTTACAGTCCCGCTTTTGATTTTATATGAAATCAGTATTCTGATATCGAAGGCCGCTTATCGGAAAGCGCAGAAAAGCAGTGCTGCCGATCAGGACGTGTCTTCGGGGCAATAATAAAAAATCCATTTCTCATGAGGGAAATGGATTCAGCGTGTTGACAAACCCCCGCATTTGTTGTCAAGCCTGTGCGTTGGTGCTCACGAATGAAAACATTCGCTCCGCTCCAATGCTCGCCTTTCCTAGACTTCAAGGGTTTTCAATCACGCTGAAAATGACAAAATCCTAAAACGAAAGCCGTTTTAGGATTTAATTTGAATCCATTTCTCATTCAGAAATGGATTTTCTTTATTTTTGGTTCTTTTTGATTTTAAATGAAAAGGCGAACATCTTAAAAGAAATGCTGATGTTGTAAGCGGCGAACACCATCAGCAGGATGGAGTAAAATGACCACATGCTGCCTGGCGAGCTTGCGGCAAGATAAGTAAAGATGCACCCTACGGCAAAGTAGATCATTCCCCAAACTACCGGGTTTCTCATAAAAATAATCCTCCAATAATCAATTGCATTTGTGTGCTCTGCTGTTCAAGGTAATTCCGAACAGGCTCAAGCTGCATGATGACGACGAATGTATTCATCATTAAATGGGCGAAAATCGGCACCCATATCCGTTTTGTTCTGGCATATAAAAAGGCAAAGGTAAAGCCCATTGCTGTATATAGAAGAAGATGCTTCAAATCAGCGTGAACAATACCGAAAATAACCGAGCTGATCAGTCCTGCAAAAAAGAAATTCGTTTTTTCGTACAGCGCGCCGAAAATGATTTTTCTGAAGATGATTTCTTCTAATATAGGCCCGACGATGGAAGAAACGATAATCATGAGCGGGACTGCCTGAATGACATCCAGAATCGCTTGTGTATTTTCTGATTCTCTTCCGATGCCAAAAACATAATATTCAATAGAGCCTGCTATTCCTTGAGAGAAAAGGGCAATGAAAAAACCGGCTATCGCCCAAAGGATAGAAAGTCCGATTGAGTCCTTCTGTCCGTTTCGCAGCGTTTCTTTCGGAACGGTTCTCAGAATGAGCAGAACAACAACGAGACAGGCGATAAAGCTGATAACGGACCATAATCCTTGTGCATGCAGCATATTTTCATCTGTAGGCTGTCCTCCGGCATAACCGAATTTAAATAACAAGGGAATCGCGATTAATGCGGAAAACTGCATGATGATATATGTCAAAATAATAAACCAATACTGTTTTCTCAAATGGTATGTACTCCTTTGTTAAGTAGGTTTCGTTCATCTACAGCTATTGTAACATAATCGGAACGGGGGTGAAAAAGCTAACGGAAAAGGGACGGAAAAGAATGATGTAAGCGTGAAAAATTTTTTATCTTATCACTTGAAATTGGAAGGGAGATTCTTTATTATAAGAATTGTGTTAGCACTCTTTAGTGATGAGTGCTAAAATTACATATTCATACTATTGAGGAGGTTATTACATTGTTAAAGCCATTAGGTGATCGCGTTGTCATTGAACTCGTAGAATCTGAAGAAAAAACTGCCAGCGGAATTGTGTTGCCGGATTCTGCAAAAGAAAAACCGCAAGAAGGCAAAATCGTGGCAGCTGGTTCAGGTCGCGTGTTAGAAAGCGGAGAGCGCGTTGCTTTAGAAGTAAAAGAGGGCGACCGCATTATCTTCTCAAAATACGCAGGTACTGAAGTGAAATACGAAGGTACTGAATACTTAATCTTACGTGAAAGCGACATTTTAGCTGTTATCGGCTAATTCTTAAATAAACAATATTTAAAACATTTGAGGAGGTCTTGTAAACATGGCAAAAGAAATTAAGTTTAGTGAAGAAGCTCGCCGCGCAATGCTTCGCGGTGTCGATGCACTTGCTGATGCTGTTAAAGTAACTTTAGGACCAAAAGGACGCAACGTGGTTCTAGAGAAAAAATTCGGTTCTCCGTTAATCACAAATGACGGTGTAACAATCGCTAAAGAAATCGAGCTAGAAGACGCGTTTGAAAACATGGGTGCTAAGCTTGTTGCTGAAGTAGCCAGCAAAACAAACGACGTTGCAGGTGACGGTACAACAACTGCAACAGTTCTTGCGCAAGCAATGATCCGTGAAGGCCTTAAAAACGTAACAGCAGGCGCTAACCCTGTAGGCGTGCGTAAAGGGATGGAACAAGCTGTAGCGGTTGCGATCGAAAACTTAAAAGAAATTTCTAAGCCAATCGAAGGCAAAGAGTCTATCGCTCAGGTTGCTGCGATCTCTGCTGCTGATGAGGAAGTCGGAAGCCTTATCGCTGAAGCAATGGAGCGCGTAGGAAACGACGGCGTTATCACAATCGAAGAGTCTAAAGGCTTCACAACTGAGCTTGAAGTTGTTGAAGGTATGCAATTCGACCGCGGATATGCGTCTCCTTACATGGTAACTGACTCTGATAAGATGGAAGCGGTTCTTGACAATCCTTACATCTTAATCACAGACAAAAAAATCACAAACATTCAAGAAATCCTTCCTGTGCTTGAGCAGGTTGTTCAGCAAGGCAAACCATTGCTTCTGATCGCTGAGGATGTTGAAGGCGAAGCACTTGCAACACTTGTTGTGAACAAACTTCGCGGCACATTCAACGCAGTTGCTGTTAAAGCTCCTGGCTTCGGTGACCGCCGTAAAGCAATGCTTGAAGACATCGCTGTCCTTACTGGCGGAGAAGTCATCACAGAAGATCTTGGCCTTGACCTGAAATCTACTCAAATCGCTCAATTGGGACGCGCTTCTAAAGTTGTCGTTACTAAAGAAAACACAACAATCGTTGAAGGCGCTGGCGAAACAGACAAAATTTCTGCCCGCGTGACTCAAATCCGCGCTCAAGTGGAAGAAACAACTTCTGAATTCGACAGAGAAAAATTACAAGAGCGTCTTGCTAAACTTGCTGGCGGCGTAGCTGTCATCAAAGTCGGCGCTGCGACTGAAACTGAACTGAAAGAGCGTAAACTTCGCATCGAAGACGCCCTGAACTCAACTCGCGCAGCTGTTGAAGAAGGCATCGTATCCGGTGGTGGTACAGCGCTTGTAAACGTATATAATAAAGTCGCTGCAGTTGAAGCTGAAGGCGATGCTCAAACAGGTATCAACATCGTGCTTCGCGCGCTTGAAGAGCCAATCCGTCAAATCGCACACAATGCTGGTCTTGAAGGATCTGTCATCGTTGAACGCCTCAAAAACGAAGAAATCGGCGTAGGCTTCAACGCTGCAACTGGCGAATGGGTAAACATGATCGAAAAAGGTATCGTTGACCCAACGAAAGTTACACGCTCAGCTCTTCAAAACGCTGCGTCTGTAGCTGCAATGTTCTTAACAACTGAAGCCGTTGTCGCTGACAAGCCAGAAGAAAACGCTGGCGGCGGAATGCCTGACATGGGCGGCATGGGCGGTATGGGCGGCATGATGTAATCAAACGGCGAAAACCCTTGATATACCAAGGGTTTGACCGTTGATTTCATCTGAAATGCCCAAAAAAATAACATTTTGATAACATTTCTTCATGAAATCCCGATATTGAGGATGTTTCCGAAAGTCTTCTGGACTTTTTGCGAAGCATCCTCTTTCATTTTTTCAGTAACGTGTGTGTAAATTCTCATTGTAGTTTTCATATCATCGTGACCAACTCTTTTCATGATCGTTGTAATGTCTACCCGAGCTTCAGTCAACATGCTGATATGTGTGTGTCTGAAAATATGGGGAGTTGCATGCTTCTTAATAGATGTTTTCTCGAGTAACCTTTCCATACGCACAATGATATTTTTAGGCAGGAATGGATATCCATTTTCTCTCGCAAAAACAAAATTACCATCATGGTATTCCTCTGGCTTTATGCGGGACTGAAGCCTTCTTTTTTTCTGTCGCATTTGATATTCCTTTAGCATGTCCATGATCTGATCTTCCACTTCGATTGTACGGACTGAGCCGGCTGTTTTAGGTGGGACCAATTCATACTCTTTCATGTTGTTATTTTCTGAGTATATGGTTTTGGTTATGCGGATTTCATTGGTTTCAAAATTGATGTCGGTCCATTTTAGGGCACATAATTCGCCTGAACGCATTCCGGAAAAAGCAAGCAAATAAAATCTTTCAAGATCCATGTCTAATCCAAATTCCTTCACAGTTAAAAGGAATTCTTCAAGTTCCTCTTTTTCAAAATACTTTTCTTCAATCGGGTTATTTTCGATATCTTCTACAGTTAAACGTTTTTTCGGAACGACTGCACCTTCAGTTGGGCTATGTTTCAATAGCTTTCGTTGTATGGCATATTTAAAAATCAGCCCTGCTGTAGTATGGACCCCACTTATTGTATTTCGAGCATAGCCTTGTTCCGTAAGATCATTTAATATTTTTTGGTACTTTCTTGTTGTGATCTTTGCAATATTTGTTTTGGCAATATATCGGTTGAGAATTTTAATTTCTTTTGTTCTAATCCTAATGGTGCCTTTCTTGTTGCCAGTGGTAAGTGCATAATCACGAATCCAATCAGCAGCCAGCTTTTCAAATGTCATCTTTTTCACGATAGACTCATCTATGCCGTCTTCTACAAGAGCAGCAATAGCCTCAAGGACCCTTTTTTCAGCCTCTTTTTTGGTCTTTCCTCTTCTTGCTATTTGTTTTCGTTTTCCGGTGACCGGATCTCTTGGACCGTCACCGACAGCGAGCCACTTCTTACCCTTTACTAATTCCTCAAAGTACAATTTACTCACCTCATTTTTATTGAATGGTTTTATAGAGTTCTTTATACATCATGAATGAAAACTGTTTCCTTCTGTACATTTCTAGCCGTTTTGCAGCAAAAGGATATGTTACGTTGAAGGTGTCACCTATTAACTTTATAGCCTCTGACTGCATGCGTGGCAACGAAATTTTTTCAAGCATAAATGTTGGCACACAGAAATGATACATAAAGCTATTAGCCTGGTATTCTTGCAATTGGCGAAACAAGCGATTCATATTGAATTGGTTTCCACAATGCTTAATCACGTGCCCGAGTTCGTGTACAAAATCCTCCCATTGCTGCTGACGAGATGTCCTTGAATCCAACACCATGCTATAAAGACCATTTATACAAAACATGCTGCTGGCGGTCTCCTCGTAATGAATCCATATTTCGAAAGCAGCTGCAATGCGCTCCATATCTATCTCTTCAGGAGTAAGCATATTTAATTTGAGATAGATCTTTTTCACTTCTTCTTCTAAGTGTGATAACCGAATAGCCATAATTAACACCGCCAAGATGGGAATGTATGTTCTGTTTTTGGTGTGAAAGAAAAGCCCAAGATAAAAGGGCTATTATAAATTAAGTAATTGTTTCTTCTTGATTTCATATTCTTCTTGAGTGATAGCATCCATGTCCAATAACTCTTTATATTTTTTTAACTCATCGGCTGCTGAAATACTTGGTGCTGGTGCAGATGCCGTGGTTGCTGCTGATTGCGCTGGCGCAGCCTGATGCTCCTCGATATACTTTTGAATTTCTAAAACCATGAAAAATTAAAAGAAGATACCCGTTTTTTTGGTACACCAATGGGATACGGTTGGGAAACCAGTGGCACACCATTGGGAGACGGGCATTTCATCAACCCCTTGATACATAAGGGGTTGAACACTTGTAATTATTTACATTGGTGCACGAATGGGATTACATTAGTTACCATTAGACTTTTTTGGGAAACTTCTATTAATAACTAAATAACTAAAGAATAACTAAATCAATATAGATTAGTCATTGCAATACTTTTGCTTGAAGCAATATCAATCGCTTTCCGCATTTGGAGATCTACGACCTTTTGCTTTTTCTTTCTCTTTTAGGTAATTGATAAAATCAATAGCCTGTCTACGCGCTTCTTCCGAAAAATCAGATGCATCTTTAAAGGCGATTTGTAGATCTGGATCATCCGTAACTTTGTAAGGGGCTTTCTCTTCATGAACAACAGGTTTGCTGTTAGGCTGGTGCCCCAGCAAATAATCAACTGTTACTTCAAAGAAATTAGCGATTTTCACAAGGGTTTCGTGATCCGGTTCTCTTTTACCTTGTTCGTAAGATGCATATGTTGTACGAGCAATTCCTAAATTATCAGCAACTTCTTGTTGATTCATTTTTTTCCCGTCACGGAGTTTTTTTAGTCTAATTGAAAAATTCATAGATATCGCCTCTCGCATTTTGTGGAACTAACTATATTATAACTACACAATTAGCGTAGTATATATAAATTACTCGAAAAGAGTATTTTTTTTTGAAAAAGGGTTTACAAGACTCGAAGTGCGTAGTATATTTAACTCAACGACACGAAATGAGTCATGGAGGTGAAAGAAATGCCTGTCAAAACAAGAGATTGGCTAAAACACAAACGCTTATCAAAGGGACTGACTCAAAAAGGCGTTGCTGATAAAGCTGGCATTGCTCGAACGACTTACGCTTCCATTGAACAAGGCGAAAGAAATGCAGGAGTACCGACAGCGAAAGCTATTTCACAGGTTCTTGATTTTCATTGGACTATTTTTTTTGATGAAACACTACGCGTTTCGAGTAATGAACGTAAATCAAATTCAGCATAGGAGGTTAAAGATATGTTCACTATGCAGTACGACGAAAAATTCATAGATCAGATTGCTGCAAAGATTGCAGACAGAGCAACTGAAATGCTTGTTGAACGTCTTGGCTCACTGAATGAACTCCCTCATGTTCTTACAAGGGAAGAAGCTATGAAAGTTCTTCGGTGCGGTCAAACGAAAATGTCTGAATTGATGGCTCGGCCTGATTTTCCGGTTAACGATGAGTTTGGAAAGAAAATACCGACACAATTACTTTTCAAATGGATCGAACGAAACACCCGATGGATTGAAGAAAATACAAAGTATTTTCACAAGGAGGCAACAGCGTGAATCAACTCGTTTTTATAGAAGGCAACCAAGTTGTAACAGATAGTCTTACTGTCGCAGAAGTCTTCGGAAAACGTCATGACACGGTTTTGCGTGACATCAGAAACCTTGATTCTAGTAAAGAATTTAATCTCCACAATTTTGCGGAGGTTGAGTACCAGGACAATAAAAACCGCACTTATAAAAAATATCTAATCAAACGTGACGGACTCACATTTTTAGTTTTTGGTTATACAGGCGCAAAGGCAGCGATATTCAAAGAAAAATACATTGCGGAGTTTAACCGCATGGAAGCAGAGTTGCAAAAAATGACTCAGCCGTCCTACATGATCGAAGATCCAGTCAGCCGGGCAAAGCGATGGATCAGCGAGCAGGAAGAACGGCAGCAACTTGAACAAACATTGAAGATTCAAGAACCATTAGTCAACTTTGCACAGAGTTGTATGGCATCAGAAAGATCAATGCTTGTTCGTGAACTGGCAAAGCTTGCTTGTAAAAACGGCATTGTTATCGGTGAGAAACGGCTCTTTCAGAAGCTGCGCGAATGGAAGATGATCATGGCCAACAGAAATGAGCCATACCAGGAATATATCGAGCGCGGTTACTTTGAAATCGCACAGGGGGTGCGAGATGTAAACGGCACACCGAAGTCCTGGCTGACAATGCGCATCACTCCGAAGGGACAAGCCTTCATCATCAATAAGCTGAAACAGCAAGCGAGCTAGTTCCTTCATTAATTAAATTTTACCAAATAATTCCCCGTGAAACAGGAGGCGAACATATGTCGAACAACCCGTATAAACTCGATAATTTACCAAAAATTATGAGGGAGGTTAGAAAGGCAATTGGTTTTACTCAATTCCAATTAGGACAGTTACTTGGCGGCAAGGATCAGCGGTATGTATCTGAGGTCGAAAATGGTCTAAGCACACTAACGCCTGAACTCTGCATCAAGTGGTTTGAGGTATGCGGAGCTTATGAACACATTGACCTTGTGCATTACTTGTTCCGGCTCCATCCGAGGGCGACTGCGCCAGTCGATCCGGCGTTGAATGTAAGTCCTAGCAAAGCGCTTATCAATTTTATGAAACAAACAAAAGAATCACTTGAGGCTGCTGAAAATATCGCACTCTGGTTGGCAAATGAGCGGCCAGGCAGAGTTGAGGCTCTTCCCATGAGTGATCTTAAAGAGATTCTTGATCTGGGACCAGCTATTGATACTCTCTTTTATGCCCTATCTAGAAGTCATGGTCTAAAGATGCAGGAGCTGGCGGAAAAGTGGACACGTAAAGCGTTAATGGATCAAGTTGCAATGTCAAAACAAGAGGAAAGGCAGGCTATGCTCGTATGAAACTCAATCAATTCTTGAAATCCGATGTAGAAGTCGCAAAACGTAAATCAGATTCAGTTGAAAGTATGGCTGATCTATTACTGGCCTCTTTAAAAGATGGTGATTATGAAGAAGCTTTAGATATTCTTGGCAGTATTAAAGCAAATATTGAAGATTTGAAACGCATTTCGAATAAAGGGTTGTTATATGATACGGCATTAAAAATGCAAAAGCGAGGCATTGATTTGTCATTGGTACGCAGGAGCTTAGGCTGATGGTTCACTTTGTACACAAACCAGCAACAGCGTTGGAAGTCAGAGCATGGTGTGAAAGAATCCGAAATCATAGCGAACTGCACTTGATTTGGGATGAACGCACAGCAAATTACAGAAAGGAGAATATGAATGATCGAAAATCCAATGATTTTAAACAACTGGCACGACAAGTTGACTGAGCCAGAAACACAAAAGGATTTTTTCGGGGATGAAGTTACCCCAGTCGATGATTATGTAATTGATTGCGGCGCGGTGATCTTGAGAGAGAACCTTGATCGTTATCTCAGGGAGCAGCTTGGCTTCAAATTTAAAAATGAGCAATAAAAAAGCCCACTTGGCAGAGTGGACTCAGTAAGGCGTTTTGACTTAAATAGTTACTTAATTATACCAAAACGCCTCATAAAAATCAATGGAGGTTTTATACATGGCTAAAGCAGTAAAAGTGGCATTCAGCGAGCGTCCGGAGGACCAGCAACGTTTGAGACAGGTCGGCGGTTCAATTGTATTCGCCAAAAACGGTAAAGCGCAGTTTAGTTTCCCTTCTATGGATCACTATCGGGAATGGCAGCGGCTTGGAACGGAAGCTTACAAAAGAAAGGTGGCAGAAGCACAATGAATGGATTATCACAGGTAGATTACTCAGATTACATGCCGGCCTCTCAGCAGGCATCCAGCGTGACTACAGAAGCAATGGTAAGCCGGCAGGCGCAAGAAGTACAAGCGGCTATGGTTATTGCAAAGAAATTCCCGCGTGACGTTTATGCGGCGTTCGAACGCATCAGAAAAGCTTGTGAAAGACGATTGTTAGCTGAAAATGCTGTCTATGAATACCCACGCGGCGGAAGTAAAGTGTCAGGACCTTCAATTAGGTTGGCCGAAGCACTGGCACAGAATTGGGGCAACATTGATTACGGAATCATGGAGCTTGAGCAGAAAGCTGGAGAATCCTCTGTCATGGCCTACGCTTGGGACCTTGAAACAAACACACGGCAAACCAAAATTTTCACTGTGAAACACGAAAGAAAGGCAAAGGGAAAGATCACAAAACTAGATGATCCACGCGATATTTACGAAATGGTTGCCAACCAAGGAGCTCGACGTGTCCGGGCTTGTATTCTCGGTGTCATACCTGGTGACATTGTCGATGCTGCGGTTGATATGTGTCAAAAAACTTTGATTAGTGGATATAAAGAGCCTTTGGAAGATCGTCTCAGAAGCGCGCTGTCTCTCTTTAAAAAAGAGTTTGGTGTTACTAAGGAAATGATTCAGGAGTATATCGGTAGCAATTTAGATGCATTCACAGAGCAAGACTTTCTCAAAATAGGCCGCATTTATACAGCGCTTCGTGACGGTATGGCAAAGAAGGAAGATTACTTCAATACCAAGGCTACAGGTGCAACAAAATCAAAGGCTGAGGAAGAGTTCAAAAAGCAAAAAGAGCAAGCCGACAAGCCTGCTGATAGCAAAGAAAAGGCGGGTGATCCTGCTAATGCGGATACCGGCGCTAAACAAGGAGAACTATTATTCTAACGAGATTGATAGATACTACATGTCGAACTCTCAATATAAAAGCTTTCTTCAATGTGAGGCAGCAACGATGGCAAAGATTAACGGAGAATGGACGCCTCCAACATCGGAGGCCCTTCTCTTCGGTCAATACGTTCATGCCTGGCTTGAAGGTGAACAGGCTTTTGATGAATTTAAGAAGAACACACCTTCACTATTTACTCAGAAAGGTCAACTGTATAAGCAGTATCAGTTAGCTGATTTGATGATTGAGGCAATTCAACATGATGATCTCTGTATGTTTGTTCTTCAAGGAGAAAAGGAAGTCATCGTAACTGCTGAATTGTTCGGTGTTCCGTGGAAAGGAAAGCTAGACGTATACAACCCAGCTGGCGGCCGTTTCTCCGATCTAAAAACAGCAAGGTCATTACGTGAAAGGGTTTGGGACCCGGAAATAGGATATTGCTCTTTTGTTGAGGCATACGGATACATCGCTCAGATGGCGCTTTACGCAGAAATTGAAAAAAGGATGACTGGGCGTAACGAATGGCTTGAGCCTCTGATCGTTGGAGTGTCTAAAGAAGAACCACCGGACAAAGCGGTTATCAATATAGACGAGGGCCGAATGGAAGTGGAGCTCGAAGAAATTGAAAAGAGAATGGAGCGCATTATTCAGGTTAAATACGGTGGAGAGAAGCCCTTACGGTGTGAAAAATGCAAGTATTGCCGTGCCACTAATCAACTGAACAGCATCATACATTTTTCGGAGTTGGTTAGCTGATGGAAAGGGAAGTGATCAAGGTTCCTATCCCCCATTGTTATGTCTGGCTTGTGAAGACTGTCCGACGAGATATGCGAAAAGACTTGTACACCAGGTATGTCACTGACTTTCTCAAGACAAACGAGCCGTCTCTCAGATTGGTAGAAATAGATTTTAAGGCACTGACAGCCCTGTGTGAAAGGAAGTAGGTGAGCGGCATGGATATGGAAGGTTGGGGTTATGTTATTGTCCCTTCTCGCCAATTTACAAACAGGCGCGAAAAGATGATTTATATGTGTTTACTCGAAGAGGCTGCTTTCGCACCATTTGGCTCTCTAAAGATTGGAGAAGCGATTATCAACGTTGCTGAATTGGCGAGAGAAGCTTCCATTGACGTAAAGAAGGTGCGTTATTCGCTCAGTAAGTTAGAAGAATCAGGCTTTATCAAAACGAGGCGTTTGAAGCAGAACAAAGGGATCATTGTCACAATTGTTGATTATGTAAAGCTTCAAAACACCAAGAATTACGGGAAGAAATCGGAGCCGGTACAGGAAGAAACATCAGCACAAGAAGAGCAGCAGGAGGATGAGAAGAAAGTGAAAAATAACGTATTTGCATTTTTTGAGGATGAGGGATTCGGCCTTCTATCATCGTTCATGGCTGAGAAGCTTAATAGCTTGATAGACGATTATGGCGAAGATAAGGTGCTGGAGGCAATGAAAGAGGCAGTAACGCGGAACGCCCGCAATCTTGCCTACGTACAGCGAATTCTCCAGTCAAACAAGAACAAAAGTAAGGAGTGGCAACATGGAAACACACAAAACGCAAAGTACAGACGCGGCAATGGCAGCAATACTGAAGAAGCTTCAGGAAAGGTCAGCCCAATTTTCGACGGGGTCGGCCGGGTTAGAAGAAAAGGCTGAATATGAATGCTCGAAATGCAAAGATCAACTGGGCTACATCGAGAACAAGGAAGGATATGAGGTTTGGGTCCGGTGCAAATGCATAGAGCGCCGGCGCATCCGGAAATTGATGAATTCTAGTGACATAACTGCTGAATTTGAGAAGTTGAAGTTCAAGAATTTTATAACTGAGGGGAAACCAGCTGTCGTGAAAGACACTTACGATACTGCGGTTGAATACTACAAGGATTTTGACAGCATCCGGGGCACCCGGAGCAACAGCATTGCTTTACTGGGGCAGCCAGGGTCAGGGAAAACGCATTTGCTGACAGCTATTTCAAACAAGCTGATCAAATCAAAGAACATCGCGGTTCAGTATTTTCCTTACGTGGAAGGCTTCAACGATCTGAAGGATGATTTCGACAAGCTGGAGGAGAAACTCAACCGCATGAAAGAGGTTGAAGTGCTGTTCATAGATGATCTGTTCAAGCCTGTTTACACAAACACCAAAGAAGGACGGATTAAGAAACCACGGGCAACCGATTGGCAAGTGGAGCAGACATACTCCGTCATCAATTATCGGTATCTGAACCATAAACCGGTTCTTATCTCAAGTGAATTAGACATCGAAGAGCTGGTGGATATAGACGAAGCCCTCGGCACCCGGATTTACGAAATGTGCGCGGACTATTGTGTGATCATCAAGGGAGACAGAATGCAATTAAATCATAGATTGGCAGGGTTGCGGAATGGATGAAAAAACGAATGTTAATGGATCCAAAGGAATGTATTTGTTCGGGCCTGCTGAACAAAAGGGCGGCAAGGATCTCACACCAGCTATTAGGGTGCTTGAGGAAAAGATCAGACAAATGGAGCTGATGCGCAGTGCTTAAAGCGGTGATCCTGCTGCCGGCCATTATACTAACGGCGCCAGCAAAAGAAAAGCAGATTCAGCAATGGGAAGAAAATGACGGGAGGTAAGGATAATGAATTTGCACATCGGTAAATACAGAATTACATCTGATCCAATGAACGTTATTCTAAGCGTTTCATACGAAAAGCAAGACAAGGAGGGAAACCCGACAGGCCAGATTGATTATAAGCCTATTGGTTATTTCAGAGACTTAGAGGCAGCCTGCATCCGGATCCTTAACACGGAGATTTTAACAGGGCATGCGAACACCTTTGAGGAATTGAAGGCGCTAATTCAACAAACAAAACAAATGATTACAGCGGCTATCCGGGAGGCTTCACATGCCAGCAAATAAATATGGCGCCAGGAAAACACAGGTGGACGGCATCACGTTCGATAGCCGGGCCGAAGCCAAATACTATGAGCAGCTGAAATGGCTCAAGGTGAGCAAGCAGATCAAAGATTTTAAGCTGCAGCCACGGTTCCTGCTGCAAGAGGCATTCAAAAAGAACGGCAAAACTTTTCGGAAGATTGAATATATTGCAGACTTTGAGGTTCATAACTTGGACGGCAGCATCGAGATCATTGACATCAAGGGCGTAGAAACAAAGGAATTCGCCATCAAACGCAAGCTGTATGAGCGGCGTTATGAAACGCCACTCAAGGTGCTGGCTCTGGATAAGTCACTCGGCTTCATCGAGCTGGACGAGCTGAAAAAACTCAAAAGAAAGGCGGGAAAGTCCACTGTTAAACGTGGTAATCGCAGACGATCGGCCGTTGTGGGTGCAGGAAGAAGATAAGCTCATGGCCTGTATGACACGTTGCTCTCAGTTTAAGGCATGCGCCAGCCGAATGGGTTCTGATTGCAAGAAGCTCGGCGGCACGGAAATTCCCAAAATCAATTCAGGAGGTAGATACCATGGAACAGCAAAGCATCAATCCTTACCTGCCAGGACCGGTTGAAGAATGGAAGATGACGCCGGAACAGCTGGCGGAATACGTGAAAAAGCATCCTATCGTTTACCGGGAGGAACTGAAACCATCGCCAACATTCTCAATGGCCGGATGGAAACCGGATCACTATTAAACACAAAAAAGCACCGAAGCAGAGCCCCGGCGCTTTGATATGAACTGGTACTTCTATCATAGCACAGGGGGCGCTAAGAATGTACAACCCAAGAGAAATTAATTTAAGCAAAGATACAACAATTGAACAGGCAATGGAGTCGGGCAAAATACAGATCATCGTTTTAGACGGGAGCCAGGGCACCGCACATGTCTTGGAAGCCCCGGAGCATGGCAAAACAATCATTCAAACGGCAAAGGGCAGCTTTGCTCGAGTCGATCACGAAATAGGTTTCAAAATCAAATAGCAGGGGCTTTCCCCTGCGGGGGAGGAACGGCATGGATAAATTACAGGAAATAAAAAATAGATTTTCAATAGCAACTTCACTTTATAAAAAGAAAATTGATGTTAATTGGTCCACTATTCTTGAGGATCAAGAATTTCTAATTCAATCAGTAGAAAAACAGCGGGAAATCATCGAGGAAAACAAACGCCAGCAGGAAGTAACGGTTCATCAGTTCCGGCAGGCTCAAAAGGACATTCAGCATCTAAGCGGGGATAGGAAACGATACAAACAGGCATTAGAGAAGATCATTACCAATCTCAATTTCGCGATAACAGTTGCTCGAAATGAATTGGAGGGTGATGCGAAATGAGAAAACCACTTCAAAAAGGCGAATTAGTTGTCATGCACACATGCTATGAAGCGAGCAAATACGATGGAAGAATTTGGTCCTGTACTAGTGATGAATTTACTTCTCACAGCGGCGCAAAGGTTGTTTTCTTAGATGGTTTTTCGGGATTCTTTGCGGCTGAATATCTGCAAAGAGTGAACTTACCACAAGCGCGGGAGGCGGGGGCAGAATGATTCCTTTACAAGTCGAGCTGCAGCGGGCAGTCAAATCCACGAAAGACGAAGCGATGACAGTTGAGCAGGCGGCGGAATATTTGAAAGTGCATCCAGATTACATACCGGTGCTTGTGGCAAAGTCAGACGATCTGAAAATGATCGGTGATGAAACAATCATTGCAAAGCGTGATAAGACAAATGGCTGGCTCATTGGGGCGATGGTTGCGGTTTTATTCTTTGCATTTGCGGTTCTGCCGGGAATAGGGGGTTAATTTGTATGGCGAGATCACCTTTAATCTGGTTCGGCGGAAAAGCCAAATATGCCGAACACATCATAAATAAAATGCCTGCCCATAAGGTGTACGTTGAGCCTTTCGGCGGGGCAGCTCATGTAATTGCGAATAAGCCGAAAATGGGACATGAGGTATATAACGATATCGACGGCCATGTAGTGAATTTCTTGATGCAAGTCAGGAAGGATCCAAAAGCGATGCAAAAGGCATGCGAATCTATTCCATACAGCAGGGCGCTCTATGAGAAATGGAAAGCCGAGGAATACCCGTCAGATGATTTTGAACGGGCCGTCCGATGGTTTTACATGAATCGTTCCGGCATTAGTAAGGGGAACGCGGAGAATGTACCACAGACTGGATGGAGGCACAGCACGCAAAGCGGCCAGAACCCAGCGGGCGGATACATAAGCGCCTGTACTGCCTTCCAGTCCTTTGCTAACCGCATGAAGGGCGTCATGATCGAGTGTAAGGATTTTCGCAATATCATCGAGAAATACGATAGCCCTGATACTTTGTTTTATGTTGATCCTCCATATGTTGGTCGTGAGAAATTTTATGCAGGTGGCTTCACGGAAGATGATCATCGAGAACTTGCCCGCCTGCTGAATGAAGTACAAGGCAAAGTGATTCTCTCTTACTACGATGACCCTTTAATACTCGAGATCTACCCGAATTGGGCGACAGAAACATTTTCAGCGTACAAGCAGGTTGTTGGTGGATCCGGAAAAGGACGATGGGCCGAAGAAATGTTGCTGTTTAATTACAAAATCACTCAGCTCAGTTTGTTTGATTGAGAGGCGCGGCATCATGATCGAATACAGCTGCCCTGAATGTGGTCACAACGAATTAGATATAAAAATCCGCCCAGATGCACGCTGCCCGAAATGCGGCTGCAGCATGGGCGTTGAGGAGGAAATAGCGTGAATAAATTATGCTGTGAAACATGTGGATTGGATACTCATGAAAATACTTCGCCCATCTTTGAAAAGCCTTTAAGGTTTGCTTTTCGATCAGATATTAAACAGCTAAAACAAAACACTGGCGACCACCGAAAACAAGAAAATATTTGTCTCGACTGTTTTACTGCTGAATTGAAACAAGTTAGCAAGGGTTGTAAAACACGGTACAAGGTTAGAGCAAAGGAGAGCGGACAATGAACACAGCATACAGAGTTTGGGACGGCGAGCAGATGCATTATTGGGATGACGTAAATCTGAACCTGTTCATAAAAGGCAAGGAATGGACGCTGTATAAAGATTCCGCAGGTTTATGTCCTGATATAGTCACATCCAGTCAGGATGAAAAATCCGTTCTCATGTGGGGAACAGGGTTGAAGGATAAAAGTCTTTATGACGGAGATATAGTCAAATATGGAACTTTTAATTATCAAAATGGGGTCATCTGTTACGACACGCATCAAGCTACGTTTAAAATCGTTCCGGTTCTGTTCTACCTTGAAAATGCAGGTAATGGAGGATGGACGGGACATTCAATAAGAAAAACTGTTCCATTAAAAATAATCGGCGATGTTTATCAAAATCCTGAGTTATTGGAGGGCGCGGAGTGAAATTTGCATTTAGAGTATTGATGCTTCTCATAATGTTGGCCGTTGCCGATTCCATAGGAATAATTCTGGCGTATTATTTTGACAATCCGAGTTTGAGATTAAACTGTGTGTCAGTTACCGCGGCGATCAGTGGGTACTTGGTTCGTGGATGGTGGCCGCCGGAAGTGAAGGAGGGCGCAGAGTGACAAAAGATGAATTGCATAGCTACTATTGCGAGGATTGTGAAGAATGGACATATATCGAAGAGCTTAAATATCCAAATGGTGTTCATTGTGCACACTGTGGAACGGAAGGTGTTTCTATAAGCTCGGAAGATTACAACAGATTGAAATGGGCATCAGAACAAAACTAAATAAGTCCAAGATGGAAAGCCTGCGGACACTGAACTTACAGCATAAGCGCTGTTTGTTTGGTGTCCGTTTTTTATTTGAGCGGAGGGATGACATGAAACAGGAAAAGAAAAAGCCCAATAAAAACGCGCAGGAGCGTTCTGAACGGTTTTGGCGGCAAATGATGGGGCAAGACAGGCAAACACTCAGAAGAGGCAAAGGCGGCGCTTTTAAGCGTAAATAAGAGGAGGATAAACATGCAGGATTTAATCATTGAATACAAAAGAGCGTTAAAAGAAGCGAGAAAGATGTACCGAGCATTCTCGGAAACACCAGAAATTGAAATGACAGCAGAACAAAAGAACGATAAGAAAATCATTGGCAGTATGATCAGCGATATTGAATTCACTCTCGAATGGCTGCAGAACGGGAGACAACCAGGAGCGCGCCGGGGGGCTGACAGAAGGGACGTTTACCAAAGAACGATTCTTGCTGATCCTCGTATCATTGATGCAATGCCAGAAGAATATGCGATAAATCTGGAGCCAGAAGGAGAGGTAAGCGATTGGGACAAAGAAAGAATTGCTGATGCCCTTTCTGTCCTTACTGAAAGAGAGAAGGACATTTTCATCATGCATACTGTGCAAAACATGTCTTTCGAGGAGATCGCCCAGCTGCTGAACATTAAAAAAGGAACAGTGCAGAAAAACATTGAGCGTTCCCGTTTGAAAATGAAAAATAGAGCAGAACACAGCCTATTCTGTTTAGCATGAATAGGTTGTTTTTTTGTCTAAAAACAATATTTTTTGGTAAAAAACCTAAATTTTATCTGTATTTATATTGACGGTGGTAAATATAATTGATATAATTAAAGTATCGAAAGGAGGTGTTGAAAGAGCATGGAAATGGTTGAAATTATCCTTCGGGACTTGGCTTGGCTGGTTGCAATCCTTACCGGAATTACAACGATGGTCAAGAACATCAAGGAAATGAAGGATAACAAAAAACGACGTTCTCCCGCCAAGAAGAAACGTCGCAAATAACCCAATGGGGGGAATCACTTCCCCCTCACCATATTATAACACTTTGAGTTCCATGCTCAACTATATGAAAAAATTAGTAGACGGGTCAACGGTAATATTCTTTGTTCTGTTCGTGGCAGTGTTTGCAAACTTTGACTATGATCATCTTGGTACTTTGGATATCATTACAATGGTTTTGGCTCTTGCCTGGTTGGTAATCACTATTATTAATATTATCCTTAGATGGAGGAACACGCGGAATGACTAGGTTTGTTTTTGAAAGTATTGACGAGCTAAGAGAATTCATGGATAAAGAAGTCATAACGACATCTGAAGCCATTGAGATTATCGGATGCAGTCGGCAGAACCTCAAGCAGCTGGTGGATTACAAAACATTGATTCCGATTAAAACAACAAATAGAGATCGCCTATTCTTGAGAAAAGACATTGAAGGCTATAAAAAGAAACGTTGATGGCACCCGCAGCTAAAGGGTGCTTTTTTTGTCTTACGACTGCCACCTATTTATGAAGGGTGCTTTCGTTCGACAAATTTTGCAAATAGTTCCTTTGTCACACTCCTTAGCCGATAATAAGGTGGGGAGGTGAAAAATTTGGATAATTTAATTCAATCCGTTGATTGGAAGTTTATTGATCAACATTCGAATGCTATTTTTTTGATTGAAGAAAACAGCTGTGTTGAAATTACGAAAGAATTTAAGAAAGAAGACATGCTATTAACAAACAGTTTCGTTAGATATAACGTGAACCAATACAATAGTTTCGGTTCTGTAAGTTATTATAAGATTGTTGAAAAATTGTTGTCACCAAAAGAAAACTTGCTTATTTTTGCAGAAAGAACCTCAAGACAATTATAAAATCTCAAAAGCATCCTCCAGGGTGCTTTTTTATGTTCTTTGTAAACTGCTTCCGGTAAGTCTCAGGATAGACAATTGGCGGTTAACGGCTTGAGCGCGGTGGTGGTTTAGAGAGAATATGAAGGAGGAACAGCATGGAGACAATTTATGCACACCCATTTATGACGATGGGTTTTATTTTTTGGACTGCGGTCTGTATTCACGCTATAACCATCAAAGTCAAAAAGGATTGATGAAGGCGGGAGCTATATGAGTAATGTAAGGAGAGTCTTTCCTGGTCCAACAAACGGACTGATTAATTGGATGGAGCAGAACTTTCATGAGATAGATGGCTATGTTGCTACTTTCAATATGAAGGATGGCACCACAATGACAATACATGACACGGAAACATATGTGCAGGCTGTGGGACTTGCGGAAATAGGGAAAGACACTATTCATCAGCTTGCACACGATGACGAGTTCATCCCGAGAAAATAATCTCCAAAACAAACACGAATCAGAAGGGGGCGGCGGTGAATGTAGATGCCCGAAAAGCACATTCAGGCGTATAAGGATTACGTCAAAGGCATGAAATACAAGGACCTTGCCGAAAAGTATGGGGTGTCGGTGAACACCATCAAATCGTGGAAACAGCGGCATGGTTGGGAAAGAAAAAAGGGTGCACCCATTTCAAAAAGTATGCACACAAAAAAAGGCGGACAGCCCGGCAACAAAAACGCATTAGGAAACAAAGGCGGCGCGGCTCCGGCAGGCAATCAAAACGCTGTGACTCACGGCTTTTTCTCTAAATTCCTGCCAGAAGAAACACTTGAGATCATGGAAGAGATTCAGGAGCGTTCGCCTGCTGATATAATATGGGATCAGATACAAATTCAATATGCAGCCATTATCCGGGCGCAGCCTATCATGTTCGTACAAGATAAAGATGATCTTGTAAAAGAACAGAAAAAAGCAAAATACGTTTATCAACCTCAAGAGGACGAAGATGGAAACGAGTATTTTGAAAAGTCCATTGCTGAGGAAGAGTTTGAAATACAGTTTGCTTGGGATCGTCAAGCTTCATTTTTGAATGCTCAATCTCGGGCAATGGGAGAGCTCAGGAGCTTGATAAAACAGTTTGTTCTACTGGCGCATGAAGAAGACGAACGTCGCCTTAAATTGGAGCAAATGCGCTTGAATATTGAGAAGGTGAAGAAAGATATTAACGGCGATAACGGAAACTCTAAAGAAAATGAAGTTGCTGCCATGTTGAGGAAGATGGTGAAACCTCATGGAACTTAACTCAAAGCAACTAGAAGTGTGGAATAGCTTTATTGAAGAGCAGCCAAAAATCTTAATATGCAGCGGGGCGAAAAGGGCAGGAAAAACATTCGTGCTCCTTTTGACGTTCCTTGGGCACATCAGCAAATATCAAAACATGGGGCTTTCTTTTATCATTGGCGGGGCAACTCAGGCTTCTATAAAGCGGAATATCCTAAATGATTTAGAGCTCATCCTGGGGAAAGAATTGCGCCTTGATAAAGCGAATGCCGTTGAGATATTCGGAAACCGTGTTTATTGCTTTGATGGTGCAAATGCAGACTCATGGAAAAAGGCACGGGGTTTCACATCAGCTGGCGCATTCCTAAACGAAGCGACTGCCCTGCATGATTCATTCGTGAAGGAAGTCATTTCTCGTTGCTCCTATAGGGGTGCAATGGTCATGATGGATACAAACCCTGAAAACCCGATGCACACCGTCAAAACGGACTATATCGACAAAGACGGGCAGCGGCTGAAAAACGGTCGGCTGAATATCCGTTCTTTTCACTTCTCGTTGTTCGATAACAACTTTCTTGATCCTGAATATGTCGAAAGTATTGTTGCCTCAACACCAAGCGGCATGTTTACGGATCGAGATATTTACGGCTACTGGGTTGCTCCGGAAGGCGTAATATACAAGGATTTCAACAAAGACAAGCACTATATCAGTTCTAAAGAGACGGAAAATAAACAAGTCAACTTCACTAAATACTTTGCTGGCGTTGACTGGGGATATGAGCACCCGGGTTCTATTGTCGTAATCGGACAAGATGACCAAGGGTGTTTTTATTTGCTCGAAGAACATTGCAAGCAGCACGAAGAGATTGACTACTGGGTGAAGGTAGCAAAGGACATCAAAGAGCGGTATGGCAACATTAATTTCTATTGTGATACAGCTCGGCCTGAACATATCGTGCGTTTTCGTAGAGAGAAGCTGCGTGCATTAGATGCTGATAAGGCAGTTGTTTCAGGTATCGAAGAAGTGGCGCGGCTGTTCAAACGGGATCTGCTTTTTATTGTTGAAGATAAAGTTAGTCGCTTTAAAAAAGAGATCTTTATGTATGTTTGGAATCCAAATACAGGCGAGCCAGTTAAAGAGTGGGACGATGTGCTCGACTCTATCCGATATGCCATTTATACACACAACAAACCTATGAGACGCAAAGGAAAGGGGTGAGAACATGAACAAGTTTTTAAATTATCTTCGGAATAATGAGATTGACGGCACCATCATTGATCAAATTATTAAAGAGCATGAGCCAATCAAAGAAAAAGCCATAGCTAGGTATGAACGTTATAAAGCCAGCGTTGCCGGTGTTCCAATTTTACGACGTGAAGCGGCTAAATTCGAAGATTTTGAAACAGGAGCTGTTCGCCGTATAGATGACAGAGTAAACAATCGTCTCAATAATGCCTTTGATGCCGAGATAGTGGATACAAAGGTTGGGTATATGTTTGGTCATCCAATCTCTTACGAGACGGAGAAAGACGGGAAAAACAAAAATACAGCCTTGGCTGAGCAAATCAATAGGTTTAATAACGTGAATAACATTGCTGATGCTGATAGCGAATGGGGTAAGAAAGCGGCCATCTGTGGTTATGGTGCTAGGCTTGTGTATATTGCTCCTGACGGCTCGGAAAGAGTTGCGAATGTTAACCCTTGGGAAGTTGTTTTTATTGCTGAGAATGACATCACAGAGCCTACTTTTGCACTGAGATATTATACAGTCTTTGATTGGGTTAACAATGAGAGTATTCAGCGTGAGAAAGTGACATTTTACGATGATAAGAAAGCCTATTTCTTCGAAAAAAGTGACGGCAACTGGACTTTGATAGAAAAGAAGCCTCACATGTTCGATTATTGCCCTTTGTTCGGCTTGCCTAACAATGATGAACAGATGGGTGATGCTGAAAAGGTGATCCAACTTATAGATGCATACGATCGCACTCTTTCTGATGCATCAAACGAGATCGAGCAGCTGCGGCTGGCTTATTTAATTTTAAAGGGTGCTGGTATGGATGATGAAGAAATCCAGCAACTGAAAAAGAACGGTGTTTTTGAATTGTTCGGGAAAGATGATGACGTGAAATTCCTGACCAAAGACATAAACGATACCATGATTGAAAACCATCTGAACAGGCTTGAAGAAAATATTCTTCGTTTGGCAAAATCGGTCAATTTCTCTGATGAATCATTCGGTGGGAATGTGACAGGCGTTGCAATGAAATACAAGCTGATGGCCCTTGAAAATAAGTGCATCACAATGGAGCGGAAAATGACTGCTGCTCTGCGGTATCAGTACAAGTTGCTTTGCTCTGCATGGGCGAAAAAGAGCAAAGTGAAACCTGATGATTATTTGAAGGTCTGGTTTTCATTTAAACGGAATCTGCCGTCAAATCTCTTGGAAGAGGCGCAGACGTCTGCGCAATTTAAAGGCCAGGTAAGCGAAGAGACACGCCTTTCAACACTCTCTATTGTCGATGATGTGCAATATGAGATTGAGAGAATGAAAGCTGAACAAGATGCCTATGATCTTGATGATGAAAAAGACAATAACGAAGACGAGAACTGACCTGCCGGAAGTCTTTAAAAGCCGGGAAACTTTGACGTGCAGGCTCGTACTGTACGGCACGGAGGTTGATCATAAGTGAATATTGAAGAAATCAAGCAGTTTCTTGATGAGAATAAAGACAATGAAGAAGTAAAAGCATTTGTAGGAGAACTTTCGGCCGTATCAGCAGATAAGGTGAAAGGGTTCCTTGAGACAGAAGAGGGAAAACGACTCATTCAGCCACGGCTGGATTCCCATTTTACAAAAGGCCTTGAGACATGGAAGGCGAACAACCTTGATGCTCTAGTTGATGCAAAGGTAAAAGAGCTTTATCCGGAAGAAACCGAGGAACAGAAACGCATCAGGAAGCTTGAAAAAGAGCTGGAAGATCAGAAGACAGCAGCACAACGTGAAAAGCTTTTAAACAAAGCTGTCTCTTATGCTTCTGAAAAGCAACTACCGGCAGATGTAGTGGAATTCTTTATCGGTGAGGATGAAGAAACGACTATGAAGAATCTCAGTGTGTTTGAAGAGAAATACACAGCTGCAGTTCAAAAAGCTATTGAATCCAAGTTCCAAGAGAGCGGCAGTAGCTTTGAAAAGGGTGATTCATCACCTGCCAGCGGGTCTGTTGATATTGGGGCGCTCGCAAAATCAGTAAACATTAGACAATAGGGAGGACTATCATGGCATTCAATCCAAACAATGTACTGATGCAAGATGCAAAAACAGGATCAGTACCAGTAGAAGAAGGAACACTTGTTTTAAAGGAATTCATGACTAAATCAGTTGTGACACAATTGGCAAAATACGAAGAAATGGACAAGACAGAAAAAATATTCACTTATTTAGCATCTGGGCCAGGGGCTTACTGGGTTGGAGAAGGTGAGCGAATCCAGACATCAAAAGCGGAATGGTTAACAGCTAAAATGGTTTCTAAAAAGATCGGTGTTATTATTCCTGTGACAAAAGAGTTTTTACGCTATTCGGTAAAGGATTTCTTTACAAGCATGCAGACTCCTATCGCTGAAGCATTTGCGTTGAAATTTGACCAAGCTGCATTATTCGGAAATGGATCTCCTTTCGGTGAAGATGTTTCAATTTTTGAGAAAATCGAAAAAAGCGGGAATAAAGTGCAATTAGGATCTTTAGGGAACCTTTACAAAGAATTAAACGGTGTTATTTCTTTGATTGAAGAAGCTGACAAAGATCCTAACGGATTTACCACAACACGACGTTTTAAACAACCACTTAGAGGCGCTGTAGATGACAAGGGCACTCCAATCTTTAATGATCCGGGAGCAGGAGCTACTAACTCTGCTTTAGGTTTACCAATTGGATATGTCAATTCAGATTCTTGGGATTATAGCAAGGCGCACTTACTCACGGGTAACTGGGATTATGCGCGTTATGGTATTCCTCAAGGTATGGAATATTCAATTTCAGAGGATGCAACACTTCATACAATTGCGGGACCAGACGGAAAACCTGTCAGCCTTTTCGAACAAGATATGGTTGCGCTGCGTGTAACTCAGCAAGTCGGTTTCATGACATTGGCTGAAGATGCATTCGCTGCGTTAACTCCTGCAGCTGAAGGGACTGGCGCATAATGGTCAGAATTAAGAAGGGTAAACAGACACTAGAAGTCACTGAACGTGCTTTCGAGGTAGTTTACAAGGCTCATGGCTTTAAATTAGACAAGGGCACAAGTAAAAAAGAAGCCGAGGACACACAAGAGTCTGACGCCAAAGAAACAGCCGAGGAGTAGGAGGGTAAGCGGTGGATAAAGAACAAACTGAAAAAGAGCTTTTGAAGCCGTTGAACCGTAAAACCAAGGAATTCTTACGGAAACTCAAGCGGCTTTTTCAGCGTGCTTCAAAAGATGTGCTGTCAAAGCTGACTGCGTTATTCGTCAAGCTTGATCAAATCGAAGAGCCAACACTTGCTGACGCTAATCGACACGGTGATCTAAACCGAATAAAGCGGGAAATCACATCGTTGATTAGTGATCTTTCAGCGAAAGTCAAAGCTATGATTATAGAATTCCTTGAAGAAACCTACGAATCATCTTACAGCTGGCTGATCCTTGGCGTTCTGGCTGTGTTAGGGATAAAACTTGCGCGGCCAAAAGCAACACTGAATCAGATGAATTTGCCTGCTGAATGGGCTCCCGGAGACGTTCAGCGGGCTATTAAAAGTAAACAAATGGACAAAGCCATTGAAACTGATCGCAAAAAGACAATACAGCAGATTAACAAGACAATCGAACGCGGTTTTATTGAGCGGAAACGCTTTGCTCAGATAGCGAAGGAACTGCAGACTGATGTCGGCCTGAGTTACAACCGATCAAAGCGCATTGCAAATACAGAAATGCATCGCACAAGGGAAAAGGCAACGCTCGACGCTGCTAAAAAAGCTCAGTCGCGGGGCATCAACATGAAAAAAATCTGGCACAACGTTGGGGATGAAAGAGTACGTGAGACAAAACATGCGGATCATGTCCATTTAGAAGGGCAGGAACGCATGGTCAATCAGTTGTTTGATCTTGGCATTAATAAAAATGGTGTTCATGTAACAGCAGAAGCGCCGGGGCAAAGCGGTGATCCATCAAATGATATTAATTGCCGATGCTTTGCGACATATGAACCGGTTCTTTGAAAGGAATGAGAGAAATGGACTTGGCAGAATTAAAAGTCAGGTTAGGGATTCCAGCTGACGACACATCGCAGGATGCCAAACTGCAAATTGATCTGGAAGATGGTATTTCATATGCGATGGCATACTGCAACAATCTCTTTGTTGGTCCAGATAATACTGTGTCTCTTCCTTCGGCCGTAAAAAAGGGGATCGCCCTATTAATTAAGATTGAGAGGGAAAGCCCATCAGGTGTCTTATCTGAATCAATCGGGGGCATGAGTAGATCCTATGCGGCTGATGAAGAAAGGCTCAATCCTGTTCATGAGTTATTCCGGCCCTACAGAAAAATACGTTTTAGGGCACTGAGGTGATCAAATGGCACATAGAAACATTCGGGTACGAGATAGCAACCGTATTCCAGAAGTCATAAGAAACCTCGGTTCAGTCGGTAAGGTGAAAGTTGGAATCCTGGACAGTGAGCGGCAAATGATCGCGGCTGTTCATGAATTCGGCTGCCGTATTGCTGTTACTGATCGCATGCGAAACTATCTTGCTGCAAAAGGGCTGTACCTAAAGAAAGAAACTCAATATATCAACATTCCAGAGCGTTCATTTATCCGTGCTGGATGGGACGAGAATGAGGAAGAGATCGTTCAAAAGGTAGAAGATCTGGTCAATAGAGCGTTAGAACATGGTGATTCGATGAATGACATCATGGAAACAGTCGGCCTGCTTGCGAAAGGGCGGCTTCAAGTGTATGCCCGAGACTTGCGGAACCCGGCAAACCATCCATTTACAACCGAGGAAAAAGGCTCTTCAAACCCATTGGTTGATACTGGGGAAATGATTGGCTCTATGGATTATGAGGTTGAAAGTGATGGGTAATCATTTCATTTTTTCTGATCTGATTAAGCGGTACAGTGTTGATTTTACATTGCTTATCCCATCTGAAGAGGGTTCATATGATGATCTTGGCGAATGGGTGCCACCGGAACCGACGAAGTCAGACGAAAGAGGAGCAATAGTTCCTTTGCAGTCTCAATTGGTCTATCAATCTGGCGGCCGGCTTACATCTATGGACAGGCAGCTATTTATCAAGAACGAAATTCCTCTGAAAGCTCAGGTGATTTTTGGTGGCGCCACCTTTGATGTTGAAGCGATGACGCCTTATGGGACGTATGCCGATTTCAACAGCTATATCTTAAAGGCGGTGATCAATTCAGATGGACTACAACAGCATAATACAAACAGTCTTGGGACTGATTAGAGAGGAAACAGGCCATGCCGTAATCGTTGCAAATGGTACAGGGAAACAACCTGTCTATCCTTTTTGCACGTATACCGTGACTTCCCCGTATTTGCCCCAACATAGAGGCATTGAAGAACAGGGAGTGTTAACGGAAGACATCGAGCTTGTTTTCTCTTTTACATGGGTTTCAAACAGCCATATTGAGGCCATTTCCCTTGCTCAACAAACAGCGGCGTACTTCAAAACAGCTGAAGCACGTCAAAAGCTTCATGATAATGGGCTGGCGTGGGTCAGGAACGACGGTTTCGGTAATCGAGATACATTTATCACGATTGACACAGAACGCCGTCACGGCTTTGATACGCGCTTTAGAACGCGTGTCACTCATGGAGAAGCAAATGCAGAGGTTTTCGACTCTGTACGAATTGAAAATACAGGAGGGTAATTCATATGCCACTTAGTGACGTTACAGTCAAAATTGACTTAGTGAAACCGTCCAGCCTTAAAGGATTGGGAACACCTCTGATTCTCGCAAAGGTAGACGGCCACAACACATATAAAGAATATGGCTCATTAGAAGCTATTAAGGCAGACTATGCGGAAACGACAGCAGCATATAAAAAGGCTGCGGCTATCTTTGCTCAGGGTGACAATGCACCGTCAAAGGTTGCCATCGGTACGTATGGAGGCAGCACAGAAACGCCAGAAGAAGGAGCGACTACACAAGCAACATTCTCCATTCGGAATGCGTTTGACGAGTATTTCGACAAGGACTGGCACTTCTTGATCCTTGCTGATGCTACAGCGGACGAAAGAATGGAAGCGGCAAAAGCGATGGAAGAGAAATCATATAAATTTGTAGTTTTACAGGTCACTGACCGGGAAGAAGTTGCTTCTTACAAAGGCAAGGATCGCACAATCGTTTTCTATCACCCGTTAAATGACGAGCATCCGGACGCTGGTCTTGTTGGTTCGGTTGCATCCCACACAGTGGGATCAGTAACTTGGAAGTTTAAAAATATCGTAGGTATCACACCTCAAGATATTAAGGCAGACGAGTTGAAAAAGCTGCATACAGAAGGGGCTATCGCTTATGTAACCAAAGCGGGCCACAACGAGACATCCGAAGGCATTACTGCATCCGGGGAATATATCGACGTGCTGCACGGCAAAGATTGGGTGAAATTGAATATTGAAACCTCAATACAATCAGCATTCTCAAACAACGGCAAAATCCCGTTCTCGAATGCTGGTTTTTCATTGCTGAGTGTACAGGTCACAAATGTTCTGCAAACAGCCTTTGCAAATGGCATTGTTGCCGAAGATGCAGACGGACAGCCGGTGTATTCAATCAGCACTAAAACCCGTGATCAAATCACAGATGAAAACAGAAAAAATCGTGTATACGACGGCCTGTCATTTACTTTTGAGCTGGCTGGCGCGGTTCATTCTGCTGAAATCACTGGTGAAATCTCAATTTAAGGAGGATCTAAACAATGGCAGCATACGTTTATGATGCAAATGAAGTCAACACGAACATTGACGGGAAAATCGTAACCGGTTATTCCGAGGGCACAATGGTTTCGTGTTCCAAAGATGAAGAAAAGTTCTCGACGAAAGTCAGCGCCAAGGGTGATGTCAGTGTTGCGACGAAAAACAATCCACTCGGAACAATTACACTGACTCTTTCCATGGGATCGCCATTTGTACCATACCTGAACAAACTGGCGAATACAGCCCAAACATTCCCTATCTGGGTAACGGGCGGACAGGAAAAAATCGGCGGCACAGAAGCGATGGTCAAAAAGCCTGCTGACGCTGAATTCAGTGACGAGATTGGAGATCGTGAGTTCGAGATTCAAGTCTTTGACTATACAGTATTGGAACAGTAATTAAGCTATGGCAAAAAAGAAGAAATCAAACGCGCGAAAGCAGTCCAATAGGGCTGCTTTTCAATATATGCAAACTAAACAAGCGGAGGGAAAACCTATGTCAAAATTCGGTAAACAAAAGAAAGTAACTATCCAAGGAACTGAGTACACTCTTCAACACCCAGGAACAAGACGCATGGTTGAATTACAGGATGAAGCAGTCAACCTAAATACAGGAAAGCCTACCTCAGCAGATTTATATGATTTGTACATGAAAGAAGTTGTTGTTGATCCGAAAGTAAACTATGAATATTTCGATGAACACGAAGGATTCATGGAATTAATGAGAGAGGTTCAATCCTTTCTTATCGACCAAACCCAAACCAAGGCAGTATTACAAAAAGAAGGCGAGTGACAACTGGCCTATGTATCGGCTCGTGATGTCTGAGAAGTTCTCCTTCTCAGAGGTCGCGGCGATGGATCTCGACACGCTGATGGAAGCAAACGCAGCACTAGACATCCACATTGAGCAAGAAAACAAGAGGAACAAAAGGAAATGAGGGGGTATGAACGTTGTCAGAAGCATTAAGAAGTACGCATATTGACGTTGAATTGAACGTTGATACCTCCCCTCTAGAAAGAGCAAATCAGCAAATAGATAGACTCGTTGATCATGTCGGCGATGCCGGCGGCAGTTTTTCACAGATGCGTACACGGATGGCTCAGGTTCAAAGGCAACAGCGGAATTTTAGAGACATCCATATGAGTATGATACTGGACAACTCGTCATTGCAAACCGCCAGCCAGACGATTGAACGGCTAGGGCCTCAAATCGACTTAGTTACATCCCGTTTGAGCCAGCTGAATACCCAGGTACAAGAGACAAGCAGACTTATTCAAAGCCTGCCGTCTGATGTCAATATCAATGTTGATCAGACTTCTATAACAAATGCCAATGAGTCAATTGATCAACTCAGGCAGAATTTGAATAACGTTGATATGAGCCGTATTGGTACGCCTGCAGCAAACGTTACCCAGCAGAACACGCAAAGCGTTCAGAATAACGTGGCTGCGGTGGCTGTCCCGGCCCCGGACTACCGGGGAATCCGGCAGTATAACCGTGAAATGGACTTTTTGCGCGGCTCAACCCGTGGACTAGAAGCCGATACAATACGAATGCTCAATGAAATGCGTCAAGCCTGGCATGAAGAACGATATGGCATGAACGGTTTCCGGAATGAATTGATCCGAGCCCAGTATGGTTTCTTTCAGTTAGGGAACCAGATGGACAGCTGGTCCGGTACCAATCAGCAGTTTATGGATGAAGTGTACAGGCTGGGACGTGCTCACAAGCAAGTAACAGACAACATGATGAAAAACAACAAAATGATGCGCATGAGCATGCTGCAGACTGTAGGGACATTGATGGCCCGGTCCACTCAATCCGAGAAGATCGCGGCGAACTATGACCGAATGGGAAACCCGTTATATCAAGTCAATAAAGCGGGGCTTGCCGTATCGAATACGCTTGAGAACATGGCAAAGCAGGGTACTGCTGCGCATTTGGCTCTGAAAATGCTCGGACCTACTGCCAACATGAAAGAGCTTAACGATATGACAATGATGATTACTCAGGGTTATATGCGTTTTCAAATGGTGGCACTGGGCGCGGCTTTTACAAACTTTTTCATGTTCCAAGGGCTTCATAAAGCGGCAACACAAACAGTTCCCGGCTATTCAAAGGCATGGGAAGAGATGTGCATTACACTACTGAAAGCCATTCAGCCAGCAATTGAAGTGTTTGCAGCGTTTGCAATGGCGATATACAAGGGCATTACGGCCGTTGCGAAGCTGATCATTCAGTTTAATGAGGCGCACCCTGTACTCTCGAAAATGATCCAAGGATTTATGCTTCTCATCCCTGTTTTAACCCTACTTTTATCGCCACTAGCGATAGGGGTAGGGTTAGTTAATGGGTTCCTTGGAGCTCTCAGCAGTTTGTGGATGTTCATTGGTCCAGTTGTAACCGGGCTGGCTGCTATGTCGGGCACGGTGTATGTCGTTGCGGGGGCCATCGTTCTCCTTGTAACCGGCATTTATTTGCTGTACAAGAATTTCGATAAGCTTCAAGAAAGATTCAAGCCAGCGACAGACGCGATGAAACGCTTTGCTAACATGGGGAAATCGGCGGTTGTCGGTGCATTCCATACCATGATCAAAGAGGCTGAGGGTTTAAAACCTGCATTCATGAAAGGATTCAAGGACGCACAAAACGTGGCGATCACAGCCATTCATAAAATGCAGGCTGAATCCTTGAAATTATGGGATCGTCTCGGTGAATCGCATCCACAGTTAGTGGCTGGAATTGAGTCGGCCTATAAAACAGCTGTGAAAAACGTGTCAGGCTTCATTCATAATGCCGGAAAGACAGTCTCTGATTTCTTCGGTAAAGGGCTGTCAGACGGTCTAAACGGCATCGTAAAAGGATTCATGGAGCAGTTGAAAGTCGGTCTTTCCAGTTTTAAAGGAATGGTTTCTCTGGTTGCTCCGTTTGTCGCGGCGATCGGACTTGCATTCCTCGGAGTGTCAGGGCCAATCGGTGTGGCTGTCGGTGCTATTTTGAGTGTTGCCGGCGCCTTGTATCGCATGCAACAAACAAACCAAAATGTAAGCCAGGCCTTAAAGACGGCATGGACATCGGTACAATCTGTTCTAACGACTGTTTTTCAGGCATTGCAGCCAATCATCAACACGCTTCAACAGTCTTTCGGGCAATTGGTTACGCAATTGACGCCACAGTTTCAGCAGCTGGCCGGACAACTTCAGCAGGCTTTCGTTCAAATAGGCGGCACGCTTGTTTTGTTTGCTGCAGCTATCTCGCAAACGTTCCAGACAATCGGTCCGCAAATCATGCCACTGATTCAGCAATTGCTTTCAGCTTGGATGCAGTTGTCGGGTACTTTATGGACAAGTGTCTTGCAAATAGCAAGCAGCATCCTACCGTTACTTGTTCAAGGCTTCCAGACGATTTTTCCAGTCATTCTGAGCGTAATTAATGCAGTGCTGCCAATCATTATTCAATTGATAGGCAGTTTCTCAGGAATCCTTGTTTCAATTGTGCAAAATGCCTTACCGATTTTGGTCCAGATGATTCAGCTTGCGTTCCCATTGATCCTGAGCATTGTACAACAAGCTCTTCCGATTGTTCTGCAATTGATTCAGCTTTTAGGTTCATCCATCGGACAAATAGCGGTTCAAGTTCTGCCGTTAATTTTATCAGCGGTGCAGCAAGTGTTCCCGATTATTAAACAAGTCATCATGGCTGTTCTTCCAATCGTGGCTCAATTGCTTACTGTAGCGGCAACAATCATTTTACAGTTGGCGCAAGCAGCACTTCCTATTTTGATTCAAGTTGTGCAGCAGGTATTCCCGCAGATCATGCAAATCATACAAGCGGTACTTCCGATTGTTGTTTCTCTTTTGCAATTTCTGGCGAATATCATCACAACTGTGGTCATTCCGGCGATCCGTTTCATCCTAAATATCGTGACTGCTGTGTTTCCAGTTGTGCTCTCAATAATTCAAGTTGCACTTAAAAATATCATTGCGATAATACAGGGTGCAATCGGCATTATTATGGGAATAGTGAAGGTTTTCAAAGGCTTATTCACTGGGAATTTCCGCATGATGTGGGATGGAGTGAAACAAATTTTTTCTAGTGCTGTCGGCATGGTGAAAAAGCTTGTAAGTAATATGGGTTCAGCAATCACTGATAGATGGCTTTATATAAAAAATAAAGTCGCGTTATTGGCGCTTGATTTACGTCAAAAAGTTATGGATCGTTTCAATGATTTAGTCGAAGGGGCCAAGAAACTTCCGGGTAAAATCGGTGATGGAATTAAGAACATGGCTCATAAGGCTGTGTCTGGTGTGACTAGCTTAGCGAACAAACTTGCCGGAGCACTCGGAAAAGGCGTAAATGGTGTAATCGGCGGAGTGAACTGGGTCCTTGATAAGATCGGTTTGAAAGATAAGCATATCCCTAAATGGGAAGTACCTAAATATGCGCACGGAACCGGCGGACATCCGGGAGGCCCAGCGATACTGGGAGACGGTAAAGGGGCAAACGCTGGACCTGAAATGTATCGGACACCTTCAGGACACGTAGGGTTTAGTCCTGCAACAGATACACTGATGAACCTTCCGAAAGGCACTGAGGTGTTATCCGCAAAACAGACAAGGGCTGCTTTATCGGCTCTCCCTGCATACGGTAGTGGCAATGTTGGTGGAGGTATCTCAGGTGCTTTGGGTTGGGTCAAAGACAAGGCTACATCAGCAATAGATGGAGCAAAACATGTGGTGAAAAAAGCCAAAGACATAGCCCTTGATGTATTTGATTATGTCGGCCATCCATCCAAACTGTTAACGAAGGTCTTGGAAAATATGGGTGTTAAAGCTCCTTCTATGTCCGGATCGTTCGGCGATCTTGCAAAAGGAGCTTTTAATTTTGTTAAAGATAAAGCCGTTGGTTTTGTTAAAGGCAAAATGTCCAGTTACGCTGAAAGCTTTTCAGGTGGCGGCTCAAAAGCCGTCAAAAAGTGGGTAGCTCAAGCGCTATCAATCAAGGGCCTTGGCTCTGAATATGCTGGCGCACTTGAAACCATTGCCATGAAAGAATCAGGAGGAAATCCTAATGTTGTGAACAGATGGGATTCAAACTGGAAAGCCGGGCACCCGTCTCAAGGGCTTATGCAGTTCATTCCAAGCACATTCAACGCTCACAAGGAACCGGGGCACGGAAATATTAAAAATCCAGTTGACCAGATCCTTGCTGCTATCAATTATTTGAACAGCAGATACGGCGGCATTTTAAAACACCCTGGGCTCGTTTCTATGGCTCATGGTGGGCCGTATAGAGGTTATGCGACGGGTGGAGTCATAAACAGCCCGCAAGTCGCTACGCTTGGTGAAAACGGCTTTAGGGAGTATGTCATCACAACTGAGCCACGATACAGAAACCAATCACTCGGAATGTATGCTGCACTCGGTCGGGAGCTTGGCGCGGATACTGGATATACACCAGAAAAAGCTGCTACAAGCTCAAACAGTTCATCTGTCAATATCACGTTTAACCCGTCGATCAACGTAAAAGTTGAGGGCGGCAGTGAAGGAGCAGAAACAAAGGTGAAAAAGGCTGTAACTGAAACATTTGACGAAGTTTTCGACATGCTGAAGTCGCTTTATCCACCAGAGGGGGCTTATTAATTGGCGAAGCTCGGAAAGATTAATCTTGTAAACGAAAAGGAATCTGACGGTGCGGATGTGGAGGTTACATCATATCCAGTTGAAAAAGGGGTCCCGATCACGGACCATGTACAAAGAAAGCCAGAGACGACAACAGTCTCTGGCTATTTATTAGGCAAAACAGCAAATAGTGATTATGAATATCTGAAAAAGCAAGCTTATGCTGGAACTCTTTTGACTTATACCGGGCGTAAGGTTGCTAAAAATGTGATCATCACAAAGATAGATCGCGACACAGGCGATTACACAAACGGTTTTGCTATTTCAATTGAGTTGCAAGAAATCCGTATTGCAAAAAGCCCGTGGGTCAAAAAGAAAGTGAAAACAGCCGGGAAAAAGAAGAAAGCCAGCAAGAAGAAAACAAAAAAATCCAGCAAGCTATACCACAAGGTCAAGAAGGGTGACACTTACTGGGGATGCGCTCGTAAATACGGCACCACTGTAAATGCTTTACGTCGGTTGAATCCCTGGCCGGATCGAAGAATTCCGATAGGGGTCAAAATGAGGATCAGATGAAGGAGGGAAAGGCATGGCATCGAGAGATTACATTCCTTTTGACAAAGAGGACATACCACAGCAGTTTGAATTTGATTTAGCAGATGACACGTTCATTTTGCGTATCAATTACAACCAGACAGACGATAGTTTCTCACTTGATTTATACGATCAGGACATGGAACCAATCGTGCTGGGTGAAAAATTGATTTTGAACGTCCCTTTGTGGGAAGACATTGTAAACGAGAAGCTGCCGGCACCCTCCTTAATCCCTATGGATGAATCGAATACAGAAACACGGGTTACATACGTGAATTTTATGCAAACCGTGTTTCTTTATATTGATGATGTCTCGGACGATGCGGAGGGCGAAGACGATGGCGACGAATAAAATGCTGTTTGGGCGCGTCGTTAAGGTCACGATAGATAACGGCAGTTCACAAACCACTTTCGATTATAAGGACTTAGAGATTCATTTTGAGGTCCCGTTTGATGATGACTTCAAACCGAATGAAACAAAGGTTGAAATATACAATCTAAGCAAAGATTCAATCAGCAAAATTAAAAAAGGCAGCACTATCACTGTTCAAGCTGGTTATAAAGACGATTACGGTGTTTTAACTATCGGTAAAGTTACCAAGGTGCTGAATAATTGGGACGGTTTGAATAAGGTAACGGCCATCTATTCAAAAGATGGCGATGATTACACCCATATGAAAGTAACCACTGAAAACGCTGATCCTGCTGAAAAATATTACGTGAAAAAGCGGTACAAGCTCGCAAAGCCTGTGGTGACTTATAAAAAAGACAAGAACGGCCGGACATATAAAACGGTCCGAAATTATGGCACTCGAACAGAGGTCAGATACCGTAAGAGATACATGAAAATCACGTTCAAGGCTGGCACAACCTCAAGGCAAATTGTCGATAAGCTTCTGCGTGTGCTTGGTATTAAAGTGAAAAATATCATTCTGCCAAAAAATAAAGTTTATAAAAAAGGCTATCGTGTCACCGGATTGATTGAAAACAATCTTGAAGAGGTCATTCATGATGCTGGGGCAGTCATGTATTATCGGCGCGGCCGTCCTGTTATTCGGCCACTCAGTCAAGGAGATGATGAACGTTTCAAGCTCGAAGAAGCAACAGGACTGGTGGAAACGCCAGAACAATTTGAGGAAGATGATCTCAAAGGGTATAAGGTGAAATGCCTTTTACAGCATCGTATCGCAGTTGCTTCAATCATAGAAATAAACAGCAAGACAGCGAAAGGGAAATATCGTGTGAAAGATGGCTCTCATTCCTTTGACGGTAAAGACTTTTTCACAGAATGTAGGGTGATTTAATGAGTAAAGCGACAAAGTTCTTTGACGGATTCGAACAGCGGATAAAACAATCAATCCATACAACGGCTCCAGCACGGGTTGTAAATTACAATGCTGATAAACACACTGCCGATCTGAAATTGCTGTTTCAAACCAATGATGGTGAGTATCTACATGAATACCCTTTAATCGAACATGCGCCTGTTTTGAAACATGTCGAAGCTGATATTAAAGTAGGGTCCTGCGTGTTTGTTTCATTTGCTGAACGTTCACTGGATAACCTGGACGGCAATAAAACCTTTGATCCGGATTCGAGGCGCACACACAGTATAAACGATCCAGTTGTTATAGGAGTGTGGGAAGGATGAAAACTCTCAAGCTTAAAGACGGGGATCTTTGTTTTGAAAATGGTGAATTACAAATGGTTGAGGGTGATGCTGAGCTGGCTCAATCAGTAGAAATGATCCTTAGAACAAGTTTAGGAGAGTTTGAGCTTGATGAACATGTCGGCCTTGATCGCAGCAACATTTTAAGAAAGCAGTTTGATCAAGAAGAGGCGCAATATGACATTATAAATGCCATTTCACAAGAAGAGCGTATTGCCAGTGTGGAATCGGTGAACTTTTTAATGGATAAAGAGTCTCGCAGTCTTGCAGTGCATGTGAAAATGACAAAAGAGGATGAAGAAACAATTGAGATAGGGGGTGTCGATCTTGCTTGATGAAACAGGCTTTCAACGGCAAACCTATTCCGAGCTTGTTGATAGTATGGAGGACCGGGCGCGGGAGCAATTCGGGGAGGATGTAAACACATCCAGTAAAACGCCCTTAGGAATTATTATTCGTATCTTCGCTTGGTTTCTGGCCGGCTTGTGGGACATTGCAGAAAGAGTTTATAATAGCGGCTTTGTCAGTAAGTCTGAGGGCGTGCAGCTTGATCGTCTTGGCAGCAACTCGGGAATCACTAGGGAACCAGCTGCGGAGTCAGTTGTAACATTGTCCTTTACCGGAGAGCCTGGCATCGTAATTGAAGAGCAAACACAGTTTACAACGGAATCAGGCATTTATTTTGAATTGATTGAGGACGTTGTAATTGAGGCTAATGGGACAGGCTCAGGGACGGCTGTCTCGCTTTCTAAGGGCGTTATAAACAATGTTGCGGCAAATACCATTACCGTGCAGGCAGAGCCCTCAGAGGGCGTGTATTCAGTTACAAATCCGGAACCATCGGCAGGCGGTGCCGACGAGGAAACAGATTCGGAATTCCGGGCACGAATAAAGAAATCAGTTGAGGGCAGTTCAGCATCTACAAATGGCGGTATTATTTCAGCCCTGCTAAACGTGTCGGGCGTCCGTTCAGCGAATATTGTTGCCAACAATACCATGCAGACAGATGCGGACGGCAACCCACCAAAAAGTATTCATGCTTATGTTCTGGGCGGTACAAAAGATGATGTTGCGCAAGCACTGTTTGACAGTGTTGCTGCAGGAATTGAAACGGTCGGGGAGCAAGTTGTCACCATAACTGACGCCAGCGGACTTGACCATGCCGTCAAATTTGATTTTGCAAGGGAAGTCAAAATATATCTGCAGCTGGATTTAAAAACAAATGCTTCTTTCCCTATTGATGGAGTAAGTCAGATCAAAAACAACCTCGTTTATAAAATCGGGGGAGTTGATGCAAACGGCTCTTACTATACTGGCTCACAAATGGGCGATGATGTTATATTGTCGCAGTTGTTCAACGCGGTATATCAAGTAGATGGTGTCTCTGATGTAACAATCAGGATGGGGAAAGATGCGACAAACCTTTCACAGTCAAACATTGAAATTGAACCTAAAGAGGTTGCCCAGGTACATTTTGATGAAATCGTGGTGAATCTCATATGATTAAAGACTTAATAGGGAAGCTGACCGATGCCTTTTTGAAAGATGAAAAGAGCAATATCGGTAAGCTTTTTTTAATTGTCGATGAACAGCTGACAGCACTTAAAAGCGCGCTGACCACAGCTGAGAACTGGCGGGATATTGATGCGGCAAAAGGAAAGGCTCTGGATCTACTTGGTGACAACGTGTCGCAGGATAGAGGCCGTGCCACTGATGAAATTTATCGTGTGCTTATTCGAGGCAAGGTTGCAAGAAATGTTTCAGATGGCACCACAAACCGGATCATTGAAGCTTTAGCCAAAACACTGAACTGCAAGCCAAGTGAAATACACATTGTCAGCAGCAAGGAAAACAATGAAGATGAACCGGCTGCCATTATCGTAAAAAAGGCACCTATTGAGGCTTTGAGCAAAGTTGGAATGAGTGCAACACAGTTTTCGAATATCGTTCAAAAAACAGTAGCTGCAGGCGTACGGGTGGCTTATGTAGATTTAAACGGCACCTTTCGTTTTTCGTCCTCTGCTAACTCTATAGAAACAAGTCAATATGGATTTTCAACAGACGGGACAGATGGGGGAACACTCGGCGGAATCTTTCAGCCTGAAGATGATTACCCTTTACCGATTTAAGGAGTGATGTTTATGCCTTTTACAAAAGAATTGCCTGAATGGGGGAACGCCGGGCAGCGGCCCCCGCAGTCCTCCATTGATGAAGGATACAAACCAATGGATCATCCCCCTGCGGATTGGTTCAACTGGTATCAGTATACGGCCTATCATGCACTAAAGGAATTGCAAGAGATCGGAGCAACGCAGGATGACGTTTCTACTGCTTTAAAAACAGCAAAAGCTTATACAGATGAATTTGCTGCGCGTAGGGATAACCCCAACCAAGTCACAAAGGCCCAAGTAGGTTTAGGAAACGTAGACAACGTGCAGCAAGCAACAAAAACAGAATTCAACGCACACAATACAGATTCCACACGCCATATCACGGCCACAGAGCGTTCAAATTGGAATGCGAAGGAAACGACTACAGGGGCGCAAAACAAAGCTGATACAGCCGAAAAAAATGCAAAAACGTATACTGATCAACACATTAATGATAAAAGCAACCCTCATGGGGTGACAAAAGATCAAGTCGGGCTCGGTAATGTAACAAATGACAAACAGGCAACCAAAGCGGAGTTTGATACGCATGTAAAAGATAATACAGCTCATATAACTGCATCAGAGCGAACAAAGTGGAACGGGGCTCAACTATCTAAAATTACTAATGATGGGGGCGGAGTCCTAATATCCATAGCAGACACAGATGATTTTCTAAGTAAAATTGTTGAAACTGGAAAGACATTCGGAACCTTTTATTCAACAGGAAAACCTGCAAATGCGCCTTCTACATTATCAACAAGGGGATTTTTCCACTTTACCGCAGTCGATAGTAATGGAAAGGGTACATTTGGTTATGTCGTTGCAATTGATTATAAAAACAATGTTTTCACAAATTATTTGGACTTAAACCAAGGATGGACTGGATGGTCTAAAGTAGAAACGGAGGCTCATGCAAAGTCATACACTGATAACCTTGAAAAAAAACTAACCGGTTTAACATGGTTCTCACCAGTTTTACAAAATAATTGGGTAAACTATACTGATGCAAATGAAACTGATCAAACAAAGTTTAAAGTTCGATATGCCAAGGATATAACTGGAACGGTATTTGTAGAAGGGGCTATTGCTAAAGGTACCATTGGATTTGGGGTGCCTGCTTTCGTGTTACCTATAGGGTATAGACCAGCTAGGGCAATTCAGTGGGTTGGAGTCGCTTCACAAGTTGGCATGTCAGGTATTCCACAGACACATAGGCTACTTGTAGATACTGATGGGAAAGTGATTATTGAAAATTGTTCAAATACAGTTAAGCCAAATGATTATATTAGTTTAGGTTTTAGTTTTAAGGCGGTTTAAGGAGGTTTTTTAGAATGATACAAGTCTATAAATACGATGACGACTATATATTTGAAACTCCTGTGATTATTAATGAAATAGGTACTGATGAAGAAGTAAATCTACCAAAAAATTGCACAACAATTGCGCCTCCTGATGGTATGTTTAAGCCACAATTTCATCCTGAATTAAATGAATGGTGGGAGACAGCAACCGAGGACTATATTTTAAGTTTGGAGCCCAACAGAGAACCTTCTGATTTAGATTTACTTAAACAACAAAATGCTTTACTTATCTCCCAATTAGCTGAAACTCAATCGATGGCGCAGCAACAGGCCAAAATGTATGCTGGTTTAATCCTATCACTTACACAAAAAGGGGTTGTGTAAATGGATTGGTATGAAAGCATTCTTACATGTTATAAATGGGGATGTTATTCAAGGGATGACGTTAAAGCTTTTGTCTCATACAATAAAATAACAGAGAGTCAATATGAAGAAATAGTTAAGGAAGATATTGTTACTACAGATTAAATATGATATTTTAACTCTATGAAAAATATTATCTATTTACTTTTTATAGTTTCCATAATTTTAAGTGGGTGTTCAACATACGAAGGTTCAGTTGTTAAAGGTTCTGGACAACCTTCAAAAACACCTAATTATCATCCATTAATCATCGCACATAGGGGCGCTTCAGCATTAGAACCGGAACATACATTACTCTCATATAAGCGTGCCATAAAAGATAAAGCAGATTTCATTGAAATTGATTTGAGACAGACTAAAGATCATGAGTTGGTTGCGATTCATGATAAGGATGTTAAGAGAACAACAAACGGAAAGGGAAAAATTCAAGATCTTACTCTATCTCAATTAAAAAAATTAAATGCAGGTAAGGGTCAAAAAATATTGACAATAGAAGAGATAATAAAAGAATTTGGTCTTTCAACAAAGTATTATATCGAAACGAGAGAAGATAATAACGGCAATTTAGTAATGGAACAAAAACTCATTGACATTCTAAATAAATACAATCTGTTAGCAACCCACAAAGTAGTATTACAATCATTTAGTGAGAAGAGTTTAAAGAAGATACATTCTGTTAATAAAGAGATCCCACTGGTACGTTTACTTGGTGATGATGAAGTGAAGGATTTAAATATTGATAAGCTAAAGCAGATAAAGAGTTATGCTTATGCAGTTGGCCCCAATGCCAAATTAGTTGATAAAGATATTGTTGAAAAAGTTCATGCTGCAGATTTAAAAATCCATGTATTTTTTGATGCGGAAAATGAGAAAAAACAAACAATGCCAATGATTAATTTAAGAGTGGATGGGTTATTTACTAATAACCCTGCTTATACTGAGAGATTAATAAACTCGTCAAATTGACGGGTTTTTTATTTTGCCTCAAAGGAGGTGAAATCGCATGAAATAGATAAAAGGGGGGCGTACTAATGTCGCAATTGACGGAGGTACCGGATGTGAATGTAATACAAAAAGAGATGGCAGAGTTTAAACTAGAGCAAAAATCGCTGGAAAGACGGGTAAGTTCTCTTGAACGATCCTCAGATAGGCAAGATCAGCAAATCATGTCACTCAATGAAAAGCTCAACAAAATTGAAGAGAATACAACTTGGATCAAGCGCACAATCACGGGCGCTATCATTACAGCGATTTCCACCGGAATTATAGGGGGAGCAATCGCTATTTTTTATACTGTTTTGCAAAAATAAGGAGGAATACACAAAATGAAAAACTTCGATAAAGGCACAGTCGTCCGGACGGTGCTTCTTTTAATTGCGCTGATTAACCAAACAATGCTGATGTTCGGCAAATCACCTCTGGATATTACTGATGTACAGGTGAACCAACTGGCGGATGCTGTGTATACTGCCGGCTCTCTGATCTTCACAATCGGTACGACACTTGCTGCCTGGTTCAAAAACAACTACGTGACAACAAAAGGACACAAGCAAAAAGCCGTCTTGAAAAATCACAATCTAACCAAATGAGCTGCCAGCTGGCGGCTCTTTTTATTTCAAAAACAGAATAGGAGAGATTTTCATGACAATTGCAGTGAAAAAGAATCTTGTATCAGAAGCAAAATACGCTTTAAAATGCCCGAACTACTTGGATGCTGAATACATTACCATCCACAATACAGCGAATGATGCGTCAGCTGCTAACGAGGTCAGTTACATGACCGGAAACACCAGTTCAACGAGTTTTCACTTTGCTGTTGATGACAAAGAGGTTATTCAAGGACTGCCGTTAAATCGCAATGCATGGCATACAGGAGACGGCACAAATGGTCCCGGGAACCGTAAGTCTATTGGCGTAGAAATCTGCTACAGCAAGTCAGGAGGGCCTAAATACTATGCTGCTGAAAAGTTGGCAATCAAGTTTGTGGCGCAGCTGCTTAAAGAACGCGGCTGGGGTATTGATCGTGTGCGAAAGCATCAAGATTGGAGCGGAAAGTATTGCCCGCATCGTATTTTAGACGAGGGACGCTGGAATGAGGTTAAAGCGGCTATTGATGCTGAATTAAAAGCACTTGGCGGCAAAACATCGAGCAAGAAAACAACTTCGTCCAAGGCAGTGAAAAAACCAAGCTCAAGCAAAAAGAAATCATCCTTTAATCTGCCCTCTGGCATCTTTAAAGTGAAAAGCCCATTGATGCACAGTGCTGCTGTTGAGCAGATTCAAACAGCGCTGGCGGCTTTACATTTCTATCCGGATAAAAAAGCTAAAAACTTCGGGATAGATAGTTATTACGGACCGAAAACAGCTGATGCCATCAGACGGTTCCAGTTGATGAATGGACTAAATCCTGATGGCATTTACGGACCGGAAACGAAAGCGAAAATCGAAGCGAAATTAAAATAAAAAAGAAGAGCCCTGGAATTAGGGCTCTTACAAACTTAATTCTTTTTGATTTATATAATTTAGACATACATTATAACAGTCTTCAATGTGAGATTTTCCAAGGCTTTTCATTGCGAAAAAACTAATTGATCCAGATGCGACTTGACCTACAACAGGGATAAACTTGGCTGTGCTTTTAGTTGCAATTTTTTTCAACCCAATCTTTTTGAGTAAGGTTGTAATTGTTTTTTTAGAAATCATTTTCCCAATCATTTCACTGCCAATGGATGTTGCTAAAACGAGTATCATTTTTTTAGACTCGACATCTAATTGTTCAATCTGTTCTTCACTTAAACCAAATTTTCTATTAATTTTCGGAATTAACTCCATCATAATAGCTACGTCAGTTCCTACGTCAACACCTGGTACCGGTATTGCTCCAGCGAGACCAGAAGCGGTTGCTCGTTTGTTAACCATTTTTAGGCAATCTTTTTTTATTTTGTCCAATTCTGCTTTGGATGACGGTATCAATTTACTTCCTCCTAATTACTTGCTCATGTCCTGTTATTGTTACTATCGGTTAAATACTTCAAATTATTAGCATTTTTTGATTAAGAGAGAGTATGTTTTTTTGTTATATCTATTGACGATCGTAAATAGATATTGTATAATTAAGGTATAGAAAGGAGGTGCTGAAGTGGACGAGGTGAGAAACTGGATTCTTGCTATCGCTGGTATCGTGACCATCATTAAACACATCTACGACATATGGCAAAAGGAAAGCGAAAAGCATAGCAAGAAAAAGAAAAAGCGCTCCCGCCGGACAAGCAAGAAGCGCTGATACTAGTGAGACAAGGGGAGAAATCCCCTTGCTCATACATTATATCACGTCCACGATAGTATGAAAAAATATTTTAAGCAGTACAGCACAGGTGACTTTGCCGTTTTGCTCATATTGGTTGCCGGGATCGTTGCAATTGATCTAACCGATGAGGGTATGTCTGGAAAGATTGCGCATACTGTATTGATGATAGCTGTTGTTATTACCTTGTTAAAAGGATTCATTATGATGTGGAGAGAAAGCCGACATGAAAGAAAGCGAAAAAATTAAGTTTATCAAGGAAGAAGTTTTGACTGCAGCGGAAGCGGGGGAGCTGCTTGGAGTCACTCGGCAACGTTTAAGTACGCTTGTGACTTCCGGAAAGCTCGAGCCGGTTAAAAAGGTTGGGACAGTCGCATTGTTTTTGCTTGGACATGTACAAGCTCTTAAAAAAGAATTAGAAGCCGGCCGGAAGAAGTACCGGCCGTATGATGAATGAAACCCTTCTGCAAATTCAGAAGGGATTTTCATGTAATAATTTGTAATACGAATGCCACCTATAAAAAAAGATTATGATCTAAATTGTAATACTATATATTGATTAGATGACCTAAAATCAAGCGTTTTATCTATATATAGTGATTTGTTCTGTTTTAGAGAGAAAACGAAACACTATATATAGATGATTACCCGGTCTGAAAAATCAAGATATGGATTATACAATATTTATTGAAATAAATCAATCAAAAATATTGTTTTCATCAAAAAAGTAGTCTAATATGAGAAATATATAGATTGACAGGGAAATTTTTCAATACAGAAATCACCATAACAGAAAAAAGTTCAATTGTGTGTATAGAATAAAGTGATGGGGTACAGTATGTTAAGGGCAGAAGATGTAAAATTCGATGTAACAATTATTGGATTTCATGGAACGTTATTAGAGAAGGCGAAAAAGATTATAGCCGATAAAAAATTCGAATTCAGTGAATATCGAAAAGATCATTGGCTCGGTCAGGGAATATATTTTTTTAGAGAAGACTATCATCAAGCCAAAGCATGGGCTTTGACCAAAGTAAAGCGACAAAAAGAAAATGGAGCTATACTAAAAACAATATTAAAAGTAGATAAATCTTCTGTATTAAACCTTGATGCTAGAGATGATTTAATATTCTTTACTGAATTCAAAAAAGAATTTGTGAAGTATTGTACTGAAAATAAAATTAAGTTATCTGCAGATCCTAATGTCTTTAGGTGCACTATATGCGATGAATTACCTCAAGAAATAAAGGTAATACAAAGAACTTTTCCTGGTGAAGGTTATTTTAATGGTGATTTAAAAGAGATTGATTTAGTTCTTCATGGAGTTCAAGTCTGTGTAAGGGATAAAAGTCTGATTGACTTTAAACAGACTAATATCTGTGGAGTTGTTAATTACATTCCTCCTATTGTAAGTAAAAACACCAAGAAAAGAAGAAAAAAGAGAATCTTTTCTAATAAGGAGTGATTAATATGAAATTCGAATTCGACAAAGACAGAATTATTAACAATATAAAAAGATTGGGTGGAGAGGTAGAACTTAATTCATCTAATCCAGGAGTTTTCACTGTAAAGGACGGAAAAGAAAAACCACTATCGATGGAGGATATTTTTCCAGACTCCAGTAACGGCATCAAAGAAAGTAATGTTTTAAAAGATGTACATGTTACTATGGATGAAACATCTCATTTTGTGATATCAAAAGTTGATATATCATTTGCAAAAAATAATCTTTCTGGAGCGGCATAATATTATGAAAGCAGTACTACAGTTTATTGATTACCATGTAACAAATATAGAATATCTGTATGATCCATCTTTTATAGAAGATGAAGCTGATTTAAAACCAGATTTCTCGTTTGAGTTAGAATTTGCTGACGAAAACAAAGAACAAGCAAATTTACAGTTAGGGATTGAATTAGGCGATCGTAATTTAGAGAAGAATTCAATTTACGTAAATTGTAAAGTCAAAGGTGAATTTATAATAGAAGCAGCTAACGAACTAGATGAGGGAGATAAAATAGACTATTATAGAATTAATGGTGTTGCTATTTTATATCCTTACTTAAGGTCGTTGGTATCTGATGTAACTGGTAAAGGTAGTGAACAACCGGTCATTTTACCAACTATGAACATCATAAAGATGATTCAAGATCAAGAGCAAAAAGCCCATCAGTAGGGCTTTTTATATTATCCACTTTTTCTGCAATTTATCCCATTTCAATTCGCCTTTCATCAAAAGGCTTTTCACAGCTGCACGAATATCCTCTTCATCCTTTCCTGTTTTCCTTTTTATATCGTTCAAAGTTGGATTCTTTCCATATAAGTGCATGTTCACTATGATCTGATATACTTTTCGTTCAAAATCAGTCATTTGATCATCTCCCTATAGGGGATTATATAAGAACGAAAGTTCTGCCTGCAAATATCATGTTATTTTTTAAAAAATAACATGAAAATAACGAAAATCCCACTCAACTGTGAAAAGATGCGGTTTCTTCTTGTTTTCTTATCGTTGTTTTTTATCACGGAAACCCTTGAATGAAAGAGTCTGAAATCATGCGAAAATAGGGTGAATTATGGGTGGAATGATGTAAAACCGACAAAAAAACCTTGATTTACAAAGGTTTGTCGGCAATGGACGTCATTTTTGATGCCCTTTTGATGCCATTTGTAAATTTCGAGGCTTCTCATGAGTTCACCGAACTTGTGAGAAGCTTCTTTTTTCTGTCTTTCGTAGTTTGATTTTTTCAGCACTGTTCTATATCGATTTTCAATAGTTTTGATAATCCCGATATGAACTATTCAATTGACCAAAATACAAAATTCCACAGGCTCAGATTCCTGTTTACCTTTAACAAACGGCTTACTGTAACTTCAGTAAACTGCATTTCTGTTATGATTATAAAAAGGGTTTAAAAATTATTCGTGCAAATCCTCTGTTACTTCTCTCCCTATTGCAGACAGGAGATGGTATCCTCTCATAAGATAAAAAAGCCCCAGTTATCTAAATAAATAGTGTCACCAACACTCTTAGACGTTTCCCCAAGGAAAACGTTGTCAAAAGAAATCCTATTAAAATGTCTATTTGTGCTGCTTTTTAGCTACTAAGACGATGTATGTAAATTCACTGGCGATGTAGTTAGGTTCTTCCACCAACATCTTGATAATATTGATCCCTACTCTATGGAGACCGACATTCCAATTATTAAATCTAATATTAGTTTTTTATGATTACCAAGGAGGACTTAATAGTGCATTTTTCAGAAATGATAGATCGCTTGGCTTTATATGATTTACACAGAAAAAGAAGCAAAGATAAACATTTTTCTGCTGCTATTGCAGCCGATATCGATGATAGAGAGGAATTTTACAGTGCAAATATAGCTGATGTTTCAATTGACTTGAATGAATCTAAAAAAAATTATAGGGTTGGAACATTTCGTTATGAATCCTTAATTCAAACTGGGAATCCTGTTAATGATACTTTAAAAGGGGAGGTTTTTTTACATAAAAATGATATAGATCAACCCAATGTCATCTTTGTACACGGCTGGCGCATGGATTCGTTCGATAGAATCAAAAAAATATTTCATAAACGTATAATGAACGATTTAGGCTGGAATATGTATTATTATTCTCTTCCATACCATTTTGAAAGAGAACCGGAAAATTCACTGTATAGTGGCGAGTTGATGATTAGTGCAAATATTGATCGTACAATTGAGTCGACAAGACAGGCCATTGTCGATTTACGGGCATTAATTCACTGGATAAAAGCAAATAAAAAAGGCCCTGTTATCATAGTGGGGGTAAGCTTAGGGGGATGGGTTACTAATCTAATTGCAACCCTAGAATCCCAAATTGATGTAGTGGTATCAATCTTTTATGCCAATCGCCTTTCTTATTCAATATGGAACACGATCCCAGGTAAATTCATAAGAGAAGAATTAGAACAAAATGGTGTGACCTATGAAGATTTAACAAAATATTGGAATATCACAGATCCTAGTCAAGCCTTGCCGAAAGTTAATAAAGATAACATTCTGCTGATTTCTGCTAAACATGATCAGTATATTGACTTAAAAGATGCAGATTATTTATGGGAAAGCTGGGGGAAACCCACAAGATATGTCTACAATTGTGCTCATTCCGGTATTGTTCTTTGTCGCAAAAAGCTGGCAAATGATACGCTTTCCTTTATAAGAGAAAGGATAAATACGGGAAAACCTGGTTCAGTACATTTGTAGACCTTAATAAGAAACGAAAGGCCAACTGCAACTTCAGTTGGCCTTTCCTATTTATTGAGTGAGATTGCTGACAGAACTACGTACTACTCGTTTTCTTTAGTCACCCTTGCCAAAAGTTCCACCTCATCCCGAATCCCAATCGCAGGCTCCCACGAATCAATCAAACGAATCGCTCTCTGATTAGCTTCCATCGCTTTCGTTTTCTCTCCTTTACGGTTCAACAGCTGCGCCATCCCGTAAAAATAATAGATCAACTCAACCTGATTGGCGTTATGTTTGTCATAGAGCATTTGCTCAAAGGCTTCTTCCGCTTTTTCAAACTGATCACATTTCACGTAAGCGACACCCAGATTAAAATAGGCTTCTATCGTTTTTTCGCCGCCGTACGTGGAGCTGATTTCATTTGCGGCTTCGTATAATTGAATGGCTTCTTCATGATGACCTCTCGCAAAGCTTAAGTCACCGCGAACCAATAGAACTCTGTGTTGAATGGTAGGGGAAATCGGTTGATTTTCGATTTCGTTTAAAATGGTCTCTGCTTTTTCCTGTTGCCCAGCTTTTAAAAAAAGTCTTGCTTTGAGTGCGTGTCCCCAAACCTTTAGATCATAGGCATCGTGAGCGTCTGATTGTTCCAGAATCCTCAGCCCGGCTTCAATTTGCTGTAAGGCCCTGTCTAAATCATTGACTTCCATCAGAGCCCAGCCTGCTGTGTCGATTCGGAAGTACGCTTCTCGTGTGTGTTGGCCTAAGTGATGGGCGGCGTCGGCCGCTATGCGTCCGTATTCGATTCGCAGGGGCAGGTTGATTCTGCTTAGAAAATGGCTAATGCGGGTGATGAGTTCGATTAGGATTTCTTTTTGATCGGTGTCGCTTGCCCATTGGATGACCTTTAAGATGTTTGGCCATTCTTGTTTCATTTGATCTAAGTTCCGTCCCAGCAGGTAGCTCCAATAGATAGAGTTGGGCTGTTCCCGCTTTAAATGGGTTTCGGTATAATCAACATAATAGTGCGCCCAACGATTGCGGGCTTCTTTTTCATATTCGTGCTGTTCGGACAAGTGCTGTTCTCCGTAAGCGACAACGGTTTGGTGCGCTAAGTATTGTGTCCTGCCTTGGCTTCGTTCCGGCTGAATCAGCGCATAAGACCGCATTTGTTCCATAGCGTAATGAAAACGGCGGGCGTCTAATCCGGCTGCTGCCGCCAGGCTTTTCTCATCTGGCGGCTTGCTGAAAAAGCAAAGCGTCTGCCATAGCTTTCGCGTATCTTCATTGCATCTGTCCCAGGTGCGGCCAAAGAGGAATTCAAACAATTCCAGCAGTGAGTAGCCTGCTTTTCCAAGCTCATGAATCAGCTGCTGAGCGGGGATGTCATCGTCTGACATATAGGCAATGCTGAGTGCCATGGCTTTCGGGTTTCCGGCAGTCGCTGAAATGAATTCGTTTTTCAGGTCAGATGATAGATGTAACAGCTGCTCCAGCTTTTCCCGCTTATGTGGGAGGTTGCATGTTTGTAAGCAGCGGTGCACTTCTTGCTGGAAAAATTTCAAGGCATCTGTTTGGTTAAGGCCGCTCAGCTGAATAGCTGTCATTTCTCCGAAGCTTTCCCGATAAGTTTGCTTTACGTTTTCCCGCGCTGTGAGGAGAACTTTTACGCCTTGCGGAAGGCTGGTGATAAATTCATGAATGTCACGTTCTGCAGTATCAATGCTGTCAACGATCAGCAGGATCGGTTTTTCACTAGTGTAATTGGCTAACGCATTGCGGACGACAAACCGTTTTTCATTGATTGATTTATCGATTTGTTCTGTGCGTCCGAGCTGATAGGCGATCGTATTTAAAAAATCGCTAAAGCTCAATCCTTTCCAATCAGCGCTGACCCAAATGATACTGTTGAACGCCGGCCAATCTGAAGTATCGTCGACACAGGAATAGGCTGCTTCAAGAGCGATTGTGGTTTTACCCATACCAGCCCAGCCGGTGATTAAACAGACTGGTGACGGAGAAAGCATCCATTGCCGTATCGCTTCCATATCAAAGCTGCGTCCGATAAAGCGTCCGGACCAGCGTGAGGGTAAATTATGAGTGATAGGCTGTTCTGTAAGCGCATTCGTTTCATGGCCGGGTCTGTCATGAAACAGCCGTTTTACTACATTTTCAATTTCGTCTTCACTCGGAGCCCCGAATAATCCGTCTTTTCGCAGTATTTTCGCTTTTTTCAAACAGGATGCTGCCCATACAGGCAATGCGGGTTTGATGACTGGGATAGTGGTGGCTTCCAGCAAGTCGGTCAACCACTCGATATCCAAGTCGGTCTTTTCGAGAATGATCCAGATCATTCCGAACAGTTTTCCGTCGTCGATTCTTCCGGGAATGTAGTTTGCTCCCATCTGTCCGATCCAGCTTTTGATCGTGTTTGGGGAGACTCCCAGCTGGAGTGCGATTTTATCTATGTAAGACTGTCCTGTTTTTTCATTCTTTTTCCTTCTGATTTTATAATCAGGATGAAGTTTTAGCGTTTTGACGCCAGGTGCCAGCAGTTGTGCAAATTGTTTTCGGTTTTCAAGTTCAGCCATAAGCCTGCACCTCCTATTAGTACTATTTTATCAATCCAGCGTTTTTTGTATATGAAAAAATAAAAGTACAGTGCCGCTGTCCTTTTATACAGCAGGAAAGGCTGTTGAACGTGTTGAAAAGCAGATAAAATGGGGGCAGTAACAGAGAAAACAAAAATGTATGCACTTACATTTTATTTTCTAAAGAAAGGAACTTGCCAAATGACTCACACAGTACCTCAAAACATGAAAGCGGCTGTTATGCACAACACAAGAGAGATCAAAATTGAAACATTGCCTGTGCCTGATATCAATCATGATGAAGTGTTGATTAAGGTGATGGCTGTCGGAATTTGCGGATCTGATCTGCATTACTATACAAATGGCCGAATAGGCAACTATGTTGTGGAAAAACCATTTATCCTTGGGCATGAATGTGCGGGTGAAATTGCCGCTGTCGGATCATCTGTCGATCAATTCAAGGTGGGAGACCGCGTCGCTGTAGAGCCGGGTGTTACGTGCGGACGCTGTGAAGCGTGCAAAGAAGGGCGCTATAATCTTTGCCCGGATGTACAGTTTTTGGCTACACCGCCGGTAGACGGCGCGTTTGTCCAATATATTAAAATGCGTCAGGACTTTGTTTTTTTAATCCCAGACTCACTTTCTTATGAAGATGCTGCTTTGATCGAGCCGTTTTCTGTCGGCATCCATGCGGCGGCCAGAACGAAGCTACAGCCCGGATCAACGATTGCGATTATGGGGATGGGCCCTGTTGGGTTAATGGCTGTTGCCGCAGCTAAAGCATTTGGGGCAGGCACAATCATTGTCACCGACTTAGAGCCGCTGCGGTTAGAAGCTGCGAAAAAAATGGGAGCGACTCACATTATTAATATACGTGAACAGGATGCACTTGAAGAGATTAAAACGATCACGAATGATAGAGGCGTTGATGTTGCTTGGGAAACAGCAGGGAATCCAGCGGCATTGCAATCCGCACTGGCTTCTGTGCGCCGGGGCGGAAAATTGGCGATTGTCGGTTTGCCTTCACAGAACGAGATTCCGCTCAACGTACCGTTTATTGCGGATAATGAGATTGATATTTACGGGATCTTCCGTTATGCCAATACGTATCCAAAGGGAATCGAATTTCTTGCTTCAGGCATTGTGGACACGAAGCATCTAGTAACGGACCAATATTCGCTGGAGCAGACGCAAGATGCGATGGAGCGGGCGCTTCAATTTAAGAATGAATGTTTAAAAGTGATGGTGTATCCAAATCGCTGAGTGAACAGGGAGGATCTTCGTATTCTCCCTCTTGTTTACTGGAAATGAAAACGGATTCTTGGGGTGGGAAATGATGATTGAAACAGAAAAAGTAACGGCAATGAAAGTGAAGCATCAGTCAAAATCCAGTACCGGACTGTCCTGGTTTGAACGAATCGGCTATGGATTCGGCGATATGTCGTATAATATTATCTTTCAGTTTGTAAACGCATACTTATTATTCTATTATACAGACGTCGGCGGCATTCAGCCTGCGGTGATCGCAACTTTGTTTCTTGTTGTGCGTGTGCTGGATGCTATTTTTGACCCGATCATGGGATTGATTTTAGATAAAACGAATACAAGGTGGGGAAAAGCAAGGCCCTATTTGCTGTGGGTGGCATTTCCTTTTGCGCTATTCACATTCTTATGTTTCACGACGCCTCATTTCGGTGAGACCGGAAATATGGTATATGCGTATGTCACTTATATTCTGCTTGGGATGTCCTTTAGTATGCAAACGATCCCGGTGAACAGCTTAACGGGGCGGATGACGAATTCGGTGGAGGAACGAACGGTTCTGACCACAACCCGGATGATTTTGGTGTATATCGGCATTCTTTTATCCATTTCCTGTGCGACACCGCTTGCAACTGCTATCGGAGGAGAGGATCAGGCGTTTGGATTTCAGATGACGGCGCTCATCTATGCGGCTGTCAGCATCGTTTTGAATCTATTTAGTTTCTTTACTGTACGGGAGCGAATTCAGCCTAAAAAGAGAAAAAAACAAGGGATCAAAAAGACGTTATCCGTTTTATTCCGAAATAAACCCTTGCTTATGTTAATTTCATCATTTTTGGCTTTTGCGATCGGGTTTAATATTAAGCTCAGCACGATGGTGTATTATTTTACGTATAACGTCAACCATAAAGAGTTCGTGTTTATGGGCACCGTTTTATTTTTCGGGGCAGCGCTGATCAGTAATTTGTTTATTCCTTTCTTTTCTGAGAAGTGGGGCAGAAAACAAGTCATGATCATCACGGCAGCTCTATCGCTTATTTCTTATGCCGGCCTGCATTTTACGCCGTATTCTTCAATTCCACTCATTTTCATTTGGCTTTTCGCTTCGGGATTTTTCACAACGCCTTTAAATACGCTTGCTTGGGGAATGGTTGCGGATTGTGTCGATTATGCGGAATGGAAAACCGGAATTCGCGCGGATGGTGTGGTGATTTCGAGCATGAGCTTTATCAATAAGCTGGGTGTGGCGTTGGCCGGGTCATTTTCGGCCATCTATTTAGGAATCGCCGGGTATGTGGCGAATACAGACCAGACAGTTGCGTCATTGAATGCGATTAAAAATATGAATGCTTTGATTCCGGGATTTTTCATTTTGCTTTCTATTATTCTTATCGCCTTCTATCCTTTAACGGAAAAAAGATATAAACACATCATCTCTGAGCTGGAGCAAAGGTCTGCGAGATAAATATATGTAAAATTTTTAATATTCAATGTTGTATTTATGGCAGAAAGTAATATACTGAGACTGTAATCTAGACTTTATAAATGAGTGTGATAATATGCGTAGTCATTCTGTAGTTTGTATTGGAGAATTGTTAATTGATTTCTTTTGTACCGATGTCGACGTTGATTTAAAGGAAGGGCGCCATTTCTTGAAAAGTGCCGGGGGTGCACCGGCGAATGTGTCAGCAGCGATTGCCAAGCTGGGCGGAGACGCCGCTTTCAGCGGAAAAGTAGGCAAGGATCCGTTTGGGTATTTTCTCAAGCAAACATTGGACGCTGTACAGGTGGATACCTCAATGCTTGTCATGGATGAGAAAGCGCCTACAACGCTTGCTTTTGTTTCATTAAAACAAAATGGAGAGCGTGACTTTGTTTTTAATAGAGGCGCGGACGCTTTGTTTACGCTGGAGGATATTGACCAGGAAAAACTAAACGAAGCGAAAATTCTTCATTTCGGCTCTGCGACGGCACTGTTATCGGATCCGTTTTGCTCAGCCTATTTACGGCTGATGTCGATTGCGAAAGACAATGGACAGTTTATTTCGTTTGACCCTAACTACCGTGAAGATTTATGGAGGGGAAGAGTCTCAGAGTTTGTAAGTGTTGCGAAAAAAGCGATCGCTGTAAGTGATTTTGTGAAAGTCAGTGACGAGGAGCTTGAGATTATAAGCGGTGTGAAGGATCATGAAAAGGGAGTTGCGATCCTTCATGAGATCGGAGCCAACATTGTCGCTGTGACACTTGGGAAAAGCGGAACGCTTCTTTCCAATGGAAAAGACCGTGAAATCATTCCAAGCATTCCTGTGACATCAATTGACTCAACAGGGGCGGGAGATGCTTTTGTCGGTGCGGCTTTATATCAATTGGCAAACACGGATCAGATTCAATCTGTAGATGCTGATTTTGTGAAACTGCGTGAGATTGTGGCGTTTGCCAATAAGGTCGGAGCTCTTGTCTGCACTAAAATTGGAGCGATTGATGCACTGCCAAGCATGGATGAGATTGAAGTTTCTTTGTAAATCATTGAAGATGTCTCTTGAAAGTCTTTGGACTTTTGGGGGCATCTTTTTTTATTACTTACATTTTTGTTCAGGTAAAAAGTTGTATATTTTTCGTTTGAAATGTCATTTTTTATTAAAAAAGTGAAACTTTTAACGATAATAAATAGTATATGTAACAAGGGTTACCGAATAGCTTTAGGAGGAACGATATGATGAGTATAATTGGAAGATTTAAAGATATTATGTCTGCGAATATCAATGCTTTATTGGACAAGGCTGAAAATCCGGAGAAAATGGCAGATCAATATTTAAGAAACATGAATAGCGATTTGGCTAAGGTTAAGGCAGAAACAGCAGCTGTTATGGCCGAGGAGCAGAGAGCAAAAAGAGAATATCACGAATGCCAGGCGGATATGGAAAAGATGGAAAGCTATGCAATGAAGGCGCTGCAAGCCGGGAATGAGGGCGATGCGAGAAAGTTCCTTGAAAGAAAAACATCTTTGGAATCAAAGCTTTCTGAGCTGCAGGCGGCGAATCAAATTGCTGCAACCAATGCCGCACAGATGCGAAAGATGCATGACAAATTGGTATCTGACATTGGAGAGCTGGAAGCACGCAAAAATATGATCAAGGCGAAGTGGGCAGTAGCGAAAACGCAAGAAAGAATGAACAAACTGGGCGCTTCTGTTTCAAGTACAAGCCAATCAATGTCTGCATTCGGCCGAATGGAGGACAAAGTAAATAAGGCACTTGATCAGGCCAATGCAATGGCTGAACTGAACAGCGCTCCGCAGGATGATATGGCTGATCTGACTGCAAAGTATGACACTGGCGGTTCAAGCCAGGTTGATGATGAACTTGCGGCGTTAAAAGCGAAAATGATGCTCGATAAGTAATACATAGGAGGCCGCAGCTTTCGGCTGCGGCGTTATTTTATCATAAGATGTGAGAGGGAACGGTAATGATAATATCTTATAAGTGTCCGAACTGCGGCAGTGATATGGCATTTGACAGTGAAACCGGCTCGTTATCCTGCAGCAGCTGCGGAAGACAGGACAATATTGAAAGCCTTCCGAAAGAAAACATTGCGGCACGGTTTTCTGATGATGAAGCAAAAGAATATCAATGTGAAAACTGCGGTGCCATTTTGATCACGGAAGCTGAAACGACAGCAACGACGTGCAGCTTCTGCGGAGGTGCTGCAATACTTGCCGATCGTTTATCAGGACATTTGGCGCCGGCGAAGGTCATTCCATTTACAATCAGCAAGCAAGAAGCGGAGCAGGCATTTCGAAAGTGGTGCAAAAAAGGCCTTCTGACACCAAGAGGTTTCATGTCTGCCGATCGCATTAAAAGCATCACCGGCATGTATATTCCGTTTTGGATGTTTGATTTAAATAGTGAAGTACAGGTGAGAGCAAACTGTACCAGAGTCCATCAATATGAAGAAGGGGATTATATTTGCACGGAAACAGAGCACTTTGAAGCGTTTCGTGATATCAATCTCGATTATTTGAAAATCCCTGTCGATGCCTCTGAAAAAATGAAAGACGAATTAATGGACAAATTGGAGCCTTATTCATACGAAGAGCTGAAGGACTTTCAAACGGCATATTTGGCCGGTTATATTGCGGAAAAGTACAATTATACCGATGAGGAGCTTTTTCCAAGGGCAAAAGAGAAAATAAGCAGTTATATAGATTCATACATCCATTCTACTTTTTCCGGATATACGTCAGTCAATGTGAGGGACAAACATATTCACACGAAAAACGTGAACAGCTTTTACGTTTTGCTTCCTGTTTGGATGGTCAGTTACGATTATGAAAGAGCGGAGCATATCTTTGCGATGAACGGGCAAACAGGAAAGGTTGTTGGAAAGCCGCCGATCAGTCGAGGAAAAGTGGCTGCATGGTTTAGCGGAATAGCAGGCGGGACATTTCTTGCGTTGAAGCTCGTCTCATTGATGATGGGAGGCGGATTTTGATGCGTGGATTTTTTGGGAAAGCGATCTTTGTTGTGCTGGCTGTTTTCATCATGATGCCTTTACTGGGTATCGAAGCGGTAAGAGCCTCTGAATTGCAGCAGCATGTGTACGATCGCGCTCATCTATTGTCAAAAGCGGAGATCGGAAAACTTGAATCTCTCTCGGCAAAGCTGGGTGCAAAGAGGGACACTGATTTCATCATTATTACGACCAAAAGCACAAACGGTGAAGATATTGCAGACTATACCGGCGATTTTTATGATCGTTACGGAAAAGGCAGTACAGCCATTCTGACGATTGATATGACAAACAGAGAAGTGTTTATCGCAGGCTTTAAAAAAGCCGAACAGTATTTGGACAACAGCAGGCTCAATAGCATCAGAAATACGATTTCATCTGATTTATCCAATGAAAATTATTTTGAAGCTTTTGAGACATATATTCAGCTTTCCTATAAAGATATGGGCATAAAACCGGGAGTAAACCCTGACAACATATTCTTTACATGGTGGTTTCAGCTGATTGCTGCCATCGCAGTCGGGGGAATTGCGGTTTCAATCATGCTTTATCATGCAGGCGGCAAAGTAACGGTTAATGGAAGTACATATATGGATCAGCGTACGTCTGATGTGATTGATCAATACGACACTTATATTAGAACGACTGTAACAAGAGAAAGAAAACCATCAGATAAAGACAGCGGCAGCGATGGCGGTGTTACGAAAGGCGGCACGTCATACAGTGGGAGCCGGGGCAGTTTTTAAATGTAAGAAATAGAGAAAGGGAGAGGCGTAATGTCGTTTTTCAGAAATCAATTAGCGAATGTAGTAGAGTGGGAAGAATTTAGAGATGATATGATTTTTTATAAATGGAACAATCGTGAAATCAAAAAAGGGAGCCGTTTAATCATTCGTCCCGGACAGGATGCTGTCTTTTTGAACAATGGGCGGGTTGAAGGAGTCTTTCAAGATGATGGCGATTATGATATTGAATCAGAAATTATTCCATTCCTTTCAACGTTAAAGGGCTTTAAGTTTGGCTTTAACAGCGGCATGCGAGCTGAGGTGCTGTTTGTCAATACGAAGGAATTTACCGTAAGATGGGGAACAAAACAGGCGATAAATATTCCGGCAGCGGGAATGCCAGGCGGGATGCCCATTCGCGCAAACGGCACATTTAATTTCAAGGTGCAGGACTATATCAGCCTGATTGATAAAATCGCTGGCGTGAAAGATCAATATTTTGTAGAGGATATTAAAACCCGTATCATTTCTATTCTGGATCAGCTTCTCATGAAGTGGATCACAAGAGAAGGGAAAGATATGTTTAATCTTCAAGCAAACGCTTTTGATATTGCCAAGGGAATTCAAGAGGACTTAGATATGCAATTAATAAGCGACGGGATGACGGTCACTGGTTTTCAAATCATGAGCTTTAATTATCCTCAAGAGGTTCAAGATATGATTACAAAGAACGCTTCCTACGGTATGGTTGGGGATGTGAACAGATACCAGCAAATATCAATGACGGATGGAATGGCATCCGGAAAGATGAGCGGAAGCGGAGCGGCTTCGGATATGGCTGGAATGATGATGGGAATGAATATGGCCAATCAGATGATGAACCAAATGAATCAGAATCAGCAGGCACAGTCATCAGGCCCACAGTCAACTGGCAGCGGAAGCAAACCGAATTTCTGTCCAAACTGCGGAACAAAAACGGGCGAAGCCAATTTTTGTCCGAATTGCGGCCAGAAGCTTGTATAAGAATCATACAGTGAAAAGTCCGGAGTGATCAGCACTCGGGACTTTTTTATTTAGGAGAATAAGCATTACCTATTGCTTGCTCCTGAACAGGCCATTTTCGAGCCCCCGCTTGGATAATTCCCAGCAGCAATTGACGACGTTCCTTTATTGAATTGACGGCAATTTGAAATGTTTGCTTTGATAAAGCCGGTATGCCTGATTGTTGAAGCTTTGAGATGTCTGGTTCTGGCGGCGCTTGTTCTGCAGGATGGATATAGGCAGTATGAACGGTATCCAGATAGTTTTTGATACTTGAGCGCGCTTCTTTGATATGAAGCTGATTCGGCTGATATTGTTCAGGAATTCCGTATTTGAAAATGGTTAGAGCCTCATCCAATACAGCAACAGCTATAATGGATGATTCCTGATGCTGCGTGCTGTGGTAAAAATGAAGGATGGGGAAGGCGTTATGCTGAGCGGTCAGCTTTCCCAGTTCTGATGAGGCAGCGACAAGAAGAAAATCAATATCGTGAAAATCTTTGCCATTCCATGCATTATGGACGATTTCAGTTCCGTCATGCCCTAGACTTAATACACTTTGGGCAAAGGAGCGTTTTTGATTAACCGCACTCAAGACGGAAATCAAATACGTGACAGAAAATGTGATGGTAAGCAGTCCTTGAGCTGTTTCAATAATCGTGACAAGCTTCCATAGGCCTCCGTTCGGAGCGAGGTCGCCATTTCCTAATGTAAACATGACATAGCCGGAAAAATAAATTCGGTCTGACCAGGAAGCCGGTTCTTTTGATTGAGTTTCCATAAGTGAGTGAGGGTCACTCGAGTAAATCAAAACCCACCCGCTCCAAAATAGACTGATCCATATCACTAACGTCAGGCATAACAGCAGAGGACCAGCCATACTTAGAACCTTTGCGTGGTCACCGCTGATTTTGCGGCAGCCCTTCCACAGCCAGGCAGACAGGCATCTTGTGATCGGGCCGGCACCGCTCTCTAACCATAACGTGGTCCATAAAAAATCAATCATCCCCGCTGTCAATAATAAAAGGCCTGCAATGATATAACCCTCATTCATTTTGGTTGCCTCCCTTAAGTCAGCCTTCTTTTATTTTCTTCTCTATTTCCTTTTATCCTGAGTCTGAAACAATTGAACGAATGTTTGATTTTACAGAGAAAAATAGGTGGGAGTTACCCAACACTTACTCATTTTTCGATATGAACAGAAAATCACAAGATTTTTGACTTGATTCACACATTTTCATGAAGAAAAACGTTCATTTTCCCCTTGAATTGGTGATTTTCCTTTTATAGAGTAAAAAATTTTCAGAAATTTATATTGACTGAAAGCGTTTTTATAATTATGATAATATCAGATATAACAAAAATGTCACTATAACATCACTACAATTGAACTATTAAGTGACTAATAAATACCAAATGAACGAGGTTATGCACAAAGAAATGACCATTGTTCTTTTAACGAGAAATGAAATCGCTTCCATAGGGATTGACATGCTAAGAAGAAGGGAAGGTTATGAGGTTATTGGATAAAAACATGAACAACTATTTTCTGAAGCCTGCTTACGAAATGTGAGGAAGGCAGCAGCCCTGGAATAAGTTTTTGACATACGCATTTTGAAAAAGACTGGGGGAAACAGTATGAATAAACAAGGAAATCAAATGTCATTTTTACGTACAATTATTTTAGTCTCCACTTTCGGCGGGCTTCTTTTTGGCTATGATACCGGTGTGCTCAATGGAGCTTTGCCGTATATGGGAGAGCCGGATCAGCTTAATCTCAATGCCTTCACAGAAGGCCTTGTCACCAGTTCACTTCTTTTTGGAGCGGCACTGGGTGCTGTGTTTGGCGGCAGGATGTCTGATTTTAACGGCCGCCGCAAAAATATTTTGTTCCTCGCTGTTATATTTTTTATTTCAACGATTGGGTGTACGTTTGCACCAAATGTTACGGTCATGATTATTTCCCGTTTTGTGCTCGGTATTGCGGTTGGGGGTGCATCCGTAACGGTGCCTGCCTATTTAGCAGAGATGTCTCCTGTGGAAAGCAGGGGACGGATGGTGACGCAGAACGAATTGATGATTGTATCAGGACAGCTTTTGGCCTTTGTTTTTAATGCGATCCTTGGAACAACAATGGGAGACAACTCCCATGTGTGGAGGTTTATGCTGGTCATTGCGTCACTTCCAGCCTTGTTCCTGTTTTTCGGCATGATCAGAATGCCCGAGAGTCCCCGTTGGCTTGTTTCTAAAGGAAGAAAAGAAGATGCTTTGCGTGTATTGAAAAAAATCAGGGACGAAAAACGGGCAGCAGCTGAGCTGCAAGAAATTGAATTCGCTTTCAAAAAAGAAGACCAGCTTGAAAAAGCGACATTTAAAGATCTTTCAGTCCCATGGGTGCGCCGTATTGTGTTTATTGGATTAGGGATTGCGATTGTACAGCAAATTACAGGTGTGAATTCGATTATGTATTATGGGACTGAAATTCTAAGAAATTCCGGTTTCCAAACGGAAGCCGCTTTAATCGGAAATATTGCGAATGGCGTGATTTCGGTATTGGCAACATTCGTCGGAATCTGGCTGCTGGGAAGAGTGGGGCGCCGGCCGATGCTGATGACAGGCTTGATCGGTACGACAACAGCATTATTGCTAATCGGGATATTCTCACTTGTACTTGAAGGATCACCGGCACTTCCGTATGTAGTCCTGTCATTAACGGTCACATTTCTTGCTTTTCAGCAGGGCGCCATTTCACCAGTGACTTGGCTGATGCTATCTGAAATTTTCCCGCTTCGCCTTCGCGGACTGGGAATGGGTGTTACGGTATTCTGTCTGTGGATGGTGAATTTTGCAGTCAGTTTCACGTTTCCGATATTGCTGGCAGCTATCGGGCTGTCCACAACGTTCTTTATCTTCGTTGGATTAGGAATTTGCTCTGTCTTGTTTGTAAAGAGGTTTTTGCCGGAAACGAAAGGGCTTTCGCTTGAGCAGCTGGAGGAAAACTTCCGCGCTTATGATCACAGCGGGGCAAAGAAGGATTCTGGGGCTGAAGTGATTGGATAATTTAAAAAAGAATCCGCACCCGAGTGCGGATTCTTTTTGGTTTCAAATTAGTTAGGTCTAACAAGGATTTTGACTTGGCTTTTCTCTTTAATAAGAGCCCCGAAGCCTTCCTCGATCAAATCATCTAGTACGATTTTTTTCGTTACGAGTTTGTCGGCTGAGAAATAGCCTTCTTTCATTAATGACAATACAGCCGGGAAGATGTCGCGGTATCCGATAATTCCTTTTACTGTACGTTCTTTGATTACGATATCGTTCGGATGGATTTCAGCACCTTTTTCCCAAATACTGACGATGACGGTTTCACCGGCGATTGTAGTGGACTGGATGGCTTGTCGTAACACCACTGGGACACCAGTGACTTCAAATGCTACGTCAACACCGCCTCCTGTACGTTCTGCAATCTCAGCGACTACATCGTCTGTTTTAGACGGATCAACGATGATCGCGCCAAGCTCCTCAGCTTTTTGCTGGCGTTCAGGAGAAAGCTCAACAGCGTAAATATCGGTTGCACCGGCAGCCTTCAGCGCTTCAATGACAAGAAGTCCGATCGGGCCGCAGCCGAATACAGCCGCTTTGTCGCCTGCTTTGAGTTTGCTTGAGCGGACAGCGTATAGAGCAACTGCAGAAGGTTCAACGAGCGCGCCTTGTTCATATGATAATTCATCAGGAAGTTTGAACAAAAGCTCTTCATCTACAGAGACGTATTCAGAGAAACCGCCGCCTCCGCCGGCTAAGCCGAGGAATCCCATTTGTTCATCAAGGTTGTAGGCGCCTTGGTGGCCGTGTGTAGCAAAAATCGGCTCGACTACAACGCGGTCTCCAACCTTATAATTTTCAACGCCTTCTCCGACTTCGACAACTTCACCGGAGAATTCATGCCCCATTGTGACTGGTGCCGTTTCATTTGTTAATGGGTGCGGTTTGTCAACCGGAATAAAGATCGGGCCGCCCAGATATTCGTGTAAATCACTTCCGCAGATGCCGCACCATTTGACTTTGATCTTTACTTTTCCCGGCTCCGTTTTTGGCTCTTCGATATGTTCAATACGGATATCCTTTTGGTTATGCCATCTTGCTGCCTTCATGGATTACCACTCCTATAACTTTTGATGTGAGTAATTCCGCACCGGTCAATATGAACTGTTCACAAAATCGCCATTTTTAAAACCAAAAAAGAAATGAAATTTTTATATAATATAATCTACGTTTTTTTGAAAAAAAGAAACTTTAAAGAAAAAAGGGTCTCGCACACTCTTTTTTCTTTATATGAGAGTATCAATCGTTTACATAGCTATGAATTTGGTTTGAACAATACGGTAATGGTTCGTTCATATTGAATGCGACAACTACTCTATCAATAATTATAACGCTAATACCGCTATTATAATAGGATAATCTTCCATGGTTTAATTTAGCAGAGGTAACTTTTTGACTTTGTAACATTACTGTAAGGATATTGAAATAAAAAATAGCTGGTTGATCGTGTATAATCTTCCTAGATGTTAACAAACAGGGGGACGAAATGTTGAAGAAAGTCATTTTAGCCGCTTTTATCTTAGTAGGAAGTACTTTGGGAGCTTTTAGTTTTTCATCAGATGCCAGTGCGAAACATGTGAACGGAAATATTACTTGGTATAATGGAGTCGGGAAAAAAGGCTCTTCAGGTAAGAAACTTGGACATTGGGATTGTGCGACCAAAATCGGATTTGATGTTCCTAGAAACGGGACAAAAATCAGAGCTTATGCAAAAGCGAAGCCTAAAAAGGTGATTACGGTTTATAAAAATGATGTTGGCAGAATGCCTAATGCAGTGCTGGATGTTAGCCCTAAAGCGTTTAAAGCGCTTGGATATCCATTAAGCAAAGGTAAAGTAGCGGGGCATTACAGCTATTAATGTACATATATAATCTGGAAAGCAAGAAGTCACATTCTTGCTTTTTCTATTGGTGGAGATAAAAGATGAAAAAAAGAATCATATTATTGTTAGCAGTGATAATAGCGGCAGCTGCCGCGGGGGTTGCGTTTTATGTTGCAAAGGATAAAGGCCATGAGAAGGCTGCTGATGTTTCAGTCAATACCGAAAGCGGTGATGAGCTGCTGGTTTCAATTACAGATACGGATCTGCTGACAAAGTATTATGAAAATGACAAGGTGATCCATGAGGAGAAGCTGACCAGCTATCCGGCATTTGCCTTGGATCAAAAACAGCAGGTGCTCTATTATACGGGCAATAATGAACAGAATGAAATGAGGCTTTTTAAATTGGATCTGAAGTCTCATAAAAAAACGATGCTTTATAAAGGCGCGGAGAGTGCGGACAGTTTATTTTTATCAAAGGACCGTTCAACCATCTATTTCCGCTTAGGAAAAGCGGACCAAAGCAATTTTCGGATCGCCGCTTTTGATCTGAAGACGAAAAAGTACAAAAATCTTTATCCTGCCGCTAATGATCAGGATAACACCGTCAGCAGCTTCTTTTATAACCAAAAAAACGATTCATTTGCATTGCTTCATTATTCTGTAGAAGAAGACTACAAGAAAACAGATGAAGCAAACGAAAAGGGCATCGACCCTGAACCGACAACGATTCATTTTGCGGAAGGCCGCCAAAATAATTTTAATGAGCTGAAAAGCCTGAACCAATTTATCAGCGATATTGCTGTTTCTGATGATGATAAACGTATTTTATTCACATCATATACGCAAAAAGGAACGGAGCAAACCGCTTCTATTCAAATGCTCAATGCGGATACGAAAAAATATGAAGGCATCATCTCAAATCAAAAATCATTTAAGCTGTTAATTGACGCACAGCCTCAGTTTTCTAAGGATGGGAAGAACATTTATTTTCTTGCCGAAGCCAAGGGGGCTAAAAAGCTGAAGGACGAAACAGGGCGTGAAGCTAAGGTGCGGACGATTTATTCCTATAGCCTTGAAAATAAGACCTTCAAAAAAGTATGGGAAAATCCGAACGGCATCATCAACAGCTTTTCTGTGATTAACTAATAAAAACCACTCGGCTTGGGCTGAGTGGTTTTTTTAATGGATGAGGTGCAGGGCTAATGATCCGAGCCATTTAAAGATATGAATCAGAGGGACCGACAAAAACAGAAGTTCAACATAGAAGTTCATTGCAACATCCAGCTTTTTGAACGCAGCTCTTTTTTTCAAGTCTTTTTGCTGCTGGTTTGGGATCACGTTATCGCTCCTCTTATATCCATATTACACCATTAAAACAGACGAAAAAGCCCTAAACGTTTACAGTTTTGGGCTTCTTTCTTCGTATTTGGCCTCTTGCAATGAGAGGTTTTTATTCTGAAATATAGAATTTTGTCTCCGTTCGGGGTTTGTTTGCTTATTGCTTGCAGGAGTCTGCATTTGTTATAGGGAAGAACTAGCTTGTTTTCGTTTGGCTGTTGTTTTGGAGATTCACTAATGAACGGATGCCGTCGACCATTTTACTTCCGCACAAAGGGCACAATGGCGTATCACTGCTGGCGAAGTTTTTTCGGGTCCAGCCATTACAGTCTTCTTTTGTGCATTCCCAAGTACTCACATCTTCTTTTGGCAGCGGTTCTTGATTTCGTTTGTTATAGTAAGACATAAAGTCACTTCTTCCCTCATGTATTTTACTGCACATTTCCTATTGTCTCATACTTTTCCCTAATCTCCTAATTCCTTTTTCTTTATGACTTTCCAATAACCCCATCTAAAAAGGAGAGGAGTGTGCTGTTAAAAGCATCTGGCTCTTCTAAAAACGGGCAATGGCTGCTTTTAGGAAAGGTAACGAGTGTCGCGTTTGGAATATTGCTGCGCAAGTGTTCCCCAGCTGCTGTAGAGAAAAATTTCTTGTCTTCCCCGAAGCACAGCAATGCCGGCACATTGATGTTTTGGAGGGTGCCCCGGTAATCAGCGGCCGTTTGGTTAAATAAAATCGTGCTAGAAATGGCAGCCGGCTGTTTGAGGATTTCTGCCAGCATCCATTCTGTTTCGGTCTCGGCAGGCGGTTCTGCGAACATATTCTGGATGAAGCTTTCGTAGAAAGGCAGCGGGTCAGTTTGAATGGCGTGCATCGCTGTTTTTAAGCCGTCAAAATCAAATGGACCATGTTCCCAGCCCTCCCATTGATAGTCCGAAGCGGATTGATCGATGATCACAGCGGCTTGAATGTTATCATTCCCAAACTGATTGAGATAATCCCATACGACAAAAGCACCCATTGACCAGCCGGCAAGAACGACATGATCAAGCTCCATTGCATTTAGAAATTCCCTTATGTCACGGGCATATTGGGAAATGGTGTGGCCGTGAAGCACTTTGTCAGATTCGCCGTGTCCTCTAAGATCAAGACGAATACATTGATAATTGGCAGAAAGCACCGAAAATTGTTTGTGGAAAAATTGTCCGCTCATCAGCACCCCATGTATAAACAGGATCGGCGTCCCGCTCCCGTGTGTTTCATAGTAAAGGCGTGTCTGATCTTCTAATATGATGTATGGCATGTTTCTCCTCCTTTAGTTTCCATCATGAGTATGGCTGGCTGCTGTTGAGCTGATGATGGCAGCTGTCGCGGCTGCCTGCTGCGCTTGAATGACTGTTTCGATAGCGGTGTATAGTCCTGATTCCATCAGCAGATTTTTCTCCATATGCTCACTGAGATAGAGGCTGACAGCAATTTTAAAGTTCATTTCCTTTTGCCATTTAAAAGCTTTTTCCTGGTTTAATTCGTCAGTGATGCACAAAACGGTTTTGATATCTGGCTCTTCCAGAAATGTGAGGAGAGCAAGGTCTGGATAATGATAATCCTTTGTTTTTTTGACAGATTCAGTGATCGATTGATATATCTGTTTGCAAGCGGAAACAAGCATTTCGGGCTCTTTTTCACTTTGCAAGGCCAGAATATGGCTGACCTGATGTAAGTACTGTCCTTTTTTAAAGCCGTTGGCTGCCAGCAGTTGATAGCATGTTTCCGCCTTCTGTAGCGCCTGCAAACCTTCTCCGTTTTCTCCAAGCAGTATGGCGAGCGGAACATTCTGAGTTGAAGTGAGGAAATAATGATTTTTCTTCATCTGCTGATAAACTGCTAGCCCCATGTTCATCTGTTCTTTTTGGTTTGTCGTTTCAGATTTGCCGGTGAGCAAGATCAGAGTGGAAAGGTATGTGAACATATCCCGCTTATATCCTAGCTTCACCATTTCATTGTATACATCGATAAAAGTATGAAATGTTTGTTTTGCCTCATGCTGAAAATGAATGTCCAGAATAGATGCAACAGTAAAGCGGTGGTGTGAATTGAGTGTTGAGAAGCTGCCGATGTTTGATTTGATATAGCTGCTCAAATCATAAAAGCGCTGAAAATCAAACTCTCTTTTATTCACAATATATGCAGAAGAAATGAGCATTAATATCTGATCGTGTGAAACTTTCCATTTTAATTTTGATTTTAATTCAGCATAAATGGAAATGTATTGCTTTATTTTTTCATGTAGGTCGTGTGTCAGCATAAAAAGCAGCTCCTTTTTGCTGTTTTTACGTAATACGATAAATAGGGCCAAAGGTTTCATAAGGAAAAAACTTGCCTGCTAGAGGCAAGTTTGTCGGGTTATTTATGGGGATCTGTTATATCCATCGGTCTCATCATGTCATAGTCTTCATGCTCTAGAATATGGCAATGCCATACGTATCGTCCGCTGTACGGACCGAATGTCGCCGCGATTCTCAGGACTTCACCTGCATGCGCTTGAATGGTGTCTTTCCAGCCCTTTTCACTTGGCGGCGGCGGGACAGCCGGACCGGTATAGGACAATTCCCCGCTTTCTTGATAACGGGCGATATCAAACGGCCGCCGGTCTAATACACGGAAGGAGACTAGATGCAGGTGAATCGGATGTGTTCCGCGTGTCGGGTTGATAATGGACCATATTTCAGTTGTGCCCACTTTTGGTGCTTCTGTGACGGGATCGTGCCAGCGTTTGTTATTAAGCAGAAGGACGGGTCTGCCGTATTCGTCCTGGGTGCCTGCCAGTTTTAACGTTCTGATGTTTTGTATTCTTTCATGCTGTACCGAAGGGTATGAGGCGAGGTACTTCGGCTTTCTGCTTTCGTCTTTTTGTGCCAATGGTTTTGTGACTCTGAATTGCATGATATTCGCATCTGTTTCAGGATTGACGTCACCGCCGCAGCCCGCGCTGTTTGCCAAAATGATCGATTCTCCTTCATATGCTGTGAAGTCAATGATGATATCATAACGTTCAGCAGGCGCAAGGCTGAAAGAATTCAGTTTAACAGATCGCGGCAGGAGCCCTCCATCTGAACCAATCTGAATAAACTCTCCGCCATTATCGAGTGACAGGTTATAGGTTCTTGTATTGGAGGCGTTGATGACACGGAATCGGTATTTCCTCGGCTCGACTTCCAAGTATGGCCATACCTTCCCGTTGACGAGTATGGTTTCTCCGCAAAAAGCCGGAACGATTGAAGGATTAGGCAGTGACGGAGAAGGGTTTTCCGGTGCGCTCGGATAAAACAAAGAACCGTCCTCATTGATCGTGCGGTCTGTGATAAGAAGCGGCACATCGTATTCGTCTGAAGGCAGTTTTAAGCGTTTTTCCTTTGGGTCATGAATGATATAAGCACCGACAAGTCCGGCATAGACATTTAGCCTGGTGAGCGCCATGGCGTGATCGTGGTACCACAATATAGCCCCGCGCTGCTGGTTTGGATAATGATAAACCTCTCTTTTGAAATAAGGTCCTGTTTGTTCAAAGTCTTTGGAAAACCAAGCCTCCGGATACCCGTCACTATCATCTGGCGTGACGCCGCCGTGTAAATGAACAACAGTCTTTACCTCGGGCTCTTCATGCTGGCTGTCACTGTGATGAATGGTGTGATCAATTGGAAGGAAATGCGTGGAAGGAAGGTTATTCATCCATTTTACATATACGTTTTCATTTCTTTTAACCTCAATGGTCGGCCCCGGAAATAAGCCGTTGTAGCCCCACAGGCGGGTTGGAGGGAGATCGCGATGGAGCTGATGAGTGCATTCCTCCATGGTGACTTCGTAGTATGTTTTTTCTTTTGATTGCTGTACTGGCTTTAGTGTATCTGGGATTGGGAGAGCATCCACAAATTTTTCAAGTGTCATTTTCATCTGTCCTTATCTAAATTTTCCAAATTGGTACTATAGTTAATGACAATAAGGACGTGATGGTTACAAAAAATCTTCGTGCTGCAGACCACCCGAAGAAGAAAATAACAAAATCCTAAACGGCAGGCCGTTTAGGATTTGATCAGCATTAAGGCAGGATATCGGGCTGCTGCTGTGTGACTGGGTTGGCAGCCGCTTTCTCGCTCACCTTGCGTTTTCTGAACACAAGGTAAGAAATCAAAACGATTCCCGTGATGACGCCTGTCAGCAGCAGCTCGTCTCTCATGGAATCAATAAACGCCATGGACACTAAAATTCCGCAAATGGCGATGATGGTCAAGTAGGTTAGGAAAGGGAAGAGCCACATTTTGATCTTCAATGCTTCTGGGTTTGTTTTTTCGAGTTTTTTCCGCATTTTCAGCTGGGAAACGGCGATGACAAGATAGACGAGTAAAGCGATTGCGCCTGATGAGTTGACTAAGAATAAAAAGACGGTATCCGGTGAAAAATAGTTCATTACGACCGCGATATAAGAGAAAAATGTCCCGGCCACAATGGCTTGTACGGGAACGCCTTTTTTGCTCAATTTCATAAAACGGCGCGGCGCTTCATTTCTTTCTGCAAGTGAATACAGCATTCTGGATGTGGTATACAAACCTGAATTCAGGCAAGAGAGTACGGCTGTGAGGACGATAAAGTTCATAATCTGTGCGGCTGCCGGCACTCCTATATGCTCAAGTACAGCGACGAAAGGGCTTTCTAAAATATTTGCTGAATTCCATGGCAACAGCGCCACGACAATGGCGATTGAGCCCACGTAAAAGACGATGATGCGCCATACAACGGATCTGGTGGCTTTTGTCACAGATTCGATCGGGTTGGATGTTTCCCCTGCTGCAATGGCAACGATTTCAGTTCCCATAAAAGAGAAGATGACAACGACAATGCCGAGCAATACGGAGCTGATGCCCTCCGGGAAAAATCCGCCTTTGCCTGTAAGATTCGAAAAACCGACTGGCTCACTGCCCGGTGCAAAGCCAAAAATAAAGGCAAAACCAACGATTAGAAAAGCAATGATAGTCACAACTTTAATGAGGGAGAACCAATATTCAAACTCACCGAAAGACTTAACAGAGTAGACGTTTGTCAGGGTGAGCACAATGGTCAAGATCAAACTTGTCAGCCACAGCGGAATATCATGGAACCAGTATTGAATAATGCCAGCACCGGCAATGGCTTCGATCGCTATGACGATCACCCAGAAAAACCAGTACAGCCAGCCGATTGTAAATCCTGCCCACGGTCCGATGGCGTCGTGAGCGTATTGAGAAAACGATCCGCTCGTCGGGTTTACGGCAGACATCTCACCGAGCATTCTCATAATAAAAATCACCAATAATCCGGCTAACGCGTAAGAAACAACGGCACCCGGACCGGTCGAGTGAATCACTGAACCGCTGCCTACAAATAGGCCGGCTCCGATTACACCGGCAATCGAAATCATTGTCATATGGCGGGTCTTTAATTCCTTTTTTAATCCTGATTGAGACTGGTTCATAAGTTACCTCCTTTTAAAATGCAATCATTACTGAATATTATGATAATTGAAACTCTATCATAAATATACAGTTTGTCGAAAATTCGTGTAAGAAAATATACCAGCTTATTTCAAATTTGTAGTGTTTTGTTTGCGCTTTCAGCGAATGTGTGGAAAAAATGTTTCGTTTTTTATTCGCTGTGTAATTTTGTGTACTATTTACAATTCGATAGAATGCGAGAAGCGCTGGTGTCATTGGATTTGATGGGCTTTTTGGCGGAGCAAATAAATTGGATGGGAGAAAAAGTGTTCCATCATCACTATTTTTCTGTGGCGGGTGAATCATGTTTCTGTAGACCCACTGCGGTTCAGCTTTGTAAGATAATAATAGGAAAATGTGAGCGGGGAGGAGGTTTTGTATGGAGAGATATGATGAACTGAAAAAGGGAGAATCCGGAGCGCTGGTCAGCATTGCCGCGTATCTAGTTCTTTCCGCAATTAAACTGATCATCGGTTATCTTTTTCACTCGGAAGCACTTACGGCAGACGGGTTAAATAACACAACTGACATTATTGCTTCTGTTGCTGTGCTGATTGGCCTGCGCATCTCTCAAAAGCCTCCTGACGAAGATCATCCATACGGCCACTTTCGAGCGGAAACGATTGCATCGCTTATCGCATCGTTTATTATGATGGTTGTCGGACTGCAAGTGCTGTTCAGCGCGGGAGAATCTATTTTTTCTGCTAAACAAGAGACGCCGGATATGATTGCGGCTTGGACGGCAGCGGGCGGGGCAGTCCTGATGCTGATCGTTTATCGGTACAATAAAAGGCTGGCCAAAAAGGTGAAGAGCCAGGCGCTCCTTGCTGCGGCTGCTGATAATAAATCAGACGCATTCGTCAGTATCGGCACATTTATCGGCATTGTGGCTGCTCAATTCCATCTTGCTTGGATTGATACGGTCACTGCGTTTGTGATCGGTCTGCTTATTTGCAAGACCGCATGGGATATTTTTAAAGAGTCATCTCACTCTTTGACAGATGGATTCGACATAAAGGACATTTCCGCTTATAAACAGACAATCGAAAAAATCTCCGGTGTGAGCCGTTTAAAAGACATAAAAGCAAGATACTTGGGCAGCACGGTTCATGTTGATGTGGTGGTTGAGGTATCAGCAGATTTAAATATTACGGAAAGCCACGATATAGCCAATGAAATTGAGCGGAGAATGAAGGAGGAGCATGCGATTGATTATTCGCATGTTCATATGGAGCCTTTAGAACACAAATAATTGAGCTTCCTGCCACAGGAAGCTTCAGCGTGTCGACAAACCCTCGCATTCGTTGTCAGGTCTGCGCTTCGGTGCTCACGAATTAGAACATTCGCTCCGCTCCTATGCTCGTCCTTCCTAGACTTCAAGGGTTTTCAATCACGCTGAAAAGATGACAAAACCCTAAAATGAAAGCCATTTTAGGATTTTGTCAACAATCTGGAGCTTCCTGTCACAGGAAGCTTTTTTGTGTGTTTTGGCCAGCTTTATTGGAAACAATTTGCTAGAATCGTTTTTTTATACAGATTGCTTTTTGTGGTAAAGTTAGGTTACATTATGATGAATTTTGTAGATGACTAGGAGGAAAAGAATGGCATATCAAGAAGACCTGCATCCTTTGCTGGGGAAAGCAGTTGAACATATTAATAGAGTAATGGTTGGAAAACGAGACATCGCCATACTCAGCTTAGCAGCCCTTCTTGCCAAAGGGCATGTGCTGCTTGAGGATGTACCCGGAGTCGGAAAAACGATGATGGTCCGCGCGCTGGCAAAGTCAATCGGCGCCGATTTCAAAAGAATCCAATTCACTCCGGATTTGCTGCCATCTGATGTAACAGGGGTATCTATCTATAATGCGAAAACGATGGAGTTTGAATATCGTCCCGGCCCAATTATGGGAAATATCGTGCTGGCAGATGAAATCAACCGTACCTCTCCGAAGACACAGTCGGCTTTGCTCGAAGCGATGGAAGAGGGGAGCGTCACGGTAGATGGCCATACGATGCAGCTTGCCGATCCGTTTTTTGTGATGGCAACGCAAAACCCGGTCGAATATGAAGGGACCTATCCTTTGCCGGAAGCTCAGCTTGACCGTTTTTTATTCAAACTTCGGATGGGTTATCCGTCCTTTAATGAAGAGCTTGACGTCTTATCTCTTCAGGAAAAAAGCCATCCGATTGAGACGCTTGAGCCGGTTATTGCAAAAGAAGACTTCATCTGTTTACAGAGGGAAGTGCAAAATGTCCGTGCTGATGACAGCATTAAGGAATATATCGTTGAAATTGTGCAGAAAACGAGACAGCATCCTTCTGTTCAATTAGGCGTCAGTCCGCGCGGCTCAATCGCCCTCATGAAAGCGGCACAGGCATACGCGCTGCTGCATCATCGCGACTATGTCATACCGGATGATATTCAATATTTAGCTCCTTTCACGCTGCCGCACCGGATGATGCTTCATCCTGAGGCAAAATTTGAAGGGATTCAGGCAGAAGCGATCGTAAGGGAGATCATGTCAGCTGTGAAGGTGCCGGTTCAAAGGTCGTCGGTCCGCTGATGAATAAGAAATGGCAATGGCTCATATATGGTTGGAAGCTGATTATATTAACTTTATTGACGGCTGCTGTTTTTTCTTATGCGATGTTTCAGGGCGGCTTTGTCAGCTGGTTTTTGTTTTACGCGTTTCTCCCTTTTGTCTTGTATGCCGGGCTGTTGGCCTTGTATCCGCTCCGTTCTTTTCAGGCTTCAAGGCAAATGGATAAAACACAATTGCATGCGGGGGACAGGCTGGGCGTAACGGTTACGCTGAGAAGAAAGCTGCCATTTCCGCTGATGTATATGGTGATTGAAGATTGCCTGCCAGAAGGTATCGAGTCATTAAATCGAGACGGAGCCGCGGCCAAACGGCTCGTTTTTCCTTGGTTTAAACGGAGCATGACGATGTCGTATGAATTAGCTCGGGTACCGCGCGGAGAGCATCACTTTCATTCTGTCAGGGTGCGAACCGGGGATGTTCTTGGCTTAATTGAAAAAACTGCATTTTTTGAGCTGGATGATACCCTGTTTGTTTATCCATTCTATCAGCGTTTTTCCTATCAGGTGAATGAGAGGCATCAGGAAGACGGTGTAAGCGGTTCTTCTCCAATTCATCAGCACCATTCCTCAGTCGCAGCAAGTGTGCGGAATTATCAGCCGGGAGACCGGTTTGCTGCGTTAGATTGGAAGACATCTGCACGGCGGAGCCAGCTGATGACGAAGGAATTTGAGCCTTCTCGCAGCAAAAATCTGTTTCTGCTGATGGACCGTTTTTCCTCAGACGCATTCGAAGAGGTCGTTTCAGTGACAGCTTCGATTCTTCATTCTGTTTTAAAAAACGGCGCGGGTGCTGGCTTGGCTTCCATCGGAAAGGAAAAAAACATTTTCCCTATTCAGGAAGGGGATCAGCATTTTAAGCACATGCTTCGGCATTTAGCCATCGCTCATTGTGATGCGGCAGACCCGATAAGCCGATATGCACGGGAAGAGCTGGGAAAGCCATCTGTTCGCCAAGCTGATCAAGTTGTTGTCACGGGACAGTTAACGGAAGATATGCTGCACCTCGCAGAAATAGGAGGCGGCCGGGTTACGGTGATACTGGCAAAAGAGAAAGATGCTGAGCTCTCTCAAGCTGAAAATGCCATGATTGAACGCATGATGAAACGCCAAATCAGAGTTCGGATCATGAGGGGCGGGCGAGTTTCGCGTGTTGTTTAGAAAGAGAGGTGACTGGTTCACATGCCGCATGATGATCACAAGGGAAGCCGTTTGAGCTTGCTGTTATTTTATTTTCTGGCTTTTTTATTGCTGTGGGAGTGGCTTAGGCCGCTTGACAGTTTTACTGAAACGAAACATACAGGCTTTTTTAGTGTCTTTATCGGCTTGACGTTTCTGCTGACTTTTTTCAGGATGAGGTGGTTTGTCACCGTTCCTTTTTGTGTCATATTTACATTGATCTCGATACACATCCTGTTTTATCAAGGATCTATATTCGACTTGAGCTGGATCAGCTCTTTTTTGCAGGATGTCTATCTGAATATCACGCTGATTCAATCAGGGCAATGGAATGACATGATTCCTTCATTTCGGACCCTGCTGTTTTTTGTGCTGCTGTGGCTGCTGGTCTATCTCCTGCATTATTGGGTGATTTACCAGAGAAGAATTTTGTTTTTCTTTTTGATGACAGTAGCGTATATTACGATTCTTGATACCTTTACGCCATATGATGCCACTTTTGCCGTCATCCGTATCGTGCTGATCGGCTTCTTTATGCTGGGCCTTTTATACTTGGAGCGCATTAAGCTGATGGAAAGAATCACACTGCCAAAAACATCTGTCCTGAAATGGTTTCTTCCTTTATCTGTATTGGTTTTGGCTGCAACGGGATTCGGACTCGCCGCTCCAAAATCAGATCCGGCCTGGCCTGATCCGGTGCCTTTTCTTAAAAAAATCACTCATCAAGACCGCGTGTCTGCAGGGGAAAGCAAAATCGGATACGGGAATCATGATGAATCACTCGGCGGCCCGTTCCAGCAGGATGCTACACCTGTTTTTACATGGCAGGGAAAAGAGCGTACGTATTTCCGTGTGGAAACGAAGGACACGTATACCGGGAAAGGCTGGATTGAAACAGACACAGGCATGTCGTATCAGCTTAGCAATGGAAAAGTTGAAAATCTGTGGTTTGACCATAAGGTTGCGACAGAGCGCCGCACCGTCCGTGTAAAAGTCGATAAGCACTACGGGTATAACCATCTGATGTATCCGATTGGTGCGGAAACCATTCAGCCAAAGCAGGCTGTCTCACTTGAAATGAACGGCAACACGGAGCAAATTTCTCCGATCAGTGAACAAGCCGGTGAAATCAGAAATATGGGGAATTATACTGTAACGTACAATTCCCCGGTCTATAAGCTGGATGAACTGAGAAAGGTAAAAGTGAGAAAAAACAGTGAGGAGTACACATTCAGCGATCGCTACATGCAGCTTCCAGATTCACTGCCAGAGCGGGTGAGAACCCTTGCGATCAAACTGACTCAGGATCACGACAATATGTTTGATAAGGTGAAAGCGGTTGAGGACTATTTAGGGTCAAATGCGTTCACATATGAAACAGAAAACGTGACCATTCCTAAGAATGATGAAGATTATGTCGATCAATTTCTCTTTGAAACGAAAATGGGTTATTGTGATAACTTTTCTTCCGCCATGGTGGTGCTCTTGCGCTCGGCCGGGATTCCGGCCCGCTGGGTAAAGGGTTATACGTCCGGCGAATACAAAGAAGCAGGAAACAAAAATGGCAGCATCTACGAAGTGACAAATAACAATGCCCATTCTTGGGTAGAGGTGTATTTCCCGGAACAGGGCTGGGTTACATTTGAGCCGACTAAAGGGTTTACAAATCCGGCTGAATTTACTTCTTCTGACACAAAAGACTCCGGCAGCGATAACAGCAGCTCGCCGAAGAAAGCAAAAGAGAAACAGAAAGAAGAGAAAAAACAGCCGCAAAAAGAGGAAAAACAAAAGGAAAAGCGGGAGCCAGCTGTTTCTAAAAAGCCGTCCGCTTCACATACCAATGCCGGTGCGGGCTTGTATGCAGCGCTTGCGGTTCTTGCAGTCCTCCTGGTGGCAGCTGTATTGCTGTATGTTTTCCGCTCGTTATGGATTCCTGTTTTCGCCGTGAGGAAATTGAAGCGGCGCAGCGATCAGCACGCGTTTTTTGAGGCATATGGCGCGCTGCTGAAACAACTGAAGAGAAAAGGACTGCCGAAACGAGACAGTGAAACGCTGCGTGATTATGCAAAACGAATCGATGAAAAATACGACATAGAAGACATGTCAAAGCTGACATTAAGCTATGAAAGGGCGCTTTACAGAAATGAAGATTCTTCGGCGCTATGGAATGATTCGAGAGAGTTATGGGAAAATTTAATTAAAAGAAGATGGTCTTGACCACTTATCGACGTGTTGTTAGAATTAGTGAATATTATCGGAGTCTGGGAGCGAGTTGGCCTGACTCCGGCAAACGGCCTTGCCAAAGAGGGCGGAGCGAGCTTCATATCTGTCCTCGTTTTTTTCTGTGTCAAAAAACTTAGAGGAGATTAGGTGACAACCATGACAAAGTTAGTGAATGAAATGATTCTTGTCCTTGATTTCGGCAGTCAGTATAACCAGCTGATTACACGCCGTATCCGTGAATTCGGTGTATACAGCGAGCTGCATCCACATACATTGACGGCTGAAGAAATTAAAAAAATGAATCCAAAAGGAATTATTTTATCCGGCGGTCCAAACAGTGTGTATGATGAAAATTCTTTCCGCTGTGACGAGAAAATCTTCGAGCTTGATATTCCTGTTTTGGGAATTTGCTACGGCATGCAGCTGATGACTCATTACCTTGGCGGTAAAGTTGAAGCGGCAAGCCAGCGTGAATACGGAAAAGCAAACATCCGCATCGAAGGCACACCTGATTTGTTCAAAGATCTTCCAAACGAACAAGTGGTTTGGATGAGTCACGGCGATTTGGTTGTAGAAGTTCCTGAAGGCTTCACTGTTGACGCGACAAGCCATCATTGCCCGAACTCAGCGATGAGCAAAGCGGACAAAAAATGGTATGGCGTTCAGTTCCACCCGGAAGTGCGCCACTCTGAATACGGCAATGATCTTCTGAAAAACTTTGTATTCGGTGTTTGCGAATGCGAAGGCGAATGGTCAATGGAGAACTTTATCGAAATCGAAATGCAAAAAATCCGTGAAACGGTCGGAGACAAACAGGTTCTTTGCGCGCTAAGCGGCGGCGTTGATTCCTCTGTTGTTGCTGTTTTGATTCATAAAGCGATCGGCGACCAGCTGACTTGTATCTTTGTAGACCATGGTCTTCTCCGTAAAGGCGAAGCTGAGGGTGTTATGAAAACATTCAGCGAAGGCTTTAACATGAACGTGATTAAAGTAGACGCACAAGATCGATTCTTAGATAAACTAAAAGGCGTTTCTGATCCTGAGCAAAAACGCAAAATCATCGGTAATGAATTCATTTACGTATTCGATGATGAAGCGGACAAGCTCAAAGGCATCGACTACCTTGCACAAGGTACGCTTTACACAGATATCATCGAGAGCGGTACAGCAACGGCGCAAACGATCAAATCTCACCACAATGTCGGCGGACTTCCTGAAGACATGCAGTTTGAGCTGATCGAGCCGTTAAACACGCTCTTCAAAGACGAAGTGCGCGCGCTTGGCACAGAGCTCGGCATTCCGGATGAAATCGTATGGCGTCAGCCGTTCCCAGGACCGGGACTCGGAATCCGTGTTCTTGGCGAAGTAACAGAAGAAAAACTTGAAATCGTTCGTGAATCAGATGCAATCTTGCGTGAAGAAATTGCAAATCACGGCTTAGAGCGTGATATCTGGCAATACTTCACTGTTCTTCCTGACATCCGCAGCGTTGGTGTTATGGGTGACGCAAGAACATATGATTACACAATCGGAATCCGTGCCGTTACATCAATCGACGGCATGACATCTGACTGGGCGCGTATCCCGTGGGATGTGCTTGAAGTCATTTCGACACGTATCGTAAACGAAGTGAAGCACATTAACCGCGTGGTGTACGATATTACAAGTAAGCCGCCTGCGACGATTGAGTGGGAATAAATAAATAACAACGAAAAAAACGCCCCTTTTTCAAAAGGGGCGTTTTTTTGTTAACTTTTTGAAACCGTTTCGACAATTTTTGTATCTAACAACATAGGAGGTGGATAAGGTGAAGGAAGAAAGATTGATTACAAAGGCGAGAAAAGGAAATGCTCGGGCCTTTGAAAAGCTTATGCTGGCACATCAGGAGACTTTATATAAAACAGCTTATCTCTATTTAAGAAATAAAGAAGATGCACTTGATGCTGTACAGGAAACAGCTTATAAAGCTTTTATCAGTATAGAAAAACTAAAAGAGCCAAAGTATTTTTTAACGTGGCTTACTCGAATATTAATCAATTCCATTTTTGCCATAAATAAAAAGAAAGGAGAATTGGTTCCGTTCGAGAAACATCACGATACTGGAATTGATCAAGGTAATATTGAGGAATATATAGACCTGCGAAATGCACTTGATACACTTGATGAACATGTTCAGCTCACGATTCAGCTCTATTATTTTCAAGATTATTCAATATCAATGATAGCTGAACAAACAGGTATGGCAGAAGGCACAATTAAAACACATTTACATAGAGCGAGAAAAACATTGAAACAGGAGCTGGAAAAGGAGGATCAAAACAAATGGACAAACACCAAGTGAAGCAGATGTATGATGACATAGCAGTGCCAAAGAAAGCACTCAAAAAGGCAATACATCAAGCTGTCGTTCGTGCTGAAAATGAAAGTAACACAAGGCGCCGTTTTAAATGGGCACGAACTATTACAAATAGAATGGCTATTGCTGCTGTGGTATGTATTTTGTATTTATCATCTGGTCTTTTTCTTCCCTCTGTAAACAAAGCGATGGGAAGCATACCCATTGTCGGACAAATTTATAAGGATTTTCAAGATAAAGTTGGTCTATCATTGTTTAAAAGCAATTTGGTCACAGCTTTAAATGAAAAAGCAGAGTCCAGGGGAATCACTGTTTCTGTAAACAGCTCCTATTACGATGCCGGACAGCTTGTTTATAACTTCACTGTTGATAACTTCCAGTCTGATGAAAAAGAGATCATGTATGATGTCGACGAAACGAGTTATAACGACAACTTTTCAATCAACTACGATTCCTTAATGCTTAAAAAATTAAATAACAAGCAATACGCAGGACAATTAAGGATTTATACAAATGGTACTGAAATAAAAAATGGGGAAACCGTGCCCTTTGTAATTACTCATATCAATGAAATACAGGGAAATTGGAGATTCAAACTGCCTATTACCAAAAAGAATGCGAGTTACTTAGAAAGCTCAAAAGTGGTATCAGTGCATCACAATCGTTATCAATTTTCCAATATTCAAGTGGAAAACGGTAAGCTCGGATCTGTCCTTCAATTTACAATCGATTATCAAGATATAGCAAAGCATGATACGGTTGAAATTAACGAAGTCAAAGATGATTTAGGAAACACATATGAGATGACAGCGTCAAACATCGAACTTGGAGACCGCAAAAAAGTAAACGAGAGAACGGTAAGAGCAAAAGGACAAACACAGTTAGAATCACCAATTAATCCAAAAGCGAAAAAGCTAACATTAATAGCTGATATTAAATCTGAGGCAGAGGGCAGTGAAATTGTCCCGCTAAATGCAGAGATGCCATTTCATGTTTCAGAAACAAACCATCAAAACATAGGGATTGAAATCAACAACATTAACCAAAAAGGAAAGAAAGTATTGGTTCATTACCATTTCACTGGAATTGATACCTCAAGCGTGGACGAAAATAAATTAGTGAATATCGGTGAAACGATTGGCCTTGGTGATATAAAAAAAATGCAATCTTGGCCTGATCCAGTAGGTGATTATGAAGAAGGTTATTATTTGAAAGGAAATATAGCTAAAGTCAAAAATATGAAAACAGCCGAAATGGTATCTACTTTTGAACTGGATGATGATTATAATGATAAGCTGTCTTTAAAGCATTTTGAGTTTAATGAATACGGTCTGTATATTGATAACGGCGTTTTAAATCACCTGATTCAACTAAAGCCAATCTCGTTTACTGTACCAGTGCATCAGGTGAGTCAGCCTTCTGAAAAAAAATAATCATAAGTTGAAAAGCCGTATGTTGCCATACATACGGTTTTTATCATTGTTACCAATTTAGTCAATAGACGAATAAACCAATTTTTTTAATAAGTAATGTTCGTTGTTTATATTGTCAATTCAAAATGAAGTTGGTACAATAGACACAGAAATCAAATAAGATGAATTCGTATAATCGCGGGAATATGGCTCGCAAGTCTCTACCAAGCTACCGTAAATGGCTTGACTACGTAAACATTTCTTTCGTTTGATATAAATAAAACACGGTTATTTATTCAAACTGAAATCCGTCTGTAGTCAAGCGTCCCAAAATGTATTGGGACGTTTTTTATTTGGCGTTTTCAGGACAGAATAAATAGCAAAGAGTGAAGGGAGTCAAATAGCTTGAAAACGTTTTTTCAGTTTGATGAGCTGGGCACCAGCTATCGCAATGAAATCATTGGCGGATTAACGACTTTTTTATCTATGGCATATATTTTGTTCGTCAATCCGATTACGCTTGCTTTGGAGAGCGTGAAAGATTTTCCGGAGGCGCTGAGAATTGACCAGGGTGCGGTCTTTACGGCGACAGCGCTGGCGTCTGCAGCAGGCTGTATCTTAATGGGATTAATAGCGAGATATCCGATTGCCATCGCGCCGGGTATGGGGCTGAACGCGTTTTTTGCGTTTTCTGTTGTCCTTGGTATGGGTATTTCATGGCAGGCAGCTTTGTCCGGTGTTTTTATTTCAGGTCTTATTTTCGTTGCTCTTTCTTTAACAGGTTTTCGTGAAAAAATCATCAACGCCATTCCGCCTGAGCTGAAATTGGCAGTCGGTGCGGGGATCGGCCTGTTTATTACATTTGTTGGATTACAAGGTTCAGGAATCATTACAGCGAATCCTTCTACGCTCGTCACGATCGGAAACATTCACAGCGGTCCTGTGCTGTTAACGATCTTCGGTGTGATTGTTACGGTTATTTTAATGGTGCTTCGCGTGAACGCAGGCGTGTTTATCGGGATGCTATTAACAGCGGTAGCCGGCATGATTTTCGGTTTGGTTCCGGTTCCGACTCAAATTATCGGCAGTGTGCCAAGCCTTGCGCCGACTTTCGGACAAGCGTGGATTCACCTCCCGGATATTTTCTCTGTACAAATGCTGATCGTTATTTTAACATTCTTGTTTGTCGGATTTTTTGATACAGCTGGTACACTTGTTGCTGTGGCAACACAAGCTGGTTTAATGAAGGAAAACAAATTGCCGCGAGCGGGCCGTGCGCTTTTAGCTGATTCATCTTCGATTGTGATCGGTGCCGTGCTTGGTACGTCTACAACAACTTCTTACGTGGAATCAAGCTCAGGTGTCGCTGCGGGTGCCCGGTCAGGATTTGCCGCAATTGTAACAGGGATTCTCTTTTTACTGGCTACGTTTTTCTCGCCGCTCCTATCAGTCGTTACGTCAAATGTAACAGCGCCGGCGCTTATTATTGTTGGTGCATTGATGGTGGCGCCGCTTGGCAAAATCGCTTGGGATAAGTTCGAGGTGGCCGTTCCTGCTTTCCTTACCATGATCATGATGCCGTTAACGTACAGCATTGCAACTGGTATTGCCATCGGATTTATTTTCTATCCGATTACGATGGTGTGCAAAGGAAAAGCCAAAGAGGTTCATCCAATCATGTACGGGCTGTCTGTTGTATTTGTCCTGTACTTTCTCTTCTTAAAATAAGGAATGAAAAACCAGCTGCCGGTGCAGCTGGTTTTTTTGTTGCAAAAGATAAAACCATTTCATACGATATACCGTCATGTAGATGTGCCGCCATGCTTTACTTAAATGGAAATGACTTGACTGTTCAGGAAGGCTTCGGTACCTTATATAAGTGTTTTATTTTCTTGCTGAATGGTATTCCGCCGTATTTTTTTGATAGGAGTTGCTGACATGACGGAAGAAAGAAAAGAAACGTTTGAAGAAGAAATTAACCAGAGTGAAAGAATAGATGCAGATGAAGAACCGCTATCGAGAATGTCAAGAAAGGCGAGCCGGCAAAGCAAGCAGAAGCAAAAACAAAAGCAGAAACCGCGCCAGGAACGCGGTGAATCAACTGTTAAAGACAAGCTTGCGTCTGTTTGGGCAGCCATCAACAGATATTGCGGTTTTGCGTTCTCGATTTTAAAATCACCGGCGAAAACTGTCGTAACGGATGGTTTTTCTCATTATAAGTACGGTCTGATTTCAATGCTTATATTCAGTATCATTTTTTCAATTGGGAATTGGTTTCAGTTAAAGGCAAGCTGGAATCGGCCGCTCGGTTTCGGAGAACGCCATCATGCTTTCTATGACGGGTTTTTAGTTGTTCTTGTGTATTTGCTGATCTTTTTCGCGGTAATGGTCTTTGCTATATGGGCTGTCTCCCGCTATATGATGAAGCAGAAGGTGACGTTCAGAGAAGCGGCTGCCGTATTGGGTTCATTGCTTGTACCGGTAATTGCTGTTTCAATCCTTTGGCTGATCTTTGCGATCGTGAATATTCCAATGCTGACAGTACTGTTTACGGTGCTGATCTTGTTTTCCATCTTTTTTATCATCGCGCTGTATGTACAGCGTGTGTACCAGGCGGCACAAGATGCACCAATTGATTATATCTATTGTGTATTTGCAGTGGTTGCGATAGCGCTGCTGTTTACGGCAGTGACTTGGCCGTTTATTTCTGAATATTTTACGGCGTCGCTGATTCCGCTTTAATGAAAAAACCGGCTAATCCTAGCCGGTTTTTTTATGTCACACTTTTTACAAATATATCTAAAAAACATAGTTGATTTGTAGGATTAACCCGTGTATGATGGGGAAAATGCTGAAAACGTCCAGCGCAAAAACCTTTATGTTTAAGGAGGATGATGGACATGGCTGATGTGCTTCGCCGAGCAATTAACCAAAAGAAGCAATTTTTAAAAACCAAATTACTGCTCTCGGAATTTTATCAAGGAAGAGGGGAACAGCTTGCTGACTACACGCTGAGTGAGCTTGAGAAAGAATACAAGTCCCTTCAGAAAATGAAAAAAGAGATCTGACAATAGATATAAAGAGGTGAGTCTGCTGAAAAGCGGGCTTTTTTGTTTTGATTTTGAAAAGGCGAGAAAGAGGGTAAACTACTACTGTTCAACGCATAAAAGCATGTCGAAATATTTTGCTTAAGCTTACGGGCGAAGCTGATTGTAAACGGCTCATTTCTCTAGTAGAATATGAATGCTTTGTGCAAGCTGAAGAGTAGGGGGATGAATAAAATGATGCAAACCATCTTATCAAATGGGATAGCCATGGTTCTCATAATTCTCATTATTAATATTGTCTATGTGTCATTTTTTACGATAAGAATGATTTTAACGCTGAAAGGACAGCGTTATTTAGCGGCCGGCATCAGTACGATTGAAATACTGGTTTATGTGACAGGGCTGAGTCTGGTGCTCGATAACTTAGACCAGATTCAAAATGTGATCGCGTACGCGCTCGGTTACGGTCTTGGCGTAATTGTCGGCATGAAAATAGAAGAAAAATTGGCGCTTGGCTATATTATGGTCAATGTGATTACGAAGGAGCTCGATCTTGATCTTCCGAAGCAGCTCCGCGAAAAAGGCTACGGCGTGACAAATTGGGTGGCAGGCGGGCTTGAAGGCGACCGCACAGCCCTTCAGATCCTGACGCCGAGAAAATATGAACTCCAGCTATATGATACGATTAAAACACTTGATTCAAAAGCCTTTATTATTGCGTACGAACCAAAAACAATCCACGGCGGCTTCTGGGTCAAAGCGGTGAAGAAGAGGAGAATTAAAGAATAATGGCAAAGCCGAAGAAGAAAAAGTTTGAAGTGACAGAGCAGCAAACGATTGATGCGGTGCTTCAGCAAATGAAAGAAGAAGGATATCTGCCTGTAAGGCGAATGGAAGAACCTATTTTTATGGAAAAAAAGGAAAATGGGTCAATTCAGATCGTTCCGTGCGGGAAAAAAATCGTATTTGAAGGGAAATTGATCTAAAACACGAACATTAGTAGAATGAATTTTTGTATCGTTCGATAATATCGTTGACATTATCCATGTCCGTTGTTAAGATAAACATGAAATCAAAACACGACCTCATATAATCTTGGGAATATGGCCCATAAGTTTCTACCCGGCAACCGTAAATTGCCGGACTATGCAGGAAAGTGATCGATAAAACTGACATGGATATATCGCAGAAGCGAACGACTGACGATACATGTACCATGCCCGGTTTGTATTGCTTCCTCATAAGTGCAATGCAGAGCGGGTATTTTTTATTTTCTGAAAACAAAAGCATTAGAAGGTGGGGAACAGAATGCAGCCGCTAGTAGGAATCATCATGGGAAGCACTTCCGATTGGGAGACAATGAAACACGCATGCGACATACTTGACGAACTCAATGTTCCGTACGAAAAAAAGGTCGTTTCCGCTCACCGGACGCCTGATTTCATGTTTGAATATGCTGAAACTGCTAGAGAAAGAGGCATCAAGGTGATTATTGCCGGTGCCGGAGGAGCGGCGCATCTGCCAGGGATGACGGCTGCGAAAACAACACTGCCAGTCATTGGAGTTCCGGTTCAGTCCAAGGCGCTGAACGGAATGGATTCACTTCTTTCCATCGTCCAAATGCCTGGAGGCGTGCCTGTTGCGACAACATCCATCGGCAAAGCGGGTGCTGTGAACGCAGGCCTGTTAGCGGCGCAAATTTTGTCAGCATTTGACGAAGGCCTTGCCCGTAAGCTGGATGAAAGAAGAGAAAATACAAAACAGACAGTGTTAGAAAGCAGTGATCAGCTTGTCTAAACAAATCATCTATCCGGGAGCTGTAATCGGCATTATCGGCGGCGGCCAGCTTGGGAAAATGATGGCTGTGTCCGCCAAACAAATGGGGTATAAAGTCGCGGTCGTTGATCCGGTGAAAGATTCGCCGTGCGGGCAGGTTGCGGATGTCGAAATTACCGCTCATTATAATGACCGTGAAGCGATTCGAAAATTGGCTGAAATCAGCGATATCATCACATATGAGTTTGAAAACATCGACTATGATGCGCTGCATTGGCTAAAAGATCATGCGTATCTCCCGCAAGGAAGTGAGCTGCTGCTCATTACCCAAAACCGTGAAACAGAGAAAAAAGCAATTCAATCCGCGGGCTGTGAAGTCGCACCGTACAGCATCGTCAAAACAAAGAATGAATTGAAACAGGCGGTACAGGAGCTCGGGTTACCCGCAGTTCTGAAGACATGCCGCGGCGGGTACGACGGCAAAGGCCAATTTGTGATAAAAGAAGAGGCGCAAATGGAGCAGGCAGCCGCTCTGTTAGAACACGGAACTTGCATTCTTGAAAGCTGGGTTTCTTTTAAAATGGAACTGTCGGTGATCGTCGTCAGATCGGTAAACGGTGAAATTTCAACATTTCCGACAGCTGAAAACATTCACCACAACAATATTCTTTTCCAAAGCATCGTGCCCGCACGGGTAGAGAAAGGGATTCAGCAGAAGGCTGCTGATCTCGCAGTTAAGCTTGCAGATGAGCTTAGCCTTGTCGGACCGCTTGCTGTTGAGATGTTCCTGACAGAGGACGGAGAGCTTTTGGTCAATGAACTGGCGCCAAGACCGCACAATTCTGGGCATTATACGCTGGACCTTTGCGAGTCGAGCCAGTTTGAGCAGCATATCAGAGCGGTATGCGGGCTTCCGCTTGGGAAGACAGATTTGCTGAAGCCGGGCATGATGGTGAATCTTCTCGGTGATGAAGTAAAGCTTGTTGAGGAAGACCCGGAGCTTTTAAAAGAGGCAAAGCTATATATATACGGAAAACATGAAATCAAAAAAGGCCGCAAAATGGGGCATATTACATTTATGAAGCAGCCTGAAGACGAATGGATTCAGGAGATCACAAATAAATGGATGAATAGAGACGGAGGACAAGCAGAATGATCGAACGTTATTCAAGACCTGAAATGTCCGCGATTTGGACGGATGAAAACAGATTTCAAGCATGGTTAGAGGTTGAAATTCTTGCCTGTGAAGCGTGGGCGGAGCTTGGCGTTATTCCAAAAGAAGACGTAAAGCTGATGCGCGAAAATGCGTCATTTGACATCAACCGCATTTTAGAAATCGAAAAGGACACGCGCCATGACGTTGTCGCTTTTACGCGCGCTGTATCCGAATCACTGGGCGAAGAAAGAAAATGGGTGCATTACGGCTTAACGTCAACTGACGTTGTTGATACGGCTCTTTCCTACTTATTAAAACAGGCAAACGATATTTTGCTCAAGGATCTTGAGAGATTTGTTGACATTATAAAAGAAAAAGCGAAAGAACATAAATACACAGTCATGATGGGGCGCACACACGGCGTACACGCTGAGCCTACAACATTCGGCTTAAAACTTGCGCTTTGGCATGAAGAAATGAAACGTAATCTTGAGCGCTTCAAACAAGCGAAAGCAGGCATCGAGGTTGGAAAGATTTCCGGTGCTGTCGGCACATATGCGAACATTGATCCATTTGTTGAACAATATGTCTGTGAGAAGCTCGGATTGAAAGCAGCACCGATTTCCACTCAAACCCTTCAGCGTGACCGCCATGCTGACTATATGGCAACACTTGCTTTGATCGCGACAAGCATCGAGAAATTCGCTGTGGAAATCCGCGGACTGCAAAAGAGTGAAACACGTGAAGTAGAGGAATTTTTCGCGAAAGGGCAAAAGGGTTCATCTGCAATGCCGCATAAACGAAATCCGATTGGCTCTGAAAACATGACAGGCATGGCGCGCGTGATCCGGGGCTACATGATGACAGCTTACGAAAATGTTCCATTATGGCATGAGCGCGATATTTCTCATTCTTCAGCAGAACGGATTATTCTTCCGGATGCGACAATTGCGCTGAACTACATGCTGAACCGCTTCTCCAACATCGTGAAGAACTTAACGGTCTTCCCGGAAAACATGAAGCGCAACATGGACCGCACTCTCGGCCTTATCTATTCTCAGCGTGTGCTGCTTGCTTTGATTGACACAGGCCTTACACGTGAAGAAGCCTATGATACAGTTCAGCCGAAAGCAATGGAAGCGTGGGAAAAACAAGTGCCGTTCCGCGAGCTTGTGGAAGCGGAAGAGAAAATCACGTCACGCCTTTCTCCGGAAAAAATTGCTGACTGCTTTGATTACAATTACCATCTGAAAAATGTTGATCTGATCTTTGAACGTTTAGGTTTAGCATAGAAGAAGCTTTTAGCGGCTTCTTCTAAGCCGCCGAAGTTTGAAAATTCCCAACATTCGGGTTAGGAGGCCTTCCGTGAATATTGTGAAGAATGAACTTTTATACGAAGGAAAAGCAAAAAAGATCTACAAAACCGATGACGAAAACACGCTGTATGTCGTGTATAAAGACTCCGCCACTGCCTTTAACGGCGAGAAAAAAGCAGAAATCAGCGGAAAAGGGCGCTTAAATAATGAAATTTCAAGCCTCATTTTCAAACACCTTCATGCTAAGGGCATTAACAATCATTTTATCGAGCGCATTTCGGAAACGGAGCAGCTCATTAAAAAGGTAACGATTGTGCCGCTTGAAGTCGTGGTAAGAAATGTTGTGGCAGGAAGCATGTCCAAACGTCTCGGCATTCCAGAAGGCACGGAGCTTGAGCAGCCGATTATCGAGTTTTACTACAAGGATGACGCGCTGGGTGATCCGCTAATCACAGAAGATCATATTTGGCTTTTGAAAGCAGCGACTCCTGAGCAGGTAGAAACCATTAAGTCCATTACAAAAACAGTAAATGAAGAGCTTCAAAGCATTTTCGGCGATTGTCATGTCAGATTAATAGATTTCAAGCTTGAATTCGGATTAGATGCAGAAGGGCAAGTGCTTTTGGCGGATGAAATTTCTCCTGACACATGCCGCTTGTGGGATAAAGACACGAACGAAAAGCTGGATAAAGATTTATTCAGACGCAATCTGGGAAGCTTAACCGACGCATACGAAGAGATTTTCAAAAGACTGGGAGGCATTCATCATGTATAAAGTAAAAGTTTATGTCAGCTTAAAAGAAAGTGTACTAGATCCACAAGGGAGCGCTGTCCAGCATGCCTTGCACAGTATGACTTACAACGAAGTTCAAGATGTGCGCATCGGGAAATACATGGAGCTTACCATTGAAAAATCTGACCGTGATCTTGACGTGCTAGTGAAAGAAATGTGCGAAAAACTTCTTGCGAACACAGTAATTGAAGATTACAGATACGAGGTTGAGGAGGTAGTCGCACAGTGAAATTTGCGGTGATTGTGTTACCCGGCTCCAACTGTGATATCGATATGTATCATGCTGTAAAGGATGAGCTCGGCCATGAAGTGGAATACGTCTGGCATGAGGAAACAAGTCTTGACGGCTTCGACGGCGTGTTAATTCCGGGAGGATTTTCTTACGGCGATTACTTAAGATGCGGCGCCATCGCCCGATTTGCGAATATTATGCCAGCTGTCAAACAAGCAGCGGCTGAAGGAAAACCTGTTCTTGGCGTCTGTAACGGATTCCAGATTTTACAGGAGCTTGGGCTGCTGCCAGGCGCAATGAGACGCAACAAAGATCTGAAGTTCATTTGCCGTCCGGTTGAATTGATTGTTCAGAACGACGAAACCTTATTCACAGCTTCCTACGAAAAGGGAGAATCGATTACAATCCCGGTTGCCCATGGTGAAGGGAATTTCTACTGTGATGACGAGACGCTTGCTTCATTAAAGGAAAACAATCAAATTGCTTTCACATACGGCTCTAATATTAATGGAAGTGTCAGCGACATTGCCGGTGTCGTGAATGAGAAAGGCAATGTATTAGGCATGATGCCTCACCCTGAGCGCGCGGTCGATGAACTGCTTGGAAGCGCCGACGGTCTTAAATTGTTCCAGTCTATCGTGAAAAATTGGAGGGAAACTCATGTCACTACTGCTTGAACCAAGTAAAGAACAAATAAAAGAAGAGAAACTGTATCAGCAAATGGGTGTCAGTGATGATGAGTTTGCATTGATAGAATCCATTCTTGGAAGATTGCCGAACTACACAGAAATCGGAATTTTTTCTGTCATGTGGTCTGAGCATTGCAGCTATAAAAACTCAAAGCCGATTCTGCGTAAATTCCCGACAAGCGGCGAGCGTGTGCTGCAGGGGCCGGGGGAAGGCGCCGGAATCGTTGATATCGGTGATAACCAAGCGGTTGTGTTCAAAATTGAATCACATAACCACCCATCAGCTCTAGAGCCTTACCAAGGCGCTGCGACTGGCGTAGGCGGAATTATCCGTGATGTATTCTCAATGGGTGCACGCCCAATCGCTGTATTGAACTCTCTTCGATTTGGTGAACTGACTTCACCCCGCGTGAAGTACTTGTTTGAAGAAGTAGTAGCGGGTATCGCCGGATACGGCAACTGTATCGGCATCCCGACAGTCGGCGGAGAGGTGCAGTTTGACAGCAGCTATGAAGGAAATCCGCTCGTCAACGCCATGTGCGTCGGTTTAATCAACCATGAAGACATCAAAAAAGGTCAGGCGAAGGGTGTCGGCAACACAGTAATGTACGTAGGAGCGAAAACAGGGCGTGATGGCATCCACGGCGCTACGTTTGCTTCTGAAGAAATGTCAGACTCGTCTGAAGAAAAGCGTTCTGCTGTCCAAGTCGGCGATCCGTTTATGGAGAAGCTTTTGCTTGAAGCATGTCTGGAAGTCATCCAATGCGACGCCTTAGTCGGCATTCAGGATATGGGAGCTGCCGGTTTAACAAGCTCAAGTGCAGAAATGGCAAGTAAAGCCGGTTCTGGCATTGAAATGAACCTTGACCTGATTCCTCAGCGCGAAACAGGCATGACCGCGTATGAAATGATGCTTTCTGAATCACAAGAACGGATGCTTTTGGTTATTGAGCGCGGACGTGAGCAGGAAATCATCGATATTTTTGACAAGTACGATCTTGAAGCGGTTTCTGTCGGACGTGTGACAGATGATAAAATGCTTCGCCTGACACACAAAGGAGAGGTTGTGTGCGAGCTGCCTGTTGATGCCTTGGCAGAAGAAGCACCGGTTTACCATAAGCCTTCTCAAGAGCCTGCTTACTATCGCGAGTTTTTGGAAACGGACGTTCCGGCTCCGCAAATTGAAGATGCGAATGAAACGCTGAAGGCCCTTCTTCAGCAGCCGACGATTGCGAGTAAAGAGTGGGTTTATGATCAGTATGACTACATGGTGCGCACGAATACAGTTGTCGCTCCTGGGTCTGATGCTGGTGTTCTCAGAATCCGCGGAACGAAAAAGGCGCTGGCGATGACGACAGACTGTAACGCGCGTTATCTCTATCTTGATCCTGAAGTCGGCGGAAAAATTGCTGTTGCTGAAGCGGCACGCAACATCATTTGTTCAGGCGCAGAACCGCTTGCGGTCACAGATAACCTTAACTTCGGAAACCCGGAGAAGCCGGAAATCTTCTGGCAGATCGAAAAAGCGGCAGACGGCATAAGCGAAGCATGCAATGTTCTCAGCACACCGGTTATTGGCGGTAACGTATCGCTTTATAACGAATCAAACGGCACGGCGATCTATCCGACACCAGTTATCGGCATGGTTGGCTTAATTGAAGATACAGCGCACATTACAACACAGCATTTCAAACAAGCAGGAGATCTCGTATACGTGATCGGCGAAACAAAACCAGAGTTTGCGGGAAGCGAGCTGCAAAAAATGACAGAAGGCCGTATTTACGGCAAAGCGCCGCAAATCGATCTTGATGTAGAGCTGTCTCGTCAAAAAGCACTGCTTGACGCGATTAAAAAAGGCTTCGTTCAATCTGCGCATGATGTGTCTGAAGGCGGCTTAGGCGTAGCGATTGCGGAAAGTGTCATGACGACGGAAAACCTTGGCGCTAATGTGACTGTAGAAGGGGAAGCGGCGTTATTATTCTCTGAATCTCAATCCCGCTTCGTCGTTTCAGTGAAAAAAGAACATCAAGCTGCGTTTGAAGCAACTGTCAAAGATGCGGTTCATATTGGTGAGGTAACAGCTGACGGAATTCTGGCGATTCAAAACCAAGACGGACAACAAATGATTCATGCGCAAACGAAAGAGCTTGAACGCGTATGGAAAGGAGCTATCCCATGCTTGCTGAAATCAAAGGCTTAAATGAAGAATGCGGCGTTTTTGGGATTTGGGGACATGAAGAAGCCCCGCAAATCACGTATTACGGTCTCCACAGCCTTCAGCACCGAGGACAGGAGGGTGCGGGCATCGTAGCGACTGATGGTGAAAAGCTGACGGCTCACAAAGGCCAAGGTCTGATCACTGAAGTATTTCAAAACGGCGAACTCAGCAAAGTAAAGGGAAAAGGCGCTATCGGGCACGTTCGGTACGCAACGGCTGGAGGCGGCGGATACGAAAATGTTCAGCCGCTCCTCTTCCGTTCCCAAAACAACGGCAGCCTGGCGCTTGCTCATAACGGAAATCTTGTCAATGCCACTCAGCTGAAGCAGCAGCTTGAAAATCAAGGGAGCATCTTTCAAACCTCTTCGGATACAGAGGTTTTGGCTCACCTGATCAAAAGAAGCGGACACTTCACGCTGAAGGATCAAATTAAAAACTCGCTTTCTATGCTGAAAGGCGCCTACGCGTTCCTGATCATGACCGAAACAGAAATGATTGTCGCACTTGATCCAAACGGGCTGAGACCGCTATCCATCGGCATGATGGGCGACGCTTATGTGGTCGCATCAGAAACATGCGCATTTGACGTCGTCGGCGCAACGTACCTTCGCGAGGTAGAGCCGGGAGAAATGCTGATCATTAATGATGAAGGCATGAAATCAGAGCGTTTTTCCATGAATATCAACCGTTCCATTTGCAGCATGGAGTACATTTATTTCTCCAGACCAGACAGCAATATTGACGGTATTAACGTACACAGTGCCCGTAAAAACCTTGGAAAAATGCTGGCTCAGGAATCCGCAGTTGAAGCTGACGTCGTAACCGGGGTTCCGGATTCCAGTATTTCAGCGGCGATCGGCTATGCAGAGGCAACAGGCATTCCGTATGAGCTCGGTTTAATCAAAAACCGCTATGTCGGCAGAACGTTTATTCAGCCGTCCCAGGCTCTGCGTGAGCAAGGCGTCAGAATGAAGCTGTCTGCGGTGCGCGGGGTTGTAGAAGGCAAACGCGTCGTGATGGTGGATGACTCTATCGTACGCGGAACAACTAGCCGCCGGATTGTCACGATGCTTAGAGAAGCGGGTGCGACAGAGGTGCATGTGAAAATCAGTTCACCGCCGATCGCTCATCCGTGCTTTTACGGCATTGATACTTCCACACATGAAGAATTAATCGCGTCTTCGCATTCTGTTGAAGAAATCCGTCAGGAAATCGGAGCCGATACCCTCTCATTTTTGAGTGTGGAAGGGCTGCTGAAAGGCATCGGCAGAAAATACGATGACTCGAATTGCGGACAGTGTCTCGCTTGCTTTACAGGAAAATATCCGACTGAAATTTACCAGGATACAGTGCTTCCTCACGTAAAAGAAGCAGTATTAACCAAATAAAACTTGAAAAATGACATAAAGGCAGCGCAGTTCGGCTGCCTTTCTCTTTCTGCCCTCGTTCGGGGAGATATTTTGAAAAGCGCCTTAAAGGAGTGAATAGGATGTCTGAAGCATATAAAAACGCAGGAGTTGACATCGAAGCCGGATATGAAGCTGTAAAACGAATGAAAAAACACGTGGAGCGCACGAAACGGCTTGGAGTTATGGGCAGCCTTGGCGGTTTTGGCGGCATGTTTGACCTGTCTGAGCTTTCTTATCAAAAACCAGTTCTCATTTCGGGAACGGACGGTGTCGGCACAAAATTAAAGCTCGCTTTTTCCATGGATAAGCATGACACGATTGGCGTGGATGCTGTTGCAATGTGTGTCAATGACGTGCTGGCACAAGGTGCAGAGCCGCTGTTTTTCCTCGATTATTTAGCGGTTGGCAAAGCGGACCCAGTGAAAATTGAACAGATTGTACAAGGTGTTGCGGAAGGCTGTGAGCAGTCAGGTTCAGCCTTAGTCGGCGGTGAAACGGCTGAAATGCCGGGACTCTATACAGCTGATGAATACGATATTGCCGGTTTCTCAGTCGGAGTGGCAGAAAAGGACGAAATCGTGACTGGAGAAAATATCGAAGAGGGCCATCTGTTGATCGGCCTCAGCTCCAGCGGCCTTCACAGCAACGGCTTTTCCCTTGTCAGAAAAGTGCTTCTGGATGATGCGGAGCTGGACCTCGATACAACATATGAGCCGTTTGAACGCCCGCTTGGCGAGGAATTGCTTGAACCGACAAGGATTTACGTGAAGCCTGTGCTTGCCGCGGTCAAAAGCGGAAAAATCGACGGCATGGCGCACGTGACAGGCGGAGGATTTATTGAAAATATTCCGCGTATGCTTCCGGAAGGCTTAAGTGCGGAAATTGATCATGGCTCATGGCCGATCCCGCCGATTTTCTCTTTCCTGCAAGAGTACGGCAAGCTGAAGGAAGAAGACATGTTCAACGTCTTTAATATGGGGATCGGTTTTGTTTTGGCTGTCAAAGAAGAGCATCTGACAGATGTGATCAGAACGCTTGAAAGCCATGGCGAAAAAGCCTATTTAATCGGGCGTGTGAAAAAAGGTGAAGGCGTCACATTCGGCGGTGCGGCACTTTCATGAAAAAGTTTGCGGTATTTGCATCAGGAAACGGTTCAAACTTCGAAGCCATCGTTACGCGTTTGAAGGAGGAGAACTGGGATGCGTCAGCAGCGCTCCTCGTTTGCGACAAACCGCAGGCGAAAGTCATCGAACGGGCGGAAGCATTCCACATTCCATCCTTTGCATTTGAGCCGAAGTCTTATGAAAACAAGGCCGCATTTGAACAAGCCATCATTGAACAGCTTCGTCTTCACGAGGTTGAATTGATTGTTCTTGCCGGCTATATGAGGCTAATTGGTGATACGCTCCTTCAAGCATATGGAGGAAAAATCATTAACATTCACCCGTCGCTTCTTCCGGCGTTTCCTGGGATCGACGCAGTCGGACAGGCGTTCCGGGCGGGTGTGAAGGTGGCCGGAATCACCGTGCATTATGTCGATGAAGGAATGGATACAGGTCCGATCATCGCTCAAAAGGCAATCGAAATTGATGAACATGATACATTGGAAACAATCGAACAGCGGATTCACAAGCTTGAGCATAAATGGTATCCGAGTGTGATTAAACAGCTATTAGGATTAAATAACAGAGGTGAAAAGGCATGACCATTAAACGTGCGTTAATCAGTGTTTCAGATAAAACAAATCTCGTTCCTTTCGTAAAAGAACTGACAGAGCTTGGCATTGAAGTCATCTCCACAGGCGGAACGAAAAAGCTTCTTCAAGAAAACGGTGTGGATGTGATCGGAATTTCTGAAGTGACAGGCTTCCCTGAAATTATGGACGGCCGGTTAAAAACCCTTCACCCGAATATTCACGGCGGCCTTCTGGCGGTTCGCGGCAATGAAGAGCATATGGCGCAGATCAATGAACACGGGATTCAGCCGATTGACCTCGTTGTCGTCAACCTCTATCCATTTAAAGAAACGATTTCTAAGGAAGACGTCACATATGAAGAAGCGATCGAAAATATCGACATCGGCGGACCTGGCATGCTGCGTGCGGCATCAAAGAACCATCAGGATGTCACGGTTATCGTCGATCCGGCCGATTACAGCCCAGTGCTAAATCAAATCAAAGAAGAAGGCAGCGTATCTCTTCAGAAAAAACGCGAGCTCGCGGCAAAAGTATTCCGTCATACTGCGGCATATGATGCACTGATCGCTGACTATCTGACAAATGTTGTCGGTGAAAAAGAACCAGAGCAATTCACTGTGACATTTGAGAAAAAACAATCGCTTCGCTATGGAGAAAACCCGCATCAGGAAGCAACTTTCTATCAAACAGCTCTTCCTGTCAAAGGCTCCATTGCGCAAGCAGAACAGCTTCACGGAAAAGAGCTTTCTTACAACAACATTAAAGACGCGGATGCGGCAGTTCAAATCGTTCGTGAATTCACTGAGCCGGCTGCTGTTGCTGTGAAGCATATGAACCCGTGCGGTGTAGGAACAGGAAAAACGATCGCCGAAGCGTTTGACAGAGCGTTTGAAGCGGATAAAACATCTATCTTCGGCGGCATTATCGCGCTGAACCGTGAAGTGGACAAGGCAACTGCCGAAGCGCTTCACAACATTTTCTTAGAAATCATCATTGCGCCTTCATTCAGCCAAGAAGCGCTCGACGTCCTGACTGCGAAGAAAAATCTCCGCCTGCTGACGCTTGACGTATCCGCCGCTGTTCAAAAGGAAAAACAGCTGACATCCGTTCAAGGCGGGCTGCTGATTCAAGATTTAGATATGCACGGCTTCGATGATGCTGAGATTAGCATTCCGACAAAAAGAGAGCCGAACGAGCAAGAGTGGGAAGACTTGAAGCTTGCTTGGAAAGTCGTGAAGCATGTGAAATCAAATGCGATTGTTCTCGCGAAGGACAACATGACAGTCGGCGTGGGAGCAGGCCAAATGAACCGCGTCGGATCGGCAAAAATCGCAATCGAGCAAGCAGGGGAAAAAGCGAAGGGCAGCGCGCTCGGTTCGGATGCATATTTCCCAATGCCAGATACTGTCGAAGAAGCGGCAAAAGCGGGCGTTACAGCCATCATTCAGCCCGGCGGATCGATCCGTGATGAGGATTCCATCAAAAAAGCGGATGAATACGGCATTGCCATGGTATTCACCGGCATCAGACACTTCAAACATTAAGGGGATGAAAACGACGTGAATGTATTAATTATCGGTAAAGGCGGAAGAGAACATACGCTGGCGTGGAAGGCAGCGCAAAGCAGCCTCGTCGAGAATGTATTTGCCGCTCCCGGAAATGACGGCATGGCAGCTTCCGCACAGCTTGTAAACATTGAGGAAAGCGACCACGCAGGGCTTGTCTCATTTGCAAAACAAAATCAGGCCGGCCTGACCATTGTCGGCCCTGAGGTTCCTTTAATTGAAGGTCTGGTGGATGAATTTAAAAAAGCGGGACTGCGCGTGTTCGGCCCGTCAAAAGCCGCGGCGATCATCGAAGGAAGCAAACAGTTCGCTAAGGACTTAATGAAGAAATACGACATTCCGACCGCAGAATACGACACGTTTACATCCTTTGATGAGGCGAAGGCATATGTGCAGGAAAAAGGTGCTCCGATTGTGATAAAAGCAGATGGACTTGCAGCTGGAAAAGGCGTTACTGTTGCTATGACAGAGGAAGAAGCAATTGCGTGTCTGCATGACTTTCTTGAAGATGAAAAGTTCGGTGATGCGAGCGCGTCCGTTGTCATTGAAGAATATCTTACTGGTGAAGAATTTTCTCTGATGGCCTTTGTCAAAGGGGAAAAGGTGTATCCGATGGTGATTGCCCAGGATCACAAGCGTGCGTTTGACGGAGACAAAGGCCCGAATACAGGCGGAATGGGCGCTTACTCTCCAGTTCCGCAAATTTCGGATGAAACGGTCCGCCATGCTGTAGAAACGATCGTGAAGCCGGCCGCAAAAGCAATGGTACAAGAAGGCCGTTCCTTCACTGGCGTTTTGTACGCTGGATTGATGCTTACTGAAAACGGCTCGAAGGTCATTGAATTTAATGCCCGTTTCGGCGATCCGGAAACACAGGTCGTGCTTCCGCGCATGGAATCTGATCTGGTACAGGTGCTTCTTGATCTTTTAGATGATAAGGAAGTTGACTTAAGATGGAAGGATACCGCTGCTGTTAGTGTGGTGCTTGCTTCTGAAGGATATCCGGAAAGCTACGCAAAAGGCACGCCGATCGGCAGCCTTGCTGCGGAAACTGAGCAGGTCGTGGTCTTCCATGCCGGAACGAAAGCAGAAGGCGGAGAGTTCGTTACAAACGGGGGGCGCGTCGCCAATGTGACAGCTTTTGATGAATCGTTTGAAGCGGCTAGAGACCGAGTGTACAAAGCGGTTGATGAAATTTTCAAACCGGGACTCTTTTTCAGAAAAGACATTGGGGCACGCGCTTTAAAGGCTGCCCAAAAATAAGTGAGGAAAACCCGCAGAATAGCTGCGGGTTTTTTGTTATCAAAAAGCGGGATGGCAGCTGGAAGAAGAAAGGACAACGAGCGTGGTTGGTTTTCCATGGGCCATCGAGGCGTCAATAAAATCCTCAAGCGTATGTACCGATTCAGTCACGACCTTTGTCACATAGCTGTACATACCCGTGATGCGGTGGTTTTCTGCTACATCAGGATGCGATGTTGCAAAGGTGGCGTAGTGCTTACAGCTTTTTGGCTCCATGAGAATAAAAGCGGTGACATGCTTGTTTAGTTTTTCATAACAGATATTCGCGCTGTACCCGGTAATCACTCCTTTGTCTTCAAGCTTCCTGACACGCTCCGCCGCGCTTGGCGAACTGAGTCCGACAAGCTTTCCCAGCTCAACCATCGTTAATCTGCCATTTCGCTGCAAATGCGAGAGAATCTGAAGGTCTGTATCGTCCATTTGTCTGGCTCCTTTACATATTTAGGCGAATGAATGAAAATTCCTTTGATCGTAAGGTAATGCTGTTGATTTACCTTCATTGTAGCATATGGATGCCGTCTTATTTTTTCTATAATAAAGCCATCAATCAGAGAGGGGGCATCATGTTGCCAGAATTGCAGCGCTCTATTACTTGGATACAAGGGACGGCGTTAACGATTGGGGCGGTTTTAGGCTGCGGGATATTAATTCTGCCGTCTGTCACCGCGGACACGGCCGGTCCGGCTTCTTTATTTGTCTGGGTATTCATGTCTTTTTTATCTTTTCTTCTTGTCGGCACGCTGGCCCGGCTTGTGAAAATCGCGCCCAGCGCGGGAGGAATCACGGCTTATGTGCAGCTGGCCTTTCAGAAAAAAGCCGGGGCTATTTTGGGCTGGATCATGTTAGGGTCCGTTCCGATCGGCGTTCCCATCATCGCTTTGACTGGCGCGCATTACGTCAGTTACGTCACAGAGGCGGCGGATTGGCAGGTTACATCGATTGCTGGTTGCATGCTGGCTATATCTATTTTGCTTCATATGAGAGGCATTCAACTATCCGCAAACATCAGTACACTCGTTATTTGTGTCATCGTATTTCTGCTTGTCACTTCTATTGCTGTGTCATTGCCACACGTCACGATAGCAGAATTCAAGCCGTTTCTTCCGCATGGCTGGTCTGCCGCGGGATCTGTTTCTGTTATGATTTTTTTCTCTTTTGTAGGCTGGGAAATGATTACCCCGTTGGCTGAGGAATTTCATCGCCCTGAAAAAGATGTCCCGCTCAGCTTGTTTTTGGCAGCGTCTTGTGTGGCAGGGCTGTATATCATGCTGTCATTTGTGACGGTGGGGACTCATTCATACGGAGAGAATGGAGAAATTGCATCGCTCGCCATGCTCATCTCAAAAGGAGCAGGGGAAAGCGGTGTATATGTCACGGTTTGTTTAGCGCTGTTTATTACATTCGCCACCATCCATGCCAATATTGCCGGTTTTTCAAGAATGGTGTACGCATTGGCGAGAGAGGGGCACATACCCGTATTTTTTGGAAAACTCAGTGCGACAAAACGTACGCCTATTCGCGTTTTGACAGCGATGGCCGCAGTGTTTGGCTTAGTGCTTGCGGCGCATGGTCTGTTTCAAATCGATTTGACGACTCTGTTGAAAGGGCCGAGCGCGGCTTTTATCGCATCTTACATATGTACAATGGCGGCAGCACTGAAACTGCTGGGCAGGAGAGATATAGGCTGGTGGATGGCGCTCGGGGCATTTGTGGCGTGCGCGGTGATTTATTCATTCAGCGGCTGGGCACTGCTTTATCCGGCAGTGCTGGCAGCTGCAGGATATTTCTATATGAAAACAAAGGGTGGGCATAAAAAAAAGCTTGATCACGTTTTGTGATCAAGCTTTTCCATTTATCCGTTTTGATGCTCGTTATTTCCAGAATCACTGTGTTGAAACATGTAGGTCACAGGACAGAAGCGCAAGATTCCCGAACCCGCTTTCATGGCCCCCATAAAGATGTAAAAGAGATGCATTCTGCACCAAGGTTTTTTCGTAAACTTTGCACTGGCGGCTGACATAATCGTCAATCCGCAGGCGATTCTGAACACGGCATTGATGAGACTGATGTTTGGCTTCAAGGAAATCCGCTCCTTTTACTTAAAAAAGTTTTTTAACCGAACCTTCAAAAATTTGTAACGTTTTTATCGTGCGTGATGAGGAAGGATGTGATACCATGAGTCTAATACATGTAAAGGAGAGTATGTGAATGTCCGAACGCACCTTTAACTGGAAAAACAAAGACATCAGGGCACAGGTTGATGTTGTAGACTCAAAGCTGCTTCCAACGCTCCTTTTACGGAATGCTCTCGTCTTAAATCCATATGTAAAACAATGGCTGAAAAAAAACATTTGGATTTATCAGGACCGCATTGTTTATGTGGGTCATGAACTTCCGAATAGAGCCGAAGAAATTCATACGATTGATTGTGAAGGAAAATACATTGTGCCAGGTTATATTGAACCGCACGCACATCCTTTTCAAATATATAATCCCCAAACACTGGCGGAATATGTGTCTCAATACGGAACAACGACATTCGTGAATGATAACTTATTTTTGCTTTTGCAAAGCGGAAAAAAGAAAGCGCTTACGATTTTGAATGAACTCAAAAAGCAGCCTGTCCAGTATTTTTGGTGGTCACGCTATGACCTCCAGACCGAGGTTCTGAACGAGGACCACGTCCTTCCATTTGACGTCAGAAAACAGTGGATTGAACATCCGGATGTGATTCAAGGCGGAGAAATGACCGGGTGGCCTCGCTTGGTAGATGGTGATGATTTAATGCTCCACTGCATGCAAGCTACAAAGAAACAGAGAAAACGCATTGAAGGGCATTTTCCCGGCGCTTCTGATAAAACGCTTACAAAAATGAAGCTGTTCGGAGCGGATTGTGATCATGAAGCGATGACAGGTGATGAAGTGATGAGAAGGCTGGAACTGGGCTATTATGTTTCCCTTCGGAACTCTTCCATTCGCCCTGATGTAAGAAAAATCTTGCAGGAGCTGCATGAGAAGGGCTTCCGCTATTATGACCACTTCTTTTACACGACAGATGGCGCAACCCCGAATTTCTATAAAGGCGGCATGACAAACGAGCTGATTCGCATCGCTTTAGAAGAAGGCGTACCTGCAATCGACGCCTACAATATGGCATCATTTAATATCGCAAAGTATTACCAAATGGATGATTATTTAGGAGTTGTCGGACCGGGTAGACTGGCATCGCTCAACATACTGGAAGATCCGTTAAATCCGAATCCCGTGACTGTTCTGTCAAAAGGGACCATTCTGCGTGAAGACGGCTGTGATTTGAAGGCGTTTACAAAGACGGACTGGCACAAAGGCGGTCTTGTCCCGCTTGAGCTTTCATATGATATGACGATGGATGACTTGCAGTTTTCTATGCCGATGGGCGTGAAAATGCGGAATGCGGTTATTATGGAGCCATATATGATTGAGATCGACAATTCGATGGAACAGCTCTCGTTTGACCATGATGAAAGTTATTTGACGATGCTCGACAGACACGGGAAATGGCGCGTCAATACGATGATAAAAGGGTTTGCCTCAAGCGTGCAGGGATTTGTAAGCTCCTTTACGACGACGGGCGACATTGTCGCGATTGGAAAAAATAAAGCGGATATGCTGCTCGCTTTCGCTCGCATGAAAGAAATCGGAGGAGGAATTGTTTTAGCGGAGAACGGAAACATTCTGCATGAAATCCCGCTTGCGCTGTGCGGCTGCGCCTCTTCGGAAGCGTATGAAGACGTGCTTGAGAAGGAACAAAAGCTGAGAGATCTTTTGACTGAAAGAGGCTATGAGTTTTGCGATCCTATCTATACGCTGCTCTTTTTGCAAAGTACGCACCTTCCGTATATACGCATTACGCCAAGAGGAATCTTCGACGTCATGAAAAAAACTGTACTCTTTCCATCGATAATGCGTTAAAATATAAAAGAGCAGGGAGCCGACATATGAAAAAATGGATGACAGTTTGCGCGCTGTGTTTCGTGTTTTTTCTGCTGGTATCCTGCCAGCAGAAGGATGCTGTCCCGGATACTGCAAAGAAGCTGAAAGCTCCTTTAACGGGGCTAAAGACTGAACAGAAGGTGACTGAACGCCGGCCTGTTGCTGTTGTGGTGAACAATCACCCGAAGGCGAGGCCGCAGTCGGGTCTGTCTAAAGCCGACATAGTCATAGAAGCGCTAGCCGAAGGGCAAATCACAAGATTTCTGGCCATTTTCCAAAGCCAGATGCCTGAAACTGTCGGACCTGTGCGGAGCGCGCGGGAATATTTCGTCACTCTCAGCAATGGCTTTGACAGCATATTTGTCCATCACGGCTGGAGTCCCGGCGCCAAAGAGCAGCTGGAATCCGGAGCTGCTGATTATATGAACGGATTGGATTTTGACGGAAGCTTATTTTGGAGAGCTGATTTCAGCAAACCGCCCCATAATTCCTATACGTCTTATGATTACATAAAAAAGGCGGCGGAACAAAAGGGTTATAAGCTGAAGCAGGAAACAAATCCGCTGCTGTTTCAAACATCAGATGCAAAACCTGCAAATGAATCTTACAATGTTCGGGTAGATTATGGAACAAATAACGTTACAAATCTTGTCGAATACAACTATGATAAAAAAGCTGAATCTTATACAAGAAGCTCTGATGGTGTCATAACGACAGACCGGGAAACCGGAAAGCCGGTTGCAATGCAAAATATTTTCATTGTTGAAGCCAGCCATCATATTATTGATCAAGATGGAAGGCGGGACATCGACTTGGAATCAGGAGGAAAAGGTCTGTTGTTTCAGCACGGAAACGTCATTGAAACAGACTGGAAACAAGTGAATGGCAGAATTGTGCCGGTAAAAGACGGCAAGTGGCTTCCGTTTGTGCCAGGAAAGACTTGGATCAATATCGTACCTGATCTTGATGCGGCTTCCATTAGTAAAGGAGAAGGTGTGTAACGATGCAAATCGATAAATTACGCGGCAAAGAGCTGGACCAGTTATTTAACTCGATCTTATCGCTGAAAGACCTGGAGGAATGTTACCGATTCTTCGATGATCTATGCACAATTAACGAAATTCAATCGCTGGCTCAGCGCCTTGAAGTGGCGCGCATGCTTCGCGAAGGAAACACGTATCATAAGATTGAAACAGAAACAGGCGCTTCCACGGCTACGATTTCCCGTGTGAAACGCTGCTTAAATTACGGGAATGACGCTTATGAAATGGCGCTTGACCGTGTGAAAGAGACGGAAACTGAGTCTTCTTCAAAATAACATAGAACCGCCCTGCCGTTCGGCAAGGGCGGTTTCTTTATGAAACAAATTGATGGATCAGGTTGTCGATATCGATGATACTGCCATCCTCTTTCCGATAGACAACATGCTCCTTGGAAAAGTGAATCGGCGAATTAATCCCTGCTGCGGCTGCGAGGTTAAACAGCCCCTCGCGCAGGGAAATGACGTAGTTGCAGACACGATGCTGTTTTTCCTCAACGCTCAATGCTTTTTGCAATTTCGGATCTGTCGTCGCCACACCTGCCGGACAGGTGTTGGTGTGGCAGACGAGAGCGCGGATGCAGCCAACGGAAAACATCATGCCGCGTGCGATGTTGACAAAGTCAGCGCCGAGGGCTAAGGCGACCGCGATTTTATCAGGAGTCAGGAGCTTTCCGGAAGCAAAGATTTTCAGCTGGCTGCGCAAGCCGTATTGTTTAAGAAGCGTGTCAACAATAGGCAGCGCTGTCATAATCGGAAGGCCGACTGTATCCGCGAGCTCGTAAAAGGAAGCTCCGGTACCGCCTTCACTTCCGTCGATCGTGATAAAATCCGGATGCTTTCCGCTTTTCTGCATATGAGAGAAAAGCTCATGCAATTCTTCAGGATGCCCTGCGACCAGTTTGATGCCGACTGGCTTTTGTCCGACATCTCTAAGTTTTTCAATAAAGTCGAGCATTTCAGGAGGGTTTGAGAATTCATAAAAGCGGTTCGGGCTGTCAATCGACTTTCCAGGTTCGACATTCCGAATGTCTGCCACTTCCTCTGATACTTTGGCGCCGTCCACATGGCCGCCCCGGGTTTTCGCTCCTTGTGCCAGCTTTAGCTCAAACGCTTTAATCTGGTCAATCCTGCTTTTTCTTTTAAATTCCTCCCACGAAAATTCCCCGTTTCTTTTGCGCACGCCGAATAGGCCCGGTCCGATTTGGCAAATGATATCGGCGCCGCCCTTTAAGTGATATTCAGACAATCCCCCTTCACCTGTATTCATCCAGGTGCCGCCTGCCTGATGGAGCCCTTTTGAGAGCGCCGTAACAGCCCGTTCTCCAAGAGAACCGTAGCTCATGGCAGACTGACCGACTAAGCCCTTCACATAAAATGGCTTCTCGCATGTACGCTCGCCAATCACCTGTACATCATCAGGATGGAGAAAATACGGGTCTGCCTTGATATGTTTGGCATGCTCCTTGCGTTTGAACAGATTGTCAGCATCCATTTTATAGATTTGGGTTTCAATTTTGGGCGTTTGATTTACGTGCATTTCTTCCCTTTGTTTTGGAAACATAGCGTTACGGATATAATAGCCAGGTTTATCAAAATCTCTTACAGATCCAAAGCCCATCATTCTGCTTTTGTATTTGCCGGAGATGACGGTTTGCTCATATTCCTTTCGTGAAAAAGGCTGCTCCTCATTGTCATTGCTGTATAAATACTGTCTGAGCTCCGGCCCGATTTTTTCAAGGATATACCGAAACCTTCCGATGACGGGATAGTTGCGAAGAATTGAGTGCTCCTGCTGTTTTTCATCCTTTATGTAGATCCAGGCAAACAAGACGATCGGGATAGCGATGATCCCTATGATAAATGCGATGAGTGCTATTATGATGGATTCCATCTCTCAGCCTCCCTTTTTTATGTAACCATTTCCACAGTTGAACACTTTCCAAACAATAGCAGAAGGAATCTGGTGAAAAATGTGTGCTTTTGCCGATACAGGACTCAGCAAGCAGGTACTGCCATATGCTCTCTTTTTTTATGAAAAAAGAATCAAAACACCTTTTTCAGTGAATAACGAGATTAACGGCTTTTTCCGTTTTTCCGCGCTATGTGAATTTGTTATAATGTTTAAATGGTAACAAACGAATGGAGGAACGTATGACGTGTACGATGTAACGGAGTGGAAGCATGTCTTTAAACTCGATCCAAATAAAGATTTGCCTGACGAACAGCTGGAGATTCTTTGCGAATCAGGAACGGATGCGGTCATTATCGGAGGCAGTGATGGTGTGACAGAGGATAATGTCCTGCGGATGATGTCTAAGGTAAGACGGTTTTTGGTGCCGTGTGTCCTAGAGGTGTCAGCGATTGAAGCGATCGTTCCCGGCTTTGACTTATATTTTATTCCGAGTGTATTAAACAGCAAAAACGCGGATTGGATTGTCGGAATGCACCAGAAAGCCATGAAGGAATACGGAGAACTGATGTCTATGGAAGAAATCGTGGCGGAGGGCTACTGCATCGCAAATCCAGATTGCAAAGCCGCGGCACTGACTGAAGCGGACGCCGATCTGAATATGGATGATATTGTCGCCTATGCGCGTGTGTCGGAGCTGCTGCAACTGCCGATTTTTTATTTAGAATACAGCGGCATGATTGGAGACATAGAAGCTGTCAAGAAAACGAAGGCTGTATTGGAAACGTCAACCTTGTTTTACGGCGGCGGCATCAAGGATGCGGAAACGGCCAGACAGTATGCAGAGCATGCGGACGTGATCGTTGTAGGCAATGCGGTGTATGAAGATTTTGACAGGGCTTTGAAAACAGTAGCGGCTGTGAAAGGCGAGTAGTAAATTGTACGGATTTGGTTTATGATAGAACATATGTTTTGTATAGGCGGGTGAAAAAATTTTGAATTATATTAGCAATCAATTACTAAGCGGTTTAAACCCCGTTCAGCAGGAAGCAGTCAAAACAACGGACGGGCCCCTTTTGCTGATGGCGGGAGCGGGAAGCGGAAAGACGCGTGTCCTGACACACAGAATTGCTTATTTAATGGCGGAAAAGCATGTGGCGCCGTGGAACATTCTGGCGATCACATTTACAAATAAAGCGGCACGCGAAATGAAAGAACGTGTGGAAAGCATCCTTGGACCCGGCGCGGACGATATCTGGATCTCCACATTCCACAGCATGTGCGTGCGGATCTTGCGCAGAGATATCGACCGGATTGGGATCAACCGAAATTTCTCCATTCTTGATACGGCGGACCAGCTTTCAGTGATCAAGGGGATTTTGAAGGAGCGCAATCTTGATCCGAAGAAGTTTGACCCGAGAAGCATCCTCGGCACGATCAGCAGTGCAAAAAACGAATTGACCGAACCGGAGGAATTCTCTAAAGCTGCTGGCGGCTACTACGATCAGGTGGTCAGCGATGTATATGCTGATTATCAGAAGAAGCTATTGAAAAACCAGTCGCTCGATTTCGACGATTTAATTATGACGACGATTAAACTGTTTGACAGAGTGCCTGAAGTGCTTGAATTTTATCAGCGCAAATTCCAGTACATCCACGTTGATGAGTATCAGGATACGAACAGGGCGCAATACATGCTCGTTAAGCAGCTTGCCGAGCGTTTCCAGAACCTTTGCGTTGTGGGGGATTCTGATCAGTCAATCTACAGATGGCGCGGCGCGGATATCACCAACATTCTTTCATTTGAAAAAGATTATCCGAATGCAAGCGTGATTTTGCTAGAACAAAACTATCGTTCAACGAAACGGATTTTGCGCGCGGCTAACGAGGTCATTAAAAACAACTCTAACCGCAAACCGAAAAATTTGTGGACGGAAAACGATGAAGGCATCAAGATTTCCTATTATCGCGGTGATAATGAGTTCGGTGAAGGACAGTTTGTGGCCGGCAAAATTCATCAGCTTCACAGCACAGGCAAGCGGAAGCTGTCGGATATCGCCATTTTATACCGGACAAACGCGCAGTCCCGTGTGATTGAGGAAACGCTTCTCAAAGCGGGTTTGAACTATAACATTGTCGGCGGCACAAAGTTCTATGACAGAAAAGAAATTAAAGACATTCTTGCGTACCTGCGCCTCGTATCCAATCCGGATGACGATATCAGTTTCACGCGCATTGTCAATGTGCCGAAGCGCGGAGTCGGCGCGACATCACTTGAAAAAATCGCTTCGTATGCGGCCATAAACGGCTTGTCCTTTTTCCAAGCGATTCAGCAGGTTGATTTTATCGGCGTCAGTGCCAAAGCGGCAAACGCGCTTGACAGCTTTAGACAGATGATTGAAAACCTGACCAATATGCAGGATTACTTATCCATTACAGAGCTGACAGAAGAAATTCTTGATAAGACGGAATACAGAGAAATGCTGAAGGCTGAGAAATCGATCGAAGCCCAAAGCCGTTTAGAAAATATCGACGAGTTCCTGTCTGTTACGAAAAACTTTGAACAGAAAAGTGAAGACAAGACACTCGTTGCGTTCCTGACAGACTTGGCGTTAATCGCAGATATTGATCAGCTCGATCAGAAGGAGGAAGAGTCAGGCGGCAAGGATGCGATCACCCTGATGACACTGCACGCCGCGAAAGGACTGGAGTTCCCGGTTGTTTTCTTGATGGGGCTTGAAGAAGGCGTCTTCCCGCATAGCCGTTCACTCATGGAGGAAGCGGAAATGGAAGAAGAACGCCGCCTTGCGTACGTTGGGATTACAAGGGCTGAACAGGAGCTTTATCTGACCAATGCTAAAATGCGCACCTTGTTTGGCCGGACAAATATGAACCCGGAATCTCGCTTCATTGCTGAAATACCGGATGATTTATTGGAAAACCTAAATGAGAAAAAAGAAACGAGAGCGACGTCTGCGAGAAAAATGCAGCCGAGACGCGGCCCTGTTTCACGCCCGGTATCCTACGCCAGCAAAACAGGCGGCGACACCTTGAACTGGGCAGTCGGAGATAAGGCGGGCCATAAAAAATGGGGAACAGGAACTGTTGTCAGCGTGAAAGGAGAAGGAGAAGGGACGGAGCTCGATATTGCCTTCCCGAGCCCTGTCGGCGTGAAACGCCTGTTAGCAGCATTTGCTCCTATTGAAAAGCAGTAATTGAAGAGGAAAGGAAGAAGCAGATGGACAAAGAAACAGCGAAGCAGCGGGCAGAAGAACTGCGCCGCACCATCAACAAGTATAGCTATGAATATTACACCCTAGATGAACCGAGCGTCCCTGATGCGGAATATGACAGATTGATGCAGGAGCTGATCGCGATCGAGGAGGAGCATCCAGACCTCAGAACGCCTGACTCTCCTACGCAGCGCGTCGGCGGAGCCGTGCTTGAAGCGTTTCAGAAAGTCACCCACGGCACACCGATGCTCAGTCTGGGCAATGCCTTTAATGCTGATGATCTTCGTGATTTCGACCGCCGTGTGCGCCAGTCCGTCGGCGACGATGTGGCGTATAATGTGGAGCTGAAAATAGACGGTCTTGCTGTTTCTCTCCGTTATGAAGACGGCTATTTTGTCAGAGGGGCCACAAGAGGTGACGGAACGACTGGAGAGGATATTACGGAGAACCTGAAGACGATCCGCAATATCCCCCTTAAAATGAACCGTGAGCTGTCAATCGAAGTGCGCGGAGAGGCGTATATGCCGAAACGTTCGTTTGAAGCACTCAATGAGGAACGGATTAAAAATGAGGAAGAACCGTTCGCCAATCCGCGAAATGCCGCGGCGGGATCTCTCAGACAGCTCGATCCGAAAATTGCAGCGAAACGAAACCTCGATATCTTCGTCTACAGTATAGCGGAGCTTGACGAGATGGGTGTAGAGACGCAAAGCCAAGGGCTTGATTTTCTCGACGAACTCGGATTTAAAACGAATCAGGAACGAAAAAAATGCGGCAGCATAGAAGAAGTCATTACGCTGATCGATGAGCTTCAGGCGAAGCGCGCGGACCTGCCGTACGAAATAGACGGCATTGTCATTAAAGTCGATTCTCTCGATCAACAGGAGGAGCTCGGTTTTACGGCGAAAAGCCCGCGCTGGGCCATCGCGTATAAGTTTCCTGCTGAAGAGGTCGTGACGAAGCTTCTCGATATCGAATTAAATGTCGGCAGAACGGGTGTGATCACGCCGACCGCGATTCTTGAGCCGGTAAAAGTTGCCGGCACAACGGTCTCAAGAGCATCCCTTCATAACGAAGATTTAATTAAAGAGAAGGACATTCGGATTTTGGATAAGGTTGTCGTCAAAAAAGCGGGCGATATCATCCCGGAAGTTGTGAATGTCCTCGTTGAACAGCGAACAGGAGAAGAAAAGGAATTCAGCATGCCGACGGAATGTCCTGAATGCGGCAGTGAGCTCGTCCGGATCGAAGGAGAAGTGGCGCTTCGCTGCATTAACCCTGAATGTCCGGCGCAAATCCGGGAAGGGCTGATCCATTTCGTTTCCCGGAATGCCATGAACATTGACGGGCTCGGCGAACGAGTGATTACACAGCTGTTTGAGGAAAACCTTGTCCGCAATGTGGCAGATTTATATAAGCTGACGAAGGAACGAGTCATCCAGCTCGAGCGCATGGGTGAAAAGTCCACTGAAAACCTGATCAGCTCCATCCAAAAATCAAAAGAAAATTCGTTAGAGCGCCTGCTGTTTGGGCTTGGCATCCGTTTTATCGGATCAAAGGCCGCAAAGACGCTCGCCATGCATTTTGAAAGCTTGGAGAACCTGAAAAAAGCCTCTAAAGAGGAACTTCTCGCGGTAGATGAAATCGGTGAAAAAATGGCTGATGCTGTGATCACCTATTTTCATAAAGAAGAAATGCTTGAACTCTTGAATGAACTTCAGGAGCTGGGCGTAAACACGCTCTACAAAGGCCCGAAAAAAGTAAAAGCAGAGGACAGCGATTCTTACTTTGCCGGTAAAACAATTGTTCTGACAGGAAAGCTGGAAGAGCTGTCAAGAAACGAAGCCAAAGCGCAAATCGAAGCGCTGGGCGGAAAGCTGACTGGAAGCGTCAGCAAAAACACAGACTTAGTCATCGCCGGAGAAGCGGCGGGAAGCAAGCTGACAAAAGCACAAGAGCTGAACATTGAAGTGTGGAATGAAGAACAGTTAATGGGAGAGCTAAAGAAATAAGAGGAGTGTTTTCTATTGAAAAAGACGTTGGCATTGGCGGCAACGGCGGCAGTATTAATGCTGTCTGCCTGCTCGTCAGGTTTCGGGGGGGAGAAGGAGGAAGAGATTACGCAAAAGACGGCGAAATCGTCAGAAAAAGCGATTGTCCCGAAATATAATATCTCTGACTCCTATTACAAAATGGTGCTGCCGTTTAAGGCAGGCAAAGCGCGCGGCTTAACAACGGAACAGCTGAACACTAGGCTGGACATTGACGAGTTTGAAACAGGGCTGATGCGTCTTGCCCAAGATTCTTTCTCGACTGACGATTATCTGTTCCAGGAAGGACAATATTTAGATGAGGATACAGTATTAAGCTGGCTGGCACGGAAAAAAACGGGCTCTGATTTGAAAAAAGCCGAAAAAGAAGATAAAAACTTCAAAAATGAAGGCTTGAACCCGGCGCTCCCGAGCTCTGGTTCAACAGAAGAAAAGAACGAAAGCAGCCCGATTTATTTAGCATCCATGCTTGAGCACGATTATTTAGTCAGAAAAGACAAGAATTCTATCCAGCTTGGCGGCGTCATGATCGGACTGGCGTTAAACTCAGTGTATTACTATCGTGAAAAAACTGGCGACCCGCAAAAAGAAGTGGAGATTAAAGACAGCACGCTTCGCCAGCAGGGAGAAAAAATTGCACAGGAGGTTATTAACCGCCTCCGCAAAAAAGATAACTTGAAGAATGTGCCGATTACCGTCGCGCTCTACAAGCAGGCGTCAAAAACATCGATTGTGCCGGGGAACTTCATCGCCAAAACAGAGGTCAAAGCAGGCTCTACTGATATCTCAAATTGGGATGACATCAATGAAAAATATGTATTCTATCCGGCGGATACAACCACAGCAGAAAAGTACCCGGATGACACCGAGGTCTTTAAGCGGTTCAAAAACTCAATTGAAGAATATTTCCCAAACTATACAGGCGTTGTCGGTACAGCGCTGTATGAAAATGATGAAATGAAGAAAATGAAGATTGACATACCAATGCAATTCTATGGAAAAAGTGAAGTTGTCGCGTTTACCCAGTTCTTAACGGGTGAAGTGATGGACTACTACTCTAAGAGCTCAGTTGATGTCGAAGTCAATATCACGTCCTCAGACGGACAGGAAGCGGTCATTATCCGCAATGCCGGAGATAAAGAGCCGACTGTTCACATTTATGACTGACAGAAGACCCTTGTGCCATATTGGCACAAGGGTTTTTATGTTACAATTAACAGGAAAAGGGAAAATGTTTCCACTTCTGCCGAAACACAAATCAAGGGGAGGTATGTTGATGCTGGAAATCGTGTGAAAACAATCATTATCAAATCTATAGCAATGAAAGGATGTTAGACGTGCATAAAGATATCAAAAAAATATTTCATGAAGAGCAGGTTTTGGCAGAAGCTGCAGCGAGATACGGTTTCTCAAAAGATCAGGTGCGTTTTCTGGCTGATGCGGAAAACTATGTATATGAATGTATGAAAGACAATCAACCTTATATATTAAAGATTACCCATACGATTCGGAGATCTTCTGATTATATAATGGGAGAGATGGAATGGCTCCGTCACCTTGCAATAGGGGGAATTTCAGTAGCCAAACCGCTCCCGTCGCTGAACGGAAAAGACGTAGAAGCAGTGCCGGACGGAAACGGCGGGTCATTTTTATTGAGAGTGTATGAGAAAGCGCCAGGGCAAAAAGTGGATGAATCGGACTGGAATGAAACGCTATTTTATGAGCTTGGCAGATACACAGGCAGCATGCACAGCCTGACAAAAAGCTACAAATTGAGCAATCCCGCTTTCAAAAGACAGGAATGGGATGAAGAGGAGCAATTAAAGCTGAGAAAATATGTGCCTGAAGATCAGATAAAGGTGTTTAAGCAAGCCGATTCTTTGATGAATGAACTGCGGAGGCTCCCGAAAAGCCAGGACAGCTACGGCTTGGTGCATGCGGATCTGCACCATGGCAATTTTAACTGGGATCATGGCAAAATCACGGCATTTGATTTTGATGATATCGGCTACAATTGGTTTGTTAACGATATTAGCATTCTTCTCTACAATGTCCTGTGGTATCCTGTTGTGCCATATGATGATAAAGCTGCGTTTACAGAAGAATTTATGACGCATTTTATGAAAGGGTACTGGGAGGAAAATGAGCTTGACCCTGAATGGCTGATGATAATACCTGATTTCCTCCGCCTTCGCCATATGCTGATTTACGGATTGCTGCACCAGATGTTTGACCTTAACACAATAGGAGAAGAGGAAAAAGAAATGCTGGCCGGTTTCAGAAACGATATAGAGAATGGCACGCCGATTACAGCATTTGATTTTTCAGCACTGGTGTAGATAGAAAAAGCCAATGGGATTCCAGTCCCATTGGCTTTTATAATGTATCACACTTCACGCCGACTACGCCTTCAATGTCTTTAATGTCATAGTAGACATCAGTCGTGTATCTGTTTTTATGGACGCGGACCTTTACTTCCATGATCGGAAATTCCTTTTCGCCCAGGTCGTCGATCCGGACGGAGTGTGTTTTGATATCTCTTCTTTTCATTTCTTTTAAAATCTCTGTCATTTTGTCTTTATCAGAAAGCGACATTCTGATGCGGATGTCTTTTTCCTGCAGGCGGTCGGGGCCGATTTTTCTGACCACCCATGGGAGAAATTCCACGCTGATCAGGATGAACAGAAGACTGGCAAACGCTTCTTTATAAAAACCGGCTCCCGTAGCCAGCCCGAGCCCCGCTGCCCCCCAGATCATGGCCGATGTCGTCAGGCCGGAAATGACATCATTGCTTTTTCGCAGGATGACACCGGCTCCGATAAACCCGACGCCGGAGATGATTTGTGCCGGCAGACGAAGCGGATCCATCATGATGCGGTAGTATTTAGGGAAATGATATGCCGCATTAATACTGACGATCGTCAGCATGCATGAGCTGACTGCGATGACGATACAGGTTTTTAATCCGAGCGGCTTATTTTTTAATTCGCGTTCAAGCCCGATGACCATGCCAATCAATGTGGCAATGCCCAATTTCAATAAAATATCAGGATCAATATACCAGCTCAACAGCAACTTCCCCCTTCTCTATGGTGTTTTTAAATAAATATGATTTTCTCACAGTATTTATAGCAAAACAAGAGCACAAAAGCCACCAAGCTGCGCTTGATGGCTTATTGCTTACTTTTTGCGTTTTAACAGCTTTTCCATGACACCGAATAATCGGTAAGAGGCTTTTGCAGGACGTTTTGTGATCATGCTGACAATGATGCCGGCAATCATACTGAGAATAAACCCAGGAATAATTTCGTACACACCGGTTGATTTTGCCAGGCCGGTTGTAATCCAGATCAACACGGTCGCAGCCCCGACAATCATGGCAGCAAGCGCGCCCCATTCGTTCATTCGCTTCCAATACAGACTGAGCAGAATCGCAGGCCCGAAAGCTGAACCGAAGCCTGCCCAAGCGTATCCGACCAAATCAAGAATGGTGCTGTTCGGGTTCAATGATAAGAGTACCGCGATAACGGCAATGACTAAGACGGACAAACGCCCGATCATGACCAATTCTTTATCAGAAGCTTTTCGTCTGAAAAATGACCGGTATAAATCCTCTGTTACAGCACTTGCTGTGACTAAGAGCTGTGAGGAAATCGAACTCATGATGGCAGCCAAAATAGCTGACAATAAGAACCCTGTAATTAATGGGTGGAACAAGATTTTAGAGAAGATAATGAAAATCATCTCCGGATCTTTTACAGCAACTCCGAATTTATGGGCGTATGCAACACCGATTAAACCCGTCAGCACGGAACCTAGAACTGTAATGATCATCCAGCTCATACCGATTCGGCGTGCAGGTTTTAAATCTTTAATGTCTTTAATGGCCATAAATCGGACGATGATATGAGGCTGGCCGTAGTAGCCCAACCCCCAGGCTAAATAGGAAATAATGCTAATGACGCTCGCGCCTTTAAAAATATCCAATAAATGTGGATTAACAGCGTCGATTTCATGGAAAGTCGGAGCAACGCCGCCCACATGGGTAAAAGCAACGATCGGCACAAGCACTAGTGCTGCAAACATGATCGCACCCTGCACGAAGTCAGTCAGACTGACAGCAAGGAAACCGCCAAACAGTGTGTATAATACTACAACTGCGGTGGTCAGAAACAAGCCTAATTTGTAATCCGCACCAAAAGCAGATTCAAACAGCCGTCCGCCAGATACCATACCGGAAGAGGTATACAATGTGAAAAAGATCATGATGATCAATGCAGATACGATTTTCAGCAGTGATGAAGAATGCTGGAATCGTTTATCAAAGAAATCAGGAATCGTAATCGCATCATCCGCCGCTTCCGTATAAGCACGCAGCCTTGGAGCCAGCAGCAAGTAATTTGAGTACGCCCCGATTGTAAGACCTAAAGCAAGCCATAAGGTGGACAGCCCTGTCGCAAACATCGCGCCGGGAACACCCATCAGCATCCATCCGCTCATATCGGCCGCGCCGGCAGACAAAGCAGTAACGAATGGTCCGAGGCCTCTTCCTCCAAGCATGTAATCATTGATGTCAGTGGTTTTCTTGAATGCATACCAGCCGATTAACAGCATGGCAATAAAGTAAATTCCTAAAGATATAATAATTTCAATACTCACGTTTTACCCTCTCTTCATTTCTAATAATGTTGCATCACCTCTCAAATTGATGGTGCCAGTTAAGCAGCCTGGCGTAAGTGCAAAACAAAAGAAATTCTTTTGCGGGTGCACTTGGTAACTTAACCTAACAAAGTATTCCCGGCCATTCAAGCGATGAAACATTGATCATAAGCTGGAAATACCGTTGCAAACCTAGAAGGGAATAAAGAATAAAACGCTTTCAAAAAATAATTAAAGTAAAAATATTCAGAAAAATATTTCGTTTCTCCTTCTCCTCATTTTAGTATAAAATATATAGGGTATTGTTTCGAAAACACAGGCCTGTCTCAAGGCGTTTTGTTGCTTTAAAGGGCTTGTTTTTGATATGATCAGTATTATATGACTTAACGGAGAAATATGTGGAGGTGGATCATATGTCACGAATTTCAATAGAAGAAGTAAAGCACGTTGCGCACCTTGCAAGACTTGCGATTACTGAAGAAGAAGCAAAAATGTTCACTGAACAGCTCGACAGTATCATTTCATTTGCTGAGGAGCTTAATGAGGTTAACACAGACAATGTGGAGCCTACAACTCACGTGCTGAAAATGAAAAATGTCATGAGAGAAGATGAAGCGGGTAAAGGTCTTCCGGTTGAGGATGTCATGAAAAATGCGCCTGACCATAAAGACGGCTATATTCGTGTGCCATCAATTCTGGACTAAAGGAGGGACACAAGAATGTCATTATTTGATCATAAAATCACAGAATTAAAACAGCTCATACATAAAAAAGAGATTAAGATTTCTGATCTGGTTGATGAATCTTATAAACGCATCCAAGCGGTTGATGATAAGGTACAAGCCTTTTTGGCATTAGATGAAGAAAGAGCGCGCGCATACGCGAAGGAGCTTGATGAGGCGGTTGACGGCCGTTCTGAGCACGGTCTTCTTTTCGGTATGCCGATCGGCGTAAAAGATAATATCGTAACAAAAGGGCTGCGCACAACATGCTCCAGCAAAATTCTCGAAAACTTTGATCCGATCTATGATGCTACTGTCGTTCAGCGCCTTCAAGACGCTGAAGCGGTCACAATCGGAAAACTGAACATGGACGAATTCGCCATGGGATCATCTACAGAAAACTCAGCTTACAAGCTGACGAAAAACCCTTGGAACCTGGATACAGTTCCCGGCGGTTCAAGCGGCGGATCTGCAGCTGCGGTTGCTGCGGGAGAAGTTCCGTTTTCTCTTGGATCTGACACAGGCGGCTCCATCCGTCAGCCGGCATCTTTCTGCGGCGTTGTCGGATTAAAACCTACATACGGACGTGTATCTCGTTACGGTCTGGTCGCATTTGCGTCTTCATTAGACCAAATCGGGCCGATTACACGTACGGTTGAGGATAACGCGTTTTTACTTCAAGCGATTTCCGGCGTAGACAAAATGGACTCCACGAGTGCAAATGTGGACGTGCCTGATTTTCTTTCTTCATTAACTGGAGACATCAAAGGACTGAAAATCGCCGTTCCGAAAGAATACCTTGGTGAAGGTGTCGGCAAAGAAGCGAGAGAATCTGTCTTGGCAGCGCTGAAAGTCCTTGAAGGTCTCGGCGCTACATGGGAAGAAGTGTCTCTTCCGCACAGTAAATACGCGCTTGCGACATATTACCTGCTGTCATCTTCTGAAGCGTCAGCGAACCTTGCACGCTTTGACGGCATCCGCTACGGCTACCGCACAGACAACGCGGATAACCTGATCGACCTTTACAAGCAAACGCGCGCTGAAGGTTTTGGAAATGAAGTCAAACGCCGCATCATGCTTGGAACGTTTGCTTTAAGCTCAGGCTACTACGATGCGTACTACAAAAAAGCGCAAAAAGTGCGTACGTTGATTAAGAAGGATTTTGAAGACGTATTTGAAAAATATGACGTTATTGTTGGACCGACTACACCGACACCTGCGTTTAAAATCGGTGAAAACACGAAGGATCCGCTCACAATGTACGCAAACGATATCTTAACGATTCCGGTCAACCTTGCCGGCGTACCGGGAATCAGCGTGCCATGCGGATTAGCAGACGGACTTCCGCTCGGCCTGCAAATCATCGGAAAACACTTTGACGAAAGCACTGTATACCGCGTTGCTCATGCATTTGAACAAGCGACAGACCATCATAAAGCAAAACCTGAACTGTAAGGGGTGAAAAGAATTGAACTTTGAAACGGTAATCGGACTTGAAGTCCACGTTGAGTTAAAAACAAAATCAAAAATTTTCTCAAGCTCTCCAACGCCATTCGGCGCGGAGGCGAATACGCAGACAAGCGTTATTGACCTCGGATACCCGGGCGTCCTGCCTGTTCTGAACAAAGAAGCCGTTGAATTCGCAATGAAAGCCGCTATGGCGCTCAACTGTGAGATCGCAACGGATACGAAGTTTGACCGCAAAAACTATTTCTATCCTGACAACCCGAAAGCGTATCAGATTTCTCAATTTGATAAGCCAATCGGCGAAAACGGCTGGATCGAAATTGAAGTCGGCGGCAAAACAAAACGCATCGGCATCACGCGCCTTCATCTTGAAGAGGATGCCGGAAAACTGACGCATACGGGCGACGGCTATTCTCTTGTTGACTTCAACCGCCAAGGAACGCCGCTTGTTGAGATCGTATCAGAGCCGGACATCCGCACGCCGGAAGAAGCGTACGCGTATCTTGAAAAGCTGAAATCCATCATCCAGTATACAGGCGTTTCTGACTGTAAAATGGAAGAAGGTTCACTTCGCTGTGACGCCAATATCTCTCTTCGTCCGATCGGCCAAGAGGAATTCGGCACAAAAACAGAATTGAAAAACTTGAACTCCTTTGCGTTTGTTCAAAAAGGCCTTGAGCATGAAGAAAAACGCCAGGAGCAGGTTCTTCTTTCCGGCGGCGTCATCCAGCAAGAAACTCGCCGTTATGATGAAGCAACGAAGAAAACCATTCTTATGCGTGTCAAAGAGGGATCTGACGACTACCGTTACTTCCCAGAGCCGGATCTAGTCGAGCTCTACATTGATGATGAATGGAAGGAACGCGTAAAAGCAAGCATTCCTGAGCTTCCGGATGAGCGCCGCAAGCGTTATATCGAAGAGCTTGGCTTGCCTGCATATGACGCGATGGTTCTGACGCTGACAAAAGAAATGGCTGATTTCTTCGAAGAAACCGTTCAAAAAGGCGCTGAAGCCAAACAAGCGTCTAACTGGCTGATGGGTGAAGTGTCAGCTTACCTAAACGCTGAGCAAAAAGAGCTTGCCGACGTTGCCCTGACACCTGAAGGCCTTGCCGGCATGATCAAATTGATTGAAAAAGGAACCATTTCTTCTAAGATCGCGAAGAAAGTGTTTAAAGAATTGATTGAAAAAGGCGGCGACGCTGAGAAGATTGTGAAAGAGAAAGGCCTTGTTCAGATTTCTGACGAAGGCGTGCTTCTGAAGCTTGTCACTGAGGCGCTTGACAACAATCCTCAATCAATCGAAGACTTTAAAAACGGAAAAGACCGCGCGATCGGCTTCCTAGTCGGACAGATTATGAAAGCGTCCAAAGGACAAGCCAACCCGCCGATGGTCAATAAAATTCTGCTTGAAGAAATTAAAAAACGCTAATAAAAAAGCAGCCCTTAGAGGCTGCTTTTTTTATGGTCAAATTGAGATAAAGACAGAGATGAGGGCCCGAAGCCTTTCAACTTCTTTGTCGTTGGTTCCGGTCAAATTGGACAGCATGCCTTTAATAATCGGTTTGCGCGGTTTATCCTGAGTCAATTCTTCCTCGATAACATCAAGTGACACGGTGATATCCTCGGGCAGCGTGCTGTTTTCTTTCACTTTCTGAATGTCCTCAAGCAGCTGGCCTTTTCCCGCAGGCATCGGGTTGAAAATGTCTTTTGATACAATCGGATTGAGTGCAGAACGGCTCAGCCCCTGTACAAGATCATCCAGTCTCTCAATAATAAAGGCTGAGATTTCTTCTGCATCGATATTAAGCTCACCGTTAAATACCATCACGTTCATATAGGAATGCACAATGCCTCTTGCCATGATGGACAGATCTGCGACATACCGCTCGATTCCTTCGCCATAGGATACCAGCAAGGCGTTCCGGTACAGCTTATCCGTCTCCATGGTTACTTTGTAAAAGTATTGCTTGATTTCTTGATTTTCCGGAATGATATTTTCGGTAAGCAAAAGAACGATAAAATCTTTATGATCGCGAAAATCCTCAAATTGAGCGCCAATTTGCTTTTTTAACACTTCCTTAGGCGGCTTTCCGGCGAGATCTTCTTCTATATCTTTCATTTTGGTCATAGACATACCGATGTAATATTCACAGGCAGATAACAGCAGCGCTTCTTTCGATTTGAAGTGCAAATAAAAAGCGCCCTTTGAAATGCCGCATTCACTGGCGATTTCCTGGATCGTCGTAGCTGCGAATCCTTTTTTCGCAAATAAACGAATGCTGGTTTTTATGATTCTCTCTTTTTTTTCATTCATGACGTGCTTCCCCTTAATCCTTGAAAAATTTAGTAAAATTTTCTGGTATATGAGTTGACGTTGTTGCGTTATAACGTTTAGTATTATATAGAATGACCAGTCAGTCAATAAAAAATGTAATGGAGGATATGATGAATCACGTTATTAATTTCGTTCTGAAAAACAAATTCGCCGTATGGCTGATGACGATTATTGTAACGGCAGCCGGCTTGTATGCGGGTGTGAATATGAAGCAAGAGTCTATTCCTGACGTGAACATGCCTTACTTGACGATCAGCACGACATATCCGGGTGCGACACCAAGCCAAGTGGCTGATGAAGTGACCAAACCGGTTGAACAAGCCGTGCAGAACTTGGACGGTGTCAGCGTTGTGACTTCGACGTCCTATGAAAACGCATCGTCGGTCATGATTGAATATGATTATGAGAAAGACATGGACAAAGCAAAAACAGAAGCGGCTGAAGCGTTAGAAAACGTCAGTCTGCCTGATGACGCGAAGGATCCGGAGATTTCACGCTACAGCTTGAACTCATTCCCGATTCTGACGCTGAGCGTGTCCAGTGATAAAGATAATCTGCAAGAGCTGACGAAACAAGTGGAGGACAGCCTCGTTTCTAAGCTTGAAGGCATAGAAGGCGTTGCGTCCGTCCAAGTATCGGGCCAGCAGGTGGAAGAGGTTGAATTCTCTTTCAAAGAAGACAAACTGAAGGAATACGGCCTTGATGAAGATACTGTGAAGAAAGTGATTCAAGGTTCAGATGTGACAACTCCGCTTGGATTGTACACATTCGGAAATGAAGAAAAATCTGTCGTCGTCAGCGGCGATATTGAAACAATTAAAGATTTGAAGAATATGAGAATCCCGACGGCATCAGCTTCAAGTGCAGGCAGCAGCGCAGCATCTCAAGCGGCGGCGCAGAGTGCACAGGCAGCCCAAAGCGCACAAGCGGCAGCACAGGCGCAGCAAAGCGCAAGCACAGCAGTGCCGACGGTCAAGCTTTCTGACATTGCCACAATTAAAGATGTGAAAAAAGCTGAATCCGTTTCACGCACAAATGGCAAAGACAGCATCGGCATCAACATCGTCAAAGCAAACGATGCGAATACGGTAGAGGTTGCCGACAATGTCAAAGCTGAGCTGAAGAAGTTCAAAGAAGACCATAAAGGCTTCAATTACAGCGCAACTCTCGACATGGCGGAGCCGATCACACAGTCAGTTGACACGATGTTAAGCAAAGCCATCTTCGGTGCTATTTTTGCGATTGTGATTATTCTCTTATTCTTAAGAGATATCAAATCAACATTAATTTCGGTAGTTTCAATTCCATTATCATTGCTGATCGCACTCCTTGTGCTGCAGCAGCTTGATATCACATTGAATATTATGACGCTCGGCGCAATGACCGTTGCCATCGGGCGTGTAGTTGATGACTCCATCGTTGTGATCGAGAACATTTATCGCCGAATGAGACTCAAAGACGAGCCGCTCCGCGGAAAAGCATTGGTTCGTGAAGCAACGAAGGAAATGTTTAAACCGATCATGTCATCAACGATTGTGACAATTGCGGTATTCCTGCCGCTCGCACTTGTAGGCGGACAAATCGGTGAGTTGTTTATTCCGTTTGCCTTAACGATTGTTTTTGCGCTTGCCGCATCCCTGGTGATTTCGATCACGCTTGTGCCGATGCTCGCACACAGCCTGTTCAAAAAATCATTAACCGGTGCGCCGATTAAAGCGAAAGAACACAAACCAGGCAGACTTGCAAACATCTATAAAAAAGTATTGAACTGGGCGCTGAGCCACAAATGGATCACGTCTATCATCGCTGTTCTGATGCTCCTTGGAAGCTTGTTCCTCGTACCGTTAATCGGTGCCAGCTACCTGCCGTCTGAGGAAGAAAAAACGATGCAGCTCACATACAGCCCAGAACCGGGTGAAACGAAAAAAGAAGCCGAAAATGAAGCTGAAAAAGCAGAAAAAATCCTGCTTGACCGCAAGCATGTCGATACGGTTCAGTATTCATTAGGCTCTGGCAGCCCGCTTGCCGGAGGAGATTCTAACGGTGCGCTATTCTATATCAAATATGAAAGCGACACACCTGATTTTGATAAAGAAAAAGATAACGTTCTGAAGGAAATCCAAAAGCAATCTGACCGCGGAGAATGGAAGTCACAGGACTTCAGCTCTTCAGGCAATAACAACGAATTAACATACTATGTGTATGGCGATTCTGAAAACGATATTAAAGACACGGTTAAAGACATTGAAAAAATCATGAAAGATGAAAAGGATCTGAAAAACGTAAATTCAGGCCTTTCCAGCACATATGATGAGTACACATTTGTCGCTGACCAAGAAAAACTAAGCAAACTCGGTTTAACCGCGTCTCAAATTTCTCAGGCCTTAATGTCACAAACATCGCAAGAACCGCTCACCACCGTGAAAAAAGACGGCAAAGAGCTTGATGTGAACATTAAGACAGAAAAAGACGAGTATAAGAGTGTGAAAGATTTAGAGAATAAAAAGATCACTTCCGCGACTGGCCAGGAAGTCAAAATCGGCGATGTGGCAAAAGTGAAGGAAGGATCAACATCAGATACCGTGTCAAAACGTGACGGAAAAGTCTATGCGGATGTCACAGGTGAGGTTACCTCTGACAACGTCACAGCCGTATCAGCTGCTATCCAGAAGAAAATCGATAAGCTTGACCATCCTGATAACGTATCGATTGACACAGGCGGCGTATCAGCGGATATCGCTGATTCCTTCACGAAGCTCGGTTTAGCGATGCTGGCAGCAATAGCGATCGTTTACCTTGTGCTCGTGATTACCTTCGGTGGAGCACTAGCGCCATTTGCGATTCTGTTCTCATTGCCGTTCACAGTCATCGGTGCACTGGTCGGACTTTACGTATCAGGTGAAACGATCAGTCTGAACGCCATGATCGGTATGCTCATGCTGATCGGTATCGTTGTCACGAATGCCATTGTCTTAATTGACCGCGTGATTCATAAGGAAGCGGAAGGCCTGTCTACGAGAGAAGCGCTCCTGGAAGCCGGCTCTACACGACTCCGTCCGATCCTGATGACAGCCATTGCGACAATCGGCGCCTTGATTCCATTAGCACTCGGCTTCGAAGGCGGAAGCCAGGTCATTTCAAAAGGACTCGGCGTCACGGTTATCGGCGGTTTAATCAGTTCAACGCTTCTGACACTCTTGATCGTGCCAATCGTATATGAAGTATTGGCGAAGTTCCGCAAGAAAAAACCGGGAACGGAAGAAGAGTAAAAAAACTAAAAGCCTCAGCTCTGCTGAGGCTTTTGTGCGTTTTCACCTGTAAGATTATGTACATTTTGTTGCGATTTTTTTAACTCATAGTATAATTAAAGGTTGTTAGTGTAAAAATGGATCGGATACTCTTAAGTAGGATGATGAGATAATGAAACGTGCACGCATAATATACAATCCGACTTCAGGACGGGAGATCTTTAAAAAGCATCTTGCCCAGGTCCTGCAAAAATTTGAACAAGCCGGCTATGAAACCTCCACCCATGCGACGACATGCGCAGGAGACGCTACACACGCTGCCAAGGAAGCGGCATTGCGTGAGTTTGACCTGATCATTGCGGCAGGCGGAGACGGAACGATCAACGAGGTCGTCAACGGGCTTGCGCCTTTAGACAACCGTCCGACACTTGGTGTCATTCCTGTCGGCACAACGAACGACTTCTCCAGAGCGCTCGGCATTCCGCGAGAGGATATTTTAAAAGCGGCAGATACGGTCATTAACGGCGTTGCCCGCCCGATTGATATCGGACAGGTCAACGGCCAGTATTTTATCAATATCGCCGGCGGAGGCCGTCTGACGGAGCTGACGTACGACGTGCCAAGCAAACTCAAAACAATGCTAGGCCAGCTTGCTTATTATTTAAAAGGAATGGAAATGCTGCCTTCACTTCGTCCGACAGAAGTCGAGATTGAATATGACGGCAAGCTGTTTCAGGGTGAAATCATGCTGTTTTTGGTCACGCTGACAAACTCCGTCGGCGGGTTCGAAAAACTCGCGCCGGATTCCAGCCTGAATGACGGCATGTTTGATTTGATGATACTAAAGAAAGCAAACCTTGCTGAATTTATCAGGGTCGCTACGATGGCGCTTCGCGGCGAACACATCAACGACCAGCACATTATTTATACAAAAGCGAACCGCGTGAAAGTCAATGTATCAGAAAAGATGCAGCTGAACCTGGACGGCGAGTACGGCGGCATGCTGCCGGGCGAATTCGTGAATCTGTATCGGCACATTCACGTCGTCATGCCGAAGGAGAAAGCGGAACAGCTGGATGACTAAAAACTTGGCTTGGTAAGCCAAGCTCAGAATGTTGACAAAATCCTAAAACAGTTTTCGTTTTAGGATTTTGTCATCTTTTCAGCGTGATTGAAAACCTTTGAAGTCTAGGAAGGGCGAGCATCGGAGCACAGCGAATGTTGAATTCGTGAGCACCGAAGCACAGGACTGACAACGAATGCGAAGGTTTGCCTACACGCTGAAACTTGGCTTGAATAGGCCAAGTTTTTCTTTCGCTTAAAACAAGAGGTGAACATACATGAAAATGAAACCCCCAGTAGAAAAAAACGAATACTATGACGTGACATTTGAGGATTTGACCCACGAAGGAGCGGGTGTCGCAAAGGTCCAAGGATTCCCGATCTTTGTGCCGAACGCCCTGCCGGAGGAAAAAGCCCAAATCAAAGTCACACGTGTCAAAAAAGGGTTCGCCTTCGGCCGCCTGATTGAGCTGAAGGAAGAAAGCCCGCATAGAACGGACGCCCCATGCCCGATTTACAAGCAATGCGGAGGCTGTCAGCTTCAGCACATGACCTACGAAGGCCAGCTCTTGTTTAAACAGAAACAAGTCAAAGACGTCTTAGAACGCATCGGCAAGCTGGACCTTTCAAACGTCACCGTGCACCCGACACTCGGCATGGAAGACCCGTGGAACTACAGAAACAAAGCACAGGTGCCGGTAGGAGAACGGGAAGGCGGACTCGTCGCGGGATTCTATCAGCAAAGAAGCCATGACATCATCGACATGAGCGCCTGCCTGATCCAGCAATCCAAAAACGACGAAGCCGTTCAAGCTGTCAAAGACATTTGCGCAAACTACGGTGTCAAAGCCTACAACGAAGAACGCCACAAAGGCTGGCTCCGCCACATCATGGTCAGATACGGCGTTGTTACGGGCGAAATGATGATCGTCTTCATCACAAGAACAAGCGATTTCCCGCATAAAGCGAAGGTCATCGAAGACATCACAGCGCAATTCCCGCACGTTAAATCAATCGTGCAAAACATCAACCCGAACAAAACAAACGTCATCTTCGGGAACGAAACAAACGTCATCTGGGGAGAAGAATACATCTACGACCTCATCGGAGACGTCAAATTCGCCATCTCCGCCAGATCGTTTTACCAGGTCAACCCGGAGCAGACAAAAGTGCTCTACGACAAAGCGCTGGAGTACGCAGAGCTTCAAGGGGAAGAAACCGTCATCGACGCCTACTGCGGCATCGGAACGATTTCTCTATTTCTGGCGAAGCAGGCGAAAAAAGTGTACGGCGTAGAGATTGTGCCGGAAGCGATTGAAGACGCAAAACGAAACGCAGAATTAAACGGCATCACAAACGCAGAGTTCGCGGTCGGGGAAGCGGAAACCGTGATACCAAAATGGTATGAAGAAGGCATTGCAGCTGATACACTAGTCGTCGATCCGCCAAGAAAAGGCTGCGACGAAGCCCTCCTGCGCACGATTCTGGAAATGAAACCGAAGCGAGTGGTGTATGTATCCTGTAATCCTGGCACGCTTGCGAGAGACCTGCGGGTGCTTGAGGATGGCGGGTATGTGACGCGTGAGGTGCAGCCAGTAGATATGTTTCCGCATACGAATCATGTGGAGTGTGTGGTTGTGCTTGAACTTAGAGAAGGCAACTAACCCTTGGGGGGTGTTGCCTTTTTTGATTGTTATAACTGGAAAAGCTAAACTTCATGGTTTTTCTTGAATAATTTTATAGTTAGATCACTAATTTTAGATATATGCCACTCAAGTGAGGTCATCGTTTTGTGGATTTCAAGCAGAAGTTGATCAGCATCTTGAACATCAACATTCTATCACCTTGTCACCTATTTCTTCAGAAAAAGAGACACAGCCTAAGCTGCGTCTTGTCCTTAACCAAGTGTTCCGTTTTCTGCAATCGTTATTTCCTTGTCAAAGATGGCTTTGTCTGCTAGGGAGTTCGTTGAATCGTTTGCAGCTTTGCTTGTCATGTTTCTGGATGCTACGTTTACTTCATTTCCCAAGGAAAAACTGATAAAGCTTACACCGATCAAAGCAATTACAGCGCACAAAGTCAGTTTAAATTTCATACAAACAATCCCCTCTTTGAATTTGTTTGCGGGCATGAACCATCTTTTTGAAACAGATAACAGAATCATCCATCTGCCCAATTTCAGTATAAAACTTTGCGGCTAATAATGCCAACTCTTCCATATAAGGATATCCTTGGGATGTCTCTAATTTGTTGAAAACATTTAATAAAATGGACGCTTCTCCTTTTTTGATAAACAGCGCCTGCAATCCTTCAAACATAATTTTAAATAGATTATCGTCGAATTTACATGCGAAGCGTACGCCTTTTCTGAAACAATCCATTGCCTGGTCTTGTTTATGTTGAAGAAAATAAATTAAGGCTAAATCGTGGTAAGCTTGTGTCAAGTTGTTGAAATTTGATTTTTTGAATTGGAGAATCGATTTCTCCATGTATTTTGCTGCTTTCGTCAATTCGCCCATTTTAAGATAACAATTTCCGATATTGAATAAAGCTTGGCCGTAAATCCGCTTGTTTTTGCTTTCAAGAAGCCGTGCGCCTTTTAGTGCCTGTTCAAGGTGAGGGAGCGCCTTTTCATGACTTTCTAAATCGTCGTAGTTTCCTGCGATCACAAAATGGCATTGTATGCGGCGGACTGAGTAAAGGTCGTGTGTTTTATAGATGTTATACGCCTGAGAAGAATAGTGCATGGATACGTGGGTTTGTTTCATATGATAAAACACTTCAGCCATTTTAAAATAAAATTCCGCCCGCTCGATTTCATCCGAAATATAAGGAATTGTATTTTCCGCTTTTTGATAGAATGTAATGGCACTTAAGAAATTGCCCTCTTTGAATTCAAACATTCCTTGAAAAAAGTAATAGTAGTATTCAACGAGCTTCTCCATCTTCCTGTTGCTGCCTTCAATTCTCTTTAAATATTCTGATAACTCTATTTGGTTTCCTTCAGATGGAATCACATAGTCAATCATAAGCTGATGGCGAAATGCAATGAGCTGATAGTAAATCAAGAGGTCTTGGTCTTCTTCCATGATGTCAATGTCCCGTTCGATCTCAGCTTTAAGCATTTCAGCATCTGTCAGATTAAACTTTAGAATATGCCGGTTCCATTCATTAATTTTTATCCCAACGTGCGGAGACGAAATCGTGCCCAAACTTCTCACCCTTCCTCTTCTCACTAATTATGTAAATTTTATCAATACAGAAATTTAATAGGAAGGGGTTGAGAGACCGCAAAAAAAGTTTTCGGTGCTGTCCGCAAAAGGGAGTTTGGGTGTTTTGGTGTTATATTTGGTTTTGTGTGGGTTAGTGCAATCTCAATTTTTGAATTTTAGATTGCGGTGATTATGACTTACCAGTTTCATCATACTTTTTAAGAGCTTTTCAGTTTTATGTATTTCTCTGAGCATGGGATTCATGTAGTCGCTAGCTGATTCTAGGTATGCTCTTGTCAAAGTGTCTAGTTTATTTCTAACTTTAGAGAGGTCTTCTTCGAATTGTTCCTCTGTTGAATGTTTGATAAATTCTTTTGCCTCTTCATATCTTTTTAATATGTTTTTCACCATTGGAGTTGGATTCTTTTGATTTATTGTTTTTATTACAGTGATTGTTAAATTATTTGTTTTATTAATTCTTTTCTTACTGTCAAGGTGATGCTCCTTTTATAAAGTGAGATGAGATAAAAATAAAGCCCTCAAGTAAGAGGGCTTTATTTTTATTTAGAATTTTTTACTTAAACATAGGGTACTGCACCAATAAATTTAAATGTATAGTTTTTTGCGTTTATTTCTTTCTCCCTGCCGTCATATTCAAAATTATACAAAAGAACAGCAGCATTGATTTGTTCAGGAATTGCGGTACCTACTATGTTCTCAAATCGAGGTAAGATGACACTATCGTACGAAGAGCCGCCAATTAGTTCAGATAAATTATTACAACTTTTTTCATGTGCAACTTTTTCTATAAAATCTTCATCTAATTCATCGATATCTATATCAAAATCAATTAAAAATTGGGAAGGGATAAAATCACCTTCATCTTCATTGTAATCTAATTCAACATATTTACTTAATGATTCATCATCATTTATACTTCCGATCCACAATGATACGAAATTTTGACGTTCCATATTAACCTCCTATTATTTAATCCTTAATCCTTCTGGCAGGGCTGCCGCTCCACCTTTTAGCCTATAGTTTGCCCAATTGTTTAATCTTCGGACAAACATATTATAGTTTAAGGATGAATCAATAATTCCTAGCAATTCATTATGAGCAGCGGTTGAACCCAATCCTCCGTGTTTACCAACTGGATTCACAAACTCGACTTTGTTTATGGCAGTTCTTAAATCTCTAATTTGTTCAGCTGTAACTCCCCAATGTTTGAAAGTAGGGGCCCGAGAAACTAAATGCCATTCGTGCATGCCGCCGGGTGCTCTCAATTGTCTTTCAATTGCTCTTCTAACTTTCTTATCTGTCCAAAGCTCATCAAGTTGCTTCGTTGTTAATGAGTTGAACCAATTATTAAATTCACCACTTTTTACTGTAGGAATTATTGTTTTTCTAGGTTTCTTTATGTTCTGTGTTTTTCTTTCAGTTTTTTGCAATGCATTTGATTTCTGTTCTTCAATTTCTTTTTTCAGAAGCGATGTATTCTTTACATTATGCGTATTCTCAATATCCTGAGCAATCCCTGCAAAAGCGACTTGATTTTTACCTTTTAAAGCACTGCTGAAATCTTTTGTTTTCTGGATTCCTGTCTTTACATGTTTAGTAGTAGCTTTTTCTCCAGCTTCAAGCACTTTATCGATTTTGGCAGCACCTGCTTTACCAAGTTTACTTGTTACTTTCACAACAGAGCCAGCACCTTTTAGTCCGACGAGGCTCCCGACCACATAGGTAATATAATGAGATCGTGAGTATGCATCACCGTTAACCATTTTATCATTCCATGAATCTGCTATGTTTGTCCATATGATTTTTGCATAAGAAGGTGTCTTCAATACAGTTGAAATTGTTTTGGCTAATTTTTGTTCTTCGGAGAGCTGGGAAAACTCCCACGCTCCGACAGCTAAATCTTTAACACCAGTCACAGTATCCTTAGCGACATCGTAGAGACCGACTCCAACTCCTTTCAGAACTTCCCATGTGGTTTCACCAACTTCTTCGAGCTGTTTTGCTTGCTCAAGCTGCACCACATACTGTAACTGTGCAGGCTCAAGGTTCTCATACCCAATCTTCTTCGCAATTTCTAAATATTCATCAGGGTCAGATACCCCATCCGCAAGCTTTTTCTTCAATTTTTCAATCTCGCGTTCCTTCGCTTCCTCTTTCTTAATCTTCAAGTAAGCATCCGTCCGCTTTTCAATGTCGCCTTTTTTCTTATGTATGTCACTCTCACGGTACGCCTTGGCGTTGTAGTGGATGGGAGTTGCGTTTTTGCCTTTTCCCGTTGCGTCTTGGAGCTTTTGGAAGTCGGACTTGATGAATTGTTCGTTTGGTTCTGACAGGGCATATTCTGTCTTCAGGTCTTCGTCCAGAGCGTCCAATTTTTCCAGTGTTTTTTTGCGTTTGTCGTTGGCATCAGCCAGCTCGTCTTTAAAGGTTTCTGTTGAAAACAGGTCGAGCGGGAGGATGTCGTTGATATCGTGCAGGATGTCTTTCATCGCTTTTTTCTGTTCGGACATGATGGACTTTGATTTTTTATGGGCATTTGCCAGTTCGTGCTCCAGGAAGGATTCTTCGATGTATGCGTCTGAGAGGCCTTTGTCTTCGGCGGCTCCGGCGATGCTGTTGAAAAATGCGATTTTCATGTCAATATAGTCGATCCATTGGTCGGTGACGCCGACGTGGTCGTGATAGAATGCCTTGATGTTGCTGGCGCCTTTTCCTGAAAATTCGCTGTCACTGAGATCAACGACGCTTTTTAACGCTTTTCTCAAGTTGACCATTTGCGTTCTTAGTTCTTTGTACTCTTTCGCACGGTCTGTCGCTTCCGAAAGCAGTGTTTTCGCTTCAAATACTTTCATGACCATTTCCCTTCTTTTGTTCGCTCAATATCAAAATTTTACCACGGAGCGGGATGAGGGTGGGGTGAGAACGTGTTTTGGTGGAAAAATGAGTCATTTGGCATGTGTCTTTATTCGTGGAGGGATTGGCGGAAACATGGTCGAAATGATATTGATTGCTACACATTTTTTGGAAGTTTGTATTCTATATTGTTTTTTAAGGAGCATGTTGATGACGAAAAAACGGATTACATTTGGTTTATTAGTTTTAATGGTATGTGTCATCCTGTTTGTTCTGTCTGTTCAGTTACGCAATAAAGACAGTATTCCTGTCCAATCTTCCGCCATCCACCCCGAAGAAGACCGCATCTTTTTTATCTACTCCAATCCTTTCATAAAAGAAAGCGTGCTGGTTTCAACCTCTACAGGCGAACGGTTTAACAGGCGTACGTTTAAGATGGCGGATGTGCCTTATATTCAAACGAAATCTTATGCATCAACAGAACTTGTATTATTGGCGGAACACGAGCCTTTTTACTACACGCTGGAGAAGGATGCGATCAAAGAGCATCCGCTTTCAGATCCATTTGCGTTTTGGCATGAGGGGAAGGATGTCTCTGTTAAGGCCTATAATGTTGATACGACGGGAAATGAGATCCACATAAACGACAGAAAAACGAAAAAGGAATATACCCTTACCTTGCCTTCGCTTGTCACGATGGGGGCCAGTGATGAGAACTATATTTATATCATTCAAAGCATGTATATTTACGTGATTGATAGAAAAACAGAGGAAATGATTGAGACCCTGAGTTTAGCCTCGTACGCTGATCAATTCGCAGAATCGGAGGAATTTATTGTTGCGAGCTCGGAGCATGAATTGACTGTGATTGAAAAAGGGACATGGAAGACGACATATATTCCGTATCCTGAAGATCTTGAATATGCAGATACTGTGTATTATGACAAAGAAAGCGGCAGTTTTTACGTGACGTACGAGGACAAAGAGGGTGAGGCGAACTTGCTGGAGTATGGGAAGGAATTTTCTTTTCATACATATAGTTTGAATTTCCCTTATATGGAAGCGAAGTTTAAGGGGAATCTATTGTATATAGTTGCCCAGGAAGAGCATAAAAAGGGCATCGGCGGATACGTGGGTGTGTTTGATATCCATTCTAAGGAGATGCTTTATCAGTTTGATTTGCCTGAGGAACAGGTGAAGGTGCAGGATTTTGTTGTGGTTGATTAAAGTGAAAGCTCTTAGCGTCTTTTTCTTTTTTGTTCAAGTGTTGATCTTTGCTGATAACAGTGTCGAAATTCTGTGAAACTTTCATTCAAAGTACGCGTATATGAACCAAAAGGAGGATGATGAAGCAATGGGTGGTTCATATTTGAGTGATTTGTGTTCAATGTATCAAAAAGATAAGTTCTTTACCGGATTTGTCCCTGAGGAGCTTTTGACATATGCGTATGAGTTATTCCCGTCATCGGAGAAAGAAACGGTGACGGCCTTACTGAATTGTTCCATGGGAAGTAAAGCGAAAAGCTTTGTTATGTTTACGAGTAAGGGATTGTACTGGAAGAGATTTGGAGAACAAGAGGGATGTGTGACTTGGGAAGCATTCACTGATATCCAATCGATTAAATCGACGGATGATTATGAGATTTGGTTTGATGGAGTAGAGGTTTTTGATGTCGGCTTCAGTTCATATCCCGCGGATCTGTTGGCAGAGCTGTTGAGGATAATTCAGCAATTTCTTAGTGAAAATGGCTTGGATTTGCTTACGGAACCCCGGATAGATCATGTATCTGTTTCTGCCAGTGAATTGAGGGAAATCAGTATTTTGTTTCAGAACAGCCATGACAAGATGTTCGGTTTGACCAATGGGCTACTGGTCGGTAACGAGATTTCTGAAAAGAGAGAGGTACGATTGAGAAAACGGCTGCATATTCCTAAGGATCAGGAGATGATCTCCTTCTGGAGTACTTTTCCCGTGAAGCAAACAGATGGCATCACATTAACAGACAAAGGGATTTATTTTTCAGATCCTTTTCTCAGGTTATTTTATCCTTGGCATGTGTTTAAGGAAACGCCTGTAATGTTAAAAGATCAGGAGTTAATTGTGGGGAAAAAGAATGTCATTCAATTGCTGGAAAACCTGATGCCTGCTAAGGACGTATTTGCTTTTTTAGAACAAGTAAAACGAAGAATCAGCGCTGTTACGAGCTGGTGAATACGTATTTGAAATAAGATTGACATGGGACCCTTGCATAAAGGGTTCTTTTTTATGAAAAAAACAAATTGACAGGATGAAAAAACAATTTCTTCCTTCTATATTGTTTTCAAAATTTGGGATTGATAGAATATGACATATCTCATAGAGAAGGAGGGAAGCCGTTGAGTCAAGCCATACCGTCTTCGCGTGTAGGTGTTAAGATTAATGAATGGTATAAAATGATTCGCCAGTTCAGTGTTCCGGATGCTGAGATTCTGAAAGCGGAGGTGGAGCAGGACATTCAGCAAATGGAAGAAGACCAGGATTTGCTGATCTATTATTCTCTGATGTGTTTTCGGCACCAGCTGATGCTTGATTATTTGGAGCCGGGACAAACATACGGGAATCGCCCTACAGTGACAGAGCTTCTTGAAACGATTGAGACCCCTCAGAAAAAACTCACAGGCCTTTTGAAATACTACTCTTTGTTTTTCCGTGGCATGTATGAATTTGACCAAAAAGAATATGTGGAAGCGATCGGATATTATCGCGAGGCGGAGAAAGAACTGCCGTTTGTGTCAGATGATATTGAGAAAGCCGAATTCCATTTTAAAGTGGCAGAAGCGTATTATCACATGAAGCAAACCCATGTGTCGATGCATCATATTCTTCAAGCCTTGGACATTTATCAAAACCATCCTCTATACAGCATTAGAACGATACAAAGCTTGTTTGTGATCGCCGGCAACTATGATGATTTCAAACATTATGATAAAGCGCTCCCGCATTTAGAGGCGGCGCTGGAATTGGCAATGGACATTCAAAATGACAGGTTTATCGCCATTTCTCTATTGAACATTGCAAACAGCTATGACAGATCAGGAGACGATCAGATGGCTGTAGAACATTTCCAAAAAGCGGCGAAAGTAAGCAGAGAGAAAGTGCCTGATCTGCTTCCGAAAGTCTTGTTTGGATTAAGCTGGACATTATGTAAAGCGGGCCAAACACAGAAGGCGTTTCAGTTCATAGAGGAAGGATTAGACCATATCACAGCACGTTCTCACAAATTTTATAAAGAATTGTTTCTGTTCTTGCAGGCCGTGTACAAGGAGACTGTTGATGAACGAAAAATTCATGATCTTTTAAGCTATTTCGAAAAAAAGAACCTGCACGCTTACATTGAAGCATGTGCCCGGAGTGCTGCCGCTGTTTTTGAAAGCAGCTGTCACTTTGAACAAGCTGCTGCGTTTTATCGGAAAGTGCTAAAAGCCCAAGAAGATATTCTAAAAGGAGAGTGTTTATATGCCTATTAAGAAAAAAGTGATGATGTGTCTGGCTGTTACTCTAGTTTTCGGAAGCATGTCGTTTCCAACCCTGACAAACTCCGGCGGATTTAAGGAATCAACAGATCGAAATACGACGTTTATCGATCATTCCCCTTACAAACTTAGTGATCAGAAGAAAGCCCTTAGCTAGGGCTTTTTCTTGCTTTACGGAAGACGTTCCATTTTCTACATCGCGGCATTCCTTCTATTTCTAACGCAAGACACTCGAAACAACCAAACCATTTGAGGTATAATGGATAAAGTGAATAACAGTATTTAGATTGATATATATGAAAGAGAGTGGAACATCATGGGCCGTAAGTGGAACAATATTAAAGAGAAGAAGGCGTCTAAGGACGCAAATACGAGTCGGATTTATGCGAAGTTTGGCCGTGAGATTTATGTGGCGGCGAAACAGGGCGAGCCTGATCCGGAATCCAACCAGGCGCTGAAGGTTGTGCTTGAGCGTGCGAAGACTTACAGCGTGCCGAAAAACATCATTGAACGTGCGATCGAGAAGGCGAAGGGCGGAGCGGAAGAGAATTACGATGAGCTTCGTTATGAGGGCTTCGGGCCGAACGGATCAATGATTATCGTTGATGCGCTGACGAATAATGTAAACCGTACGGCGCCGGAAGTGCGTGCGGCGTTCGGGAAAAACGGCGGAAACATGGGTGTGAGCGGATCTGTTGCTTACATGTTTGATGCGACGGCTGTAATCGGTGTGGAAGGCAAAACGGCTGACGAAGCGCTTGAAATCCTGATGGAAGCGGATGTTGATGTACGTGACATTTTAGAAGAGGATGACAGCGTGATCGTATATGCTGAGCCTGATCAATTCCATGCGGTGCAAGAGGCGTTTAAAAACGCGGGTGTCGAGGAATTTACAGTAGCGGAGCTGACAATGCTTGCGCAAAGTGAAGTAACGCTTCCGGATGATGCAAAGGAACAGTTTGAAAAATTGATTGATGCATTAGAAGATTTGGAAGATGTTCAGCAGGTATATCATAACGTTGATTTAGGTGAGTAAGGAGTGAGCAGGCTGTTATGGCCTGCTTTTTTTGTCCCGGAAATTGTTTTAGCTGTATGTAGGCGGCCGCCTATACGATCTATAAGATATTCTCATACTCTGGACTGTAACCTATGTGAAGGAGAGAGTGAATATGACTGATACAAGACATATGTATGGCGGACCTGGTTTTGGTCATTATCAGGGCTTTGGTATTGGCCACCCGGGCTATGGCATGCAAAGCACAGGCTATCCGGGCTATGGCATGTATGGAGGCCACCCGGGCTATGGCATGCAAGGCTACCCAGATCACGGCATACATGGAGGAGTCGGCGGCTATCCGGGATATGGAACGTACGGAGGATCCGGCGGTTACCCAAGCGGCGGCTATGGAGGCTCTCCGGGAACTGTAAGTTATCCGAACATGCACCATGAAAATGATGGCCATCACCACTATTATCACCATCATCATGATGGAAAAGATAATCTTCATCACCATCATCACCATGTTGGAAAGGATAATCATCACCATCATCATGATGGTCATTATGGCCACCATCACCACCATATGGGCCACTGGGGAAAAGACGGTTATAAATAAAGAAGATGATGGTATAAAGAGGACACTCTTGCAGATCAAGAGTGTTTTTTATCTTTTTTTCTTGACTGTTCAGTCTGGAAACTGGTAACATTTGTTTCAGGAGGTGATCGTCTTTTGGGGAGGAATAAAGAATTTGATACGGCACTTGTTCTTCACAGGGCTATAGAGGTTTTTGGAGAGTATGGCTACGAAGGAACGTCTCTTCAGGATCTGCTCTCTCATTTAGGCATTGCGCGCCAGAGCTTGTATGATACGTATGGCACGAAGCGTGATTTATTTTTGTCCGCTGTGAAAACGTATCTTGAAGGGAAAAACACTGCCGTTATGGAAAGGCTTGAAGCGCCAGGATCTGTAAAGGAAGCCATTCGTGATATTTTTCAAGAAGGTGTCAATGCTCTGAGGGACCCTGAACGGGCGAAGGCGTGCTATATCATTAACAGCGCGATTGAACAGATTCCGCATGACCCTGAGCTTGCCCTGTATTTTGAAAGACAATCCAAGCAGCTTGAGGACGCTTTTTATCAGGCGCTTTTAAGAGCGAAGGACCAAGGAGAATTGAATGGCGAAGATACTGATATATCTGCGCTTGCCCGGTACCTGAATCAAAGCAGGCTGTCTCTGACATTTGTTGCGAAAGTGACGGCTGATATGGATCGGCTTCAGGACCATGTTGACGTGAGTTTATCAGTGCTTGATTAACATGTGGTAAAGGATTATTTGCCCATGTATGTATTTTTCGGACTGAATAGTCTAGAAATAAAAATGAGGTGATGATGAATGTTAATGAATGAATTTGAAAAAGCATGTGAAACATTGAGAAAGTTTATGGCTTATATGCTTGAGGAGGACATGAAGAGCTGGACGGAGCTTTGGGATGAGAATGCTGTATTTGAGTTTCCTTATGCGCCGGAGGGATCACCAAAAAGAATAGAAGGAAAAGCGGCCATTTACGATTATATTAAGGATTATCCTAAGCAGATCCATCTTTCTTCATTTACCGCTCCGACAGTGTACCGTTCAGCAGACTCGAATACGGTGATTGCGGAGTTTCAATGTGACGGCCATGTGATTGAGACTGGACTGCCTTATCGCCAAAGCTATATCAGTGTCATCGAAACGAGAGACGGCCGCATTGTGCGTTATAAAGATTATTGGAATCCGCTTGTTGTAAAAGAGGCCTTTGGAGGATCATTTTTGCAAACAGAGGAGAGTGGGAAATGATGAAACAGAATCCGATTTTAATCACGGGCGGGACTGGCACAGTCGGCAGCCGAATCGCCAGCCGTTTAATAAAGCTGGGATACAGAGTGCGTATTGCAAGCCGAAAAAAGGGCGCGCTTGCAAGCGCGGAGTATGTGTATTTTGATTGGAAGGATGCCTCCAGTTTTACGCCTGCTCTAGAACAGGTAAAAGACATCTATCTTGTTGCTCCGGTTGGTGTACTTGATCCGGCTCCCTATGTGCTTCCCTTTTTAAAGGAAGCAAAGCGTCTCGGCGCAAAGCGGGTAGTGATGCAAAGTGCGTCTGTTGTCTCCGAGAACGGTCCCGTGTTTGGCGCGCTTCACCAGGCAGTGCGCGAGTTTCCAGAATGGACGGTGCTGCGGCCCTCATACTTTATGCAAAATTTCATCAATGTCCAGCATCGCATGTCTATTCAAACGGAGGGGCGCATCACAACGGCTTCGGGTGAAGGAAAACTTGGGTTTATTGACGCTGATGACATCGCAGAAACAGCCGTCAGGGCTTTGATTGATGATGTTCCTCATCAAACACATCATATTCTGACAGGTCCCGAGGCGCTGAGCTATGCCGAAGCGGCGGAGATCATTGGAGCTGCGGCGGGACGCCGGGTGGAGCATGTCAGCATTTCTCGTTCCGAGCTGCAGCATAAAATGGAGGCAGGAGGTTTGCCCGCGGATTATGCCCATTTTATGGCGAAGCTTGATGAGGCAATCAGCCATGGTGCGGAACATCGGGTAACGGATACAGTGAAGCGTGTGACGGGAAAAGAACCTCGTTCGCTGTCAGAGTTTGCGGCTGCTCATGCTGCATATTGGAAACACTGACCTCATTTTGGACTGAATAGTCTAGAAAGACCTTCGGCGCTTCCGAAGGTCTTCTTATTGAAAAAGCTAAGTCGTGTTTCAGTCATAATCATGCCTCCTGCCACATACCTATTAAGGTCATTGTTTTTGAGAAAGGAGGAGCCGGAATGAAGGATATGCAGCCGTTTACGCCTGTCAAATCATATACGCCCTTTCACAGCCGTTTTGATCCCTGTCCGCCCATAGGGAAGAAATATTACAGAACGCCCCCTAACCTTTATATGACCTTTCAGCCTGAGCACATGGAGCAGTTTTCGCCGATGGAGGCTTTGAGGAAAGGCACCCTTTGGAAGGATCTCTATGATTTTTATGAAAACCCTTATCGAGGGGGAGACGCACATGGCAAAAAAGGTTGACGCCGAATATTATCGTCAGCTAGAGCAAATACAGGCTGCTGATTTTGTGCTTGTTGAGCTGAGTCTTTATTTAAATACACATCCTCATGATGAAGATGCGCTGAAGCAATTCAATCAATATTCCGGCTATTCAAGGCACTTAAAAAGACAGTTCGAATCCTCTTACGGACCGCTTCTGCAGTTCGGCAACAGCCCCGCGGGCAAGGATTGGGATTGGGGAAAAGGGCCATGGCCGTGGCAAGTATAAGGAGGAATGCCTGAATGTGGGTGTATGAAAAGAAGCTGCAATACCCTGTCAAGGTCAGTACGTGCAACCCGACACTGGCGAAGTATTTGATTGAGCAGTATGGCGGAGCGGACGGCGAGCTGGCCGCAGCTCTCCGGTATTTGAACCAGCGTTATACGATTCCTGATAAGGTCATCGGCCTTTTAACAGATATCGGCACGGAGGAGTTTGCCCATTTGGAAATGATTGCGACCATGGTCTATAAGTTAACAAAAGACGCCACACCGGAGCAGCTGCGTGAAGCTGGGCTTGGTGATCATTACGTCAATCACGACAGCGCGCTTTTTTATCATAATGCGGCGGGCGTGCCGTTTACCGCGAGCTATATCCAAGCGAAGGGCGATCCGATTGCCGATTTATACGAAGATATTGCCGCAGAAGAAAAGGCGCGGGCGACGTATCAATGGCTGATTGATATTTCGGATGATCCTGATTTAAACGATTCCCTGCGTTTTTTGCGTGAGCGTGAAATCGTACACTCTATGCGCTTCAGAGAAGCGGTTGAAATTTTAAAAGAAGAACGGGATAAAAAGAAGATTTTCTAATAGGCAGATTGGCCTCTCTTTCATACACCCTTTTACATACAGAGAAAATGGTCTGTTTTTGCAGTTTGGTCTGCATTATAATCAAGGTGTGTGTGCAAGCTTACTTTTTGATTGGGAGGCCTTTATGTCAGCTTTTAAGATTGAGAACGAAACGATTGCAGATGGATTTTACGCGTGTCCGGCCGTCTATGAGGATGCAGAATCGATTACCGGGTTGCTCGTCCGAACAGCTGAATGGCTCCGGGATCGGGGTTCTAACCAATGGAGCGGACTTCTCAAAGGGCAAGATATACATGATATCACGGGGTCAATTGAAAAGGGACATGTGTTTGTGTTTAAAAAAGATGAAGAGCTTGCGGCTGTCGTGATGCTGCTGCCTGAACCGAGCGAGTGGGACCGGACGCTTTGGGGAGACGATGGGCATGAGGAGTCCATTTATTTGCATCGCCTCGCAGTAAGCCGCCGGTTTGCGGGACAGGGGCTAGGAGCCCGCGTCCTTCAGTGGGCGGAGACGGGCATACACTTTCCGGAAAAAACGCGGATCCGGCTTGACTGTGTCGCTGATAGCGACGCCCTGCATTCCTTTTATCGGCGTATGGGATATGAATTCATGGGTGCTGATGCGTCCGGATATCATTTGTTTGAGAAAGAGATTACGGCAGAATAAGCGTCCTTTGCAGGGGGCTTTTTTGTCTTTTTCTAAAAGGGAGGCAGGCGATGTGTGGCCAATATTATTTGTGACAGGGATTGTGACGGCTTGTCTGTTTGCTGGCGTATCCGTTTTGATGCGGATGAGATTTCCTGACAAAAGTCGGCCGGAATGGATGTTGGCCGGGCTGATCGTCCTTGGTGTGTTTGCGATCTGGTACAGCCTCGTGTATGTACGCGGCTGGGAAGGGGCTACGCTCGGAATGCTTGGATTCAATGTCATTTTCGGAGCCATTGCCGGATATTTGATCGATAAGGCCATCCGGCGTTACAGGAAAAGATAAGGCTGCTGCCGTCTCTCATCATGTCGAAATTTTCACAGACCGGCAGGAATTTTCTTTCGAAAGGAGAAATACATATTACTTTAAAATGAAAGCGTTTTCCAAAGCGGGAAGGTGATGTTGATGATACACAGTGTGGCAAATGGGCTGAATCGTTTTTGTACGTGGGTGATGAGACTGGCCTATTTGAATGTGCTTTGGATTTTGTTTTCTCTTGCAGGCCTGGTTGTGTTTGGGCTGATGCCCGCTACTGCCGCGATGTTTACAGTGGCGAGAGAATGGGCGAAGGGGAATACAGATGCCCCGGTGTTTTCTGTTTTTTTTCGGACGTTTAAAAAGGAATGGCGGGCATCACAGATCCTCGGGCTTATCGTTGTGACGGCTGCCCTGTTTCTGTTTGCGGATATGCGGATAGCGGCTCAGATGGACCAGCCTGTGCTCGTCAATGTATTCCTGAGCATTAGTTTGATTTTCGCGTTTGTTGTGCTGTATGTGTTCCCGGTATTTTCTCATTTTGACGTAAAAATCAGAGAGGTGCTGAGCATCAGCTTTTTCATTGCCTTCAGCCGTCCGGCGGTAACGCTTTTGATGGCGGCGGGCGCTGTCGGTGTGCTTTGTCTCGTTCTGTTTCATGTCACGTTTCTATTGTTTTTCAGCGGGAGTTTACTCAGCCTGATCTTAACGAAGCTGTCTTTTAAAGCGTTTCGGTCAATGGATCAGCGGCAGGAGAAAGAAAAGGCGGCATGAAGAAAAGAGTTGCTGGCTGGTACAGGCGAATGAAGATTAAGGATAAGCTGTTTGTGTTTCTATCGTTGATTATGGCCGTATCCTTTCTGTTTGTATACAGCGGGGTCCAGTATGCCTTTCATGTGTATGATGAGCAGATTTACCGCAAGTCCTCGGAGGTGCTTCGGATGTCTTCTGAAAGGATCGAAGACGAGCTGAAGAAGATTGAGGATGTGTCATATGAAATCATTACAGACGAACAGATTCAGCGCATCCTGAGCATGCAAAATCGGGATGATACGTATGATCAATATCAAATGAAGCAGGAGCTGTGGGATCAGCTTGCGGGATATGCCAGCGATGAAAAGTACATCGATTCCATTCATGTGATTGATGCCCGCGGCTCAGAGTATTCAGCCGGAAGCAGTTCTTCAGATCTTTTGCAGCAGGAGCAGGAAGAGGTATTTAAGCGAGCGAAAGCGAAAAGTGGAAGAAATCTTTGGATGACGCTCGGCGGGTCAGACCCCGTCCTGATTTCAGCACGGCAGATCAGGTCCTATCACCAGCTGAGTCTGAACGGCTTGGGCATGGTGCTGATCCAGGTCAATGTAAAACAGATGATTCGTGATGTGCCGAAGGATTGGGGCGATTCAGTCGGAGACATTATGATTGCTGACCAAGGCGGTAATTTGGTGTATACGGCACATGCATCAGCGCATGTTCCTGAGGCAGCAAAAGAGACGTTGAAGCACCCCGGTTATGACTTGATAAAAAAGAATGGCAAACGTTACTTTATTTCTTATCTTCAATCATCCTACCAAAATTGGAGCTACTATAACGTTATCCCCTTTGATCAGATGTTCGCAAAAATTTCCTTTATGAAAACAGTGATCGGCACATGCTTTCTTCTCTTTTTCTGTGTGGTTTTGCTTTTCGGAAGGAAAATCGCCAACAGCATCACGGAGCCGATTGAACAGCTTGTGACCGCGATGAAATCGGTACAGCACAGCGGCATTGAAGCAGGTGTGTCGCTTTCTCTGCCGGAACATACACAGGATGAGGCCGGCATGCTGAACCGCCATTTTACTGTCATGATGAAACGGATTAATGAGCTGATGGAAGAAAATGTGGAAAAACAGCTCATCATTAAAGAAACCGAATTGAAAGCACTGCAAGCCCAGATCAATCCGCATTTTTTATATAACACGCTCGAGTCCATCAATTGGCTGGCCAAGGCGAATCAGCAAAAGCAAATCTCAAAAATGGTGGAATCGCTCGGTTTTCTTCTGCGAAACAGCATACATATGAAGAAGGATATCGTGACCATTCAGGAGGAGGCGGACATTGTACGTCACTATATGACCATTCAGCGATTTCGATTTGAAGAGCGCCTGAAATTCACGTTGGATATTGACGATGAGGTGAAGCATTGCCTCATTCCGAAACTGACGCTCCAGCCTCTTGCGGAAAATGCGATTCAATACGCGCTTGAACCCTTTACAAGGCCATGCGCCATCCGGATTCAGGCGAAAAAGGCGAAGGGCTGTGTCTGTATTACGGTCGAAGATAACGGCCCTGGCATGGATGGACGGATTCTTGAATCAACGGGCGGAAGAGGAATCGGACTTTGGAATATTCGCGAGCGCATCAGCCTGACATTCGGAGAGCCATACGGATTGCGGATTCATAGTGAGCATGAAAAGGGGACGAGGATTGTGATCACAATACCGTGCCGAAATGAGGTGGTGTGATGTATAAAATACTGCTGGCTGATGATGAGAGGATTATCCTTGATGGGATGGCAGGAATCATTGAGTGGGAGTCGCTTGGCGCCTCATTGATCGGTAAAGCGCAGAACGGACATGAAGCATATGAAAAGATTGTACATAAGCAGCCGCATATCGTCATCACAGACGTCAAAATGCCCGGCATGGACGGGCTTGAGCTGATCAAAAAGGTGTCAGCCGTCAGCCCGTCGGTGCAATTTATCGTCCTGTCCGGGTTTGGAGAGTTTGAGTACGCAAAGGAAGCCATGAAATATGGGGTGAAGCATTATTTGCTGAAACCCTGCAATGAACAGCAGATTATCAGCTCGCTGGAGGAAATCATTGCTGAGCTGAAGCGGCAAGATGTGCACAAAAAGAAAACAGCCCATCTGAAACACGAGCTGGACCATATCCGTTCCTTTGCAGCCGATCAATACTTGGAAGGCTTGATCGCAGGTGTAGCCCAGTTGTCTCCGCCGCCTTCACTTGCCGGAAAAAAGATCCGCCTCTTGATCTTAAAAGGGGAACAATCTATTGATGCCACAGCCAGAGAGGCACTCGGGTCGGTACTGACAGCGGTTTGCAGCAGCGGAGAATGGACCGTACTCGCCGTAGAGGAGAACGCCGCTGAAAAGGCGGCGGAGGTTTTTGCGGACCGCAAGATGGCCATCAGTCAGGCGGGAGAACTCCGGCACGCGGGGCAGCTGTTTCGTGACACAGCTGAAGCGTCTGGTGACCTGCATGGGAGCGCAGTGATTTCGAAAATGATCAGGCTTATTGCCGACGAGCTCGGAAATCCGAATCTGTCCTTAAAATGGGCGGCGAAGGATATGCTGTTTATGAATCCTGATTATCTCGGGAAGTTATTTAAGCAGGAAACAGGCGAGAAATTTTCACAATATGTTACACGGGTGCGTCTTGAACATGCGATAAAACAGATGAAAATGAGGCGGGATGCGAGTGTATCAGAAATTGCTGAAGAAATCGGGTTTGGCGATAATCCGAAGTATTTCAGTCTTGTTTTTAAAAAATATACCGGTCTGACACCGTCAGAATTCAGAAGAAAACAGGGAGGCGCTTCCGCAGGATAGCCATCTCTGTTTTTTTGACTTTCGCCACTGTTTTTTGAGTGTTTCGCCTTATCCGAACGCTTTAAAATAAAATGTAAGCACTTACATTAAAGGGGGGATTGGTTTGAAGAAGATTTGTTACGTTCTGTTATCGCTTGTCTGTGTCTTTATTTTCAGCGGATGTTCTGTGGGCGAAGAGGCATCGGGGAAAAAAGAAGACATTACGCTCAGAATCGCGTGGTGGGGCGGGCAGCCAAGGCATGATTATACAACAAAGGTAATTGAACTTTACGAGAAAAAGAATCCTCACGTCCATATTGAAGCGGAATTTGCGAACTGGGATGACTACTGGAAAAAGCTTGCGCCCATGTCTGCCGCCGGCCAGCTTCCTGATGTCATTCAAATGGATACCGCTTACTTAGCCCAATACGGAAAGAAGAACCAGCTGGAAGATTTAACGCCGTATACAAAGGATGGGACGATTGACGTCAGTTCAATCGACGAGAATATGCTGTCGGGCGGAAAAATCGACAATAAGCTTTATGGATTTACGCTAGGTGTCAACGTGCTGTCTGTGATTGCCAATGAAGATTTGCTGAAAAAAGCCGGTGTGTCTATCAATCAGGAAAACTGGACGTGGGAGGATTACGAGAAGCTGGCGTATGATCTTCAGGAAAAAGCCGGTGTCTACGGTTCCAACGGAATGCATCCGCCTGATATTTTCTTCCCTTATTATTTGCGCACAAAGGGTGAGCGCTTTTATAAAGAAGACGGCACTGGCCTCGCGTATCAAGATGATCAGATGTTTGTCGATTACTTTGAACGGCAGCTGAGGCTGGTGAAAGCGAAAACGTCCCCAACACCTGATGAAAGCGCACAGATTAAAGGGATGGAAGACGATTTTATCGTCAAAGGCAAATCAGCGATTACATGGAACTACTCCAATCAATATTTGGGCTTTGCCCGGCTGACAGACTCGCCGCTGTCTCTCTATCTGCCGCCGGAGCAAATGAAGGAAAAGGCGCTGACATTGAAGCCGAGTATGCTGTTTTCCATTCCGAAAAGCTCTGAGCATAAAAAAGAGGCAGCGAAATTTATTAATTTCTTCGTGAATAATGAGGAAGCGAACCAGCTGATTAAAGGCGAGCGAGGCGTTCCAGTCTCCGACAAGGTGGCGGATGCGATTAAACCGAAGCTGAATGAGGAAGAAGCCAACATCGTGGAGTATGTAGAAACCGCGTCAAAAAACATCAGCAAAGCCGATCCGCCAGAGCCTGTGGGAAGCGCGGAGGTCATCAAGCTGCTGAAGGATACGTCAGATCAGATTCTGTATCAGAAGGTATCGCCGGAAAAAGCCGCCAAAACGTTCCGGAAAAAGGCCAATGAGATATTAGAGAGGAATAATTGACGGGAAATGGGGCTGACGCAATGAAAAAAAGCCGGAGTATAAGAAAAGACAATCTGGCGGGATATGCTTTTATTTCTCCGTTTATCATCGGGTTCCTATGCTTTACGGTGATCCCGATGGGGGCGTCCCTGTTTCTGTCCTTCACGAGCTATGACTTGTTTACGGCGCCGAAATGGATCGGGCTCGACAACTTTAAGGAAATGTTTACGGGTGACGAAAAGTATTGGCAGTCTCTGAAGGTGACGTTTACGTATGTGCTTGCCGGGGTTCCGCTCCGCCTCGGCTTCGCGCTTTTTATCGCTGTCATTTTAAACAATGCAGCAAAAGGAACGGCCATTTACAGAACGCTCTTTTATCTGCCTTCGATCATCGGCGGGAGCGTCGCCGTGGCGATTATGTGGCGCAATATTTTTGGCAATGACGGGGTCATCAATGCGCTGCTGTTTTTTGTCGGGATTGATCAAAAAATTCTTTGGTACCAGAATCCGACAAGTGCGCTGTGGACATTGATTCTGCTGTCCGTCTGGCAGTTCGGGTCGTCAATGCTGATTTTTCTGGCCGGGCTGAAAAACATTCCGTCTTCGTATTTGGAAGCGGCAAGTGTGGATGGGGCAAATCGGGTGCAGCGTTTCTTCAAGATCACGCTTCCGATTCTTACACCGATTATTTTCTTTAACCTAGTGATGCAGACGATTTCTGCTTTTATGACATTTACACCTGCCTATATCATTTCGAAGGGCGAGGGCGGGCCGCTTGACGGGACACTTCTCTATTCGCTCTATTTGTTCCAGCGTGCGTTTAACTATTTTCAAATGGGCTACGCATCGGCGATGGCGTGGGTCATGCTTGTCATTGTCGGGCTGATTACGCTCATATTGTTTAAAACATCGTCATATTGGGTTCATTACGAGTCAAAGGAGGAATGACGGATGGAGCCGGTCAACGAGCCTGTCAGAAAAGCCCCGGTTTTAGAAAGAAAAAAAGCCGGGCGCGTCAGTCCCAAACGCATACTGTTCCATGTTTTTACGGCAACGCTGGCGGTGTTGCTGCTGTACCCGGTCATTTGGCTGTTTGTCAGCTCGTTTAAAGAAAGCGCCAGTATTTTTACAACCTCACATTCTCTCATTCCCGACCCTTTTATTCTCAGTAACTATGCTGAAGGGTGGAAGGGTATCGCGGGACAGCCGTTTCTGACGTTTATTAAAAACTCGGCGATCATTGTCGGACTGTCAACAATCGGTGCCGTCCTGTCATCGGCTGTCATTGCGTACGGATTTGCGCGTATACCGTTTAAGGGAAAAAAATTTTGGTTTGCATGCATGATGGGGACGTTAATGCTGCCTCATGAAGTGTTGATGATTCCGCAGTATATTATGTTTGCGAAATTAGACTGGCTGAATTCCTTTAAACCAATTGTCGTTCCGCAATTTTTCGGGCATGCGTTTTTTATCTTTCTGATGATCCAGTTTATCCGGACGATTCCCGAGGAGCTGGATGAAGCCGCGCGAATCGACGGATGCGGGCGCTTTGCCTGCTTTTGGCGAATCATTCTCCCGCTGATTGCCCCCGCGCTTGCGACGTCTGCGATTTTCTCCTTCTATTGGAAGTGGGAGGAGCTGATTCAACCGCTTTTGTATTTGAATAAGCCGGAGCTTTACCCTGTTTCACTTGCGCTGAAGCTTTTTCTCGATACAGAGTCGGCTTCGAACTGGGGCGCGATGTTTGCCATGTCGGCCGTCTCGTTATTGCCTGTGATTCTTGTTTTCTTTTTGTTCCAGAAATATATCGTTCAGGGCATTAGTACGACCGGATTAAAATAAAAAGGAGTGTTGCAGATGGCACAGCTTATCTTTGATGAAGAAAAGGTGACGTCCGTCATTGACCGGATCGTGAAACGGACATTTCAGATGGATTTTGCGTGGGATTGGCCGGGCGGCGTCGCGTTTTACGGTGTAGCGGAGGCCTATGAAGCGACGGAAAACGAGGAATATATCAATCTGTTAAAAACGTGGGTGGATGAACAGCTGGAGGATGGGCTGCCGCCGCTATCAATCAACGGAGTTTCCATTGGGCATACGCTTTTGTTCCTCCACAAGGTGACAGGTGATGACGTGTATTTGGAAACAGCGGCCGAGATGGCGGAATATGTGCTGCATAAGGCGCCGCGCTTTGGCGAGGGTATCCTTCAGCATACGGTGAATGCAGCAGAATACGTGTTTCCTGAGCAGGCATGGGCGGATACGCTGATGATGGCTGGGCTGTTTATGCTGAGAATCGGGCGGGTCATGGAGCGTGAGGATTATTTTGAAGACGGCCTGCGCCAGTTTCACGGACATGAGGATGTGCTTCAGGACCCTGTCACGAATTTGTACTACCACGCCTGGGACAACAAAGCGCAAAATCATCTGTCGGGGATTTATTGGGGCAGGGCGAACGGCTGGGCGGCACTCACGATGGCAAAGGCGCTCCCGCTTATTGAGGTGACACATCCTTCCTTTATGATCATCGACGGATCGCTCAGAGACCAGCTGAGCGCGCTTGTCCGGCTTCAGGATGAATCAGGGCTGTGGCATACGATTTTGGATGATCCGGATTCTTATCTGGAGGTTTCGGCATCAGCGGGTATTGCTTCTGCTCTGATATCGAGCGGAAAGCTGTATACAAAATATGTGCAGAAATCGCTTGCCGCCATTTTGGATGCGGTGGAAGAGGACGGACGGGTCAGCAAGGTATCGGCCGGGACAGCCGTCATGAAAAATGCCGAAGGATACAAACAGGTGCCTTACAAACGAATACAAGGATGGGGGCAGGGGCTTGCGCTGACGTTTCTTGCTGATGTTTTGAAAACGAAAAAACGCGTGTATCAGTAAAGACAGCGGCGGGGGGAAAGGGATGAAAAAACAGCCTCAACAGAAGGAACGGGTTTCTCGCTGGAAGGGAACGTATTTCAAAAGAAACTTTGTCTTCATTTTGCTGATTGCCTGTATTCCCGGATTGCTGACTGGCGGCGCAATCTACTTTCTTTCGATCGACAAGGTGGAGAAAGAGCTTCAGAGATCGCATGAAACACAGGTGGCGCGTGAGGTCAGCCGAATGGATGAGAAGCTGGGAGTGCTTGAACTGGCACTCACCCAGATGGCCTACGATTCTTCACTGATGAACGGATTGGCCGAGAGGGATTTGGAGAAAGACTTTACGTTCTCCTATCAATTAACGAAAAAGCTGTTTCTTTTGCGGGACCAGCAGCCGCTGATCGAGCAGGCTTCCATCTTTCTGAACAGCCCCCGGCCACTTGTGCTGAGCCCTGAATACAGCGCTTTGACAGAACAGGAGGCGCTTCGCAAGTATCGCTCGCTGCTTGCCTCAGACCACAGCATTTATTGGAAACGGTCGGGAAAACAAGCGATGCTGATCCAGCTCATTCCGGGCGCGGCGGAGAAACCGTTCGGCGCGATCATGCTGGCGGTTGATCCGAAAGAAATGGAATCAATCCTGCAAAGCTTGTCCCCCTATCCTGATGGCAGTGCGCTACTTTTAGATCAAAATCAAGAGGTGCTGTTTCATGAAGGGGAAAAAGATTTTGAAAAGACTTTACTTCAAGAGATAAAAAAACAGCCTGCTGAGAACGGCCATTTTCAGTTGGAATGGGAAGGCAAGGTGTATTCTGTCTCCTTTGGAGAAATGAACCGGATGCATCAGCAATGGACCTTTGTGTCAGCGGCGCCTCTTTCAGCTATTACAGCGCCGATGGTGTTTTTATCAAAAGTGATCATCGTGATGCTGGTCATTTGCATCGGTTTGGCGGTATGCATGACATGGTATGCATCAAAAAAAATCTATCGCCCCATTCAGCATTTGCTTGGCTTGTTTACCGGAGGAGAGAAGAAAGTATGGCAGGCGTCCGGGCAGGATGAATTCAAGTGGATTGAAAAGAGATGGCAGGATCTATCCCTTGAAAGCCGGAAGCTCCAAGAGCAGCTCCTGCGGCAGACGCCCCATATGAAAAAAAGTTTTTTGCAGCACCTCTTGCAGGGGGATTTTTACTATGACAACGAGGACAGTCTCAGATCTCGGATGGAGGAGGCCGGCTGGAACATCGGCGGAAACGTGTTTCATGTGCTTGATCTACAGGTGACAGGACTCCGCTGTGAAAAAAGCATCTTCTGTTGCGATGATGAACAGCTCGCTGTGTTTACACTGACTAATATCGCTGAGGAATTGGCGGATAAACGCGTTTTTCAGCTCTCCATACTTGATATCGGCCGGCTTTCTGTCACCGTTCTTGTGATGAAAACAAACAGCTCTGATCTGAAGGCGTATATAACGGAGCTGGCACGCCAATTTGGGGATGTAACCGGACTATGCCTGACCTCGACATTGAGCAGCAAAACGGAGCGTATCACGGAAATCCCTTCTTTATTTCAGAATGTGAAAAGCGGCAAATCCCGCAGGCAGTTTGCTAACCGGGATCAGGTCATTGATTTGCAGGCCGACTTTCCTCAGAATGAGCAGTTCGCTCCTTATTACCCCTTTGAGCTGGAAAAACAAATTGTTCAGGCCATCCGGCTGGAAAGAAAACAGGAAGCCAAGGAACTGATAGATGGATGTATGAGGGAACTGGCGGAAAAGGCAGCCATAGACAGGCATGTGCATTCCGCCCTGATTCAGCTGTTTTCCCGCATTCAGGAGGATATTTTGCATTCCGGGCTCAATCCCAGCGAACTATTTCAGCACCGGAATCCGTTTCTTGATATTTCAGAATTGCGCGAACCTAATGAAGCGGCGGCCTGGCTGATGGATGTAGTGGTGACGCCTTACCTTTCCAAGCTTGAGGGCAGAAAAAACAGACAGCAAAAGCAGCTGGCAGAACGTGTGATTGCGATGATTCACGAACAGTATATGGCGGACATTTCATTGGAAAGCTGTGCCGATGCGCTTGGCATGAATTCATATACGTTAAGCAAGGCATTTAAGCAAGTGACCGGCATTAATTTTATCGATTATGTGACCCAGATCAGAATCGAAAAGGCGAAAGAACTGCTGGTCAATACGAATAAAAAAATTCATGACGTGTCAGAAGAAGTCGGCTACCGCCACAATTACTTTAACCGGATTTTTAAAAAACAGGTCGGCATGCCGCCGGGTGTCTTCAGGCAAATGTATCAGGAAACGCCGTGAAAGGAGAGAACATGTGATGAAGAAACCGATTCAAGTATTTTTAGCGGGGGATTCCACTGTGAGTGACTGCCCGCCTCATGAAGCGCCGATGGCGGGGTGGGGGCAGGTATTCGGGCAATTGTTTTCTGAAGAGGTAGTGGTGCACAATCATGCCAAAGGAGGAGCGAGCACCAATTCTTTTGTGGAGGAAGGAAGGCTTCAAGCAATTGCCGAATGCATCACACAAGGCGATTATTTGTTGATTCAATTCGGCCACAATGACCAAAAACCGCGGGGGACGAAGCCGTACTCCACATTTCAGCAGTTTCTTACCTTGTTTGCAGATACGGCACGCGAAAAGGGCGCGCATCCTGTGTTCGTCACATCGGTGCAGCGCCGCCGCTTTGATGAAAACGGACGGATCGAGCATTCCCTCGGTGAGTATCCCGATGCGATGAAAGCACTGGCGAAGGAGCTCGATGTACCTGTGATTGATCTGCTTGCGAAAACAAAGGTGCTGTATGAAGAATACGGGCCGGAGGAGTCGAAGCGATTGTTCGTTTGGTTTCAGCCGAATGAACATCCGAATTACCCGGACGGCATTGAGGACAATACGCATTTTTCGGAAAAAGGTGCAATGGAGGTTGCGAAGCTTGTGGCAGAAGGCATTGAAGAGCTCGGACTTCCGCTTAAGGACCACCTTGTGAGCCGGGAGGGAAAAGAACATGTATAAGGAAGGCGCGTGCCTGTACCGCAATCCGCTCCGGTCTAAAAGCGATGTGAAGGACTGGCGGATGGAGGGAGGCGGACAGATCTCATTTGATGATCACAGCTTGCACCTGTCACATGTCCAGGACGATGTGCACTTTGTCTTTTGGTGTCCGGAAACCTTTCCAGACGGCATCATTGTGACATGGGACTTCTCTCCGATCGAGCAGCCGGGATTGTGTATGCTGTTTTTTTCTGCTGCGGGAATGGGAGGCGAGGATTTGTTTGATCCAAGTCTCCAGAAAAGAACGGGAAAATACCCCGAGTATCATTCGGGGGACATCAATGCGCTCCACCTGTCGTATTTCCGCAGAAAATACGCGGAGGAAAGAGCGTTCCGCACCTGCAATTTAAGAAAAAGCCGTGGTTTCCACCTCGCCGCAATGGGGGCCGATCCGCTGCCTTCTCCAGACGACGCTGATTCTCCGTATCGTATGAAGCTGATCAAAGACAAAGGCTATGTGCACTTTTCAATCAATGGTCTGCCCATTCTTGAGTGGATGGACGACGGCAGCACATATGGGCCTGTGTTAACAAAAGGAAAAATCGGGTTCCGGCAGATGGCCCCCATGAAAGCCGTTTACAGGGATTTTGCCGTACATCAAGCGGTGAGAAGATGAAGACGACTGTAACGGATGCGCTTTATGCAGGCTCCGAAGCGGTGGTGAAAATAGCATGGCTCAACGGGCTGTGGCTGTTGTTTACACTTTTGGGCGGCGTTCTTTTCGGATGGGCGCCGAGCACAGCCGCGATGTGTGCCGTTATAAGGAAATGGCTGATGGGGCAAAAGGATGTCCCGATATTTCCGTTATTTCTCGATACCTATAAAAAAGAGTTTCTCAAGGTTAATGCGATCGGATTGGCGTTTTCGGCTCTTTTGATCATATTGTCTGCCAACTATCATTATTTTTCTGCCAGTACGAATTGGCTGTCCTTTGCCGTAACAAACTGCACGCTGCTTGCAGGGCTTTTGTATATCATCGCGCTGATGTATGTGTTTCCCCTTTATGTGCATTACCAGCTCCCGCTTCGCAAATATATTCCGCAGGCACTGCTGTTTGGCGCCATGAGACCGCTGACAACCGGCTGTATGCTGATCGGGTGCGGATTTGTCCTTTATTTGCTTTATACGCTTCCTGGCCTGATCCCATTTTACGGCCCGTGTTTATTTGGGCTTGTGTTGATGTTTTTTGCTCTTAGGGGATTTCAAAAGACGGAGGCCCAGCACCATCAAGCCGGGTAACAAAAAAATGACAAATACGCAAAAAAGTGCAGTGTCCGAAATAGGCAGATGCAAAAAAGTGAAATTGAAGACAGCTCACACAGCGCATAAAATCCAATTTAAGTAAGCGCTTACAGATGAATGAGAAGGAGCTGTCTGATGATTACACAAAGGAAACGCATGTTTACCGCTGTTACGTTGCTGGTCTTGTTGGTGATGGGAACCTCTGTATGTCCTGTGAAAGCTGAAGGGGCAGCGCGGCAGATGGAAGCGCTGAACCGGGGGCTTGTAGCGGTCAAGACGGACGGGGGCATTTTTGTCAGCTGGCGGTTTCTTGGAACTGAAAACGCATCTGTTTTGTTCAATGTGTACAGAGACGGGCAAAAACTGAATGCTGCGCCTGTCAAAACCACGAACTATGTGGATAAAAACGGTTCGGCGGGCTCAACGTATACGGTTCGGGCTGTTGTAAACGGTACCGAACAGCCGGCTTCTGAAAAAGCCTCCGTATGGGCGCAGCCGTATCATTTCGTCCCGCTGGATAAACCGGCTGGCGGCACGACGCCAAAGGGTGAAGCTTACACGTACAGCGCTAATGACGCAAGTGTTGGCGATGTGGATGGTGACGGGCAATACGAGCTGATCCTGAAATGGGACCCGTCTAACTCAAAAGACAATTCACAGGATGGCTATACGGGTGACGTGCTGATTGACGCGTATAAACTGGATGGCACAAAGTTATGGCGGATCAATCTCGGCAAAAACATCAGAGCGGGCGCGCACTACACCCAGTTTATGGTGTATGACCTTGATGGTGACGGAAAAGCGGAAGTGGCAATGAAAACGGCAGACGGGACAAAAGACGGCACGGGCAAAGTAATTGGAAATGCCAATGCTGATTACAGAAATGAACAGGGGCGTGTGCTTTCAGGCCCTGAATATCTCACTGTGTTTCAAGGTTCAACCGGGAAAGAGCTTGTCACCGCAAATTTTGAACCGGCGCGCGGCAATGTGTCGGATTGGGGAGACAGCTACGGCAACCGTGTTGACCGTTTTCTCGCCGGCATTGCCTACCTTGATGGACAGAGGCCGAGCCTGATCATGACCAGAGGGTATTACGCTAAAACCATGCTAGTTGCCTATAACTTCAGGGATGGAAAGCTGTCAAAGCTTTGGACGCTGGACTCCTCAAAGTCAGGAAATGAAGCGTTTGCCGGACAGGGGAATCACAACATGAGCATCGCGGACGTTGACGGGGATGGAAAAGATGAGATTATTTTCGGCTCAACGGCTGTTGATCATGACGGGAAAGGCATGTACTCGACCGGCTTAGGCCATGGGGATGCCCTCCATACAGGAGATCTTGATCCGGGACGGCCGGGGCTTGAGGTGTTTCAAGTACATGAGGACAAAAATGCAAAATACGGCTTATCTTTCCGGGATGCTGCAACCGGAAAAATCCTTTGGGGCGTTTATGCCGGCAAGGATGTAGGCCGGGGAATGGCTGCTGATATTGACCCGCGTTATCCGGGACAGGAGGTGTGGGCAAACGGTTCTCTTTACTCGGCGAAAGGGGTCAAAATCGGAAGCGGGGTTCCGTCCTCGACCAACTTCGGCATCTGGTGGGACGGCGATCTGCTCCGGGAACAGCTGGACAGCAACCGAATTGATAAGTGGGATTATCAAAACGGCGTATCGAAAAATGTGCTGACTGCATCAGGCGCAGCGGCTAACAACGGCACAAAAGCAACACCGGCGCTTCAGGCTGATCTGCTCGGTGACTGGCGCGAGGAAGTGGTGTGGAGAACGGAGGACAGCAGTGCACTGCGCATTTACACGACGACCATTCCGACTGAGCACAGGCTGTATACGCTGATGCACGATCCGGTGTACCGGCTTGGCATCGCCTGGCAAAATGTCGCCTATAACCAGCCGCCGCACACAAGCTTCTTTTTAGGAGACGGCATGGCGGAACAGCCAAAACCGAATATGTATACGCCTTAACTGAAAGGGGGAAGGAACGGGCTGCGCGCAGCCCGTTCCCATTAAAATGAAACCAAAAAAGAGGCAAATGGAATACCTGACCAGAGGTTTGATTGCGGTAAAGACAGAACAGGGCGTGTTTGTCAGCTGGCGTTTTCTCGGCACGGATCATGAGACGACGGCTTTTCACCTTTATCGAGATGGAAAGCGGATCACCCGCGATCCAATCGCTGAAAGCACTAATTTTCTCGATCAAAATGGAACGGCTGACTCTGTTTATCAAGTGGCGGCTGTCAATAAAGGACGGGAAGAAAAGCTTTCCAAGGAAGCTCGTGTTTGGCAGGAAAATGTCCTGGAGGTTCCGCTTGCCAAACCGGAAGGCGGTGTGGCGCCGGACGGAAAGCCGTACACTTACAGCGCCAATGATGCCAGTGTCGGGGATATAGACGGGGATGGAGAATATGAAATGATCCTGAAGTGGGACCCATCCAATTCAAAAGACAACGCTCATGACGGTTATACCGGGGAGGTGCTCATAGATGCCTATAAACTGGACGGCACCTTTTTGTGGCGCATCAACCTCGGCAGAAACATCAGAGCGGGTGCTCATTACACACAATTTATGGTGTATGACCTGGATGGTGACGGAAAAGCAGAAATCGCCATGAAAACAGCTGACGGCACAACAGACGGGAAAGGACATATCATCGGTGATGAGCAGGCCGATTTTAGAAACGAACAGGGCAGAATTTTGTCCGGTCCGGAATATTTGACCGTGTTTAAAGGAGAAACCGGTGAGGCGCTCACGACCGTGGAATATGAACCGCCCCGCGGCAAGCTGGAGGATTGGGGAGACGGATATGGAAACCGGATGGACCGTTTTCTCGCCGGGATCGCTTATTTGGATGGGGAGCGGCCGAGCCTTGTAATGGCGCGCGGCTACTATACGAGAGCCGTGCTCGTGGCATACGATTTCAGAAACGGAAGGCTCAAAAAACGCTGGGTATTTGACTCCAACCAGCCGGGACATGAAGCCTATGCAGGACAGGGGAACCACAGCTTAAGCGTGGCGGACGTCGACGGAGACGGAAAAGATGAAATCATATACGGCGCAATGGCTGTCGATCATGACGGAACCGGCCTGTACTCAACGGGGCTCGGGCACGGAGACGCGATGCATGTAGGGGATCTGGACCCGTCACGAAAAGGGCTTGAAGTGTTCCAGGTGCATGAGGATGCAACGAAGCCGTACGGACTGTCACTGCGAGATGCCGGAACCGGTGAGATATTATGGGGCGTCCATGCTGGAACTGACGTTGGCCGGGGCATGGCGGCTCATATTGACCCAAGCTACAAAGGGTCGCTCGTCTGGGGAATTGATCCGCCGGGCAATGATGGCATGTCGTACGGGCTTTTCACGAGCAAAGGCGAAAAAATCAGCGACAAAGCGCCCCCTTCAGCCAATTTCGCCATCTGGTGGGACGGTGATTTGGTCAGAGAACTGCTTGATCATGACTGGGACGGAACGATCGGCAGGCCAAAGATTGAAAAATGGGATGCTGAAAACGGCTGTCTGAAGACGATATTTCAGCCGGCCGGCGTGCTGTCCAACAACGGCACGAAAGGAAACCCGGTTCTTCAGGCCAACCTGTTCGGAGACTGGCGGGAAGAAGTGATATGGAGAACGGAAGACAGCAGCGCGCTCCGTATCTATACAACGACACATCTCACCCGCCACCGCTTTTACACGCTGATGCATGATCCAGTTTACAGGCTCGGGATCGCCTGGCAGAATACCGCCTACAACCAGCCGCCGCACACGAGCTTTCACCTCGGAACGGGAATGAAAAAACCGCCGAAGCCCGCCCTGTACATAGCGGGAAGTAAAGCGGAGGCGCCGCTGTAGGAGGACTAAGGATAAGAAGCAGGCAACAAGATGATTTTATCAACGGGCGGGACCAGCCAATATTCAGGCGCTACACGATCGGCTGTTTTAAAGGAAGAGCTGTCCATGATTGATGTCATATAAAACGAAAAAACGAGGAGGAATGAAAAAATGGCAAATCATATTTATCTTGCCGGCGATTCGACTGTTCAAACGTATGGAGACAGCACAAATCAAGGGGGCTGGGGGCAGTTTCTCGGCTCGCATCTGCCTGAGCATATTCAAGTGATCAACAGAGCGATCGGGGGAAGAAGCTCGAAAACATTTGTGGAGGAGGGCAGGCTTCAGGCAATCCTCGATGTGATCGAGCCGGATGATTGGCTGTTCGTGCAGATGGGCCATAATGACGCGTCAAAAAATAAGCCGGAGCGCTACACCGAGCCCTATACTACTTATAAACAATATTTAAAGCAGTATATCGCAGGCGCGCGGGAAAAAGGCGCCCATCCGCTTCTCATTACCCCCGTAGCCCGCTTTCATTACGAAAACGGCGTGTTTTTGAACGATTTTCCTGATTACTGCATTGCCATGAAGCAGACGGCTGAAGAGGAGAATGTCCAGCTCATTGATCTGATGGAGAAAAGTCTCGCTTTCTTTACTGAGAAGGGCGAGGAAAAAGTGTACACCTATTTTATGATTTCAGAAGGGATTAATGATTACACGCATTTTACAAAAAAAGGCGCAAATGAAATGGCGAAACTTGTGGCAAAAGGCATAAAGGAGCTCGGCCTGCCATTGACAGAATCGATCATCAAAGAAAGGTGAAAATGGGATGAGAAAACTGTATCATGGCGCTTGCTATTATCCGGAATTATGGGATGAAGAGACGATTCAGCAGGACATTGACATCATGCGTGAAGTTGGCGTAAATGTTGTGCGGATCGGCGAATTTGCCTGGTCTGTCATGGAACCTGAAGAAGGAAAAATTGACGTCGGTTTTTTCAAAGAAATCATCGCCCGGCTGTATGAAAGCGGGATCGAAACGATTATGTGCACGCCGACGCCTACCCCGCCAATTTGGTTCTCACACGGCCGGCCCGAACGCATGCATGTCAATGAAAAAAGAGAGATCATGGGGCATGGCTCCCGTCAGCATGCCTGTACGAACAACCCGTATTTCCGAAAAAAAGCCGCCATCATCACCACAGCCATCGCCAAGGAGCTTGGCCGGCTCCCGGGGCTGATCGGATGGCAGCTAGACAATGAGTTTAAATGCCATGTTGCAGAATGCATGTGTGAGACATGTTTGCGCTTATGGCATGACTGGCTCAAAAATCGCTACGGGGTGATTGAGCGCTTGAATGAAGCTTGGGGAACCGATGTGTGGAGCGAAACCTATCAGACGTTTGAGCAAGTCCCGCAGCCGGGACCGGCCCCGTTTCTGCATCACGCTTCGCTAAGCACCATGTATCAGCTGTTTTCGATGGAGATGATCGCTTCGTTTGCGGATGAACAGGCCAAAATCATCCGCTGCTATTCAGATGCGCCGATCACGCATAACGGATCAGTCATGTTCAGCGTGGACAATGAGCGAATGTTTCAGAATCTCGATTTTGCCTCCTATGACACGTACGCTTCGCAGGAAAACGCCTCTGCCTTTTTATTGAACTGTGATTTATGGAGAAATCTGAAACAGGGGCGCCCGTTTTGGATTTTGGAAACGAGTCCGTCGTATGCCGCCTCGCTTGAAAGCTCCGCTTACCCGCACGCAGACGGGTATTTGCAGGCCGAAGCCGTATCGTCCTACGCCTTAGGAAGCCAGGGATTTTGCTACTGGCTATGGCGACAGCAGCGTTCAGGCAGCGAGATTTCCCACGGTTCGGTTCTCAGCGCCTGGGGCGAACCCGCCATCGGCTACCAAAATGTGCTGGCGGTTGAGCGGGCAAGAAAGGAAATCGAGCCTATTATTCTATCGACTGAACCCGTTCAAGCCGAGGCGGCGATGACTTACTCTGACAGAGCAAAAGCATTTATTAAAACTGAGCCTCACCGGGGACTCCGGCATCGTTCGCTTGTGACGCATTTTTATGAACGTATTCTCAACACGGGGATTCACCGTGACCTTATTCCGGAAGGCGCTCCGCTGGACGGCTACCGCTTGCTGTTTACGCCATTTGTGCCGTATTTGTCTGCTGAATTTATCAAAAAAGCTTCGGCATTCGCTGAAGCGGGCGGCATCTGGATCGCCGGGCCGCTGACAGGAGGGCGCACATGCGAGCATACGATTCATACCGATTGCGGACTTGGCGAACTTGAGAAAACGTCAGGGATCAAAACACTGTTTACCTTTCCGATGAATGAGAACGTGAATACAGGAAAAGCGTTTGGCATCACGGCGCCGCTCGGACTATGGAGCGCGGTGTTTGACACAGAGAGCGGAAACACCCTTGGCACGGTTGAATCAGGACCGGGGGCGGGCCATGCATTTCTGACGGAACGGAATTACGGCGAGGGGAAAATTGTCATGCTGGGCTCGCTTCCATCCGGGAAAGAAGGGGATGCGATGCTGGAAGCGCTCGTTAGGCATTACGCGGAGGAAGCTGTTATTTCCAGCCGGTCGGATGTTACGCCCGGCACAATCGTTGCCCCGCGCAAAGGCGATAACGGCCTTGTGTGGATCATCGTGAATATGGATGGAAAAGGAGGAAGTGTGACACTGCCGGAAGCGGGAACAGATCTGTTGACGCACCGCTTGGAAAAGGCGGGGAGGCTGGCGGTCGGACCGCATGAATACCGTGTGATTCAATTTGACAATCCCAGCTGATTCTTTGCATCGAATCAGCTTTTTTCTATGGAGGGAGAGACCGATGAAAAAGATCAAATGGTTATCAGGACAGCCAAAGGTGATAAGCGGTGTGACGTGGGGCGTGCCATGGAAAAAAGGAGAATTAAAAAAGGGTGATCGTCTGGCGCTTATGAATGAAAACGCGGAAACGCGATATGTGCAAAGCGAACCGTCGGCCTATTGGCCGGACGGGAGCATCAAGTGGACGAAGCACGCGGCGGTGTTTGGCGGTCAGGAAAACCAAAGTTTTACAGTGCACAAAAGAGAAGTGCCGCAGCCAACTGAATCGCTCAGCATTCATGAGACAGAGCATGATATCCAAGTGAATACAGGAGCAGTCGTTTGTACCATTCATAAAACAGGATCTGATTTCATTCAATCATTGCAGATCAATGGAAAGCCGATCGCCGCAGGCGGGAGGCTCGTTGCCATAAGAGAAACGAGAAAGGAGTCAGCGGCGGAAACGGTTCTTTTGCATGAAAGGTCTGTCAGCTTTATCAAACGGGCTGCGATTGAGCAGAGTGGTCCTGTCAAAGCAGTAGTCAAAATCGAGGGAGTGCATGTGCTCCATAAAACGAATGAAGAATGGCTGCCGTTTGTCATCCGATTGACGTTTTATGCCGGGCTGTCTGAGATCGGCCTTGTGCACACGCAGCTGATTGACAGGAGCGGTAAACAAGAATTCATTAAGGGGCTCGGTATCGAATTTGCCCTTTTTTTGGAGGGGGAGCCGTACAACCGCCATTTCCGGTTTGCGGGAGAGAAAGGGATGTACAAAGAACCCGCCCAGCTGTTTGGCACACGTAAATTCAATGAACGATATCCGCTTTATGAAAAACAAATCAATGGCGAAATGCTGTCTCCAGATGAAGAGCATAAGGAATGGTTTGCGCACGGAACACAGAATGCGGTTTGGGACGATGTGAAGCTTGTTCAGGATTCAAGCGATCATTACAGCCTGTCAAAACGGACCGGAAAAGATTATGCGTGGATCGGCATGCTGCATGGCTGCCGGGCGAAGGGGCTTTGCTATGCGGGCGGAGAAAATGGCGGTGTGGCTCTCGGCCTGCGGTATTTCTTTGAGAAATACCCTTCAGCACTGGAAATCACAGGTCTTGCCGGCAGCCGCCCCAAAATGACCGTCTGGCTTTGGCCCCCGGACGGCGAAGCGATGGATTTGCGGCATTATACAGGAAACACCCACGTGGCCAGCGCGTATGAAGGCTTTGATGAAATGCGCTCTGATCCGACAGGCATTGCGAACACAAATGAAATCAGCCTGGCGTGCTTTTCGCACATGCCGTCTGACGAAGTCCTCAATGCGCTCGCTGACAAATGGCAGGCGCCGCCGCTCATTGTATGCGAGCCGGACGTCTATTACGAATCAAAAGCACTCGGGGTTTGGAGCATCATTGACACATCCCATCCGCTCAAAAAAGAGCTGGAAGAACAGCTCGATGCGGCCTTTCTGTTTTATAAAAAGGAAGTAGAGCAACGCAGATGGTACGGTTTTTGGCATTATGGCGATGTCATGCATACGTATGACCCGATCCGGCATATGTGGCGGTACGATCTCGGCGGATACGCATGGCAAAACAATGAGCTCGTTCCGACCCTATGGCTGTGGCAGACGTTTTTCCGCTCAGGCAGAGAGGATATCTTTCGCATGGCAGAAGCCATGACCCGCCATACGAGCGAAACGGACAGCTTTCACCTCGGTGAATACGCAGGACTTGGTTCACGGCATAACGTTGTGCACTGGGGATGCGGCTGCAAGGAAGCGAGAATCAGCATGGCCGGGCTTTATAAATTCTATTATTATCTGACGGGTGATGAGCGGACGGGAGATCTTTTGACAGAAGTGAAGGATGCCGATTATGCCCTCGTCAAAACCGATCCGATGCGCGCTTTTTACGAGAAAGGCAAGCACCCGACTCACGCCAGAACGGGACCGGACTGGGCGGCGTTTTGCTCGAACTGGCTGGCGGAATGGGAGCGGACCGAAAATCCGAAATATCTCAAAAAAATCGAAACTGGAATCAACTGTCTGAAGCTGCTGCCGCTCCGCTTATTATCCGGCCCGACATTTGAATATGACCCGGCGACCTCGATGCTTCATCACATGGGAGACGGCATTGCGGGCGGATATCATATGATCATTGCCTTCGGCGCGCCGCAAGTGTGGATGGAGCTGGCTGAGCTTCTTGATGACCGGGAATGGGAGGATATGCTGAGTGAATTCGGCGAATTTTACACACTCAGTGATGAGGAAAAACGGAAAAAAAGCGGAGGCGCTCTTCATGACGGGCATTTTCACTGGCCGATGTTCGCCGCCGGTATGACAGCCTACGCCGCGAGAAAAAAACAAGATCCTCATCTCGCCGCCAAAGCGTGGAATCTTTTGCTAGAAGATAAGCTCAGCCATACGCCGCTTCCGATCAAACCGGAGCGCATCGAGACATGGACGCAGCTAGAGGAGCTTCCATGGGTGACAACGAACACTGTCTCTCAATGGTGTTTAAATGTCATAGCGGCGCTGGAACTGATCGGAGATTCCCTTCCGGCAAAAAAAGAAACATCGGGCAAAAAAGGATAACAGCCGGAATTTCATAGGAGAAATGGTGCAAAAAATGAAGATTGCAAGAATTTATGTAAGCGCTTTATATTGAGAGGGGCAAAGGGGAAATGCAAATTGAAAAAAGGGGGACTTACGCAACATGAAAATAAGAATGCGAAAAAAATGGATGGCCTTGCCGCTTGCTGCCATGATGATCGCCGGATGCAGCCATTCGGAAACATCCAATTCAGCAAGCGGTTCGAAAGATACGATCAAAATTATGGCGCCGCTCTTATCGCCGGAAAGCCCAAGTGATAAGAGCCCTTCATTAAAAGCGCTCGAAAAATACACAGGCAAAGAGATTAAGGTCACATGGGTGCCTGATTCATCCTACAACGACAAATTCAACATCGTCATGGCTTCAGGAGAGATGCCTCACGCGATTGTCATTAAAGATAAGTCAGCCGGCTTTATCAAATCTGTCAAAGCAGGGGCGTTTTGGGAGCTGTCTCCTTATTTAAAAGACTACAAGAATTTAAGCCAGGCAGATGAAAAGATTTTGAAGAACAGCTCGGTGAACGGCGAGGTGTACGGAATCTACAGAACGAGGGATCTGATCAGGGCGTGTATGATCATCAGAACCGACTGGCTGAAAAATGTCGGTCTGGATATGCCGGAAACGCTTGATGATTTCTATGAAGTGCTGAAAGCCTTTAAGGAAAAAGATCCTGACGGAAACGGCAAGGATGATACGTACGGCATGGTCGTGCCGAAATGGATGGGACTCGGCAACGGAAGCCCATGGGATGTTCTGCAAATCTGGTTCGGCGCTCCGAACCGCTACGGTGTTGAAAACGGAAAGCTGATTCCAGATTTTACAACGAAGGAATACATGGATGCGCTCACGTTTTTTAAAAAGCTCTATGATGAGGGCTTGATCAATAAGGACTTTGCTGTCATGGATTCTGCGAAGTGGAATGATCCGGTTGTAAAAGGAAAAGCGGGTGTCATCGTTGATACAGGCTCAAGAGCGTCTCAAATCCAAAGCGCGATGGAGGAGGCGGATGAGTCGAACAAGGATATCATTGATATCGTCGGCTCGCTTGAGGGACCGAATGGCAAGCGCACCTTCCCGACATCTGGTTATTCAGGCATGATCACGATACCAAAATCAAGCGTCAAAACCGAAAAAGAGCTGAAAGAGGTGCTGTCCTTCCTCGATAAGATGAATGATAAGGAAGCGCAGATTCTCACGAACAACGGAGTGAAGGGCCGCAATTACGAGCTCAAGGACGGCGTATTCACCTCACTTGAAAAAAACAATAAATCTCTCCTGTATGAGCATGAAGGCTTGGCACAGTTCAGCATGTCGATTCCGAAAAGCGAGTATTACATCGAAGACCAGAAAACCAAGCTCTTCCAGCATCGCAAGGACATCATAACCGAAGGAGAAAAAATAGCCGTCTTTAACCCTGCTGAGTCGCTTGTATCTGATGTCTATACCCAAAAAGGAGCCCAGCTTGACAACATCATCCTCGACGCGAGAACACAATTTATCATTGGAGAAATTGATGAAAAAGGGTTCGATGATGCGGTGGAGCTTTGGAAAAAAAGCGGCGGCAATGAACTGATGAAGGACTTTAACAAATTGTACCAATCGTCAAAATAAACCGATGCGCCTGCCTTTCGGCGGGCGCCCCGGTATCACGAAAGGAGAACAGATATGGAAACAGTGCCGAAGAAGGGAGATGCACCTGTTCTCACCGCTGGAAAAGGCATCAGCTGGATGGCTGCGCTCAAACGGGACAAATGGCTTTATCTTCTTCTTATTCCCGGTCTGCTTTATTTCTTGATTTTCAAATACTTGCCGATGTGGGGTGTGCTGATCGCTTTTAAAGACTATTCGCCATATCTCGGCTTCTGGAAAAGCGAATGGGTCGGCTTTGATTATTTCAAAGACTTTTTTATGAATCCGGATTTTTTCCGGCTGCTGCGCAACACCCTCATGCTGGCGAGTCTGGATCTTTTGTTTGCCTTTCCCGCGCCTCTCATTTTGGCTCTGCTTTTGAATGAGGTAAGAAAGGCCGCGTATAAAAGATGTATCCAAACCTTTATTTACGTACCCCATTTTGTATCATGGACAATTGTGGTCAGCATCACCTTCGTTTTCTTTACTGTCGATACAGGTGTGATCAACAAATTGATTATGAGCCTGACAGGTGAGCAGATTTCTTTCTTGTCGGATGCAGACTGGTTCCGGCCAATGATTGTGATGCAAAGCATTTGGAAGGAGACAGGCTGGGGAACGATTCTATTTTTGGCAGCGCTTGCTACGGTTGATCAAGAGCAGTATGAAGCGGCCATCATGGACGGAGCGGGGCGGTTCAGGAGAATGTGGCATATTACGCTGCCGGCGATCAGAAGCACCATTATCGTTTTGTTGATTTTAAGAATCGGCAGCTTTTTGAATCTAGGCTTTGAACAGGTGTATTTGATGACGAACTCGCTCAACCGCAGTGTGGCTGACATCTTCGACACGTATGTGTACATGATGGGGATTACCCAAGGGGCGTATAGCTACAGCACGGCGGTCGGTTTGTTTAAATCAGTTGTCGGGATTATCTTGATTTTTGGCGCCAATTACATTGCGAAAAAGTTTGATCAGGAAGGATTGTTTTAGAGGAGGGAGAGGTATGGCTGAAATTCACACGATGCACAACACCAAAGCCGGACGGGTGTTTGACGTCTGCAACATTCTGTTTCTCGGCGGTGTCGGCGCGATTACCATTTTGCCGTTTTTATATATTATCGCCGGTTCCTTTGCGACAGAAGCGGAACTCGCCCAGCGGAGCTTCTTTATTTTCCCGAAAACCTTTACACTTGATGCTTACAAGTATGTGTTTTCGACACCGACATTCCTTCGAAGCATGGGCGTGTCCATCTTCATCACGGTGGTTGGGACGGCTGTACAGCTGTTTTTTACCTTCACGATGGCGTATCCGCTGGCGAAACGGCATGTGAAGGGACGGAATCTGCTGTTGAATCTGGTGATTTTCTCCATGCTGTTTTCAGGCGGCATGATTCCGACGTACCTTGTCGTAAAATCACTTGGCCTTTTGGATACGTATTGGGCATTGATTCTGCCGATGGCGATTAATCCGTTCAACCTTATTATTATCAAAAACTTCTTTCAGCAGCTGCCGCGCGAGCTGGAGGAATCAGCAAAAATTGACGGCTGTTCCGAAATCGGCGTCTTCTGGCGGATCGCCCTGCCTCTGTCAAAGCCGGTCATAGCGACCTTTGCGCTGTTTTATGCGGTCGGGATTTGGAATGATTTCTTCCACGCTCTCTTATATATCAATGACAGTGCAAAATGGCCGCTGCAAATGGTGCTTCGCCAAGTCACGATTTTATCGGATTTAACGGCGACCAATGGCGATACAATGCAAAATGCCGTTCCGCCGGAGCAGGGAATTAAACTCGCTGTCATTGTCATAGCGACGCTGCCGATTTTGGCGGTCTATCCATTTTTACAAAAACACTTTGCAAAGGGAATGCTGATTGGTTCGGTGAAAGGCTGAGAAAGGGAGTGTTTCATATCAGTACATTAGATCAGATTAAGATTGCCTATATTGGCGGGGGGTCCCAAGGCTGGGCCAGAAGCCTGATGAGTGATTTGTCGATTGATGAACGTATGTCAGGCACGGTGGCGCTCTATGATCTTGATTTTGAAGCCGCTCAGAAAAATGAAGTGATCGGCAATCACAGCGGGAACGGCAGATGGAGATATGAGGCTGTTTCTACTTTGAAAAAGGCGTTATCAGCCGCGGATATCGTCATTATTTCCATTTTGCCGGGATCACTGGATGATATGGAAGTCGATGTCCACTTGCCTGAGCGCTGCGGTATTTATCAGTCTGTAGGTGATACTGTCGGGCCTGGAGGGATCATCAGGGGCTTGCGTGCTGTGCCGATATTTGCGGAAATTGCCCGGGCAATAAGAGACTACGCACCTGAATCATGGGTCATTAATTATACAAACCCGATGTCTGTCTGTACAAGAGTGCTGTATAAAGTGTTTCCCGGCATCAAAGCGATTGGCTGCTGCCACGAGGTATTCGGGACGCAAAAGCTATTGGCGGAAATGGTCACGGAAAGGCTGGGGATAGAGGTGCCGCGGCGTGAGGATATCCGCGTTAATGTGCTCGGCATTAACCATTTTACATGGATCACAAAAGCCTCTTACCGCCATATTGACCTGCTGCCTATATTCCGTGAATTCAGCGCGCACTATGGGGAATCAGGATATGAGCTGGAGGGGGAAAGCTGGAGGGACAGCGTCTTTTGTTCGGCACACCGTGTTGCGTTTGATTTATTTGAAACGTATGGCTCCATCCCTGCTGCGGGAGACAGGCATCTGGCAGAGTTTCTTCCCGGCCCATACCTCAAACAGCCTGAAGTATGGAAATTTCATCTCACACCTATATCATTCAGAAAACAAGACAGAGCTGAGAAACGACAAGAAACAGAACGGTTGATCGTGCAACAACGGGGCGTTGCTGAGAAAGCTTCGGGAGAAGAAGGCGTGAACATCATAGCGGCTCTTCTCGGATTGGGTGAACTCGTCACAAATGTAAATATGCCGAATCAAGGCCAGGTCTCAAACCTCCCTATACAAGCCATTGTCGAAACAAACGCATTCATCACAAGGAACCGTGTCCAGCCGATTTTGTCCGGAGCGCTTCCGAAAGGTGTGGAAATGCTGGCGGCTAGGCATATATTCAATCAGGAGGCAGTGGCGGACGCAGGTTTAACAAAGGATACTGGCCTCGCGTTTCAAGCCTTCCTCAATGACCCGCTTGTCAAGATTGACCGCAGTGATGCAGAGCAGCTTTTCAATGACATGCTCCAATGCACCATGCAACGTTGAGCTTGCCGATTAGCTCTTTCCGGTTTAGAAAGGAAAGCATTGACCATACTGATAGTATAATCAAGAAGTAGGTGCTATCAATATGGGAAATTATTTAAGTGTTGCGGTAGAACTGGTCTGCGGTTTAGGCATTTTATTTATCATCTTAAAGCTTCTCGGGAAAACCCAATTTTCTCAAATTACGCCGTTTGACTTTATCTCTGCTTTAATTTTAGGAGAATTGGTCGGAAATGCCGTTTACGATCATGAAATCAAAATCAAAGAAATTATTTTTGCTTCGCTGCTGTGGGGCGTGCTGATTTATATTATTGAATTTATCACGCAAAAAATGAAATCATCGCGAAAGTTCTTGGAGGGCGAGCCGAATATCGTCATCCGCAAAGGGGAGCTTCAATATAAAGTATTGAAGAAAAATAAGATGGACATTAACCAGCTGCAAAGCCTATTGAGGCAAGCTGGGAGCTTTTCGATCCAAGAAGTAGAATATGCGATTTTGGAAACAAACGGGATGGTCAGCGTGCTTCCAAAATCAGACTTTGACAAACCGACCAATAAGGATTTGCAGGTTCCTTCGAAGTCTGTTTCCCTGCCAATCACGTTAATCATAGATGGAGAGCTTGTCCGGGATAATCTGAAGGAAGCAGGTGTGGATGAACAGTGGCTGAAGCAAGAATTGAAAAAGAAGAACATTGATAAGACAGAGGACGTGTTATTTGCAGAATGGCATAAAAATAAGCCGCTGTATACCGTAACATACGAACAAAGCAGATCAACATGACTCTTAGAAAAAAGCTTGCAGCAAGGCGCAAGCTTTTTATTGATTGTATGTCCCTTGTTTGACAGCACGTACATGGTACATGCTCACTTCAGTGCTGATCAGATAGTCAGGCTTTGGTTTGCCTTTGTTTGCTTTATGGCCGGCGATATGCGCATCGCTTTTTTCCCATTGCTTCCAGTGATCCTCTGATTCCCAGCGAATCATGACAACAACTTCTTCATCACCGCGGCGCACATTTTTCTCAAGCACTGTCACATCAATTAAACCTTCTTGTTTTTCAATGATTCCTTCAGCGCTGAAACGTTCTATGACTTTATCTGCAAAGCCTTCTTTAACCGTCATTTTTCTCAACTGTACAAACATTTGTCTCACTCCAATCATTCTCACATATGAATAATTGTAAATGAAATTCATTCTCAATGTCAAAGAAAGCGCAGGGCGGAATCGAACCGCCGTGCGCAACAGTTTATTCTTTTAATAAAAACACATTTCCGTCTTCGTCCTTAAATTGAACGAAGGTGCCCCACTCCATTTGATTGGGCTCACCGAGAAATTCTACACCGTTTGTCTTCATTTTCTCGTATGTACCAAAGATGTCTTCGCATTCAAACACAATAGAAGCCTTCATTTGCTCTGAGCCTTTCATCATGGCTTTCGGGTAAATGACTAAACGAGTCTCGGCCCCTTTTGGCGCAACCTCCAGCCAGCTTGCTTCAGGTCCCATTGGGTGGTCCGCTGCAATATCAAAGCCTACCTTCTCTGTCCAAAATTGCTTCGCTTTCTGCTGGTCCTCGACATATACAGCAACAGTGCCAATTTGTTTGATCATAGGGAAACCTCCAAGTTGAAAAGATAATAATACTATAACCTGTTTACGGCCGAAGTAACATAAAAAAATCAGCCGGGAAACCGGCTGATTATTAAAATGAGCAGCTCACAACATCGATGTGATTTGTGTCTAAGGCGAAATAAACCCAGCGGCGCCGTGAGGAATCCCAATAAAAGCCGCCGACGGATCTTCTGCCAAGGATGATCGGGTAAAACCAAAATGAGCGGCCATTGGTTAACCAAACATAGGTAAATCGGAAAAGGCAAGGACGAATGGTGATTGGTTCAACTAACAAAACGGCTCCTTGAGAACCCTGCGGTTTTGGGGGTTTCGCTGGTATTTGGGAAGGAGGAGGTCCCTGGGGCGCACCGCCGAAGCCTGGGCTGGCACCGCTGCCAATACCAGGGCCGGAGCCGCCGCCAAAGCCTGGAACAGCGCCACCGCCAATGCCAGGGCCGGAGCCGCCGCCAGAGCCCGGAACAGCGCCGCTGCCAATGCCAGGCCATGGATATCGGTATTCATATTCAAAAGCAGGCCAAGGCTCATAAAAATGCCCCGCAAACATATAAGGATCAACATAATACATGTGATAACGTCCTTTCTCATTGTAAACTGTACATTGCAGTTTATGCGGGCGGACTCTTATTGGTGCATTCGCCTAAGGATATGAAGCTGGAATGCTCTCAGAGAGCAGAATCATTTGATTTTTCTCTAGTCTTATTCACAATTCCGATTTATCATTTTATAATGAAAGTGCTTCTATTACGAAAAAGGAGACAGACCGTGAATATCGATCAATTATTATATCAATATATCATAGACAACACTGCGGATATTACTGAGAAATGGTTCAGTTTGCGTTGCCAGCTAAAAGGCGAGCTATATTCCGCCAGCCATTTAAGTGAAGAAACGAAAACACTTTTAACCGAGCAGCATACATTTACCAATATAACAATCGCAAGCGCATTTCTGGAGGATCAAACCGATTTTCAAGAAAACATGACAAAATGGGCGCAAAACGTTGCGAAAAACAGGGTAGAGCAGGATGTTCAAGTGCATGAGGTCGTAGAAGCCATATCCAATTCAAGAATCTCATTCTGGGACGCAGTCGCCACATTTATAAAAGAGAATCAGGAGATTGTGACAAATGAGGATGCAGACCGATGGAACCGCATTGTGAATCAGTCGTTCGATAAGCTGATTATTGAATTCTCCGAGCAGTACCAAAAATTCATGCTGATGAGGCTTACATCTCAGCAGGAACTGATCTCAGAGCTTGGCTGCCCGGTCATTTCCATTGCCGATGGAATCGGGATATTGCCGCTTATCGGCTCCATTGATACAAAACGGGCACAGGTCATTTTAGAAACAGTGCCGGTCCGCTGTGTCGAGAGAAAAATCACAAGCCTCGTCGTTGATCTTTCGGGTGTTCCGATTGTGGATACCATGGTGGCTCAGCAATTGTACAACCTGTCTAAAACACTTTTCTTATTAGGCGTCAAAGCCGTATTTTCAGGAATTCGCCCGGATGTGGCCCAAACATCGATTCAATTGGGGCTTGATTTTAGTGAATATGAAACGTACGGCACGCTGAAGCAGGCATTAGAAAACATGGGTGTCCGCTGTATTGTTGAGGAATTGGAAGAAAACAAATAGGAAGTTTCCAGGCATATGATTGTCCGTCACCGGGTGATCATATGCCTTTTTGATTTGAACAGAAATCACCATTGATTTATCGAAAAAAACATAATATTATAATTCTTATAAGAATACTGTGAATTAAAACCTATTCAACAGGGGGGAAGGTCTTTTGGTTTCTAAATCAACGATTGATCCGGAAGTGATTGAAAAAATCATCAGCTCGCTGGAAACACTCGATTTCGGCACGGTTCAGATTACGGTTCATGATTCTCAGATTACCCAAATTGAGAAAATAGAAAAGCACCGTTTTTCGCTGAAAAGGAAAGAATCAAAATGATAATGTAAAGGGCGTTTGTTTTCATTAAATTCTCCTTAAAACATATACATATTTCATCCAATTTTTATATAATAGACCTTTAAGATCATTTTTTAGGAGGATTTTTGACATGCAAGCTACGGTTCACGAGAGTAAGCAATCGATCATGCAACGCATTTTGACAGTCTTTGTCTTCACATTGCTGATCGCGACTGTCGGCCTTTTTATCGGCCAATTTGTTCCTGTCGCTTTGATGCTGCCGCTTTCTATTCTTGAAGTGGCGATGATTATTCTGGCCTTCTGGATGCGCAGAAGAAAAGCGGTCGGGTATGCGTTTGTATATACATTCGCGTTCGTTTCCGGCATTACCTTATTTCCGATCGTCAGCCATTACGCTTCCATCGCCGGCGCCTATGTCGTGCTCGAAGCCTTTGGCTCTACATTTGTCATTTTTGCCGTCTTGGGCACAATCGGCGCAAAAATGAAGAAGGATTTATCCTTCCTGTGGTCGTTTCTGCTGGTTGCGGTGCTCGCACTCGCAGTGGTAGGGATTTTCAACATTTTCAGCCCGTTAAACTCAGCGGCGATGATGGCGTATTCCGTGATCGGAACCATCGTCTTTTCCCTTTACATTTTGTATGATTTGAACCAAATCAAGCACCGCCACATTACGGAAGACTTGATTCCGGTTATGGCGTTATCGCTGTACCTAGACTTTATCAACTTGTTCATCAACCTGCTCCGCTTCTTTGGCATTTTGAGCAGTGATGATTAATGAAAAAGCGCCTGTCATTGGATAGGCGCTTTTTGCCATACATCAAAAAGGCAGGTGGAGTCGTGCGTCTGTCATGTTGTCAGGCGTGATATTGAAGGAGCGTTTGAGCTTGTGCATACTGTGTGTCATCAGCGGCATATTTGTTACGGTCATAAAGAAAAAACAGCCGGATGCGTATCCGGCTGCAGAAGAAAAGACGCTATAGCCTGTCCGGATCGGACGGGTTTTTTAGTCTTTAAACACGCTCAGCCTTTCAAAAAGATCACCAAGCATCTTCACGAACATGTCTTTTTCCTCGTCGCTGTAGTTTTCCATGACCGCTGAGATTTTGCTGAAATGGCCGGGCAGAAATTGCTTCAGGCGTGCTTTGCCTTCTGTTGTCAGTTCAATGCTGATTTTTCGTTTATCCTCTGTGTGATGCCTGCGGCTGACAAAACCGTCTCTCGCCAGCCCGTCCAGCAGGCCTGTAATTGTTGCTTTCGTGACATTTGACCGCTTGGCAAGCTCTGTCGGACTTAACCTATGATCCTTGGCATCAAAGAGCAGCATCAGGATTTTGAATTTTCCTTCTGACAGCCCTCGGCCAGCAAAGTAATGCTCCATCACATGATTCATTTTTTTTGAAATATCAAAAAGAGATAAAAACAATTCAAGAGAGCCGGCGTCAATATTGGCATACGTTTCGGCGTGCTCTGTTATATGCTTATATTTCGGTAAATGTTTTAATTCCATCGCAAGTAGCTCCCGTACATTCGTTGTGACACGATTATAAAGGAGGGAAAACCATAACGCAACTTGGCTTGGAGATGATTGACAGATTTTCTTGGGACATAGTAAGGTTATATAGTTAGGCGCCTAACTAATACATATAGAGCTGAAAAGGTGGTTATTGATATGAAACATATGTTAATTGCAGGAGGCGGCATCGGCGGCTTGTCAGCGGCCATTTCTCTCCGTAAGGCAGGGTTTTCCGTCACCTTATGTGAAGCGGCTTCAGAAAACCGAAAAACAGGTGCGGGGATTCTTCAGCCGCAAAACGCACTGGCGGTGTTGAAAGAACTGGGCGTATTCGAAGAGTGCTGTAAGCACGGCTTTCAAACAGAATGGTTTAAAACGTTTGATGAACAGGGGAATTTGCTGTTTCAAGTCAGTGAATCCTTTTTAGACGATTCACTTCCGGGACGCAATAATATCCTGCGCAAAACGTTAAATGACATTCTCATGAAGCATGCCGAGGCAGTGGGTGTAGACATCAAGTGGGGGAAAAAGGTTGTCGCTTATGAAGAAACAGCTGAATCGGTCACTGCCGTATGTGAAGATGGAGAAAAGATGCAGGCTGACATTCTGGCGGGCTTTGACGGCATTCACTCCGTTGTTCGCGATATAATGCTGCAAAAGGAGACGGAAAAAGAGCATCTCGGCATGGGAGCGTGGCGCTTTTATATCGAACTTCCTGATTACACATTCGAGGACGCAACATTCATGTATAGAAGCGGAGACACACAAATCGGGGTGGTGCCATTGGCAGAACACGCTGGCTATGTCTTCGTCCTCCAGCCTTGCACGAGCGATTACTGGGATGAGGAAGATACCCGGTTTGATAGAGTAAAAGAGATTCTTTCTAGTTTTCGGGGGCTGGATTTTGTCACAAAGCACATGTCAAAACAGCATCCTGTCATCTTTAACAAACTGGAGCAGGTCGCCGTGCAGGAGCCATGGCATAAAGGCCGCGTCATCATCGGAGGAGACGCCGCCCACGCCGGCGCGCCGACCCTGGCGCAAGGAGCGGCAATGGCGATCGAGGATGCCATCGTCCTCGCCGAAGAACTCCAAAACCACGCCGACCACGAAACAGCATTACAGGCGTACTACAAAAGAAGAGCCCCACGAGCGCTCAAAGTCCAGAACCTATCATCGGAAATCGTCCGCCGTGGGCTGAAAGGAGAGCCGGGAGCGGAAGAACTGATTGGGGAGTGCTATGCGGTGTTGAGGGAAGGGTATTAAATAGGAAAAGTCCAGAAAGTGATTTCTGGACTTTTTTGTTTAGAAAGACACAAGTGTTTAACTAAATTATCTAGAAATTGATAACAATAAATGATGTAAAATCATCCGGTATTTGGTAAAATTAAGTCAAAAAATATAAGTTTCTGTTAGAATATCATTATGTAAAATAGGGGGACATTATGGAAAAGTGGATAGGTAAACGCCCTACAATAGGTCAAAAAACCTTAGTAACAAAGTATGGAAGATTATTACAAGAAGCGGAAATCGCAACCTTATCGTCGCAGGAAAGCGTTCTAAAGATTATCGAAGCTGAATGTGATGAAAAAAGTGGTAGAGAATTAAAAGGGATATTAGCACTTACTACACAATCCATTTTCTTTGTTTCTAAGCACGAACAGATGACTTATGAATATTCACAAATTAATGATATTGAAGTAAGGACTAATGGAAAAGATAAAAATAGTTGGAGTTTAAGCCTTAAAATAGGCCGTAAAAAACGTACATTCGATGATATTAAGAAAAACGATGATAGCCAAGAATTTATAGAGATTTTAGAATACATAATAACTAATCAATCAAAAGAAATTCTAACGACAGTTACACATGATTTTGATTATTTTTTACATGCTGAAAAATTAAATGATTTACAAAATCGAAATGTTAAAATTACTTCATTTCTAATGAAGAGGGACAATCTAAATCTGTCGAAAAATGGTGAACGATTATTGCGTGAAAAGCATAAAGGTGCTTCCTTGATAGCGGAAGGCTTTTTTCAAGAGGATAGACAAAGTAAGGGTAATTTTATTGTACTCGACAATCAAGTGGTGTACTTATATGAATTTAATAATAAAGAAAGAAAAGCCAAACTATTAAATAAGTGGGATTTTAAATATTTTTCTCATGCGGTTATTGATCGATTTGCAATAAAAACAGTTATCAATGTTACGGAGACAGGAAAAAGTTTAATTATAAATCTATCTGGCAAGGAATTTGTTTCTATTTTAAATGATGCAAATATTCCCCTACATCAGAAGAAGAGGAAATGGTACCAAAAAATCCTAGGGTTCCGAAGTGGTAAGTGGTGGAAGAGAGCTATTGCTTCATTGGTTTACCTGCTGATATTACTGTTAACCTTTAACGCATTTTTTGGTGAAAACAATAAAGAAGCTAGCTCTGTAAAATCAAGTGATAAAACAGCTGTTTCAAAGACCGAACAAAAGGAAGAACAGACAGAAAATCAAAGCAAACAGGAAGGTAATGAACAACAAGATAATAAGAGTAAGAAAGAAGAAAAAGCAAAAAAGCAAGCAGAAGAGAAACGTAAGCAAGAGGAAGAAGCGCGATTAGCAGAAGAAAAACGCAAGCAAGAGGAAGAAGCGCGATTAGCAGAAGAAAAACGCAAGCAAGAGGAAGAAGCGCGATTAGCAGAAGAAAAACGCAAGCAAGAGGAAGAAGCACGACTAGCACAAGAAAAGCGCAAGCAAGAGGAAGAAGCGCGACTAGCACAAGAAAAGCGTAAGCAAGAGAAAGAGATACAACAAGCAGAGGCACAAGAACAACAGACGAATGTCTATTACAAAAATTGTACCGTAGCACGGCAAGCTGGTGTTGCACCTATCCATTCTGGTGAACCGGGATATGCTAAACATCTTGACCGTGATGGTGATGGAATTGCTTGTGATCGCTAATTCATATATGGTTATCTAAAGAAAGAGAGAATACTGAAATATTCTCTCTTTTATTATTTTCAACAAACGTTAATCGTCATTTATATTTTTCCCTTTTATCCGCTCAATCACCTCATGCAGCCCCTCAGGCTTATAAAACTCCACCGGTGAACTGCCCTTCTCAAACGAAATTGTCTCGGCTTCAATCAGCGCGACATAGCGCCCGTTTACTTTTGCGAGATGAATTGAATCGCCAAAATCCGCTAGCAATCCCTTAATCTCTGTTTCTCCGACTTTCATTTTCAGTTGGGCCTCTGGCGTGTGCTCGATGATTTGGGCGGAGGCTTCGATGACTTGATGGGTGTCGAGGCGCTCTTGGATTTCCCGTTTTTCGCTTGCTTCCCAAATTTCAATGTCGTGCTCGAATTGCTTGAGCTCTTCGCTGTTGTCTTCAAATGTCTCGTAGACGTGCTCCTGTACCATGTTCATGACCTGATTTTTCATGATTTCCGGCATCGATTCTCCGTACTCGACGAATTTCAGAAAGTCCTCAAAATAGCGGGCGTGCGAGGCCTGGTGGATTTTCAGTTCACCTTCCTCGACCATTCCTTCCTCTGGCATGTACGGGTATTGGATGCTTTTCATGTTTTTTGTCGTGATCGCCATTTCGACTTTTTTAATGAGAGAAGACGCGTCAGAGATGCGGGCGACCTTCGGCTCAAAATCACATTTCATAATGAAGACAAATGACTCGTCAAAGTATTTTCTCGGCACGGCCGAAGCGACGAGAAACACGCCGCCGCGAACCGCGCTTGTGTCAAGGTACGTGCGGACGAACTGCTCGCTCAGCTCATTGAAGTCTTCTTTTGTTTCCGCCAGACGCGCGCGGTTGAACATGTTGTAGTTTGGGTTAGAATCGAGCTCGTGGCCGGGCTCGACGATAAAATGGCCGATTTTCGTCGGCACCTGTTCGGACTGCGGATGGCGGTCGGCTTTCCGTTTGACGATTTTTTTCAGTTCCCCGTCGAGAAAGTCCTTCAGCTCGCTTTCTTCAAATTCGCCCGTATCAAGGGTCTGGAAGTGCTTGAACTGCTTGTTCGCCTGCTCATCTTTGCCTTCCACCTGTATGACATAAAAGGATAAAAACCGAATTTCAAAATCCATATATAAACTCACCTTATTCGCGTATTGTACAGCTTCTCAAGTATAGAAAAAACAGCGATCATGCGTCAATTGGGAGAACGGAATAATCATGACCATGAAAGGGAAATGTAGTCAAATAGAAGGCATCTCATACGGAAAGGAATGGTTCGATGAAGGAAACAAGCCCGATTCCTCAGCCGAAGACGTTTGGGCCGCTCGGCAATTTGCCTTTAATCGATAAAGACAAGCCGACGCTTTCGCTGATCAAACTGGCGGAAGAACAGGGACCGATTTTTCAAATCCATACACCCGCGGGCACGACCATTGTAGTGTCCGGCCACGAATTGGTGAAAGAGGTTTGTGATGAAGAACGGTTTGATAAAAGCATTGAAGGCGCCTTGGAAAAGGTTCGCGCATTTTCCGGTGACGGATTGTTTACGAGCTGGACGCATGAGCCTAACTGGAGAAAAGCGCACAACATTCTGATGCCGACGTTCAGCCAGCGGGCCATGAAGGACTATCATGAGAAAATGGTCGATATCGCTGTTCAGCTCATTCAAAAATGGGCAAGGCTCAATCCGAATGAAGCAGTCGATGTCCCGGGAGATATGACCCGGCTGACGCTCGACACCATTGGGCTATGCGGGTTTAACTACCGCTTTAACAGTTACTACAGAGAAACGCCCCACCCGTTTATCAACAGCATGGTGCGGGCGCTTGATGAAGCGATGCATCAAATGCAGCGGCTTGATGTTCAAGATAAGCTTATGGTCAGAACAAAGCGGCAATTCCGCCATGATATTCAAACGATGTTTTCGTTAGTCGACAGCATTATTGCAGAGCGCAGAGCGAATGGAGACCAGGATGAAAAAGATTTGCTCGCCCGCATGCTGAATGTGGAAGATCCGGAAACGGGTGAAAAGCTCGACGACGAAAATATCCGCTTTCAGATCATCACGTTTTTGATTGCCGGCCATGAAACAACGAGCGGCCTGCTTTCCTTTGCGACCTACTTTTTATTGAAGCACCCTGACAAACTGAAAAAGGCGTATGAAGAGGTCGATCGGGTGCTGACGGATGCAGCGCCGACCTATAAACAAGTGCTGGAGCTTACATACATACGGATGATTTTAAATGAATCACTGCGCTTATGGCCGACAGCTCCGGCTTTTAGCCTTTATCCAAAAGAAGACACAGTCATTGGCGGAAAATTTCCGATCACGACGAATGACAGAATTTCTGTGCTGATTCCGCAGCTTCATCGTGATCGAGACGCTTGGGGAAAGGACGCAGAAGAATTTCGGCCGGAACGGTTTGAGCATCAGGACCAAGTGCCTCATCATGCGTACAAACCATTCGGAAATGGACAACGGGCCTGTATCGGCATGCAGTTTGCCCTTCATGAAGCCACACTTGTGTTAGGCATGATTCTAAAATATTTCACACTGATTGATCATGAGAATTATGAGCTTGATATCAAACAAACCTTAACACTTAAGCCGGGCGATTTTCACATCAGGGTTCAAAGCCGTAATCAGGATGCCATTCATGCAGACGTTCAGGCAGTTGAAAAAGCCGCGTCTGATGAGCAAAAGGAGAAAACGGAAGCAAAGGGCACATCGGTCATCGGTCTTAACAACCGCCCGCTTCTCGTGCTGTACGGCTCAGATACCGGCACCGCAGAAGGCGTCGCCCGGGAGCTTGCTGATACTGCCAGTCTTCACGGCGTAAGGACAGAGACAGCACCTCTGAACGACCGGATTGGCAAGCTGCCGAAAGAGGGAGCGGTTGTCATTGTGACCTCGTCTTATAATGGAAAACCGCCAAGCAATGCCGGACAGTTCGTGCAGTGGCTTCAAGAAATCAAACCGGGTGAGCTTGAGGGCGTCCATTACGCGGTATTTGGCTGCGGCGACCACAACTGGGCGAGCACGTATCAATACGTGCCGAGATTCATTGATGAGCAGCTTGCGGAGAAAGGCGCGACTCGGTTTTCTGCGCGCGGGGAAGGGGATGTGAGCGGTGATTTTGAAGGGCAGCTTGACGAGTGGAAAAAAAGCATGTGGGCAGACGCCATTAAGGCATTCGGACTGGAGCTTAATGAAAACGCCGATAAGGAACGAAGCACGCTGAGCCTTCAGTTTGTCAGAGGGCTGGGCGAGTCTCCGCTGGCTAGATCGTACGAAGCCTCTCACGCATCCATTGCTGAAAATCGTGAACTTCAGTCTGCGGACAGCGATCGAAGCACCCGCCATATCGAAATCGCATTGCCGCCGGATGTTGAATATCAAGAGGGCGACCATCTTGGCGTATTGCCAAAAAACAGCCAAACCAATGTCAGCCGGATTCTTCACAGATTCGGTTTGAAGGGAACCGACCAAGTGACATTGTCGGCAAGCGGCCGCAGTGCGGGGCATCTGCCATTGGGCCGTCCTGTCAGCCTGCATGATCTTCTCAGCTACAGCGTCGAGGTGCAGGAAGCAGCCACAAGAGCGCAAATACGTGAACTGGCGGCATTTACAGTGTGTCCGCCGCATAGGCGCGAATTAGAAGAACTGTCAGCAGAGGGTGTTTATCAGGAGCAAATATTGAAAAAACGAATTTCCATGCTGGATTTGCTTGAAAAGTATGAAGCGTGCGACATGCCGTTTGAACGATTTTTAGAGCTTTTACGGCCGTTAAAACCGAGATATTATTCGATTTCAAGCTCTCCAAGAGTGAATCCGCGGCAAGCATCGATCACAGTCGGTGTCGTGCGCGGCCCGGCGTGGAGCGGCCGTGGCGAATACAGGGGTGTGGCATCAAATGATTTAGCTGAGCGTCAAGCCGGTGATGATGTCGTGATGTTTATCCGCACACCGGAATCCCGGTTTCAGCTTCCGAAAGACCCTGAAACGCCAATTATTATGGTCGGGCCAGGCACGGGAGTCGCGCCATTTCGCGGTTTCCTTCAAGCCCGCGATGTTTTAAAGCGGGAGGGCAAAACGCTCGGTGAGGCTCATCTCTATTTTGGATGCAGGAACGATCGGGATTTTATTTACCGAGATGAGCTTGAGCGGTTTGAAAAAGACGGAATCGTCACTGTCCACACAGCCTTTTCCCGAAAAGAGGGCATGCCGAAAACATATGTCCAGCATCTCATGGCTGACCAAGCAGATACATTAATATCAATCCTTGACCGCGGTGGCAGGCTTTATGTATGCGGTGATGGCAGCAAAATGGCCCCGGATGTGGAGGCGGCACTTCAAAAAGCGTATCAGGCTGTCCATGGAACCGGGGAACAAGAAGCGCAAAACTGGCTGAGACATCTGCAGGATACCGGTATGTACGCTAAGGATGTCTGGGCAGGGATATAGATAAAGAAGACTGGAGACATCCAGTCTTTTTAGTCCTTTCGAAAAAATGGTGATCGCGCTAAACATTGATGCATACAATAACTTCAGTCCGCCGGAAGGGCGGGCTGTCTGCAAAACCTATTTTTCGTTTTTGCTAGTTTATGTTATTCTTATACTCGGTATCTATTTCTTTTTTCAAAGGCACACATGACAAAAGAAATCCTTTTTTTATTTCCGAGAAAAAAATGTGAAACGAAATGAAGGTTTCTTTCGTCCAGTGATTGGTTTCCAAATGGTTGTAATAAAAATGATATGGTGCGAAACATAAATATTCCGGCTTGCCGCGGTGTATTTATTGTTGTGTGATGCCTTGATTTTGTTTGGAAAGAAGGAATTGGAAGGCAGGATATAAAGAGCAGGTAAATATGAATGAAGAACTTAAAGTGTTTAAGAAAGTAGAGGTTGCCATGAAGAAACTTTTTTCTTACAAACTTAGCTTTTTTGTGCTGGCTGTTATACTGTTTTGGGCAAAAACGTATTTATCCTACAAGACTGAGTTTAATCTTGGGGTAAAAGGCACAACTCAGGAGATCCTCCTGATATTTAACCCATTCTCAAGCGCCGTCTTCTTTTTAGGACTGGCTTTGCTGGCGAAAGGGCGTAAATCAGCCATTATTATGCTGATTATCGATTTCTTGATGACATTTGTGTTATATGCAAATATTTTATTCTATCGTTTCTTTGACGATTTCTTGACGTTCCCGAACATTAAACAGTCCGGAAACGTTGGAAACATGGGAGACGGGATTTTCAGTATCATGGCCGGTCATGATATTTTCTATTTCTTAGATATTATCATTTTGATTGCGGTATTGATCTGGAGACCTGAATTAAAAGAATACAAAATGAAAAAACGCTTTGCATCTTTAGTGATCCTTTCTGGGATCGCACTGTTTTTCATCAACCTGCACTATGCGGAAAAAGACCGTCCGCAACTGCTGACAAGAACGTTTGACCGCAATTATATTGTGAAATATTTAGGTTTATACAACTACACCATTTATGACGGTGTACAGACGGCTCAAACAGAGACGCAAAGAGCCTATGCAAGCAGCGATGATTTAACAAGTGTCGAGAATTACACGACGTCTCATTATGCGAAACCAAACGCCGAGTACTTCGGCTCTGCCAAAGGCAAAAATATCATTAAAATTCACCTCGAAAGCTTCCAGTCATTCCTGATTGACTACAAGCTAAACGGTGAAGAGGTGACGCCTTTCTTAAATAAACTTGCGCACGGCGGGGAAGATGTGACGTATTTTGATAACTTCTTCCATCAGACAGGCCAGGGAAAAACATCTGATGCCGAGCTGACAATGGATAACTCGATCTTCGGTCTTCCTGAAGGCTCCGCGTTTGTGACGAAAGGCGAAAACACCTACCAGTCGCTTCCTGCGATTTTAGACCAGAAGGAAGGCTATACAAGCGCCGTCCTGCATGGTGATTACAAATCGTTCTGGAACCGTGACCAGATTTACAAACATATCGGATATGACAAGTTCTTCGACGCAAGCACGTATGATATGTCAGATGAAAATGTGATTAATATGGGGCTTAAGGATAAGCCGTTCTTTACAGAATCGATTCCAAAGCTTGAATCTCTTAAACAGCCATTTTATGCGCATTTGATTACATTGACAAACCATTATCCGTTTAACCTTGATGAAAAAGACGCGTCTCTTAAAAAAGCGACAACAGGCGATAACACAGTTGACAGCTACTTCCAGACAGCGCGTTACCTTGACGAAGCGCTTGAGCAATTCTTCAAGGAGCTGAAGGAAGCCGGCCTGTATGACAACTCAGTCATCATGATTTACGGTGACCATAACGGTATTTCTGAAAACCATAACCGAGCGATGAAAGAGATTCTTGGAAAAGAGATCACAGATTATCAAAACGCACAGAACCAGCGTGTGCCGCTGATGATCCGCGTTCCTGGCAAAAAAGGCGGAGTGAACCATACGTATGGCGGCGAAATTGACGTCATGCCGACACTTCTGCACTTAGAAGGAATTGATTCTCAGAAATATATCAACTTTGGTACTGATTTATTCTCTAAAGACCACGACGATACGGTGGCATTCAGAAACGGAGACTTCGTAACGCCGAAGTACACATCAGTCGACAATATCATTTACGATACGAAGACAGGTGAAAAACTGAAAGCGAATGAAGAAACGAAGAATCTGAAAACAAGAGTGAACCAGCAGCTGAGCCTTTCAGACAGTGTCCTGTACAAAGACTTGCTGAGGTTCCATAAACTAAATGATTTCAAAGCCGTTGATCCGTCAGACTATCATTACGGCAAGGAGAAAGAAATCAAATAAGATGAAAAAGAGCCTTGAGCGGGCGCATTGCCTTCGCTCAAGGCTCTTTTTTTGGTTATACAACCAACTTGAAAAAATAGATTCCATTTGGTCACCAAGGCTGGCTTTCTCTCATATCATTACAGTAGATTTTGAAACCGGATTGAAATCGGACAAATTATCGGGGAAATGCCTTGATAGATTGTGAAGATGTACCAGGTTTCGAACTCAATATTCATAGAGATGAGGGGTAGAGATGAAAGCGGTCATTCTCTGCGGCGGAAAAGGAACGAGAATGAGTGAAGTCACGAATGACATTCCTAAACCGCTCGCCATGATAGGCGGCAAACCGATTCTATGGCATATTATGAAAATTTATCAGTACTACGGAGTAAACGAGTTTATTCTGCTTTTGGGCTATAAAGGAGAAAAAATCAAGGAATACTTTCTCGACTATGAATGGAAGCACAACAGCCTGACACTCGACAGCTCTACGGGAGAGGTACAGATGCTGGGGCAGCCTGAAACGTGGAAAATTACGTTTTTGGAGACTGGGGTAGATACGCTGACAGCCGGAAGAATCTTGCAGGCGAAAGACTATATCGGTGATGAAACATTTCTGCTCACCTATGGAGACGGGCTGGCCAATATCAATCTTTTCCATCTCATCAGCTATCATCAGACAAAAGGTGCTGCCGCGACTGTCACCGGCATTGACAAAGTCTCGCAGTTTGGCACCTTGACAGTTGAGGATGGCATGGCGAAAACATTTTCTGAGAAGACATCAAGTGATGGAATCATCAACGGCGGATTCTTCGTTCTTAGTCCAAAGGTTTTCGATTATTTGCCGAAGGACGGGAACACGATGTTCGAAGATGAACCGCTGAAGAACCTTGCCAAAGATGGGGAGCTTGCTGTGTACCGCCATTACGGATTTTGGACGGCCATCGATACGTATAAAAATCTCTTAGAAGTCAACAAAATGTGGAATCAAGGACAACAAGTATGGAAGGTATGGTGAATTGATTTGAGTTTCTGGAAAAATAAAAACGTATTTGTCACGGGATGCACAGGTCTTTTAGGAAGCTATTTGGTGAAAGAGCTGATCGAACAGGGCGCAAACGTTACGGGGCTAGTCAGGGATCATGTGCCTCAATCCAATCTTTATCAGGGAGAACATATCAAGAAAATGAACATCGTGCGGGGCTCTCTTGAGGACTTGGCTGTGATTGAACGCGCGCTTGGCGAGTATGAGATCGACACAGTCTTTCATCTTGCTGCACAAGCGATTGTCGGCGTGGCAAACCGCAACCCGATTTCTACCTTTGAAGCGAATATCCTCGGCACCTGGAATATTCTCGAAGCCTGCCGCAAGCATCCGTTAATTAAGCGGGTCATTGTCGCTTCAAGTGATAAAGCTTACGGCGATCAAGAAAACCTTCCATACGATGAAAACATGCCGCTGCAAGGCAAGCACCCGTACGACGTCTCAAAAAGCTGCGCAGATCTGATCAGCCACACCTATTTTCACACGTACGGGCTTCCGGTCTGCATTACGCGCTGCGGAAACTTATACGGCGGCGGAGATTTGAACTTCAACCGCATCATTCCTCAGACGATTCAGCTTGTGCTGAACGGGGAAGCGCCGGAAATCCGAAGCGACGGCACATTTGTACGGGACTACTTCTATATTGAAGACGCCGTTCAGGCTTATCTGCTTCTTGCAGAAAAAATGGAAGAAAACAATCTTGCCGGAGAGGCCTTTAACTTCAGCAATGAGATCCAGCTGACCGTACTTGAACTGGTAGAGAAAATATTAAAGAAAATGAACAGTAATCTGAAACCTAAGGTGCTGAATCAGGGAAGCAATGAAATCAAACATCAATATTTATCCGCGGAAAAAGCAAGAAAGCTGCTGAATTGGACACCGGCCTACACTATTGATGAGGGACTTGAAAAAACGATTGAGTGGTATACGGAATTCTTCAAAAAGTAATGTGAAACGAGGTGAACAAGACTGTGACCAGCGCGTATTGCACCGTTTTATCAAAAGGAAGATTATATCAGGCAGTCGCTTTGTTTAAGTCGTTAGAGCAAGTTGATCAAGACAGTCCCATTTTTATACTTTGCATGGATGAAGATACGCACCGCGTGTTACAGAAGCTGAAGATGAAGCAGCTGAACCTTGTGCCGGTGGCCGCTCTTGAAAATGAATTGCTGCTGAAGCTGAAGGAAACTAGAGATCAAAGTGAGTATTGCTGGACGATGAAGCCGATCTTTCTGCAAGCTGTGCTGAACAGCAATCCTGAGCTGGAGCGTGTGACGTATATTGACGGGGATCTCTTTTTCTATGCAGATCCATCGCCGATTTTTGAAAACCAGCCGGACTGCTCGGTGTTGCTTTCACGGGGGGATATTGTAATCCCTTCTTTTGAGAAAGAGCAGATTGACATGCTGCAGCGTCTTTTAGGCAGATATAATTCCGGGTTTATCAGCTTCAAGCATGATGATGCAGGCACGGATTGCTTGGGGTGGTGGAAGGAACGCTGTCTTGAGGAATGCAAAAATGCACCGGGTGAAGGAAAATTCGGTGATCAGGGCTATTTGGATTATATGTCTGAGCTGTTTCCGAATGTGTGTGACATTACAACACCCGGCGTGAACATCGGGCATTGGAATTATGGGCAGCATACGTTTTCCTGGAATGATGGCCGGATCGTGCTGGAGGATGGCAGTCCGCTGATCTTTTATCATTTCAGCGGATACCGAATCGTCAGCATCAATGAAATCAAACAGATTCATGAAACAACCCGCACAGATCTGCCGTTTGTGCATGAACTGTATCAAGAGACACTGCCGCATATCATTCAGCACATGCAAACGTTAGACCCTGAATTTAACGGTTTTGCTTCAAAAGATGACAACAAATAAATGAGTAAATACAGGAAGTGAAAATGAAGTGAAAGCAAGCGTTATTATTCCTGCATATAATTCGAAGGAGCGTCTTTACAACAGCCTTCTGTCATTAAACCAGCAGGAGTGCGATGAAGAATTCGAAGTCATTGTAGCGGACAATGGCTCTGAGGACGGGACGCTCTCGATGCTTGAGTCATTTCAAGCTGATTTTCCGCTGATCTTTACACGGATTAAAGAAAACAGGGGCATTGCGTACGGACGAAATCAGGCGCTTCGCAATGCCAGAGGAGACATCCTGATTTTCCATGACAGCGATATGCTTGCGGCAAAGGACCTTGTGGCAAAACATATTAAAGCCCATGAGAACGAAGAGAATCTCGTCGTGTGCGGGTTGTTTTGGAAACGGATCTACAGTTTTTACTATGAACGATTTGAAGAAGAACATAAGGAACAGCTCGCAAAGCTCACAGGTGAAATGCCGAAGAAAGACAAACAAAAGCTGCTGGAGGAAGCGGACATCAAAAACGGAAGCTTTCTTGATAAAAGCTTTGACCTCGATACCGACTTTATAGACGTGCTCAAGAAGATTTTAGATGAGTACGGCGATGACTTGAAAGGCTATCATATGCCATGGCGCTTTTTTATCACGAATAATTCCTCTGTGAAACGCAAGCATGTGGTTGACCTCGGTTTATTTGACGAAGGCATTGTGCGGTACGGGTTTGAGGATTATGACCTCGGGATCAGGCTTCATCAGGCCGGATTGACCTTCAGGCTTCGCCGTGATATTGTCAGTGTTCATCAGGAACATCCAAGCAATTGTAAGTCTGTAGACGATATTCGGGCAAACATTGCCTATATGTGCGATAAATACAATAACATCCGCTCCTTAGACGTTCATCTCGCTTTTAATGGGCCGTTCCCGCCTGACATGACGAACAGAATCATGGCTGATATTCAAAAGCTGCTGGAATCACAGAAATATGATATGCTGCTGAATCTGTTTCTTGAGCTTCTGCATGTTGTTAAAGAGCGCAACATTGATCCGGATTGGCGAAAGAAATCCCCAAGGGTGACGGCGAAAAGCTTTGATTTGCAAACTGTCCGCAAGCTTCTGCCTAAGGCGAAGAAAAAGCTAGGCGTGAACGATTTTGCCAACGCACTGTATGCGCTTGTCAACGATTTGCTGCACGTGGATCTTAGATCATTGGATGTGGTATAAGTGAGTACATTTCATTTTTCAACGATAGTGTCAAGGACACATATCTTTAAGCTCATGCCTATGATTCATTCTCTCCATGAGCATTGCGATGATTTTCATTTATATGTGCTGTGTGTCGACCAGAAAGCGTATGAATTGCTTCAGCACGTTCCATGGGAGCATGTAACCTTTGTGCAGCTGCATGAAATGGAAGACCCGGAGCTGTTGAAAGCGAAAAGCAACAGAACGTTTCATGAATATTGCTGGACGTTAAAGCCCGCCTTTTTGTTTCATGTGATGAGCAAGTGGGATGACGCTGAATACTTTGCCCATATGGATACGGATCTATTTTTCTTTTCTGATCCGGCACGTATTTTTGCAGAAAACCCAACGGCGTCTCTGTATTTGACTGATCATCGTAATTCGCCGCGCTTCATGTCCTACTACGACCGAACCGGACGCTTTAATACAGGCTTTGTCGGCGCCGGTAATACAAAGGAAGCATATGAAGCGGTGTGGCAGTGGAGACAGGACTGTATTGAATTTTGCACGGTCGAAATGGATACGGAACGAAAGACATATGGTGATCAAAGATATGTGGAGAAATGGCCGGAGCAGTTTAAAGGTGTTCATGTTGTCAAATCAATAGGAGCCAATACAGCGCTTTGGAATATCGAAAACTATAAGGTCGGGCAAAAGGACGGCCGCGTGTATATAGATGAAACGCCGCTGATTTTCTATCATTTCTCTGGGTTTACACTGGTGACAGAAAAAGAGTTTAATCTTTGCTGGTACTACCGGATTGAAGACGAAGCGACAATTGAGATGATTTATATGCCGTATATATTAAATCTGAAAAGATGGATTGATGAAATACAGTCGGCGTTTCCGGACTTTGCGGATGGCTTTATCCCGAAGCACGCAGTGCCTGACACTCATTTTATCCAGCTGGATTAAAAAACCCCCTGCCGCCTGGCAGGGGTTTTTTCAGCTATGCCATTCTCTCAGCTTCTGGTCACTTGGCAATAGGAAGGCAAGGATGCCGAGAACAGGGAGAAAGGCAATGGCGATCATCGTCGGGGTCAGGCCCGCGGCGTCAATCAGAGCGCCCAGCGCCACAGCGCCGATTGCGCCCATCCCGAAGGCAAGCCCGACGGTTAAACCGGACATTGTGCCGATTTTTCCAGGAACTAGCTCCTGTGCGTAGACGACCGTTACAGAAAAGCTCGACATCAGAACCAAGCCAATCAATGCGAGCACGCCATAGGCGAGAACCGGGCCGGCAAATGGCAGCACAATCGCCAGCGGCGCCGAGCATAACAGCGAACCGAGGATAACGAAGCGTTTTCCAAAACGGTCTGCAAGCGGGCCGCCGAGAAACGTGCCGATTGCGCCGAACAGCAAGAAGACAAAAATATAGCTTTGTGCCTGCTGAATGCTTACGTGATATGTATCCATCGCGTAAAACGTGTAAAAGTTACCGATCGCACTCGTATACCAAGAACGAGCAAAAATGAGAAATATAATAATAATAAGAGCAGATACAACAGATTTGGTGATGGCCGTGTTTTCAGCCGTTTTCTTTTGTTTGCCTGATTTCTGGGCAAGGCTGCCGAGACGTGAGGCGTACCATTTCGCGATATACATGAGAAACATAACAGCAAGCGCGGCGACAAGCGTGAACCAAACAGCGCCGAATTGCCCGAGCGGCACAAGGATCAGCGCGGTGATCAGCGGCGCCATCGCCTGGCCTGAGTTTCCGCCCACCTGATAAATCGACTGGGCGAGCCCGCGTTTTGTGCCGGCGGCCATATACGCCACACGGGAGCCCTCCGGATGGAAAATGGCCGAGCCTAATCCAATGAAAAACACACAGCATAAGATCGTTATGAATGACGGGGCAAATGCAAGGCCCAAAATGCCAAGCATGCTGGCGGTCAAACCGACTGGCAGCGCATACGGCCGCGGCCGTTTATCGGTATACCAGCCGACAACAGGCTGCATGACGGATGACACCATGTTTAATGTGAAAGCAATGATGCCGAGCTGTGTAAACGTCAGGCTCATGGAGCGTTCCAAAATAGGGAACATGGCCGGAATCACAGCCTGAAGCGAATCGTTGAGCATATGGCAAATTCCGATAATAATCAAAATCGGATACACCGTGGTGCCTGGTTTTTGAACTGTTTTTTCTTTTAACGGGGCGGCGATAGCCAATTGAGTCTCCTCCTTACATATATAACCAAAGCATACCACCATATTATTCATAAGGTGAAGAATTTATCAAGAGGAAAAAAGACTCTTATGAAAGAAACGCCGTCAGCCTGATTAGCAGCTGACAGTATTTTCGATATTCAAAATGTGATATAGCTCTTCAAGCTTACGAATCTCATAGGTTGGTATGATCTCTGGCACATTCGGCTTCATGTCAGGGTTCATCCAGCAAGTATCAAGCCCGGCGAGCTGTCCGCCTTTGATATCAGCAGTCAGTGAATCCCCAATGATTAATGTGTGCTCTGCTGAAAATTGAGGAATCCGTTCAAATACGTAATCGAAATATTCCTTCATCGGCTTTTGGAAGCCTGTGTCTTCAGAAACGAAAATGTCCTTGAAGAATGGAAATAATCCTGAATCATGGAGACGCTTATATTGTGTGTGAGACACACCGTTTGTCACGATGTACAAATCATACTGTTGCTGCAGATTTGAGATGAGATCAAATGCACCGTCAATAAGCTGATGTCCTTCTTCAAGAAAGCGGCGGTATTTTTGCTCAAGCAAGGCGCCGTCCGCTTCGTAACCGTACTCCTTGAGCAAAGCGGAGAAACGTGTGTTTACGACTTCATCCCGTGTCATCTTACCTTCTTCAAAGGCTCTCCAGAGACCTTGATTGATGGTTTTATACTGCGCCTTCATGTCATTTGTTAAAGGAATGTTCTGATCTTCAAACAGCAAACGCAGGGCTAAAGCTTCTGCCGCTTGAAAATCAAGGATGGTATCATCTACATCAAATAATAAAGTGCGGTATCGTTTCATCTGTGTGTCTCCCTTTCCTCATATGTATTCAAAGTATAGCACATAAAAAAAGGAAAAAGCCGGCGGGTGAGGCACCGCCGGCTGAAAAGAGATTATTTGTTTAATAAGCTGTGTTTTCTCGAATATAGGAAGTAAACCAGCGTTCCGACAGCGATCCAGATGACAAATGAAAGCCATGTGACGCCGGGAAGGCTGTACATGAACCAAAGGCAGATGCCTGCGCTGATAATCGGCACAACCGGAACGAACGGCACTCTGAAGGACGCCTTGATTTCAGGATGTTTTTTTCTTAGCACAATGACAGCAACGGAAATGACCGTAAACGCGGCAAGTGTTCCCATGTTCACCAGATGGGCCAGCGTTCCGAGGTTAATAAAGCCGGCGATTCCCGCTGCAACGATCCCTGTCAGCCATGTGTTGCGGAACGGGGTTTTAAATGACGGATGAACCTTTGCGAACAATCCAGGCAGAAGGCCGTCTCTGCTCATGGCAAATGTCAAACGAACCTGAGCGTACAGCAAAGCGAGCATCACCGTCGTAATCCCGATAATCGCACCGACAGAAATAATTCCGGCAACAGCGTCCTGTCCGACGAATTTCAGCGCAAAAGATACAGGATCTCCGACATTCAATTTGGCATAAGGCATCATGCCTGTCAGCACAAGCGATACCGCGATGTACAGAACCGTGCAGACGGCTAGAGCTGAAATAATGCCGACGGGCATGTTTTTTTGCGGATTTTTCACTTCCTCTGATGCGTTTGAAACCGCGTCAAACCCAAGGTACGCGAAGAATACAGTGGCAGCGCTAAGTATGACGCCTTTCATCCCGAATGGCATAAAAGGAGACCAGTTGTCCGGTTTCACATAGCCGATGCCGACAATAATGAACAATAAAATGATCGCGATTTTCATCAGTACAATAACGTTGTTAAAGCGTGTGCTTTCCTTGACGCCTCTGCTGACAATCGCAGTGATGAGGAGAATGATCACCGCAGCCGGAAGGTTAAATACGGCGCCCGCCGTGCTTCCCGGCGCTCCTGTCAGTGCAGCCGGAATATGAAGATTGAAGCCGGCAAGCAGTGATTGAAAGTATGAAGACCAGCCGGTGGCAACCGCCGACAGTGCAATGACATATTCAAGCATGAGATCCCATCCGATCAAAAAGGCGAGCAGCTCTCCAAGTGTCACGTATGAGTATGAGTACACGCTTCCCGAAATCGGAATGGAAGACGAAAACTCAGCATAACAGAAAGCAGCCAGCGCACAGGCGAGCCCCGCTAAAATAAACGATATGATGAGGGCGGGACCTGCACCGGTCGCTGCCACTGTTCCTGTAATGACAAAAATCCCTGTACCGATGACACAACCGATACCGAGCAAGGTTAAATCAAATGCGCTTAACGTACGGGCAAGGCTTTTTGACTTGCTCTGCGCACTCAATGTTTCAAGCGGTTTTTTTCTAAATAATGAACTCATCAAAAGTTCCTCCTAGAAATATTCAAAATATTCTAATCATTATATGCAGTTCTTGTTGTATTATATTGTCGAAATTTGACGTAGTCAATAAAATATTTTTCTGCTTTAAATGATAGAAGCGAAACAGCGTTGTCGTATCATAGGATAGTAATTTTTACTAATCGTATATTCAATTTTATGCAAGATGAACCGATAGAAAAAATAGATTCGCCCATATTTTGATTTGCGGTTATAAAGGAGATGCTGACCATGTTTCAATATGAAGAGTTGAATAAACAGTTTATCGGCGGGAAATGGCAGGAGGGCAGCAGCCCAAATGTATTGGAAAACAAAAATCCTTATACTCAAAAAACATTCACAACATTCCGTAAAGCGACTGCTGACGATGTAGATGAAGCGTATCGGGCAGCGGCGCTGGCAAAGAAAAAATGGGATGCGGTCAACCCGTTCGAGAAAAGAACCATTTTAGAAAAAGCCGTCACGTATATTGAAGAAAATGAAGAAGCCATTATTTATTTGATTATGGAGGAGCTAGGCGGTACAAGGCTCAAAGCAGCTTTTGAAATCGGTCTTGTCAAAAACATCATAAAAGAAGCGGCAACGTTCCCAATCCGCATGGAGGGGAAAATTCTTCCGTCAACAATAGATGGCAAGGAAAACAGATTATATCGCGTGCCGGCAGGCGTTGTCGGTGTCATCAGTCCGTTTAACTTCCCATTCTTTTTATCTATGAAATCAGTGGCGCCTGCACTCGGAGCCGGCAATGGCGTTGTGCTAAAGCCGCATGAGGAAACGCCGATTTGCGGCGGAACGCTGATTGCGAAAATTTTTGAGAACGCGGGAATTCCAGCGGGGCTGCTGAATGTTGTTGTCACAGACATTGCTGAAATCGGCGACAGCTTCGTTGAGCATCCAGTGCCGCGGATCATCTCATTTACCGGTTCTACGAAAGTCGGCAGCTACATCGGACAGCTTGCGATGAAGCATTTTAAAAAGCCGCTTCTTGAGCTTGGCGGGAACAGCGCCTTCATCGTACTTGAGGATGCAGATATAGAATATGCGGTCAATGCGGCGGTGTTCAGCCGATTTACACATCAAGGGCAGATTTGCATGTCAGCCAACCGCGTGCTTGTTCATTCTTCTATTTATGACAAGTTCCTTGAGCTGTACCAGGCAAAAGTGGAATCGCTGAAAGTCGGCGACCCAATGGACCCTGATACGATTATCGGGCCATTAATCAACAGCAGACAGACGGACGGGCTGATGAAGACTGTAGAGCAAGCAATTGAAGAAGGCGCTGTACCAGTGAAGCTTGGCGGATTTAACGGGACGATCGTGGAACCGACGATCTTAAAAGACGTCAAACCGTTCATGAGCATTGCCAAGGAAGAGCTGTTCGGACCAGTCGTCTCCTTTATGAAGTTTGATTCAGAAGACGAAGCGGTGGATATCGCAAACGAAACCCCGTTTGGCTTGAGCGGTGCCGTACATACGTCAAATCTTGAGCGCGGCGTGGCTTTTGCGAAACGCATTGAAACAGGCATGATTCACGTCAATGACACGACCATCAATGATGAACCGAATGTAGCCTTCGGCGGTGAAAAGCAATCAGGCCTCGGCCGTTTAAACGGTGAGTGGAGCCTCGAAGAATTTACAACGCTGAAATGGATCTCGGTCCAGCACGAAAAACGCAGCTTCCCTTATTAATGAAAAGGAGTGAATGGAATTGACCATAAATACGGAAAAAGAAACCGCAGATATTCTGGACGCATTTATCAAAGTAGCCCCTTATTTAAACAGCCTGGTTCAGGATGATATTACAATCGGCATTTATGATACGGAAAAACTGCTCGTGAATATACCGGCCAAAACCTTTTCGCTGAACGTAAAAGCCGGCGATCCGCTGCAGGAAGGGGATATCATCACAGATGCCATCCGCAGCAATCAGAAGAAGACGAGCATGGTTCCGAAAGAATTGTTCGGCTTCCCATTGATCGCGCGTGCCATCCCGCTGCACGACGAGAATGGAAGAGTCATTGGAGGCGTCGGCCTCGGAACGAGCCTTGAGGAGTCGTCAAAGCTGCATGATGTCGCGGAAAGCTTATCAGCTGTTGTTGAACAAACAGCCGCGGCTATTTCCGACATTTCTGAATCAATTAACGGGTTTTCAACTCAAATGTCGGGCATTTCCTCTCAGGCGAAAAAAGTAAGCGAAAGCGCCGGTGAAATCGCCGATATTTCAGTAACTGTTAAAGGCATCTCGGACCAAAGCAATCTGCTCGGCTTGAACGCCGCGATCGAAGCGGCAAGAGCAGGGGAGTCCGGAAAAGGATTCTCTGTCGTCGCAGATGAGATCAGAAAGCTAGCGACGCATTCAAAAGAAAATGTCGGCCAAATTGACCAGATTACGAAAAAAATCCACAGCCTGCTGAAAGGGCTGGAGGAATCCATTGAGTCGATTAACCAGCATACAGACGGACAAGCCGCTGCTGTTGAACAAATTTCCGCCACGATGCAGGAGATTTCAGGAAGCGCGCAGCATCTTGCGAAAATGGCCGAAAAAGCGCTTGAGGAAGAGTAAGAGACCGGGGACAAACATCCCCGGTCTTTTTCTTATCCTGCATTTCCATGAAATTCGTCTGACGTTTTACTAGTTTTATTCCAGCGGCTGATTTAAAATGTACACATGAACTTACGTGAGGATTGATAGGAACCATGAGCATATTAAAAGCGGAAAATCTTTATAAAACATACGGAGATAAAACATTATTTGACCATATCTCCTTTCATATTGAAGAGAATGAGAGAATCGGATTAATCGGGCCGAACGGAACAGGAAAATCAACGCTGTTGAAAGTGATTGCCGGCTTGGAATCTATCGAAGAAGGAGAAATCACGAAATCCGGAAGCGTGCAGGTCGAATTTCTTCATCAAGACCCGGAGCTGCCTGCGGGGCAAACAGTGCTGGAGCATATCTATTCCGGTGAATCGGCTGTGATGAAAACCTTGCGTGAATATGAAAAAGCGCTGTATGAACTGGGGAAAGATCCCGAAAATGAACAGCGCCAGAAACACCTGCTGGCAGCACAAGCGAAAATGGACGCGAACAATGCATGGGATGCAAACACCTTGGCAAAAACCGTATTGTCTAAGCTGGGCGTCAACGACGTAACAAAACCGGTCAATGAGCTCTCAGGCGGCCAGAAAAAACGGGTGGCCATTGCCAAAAACTTAATTCAGCCCGCTGATTTGCTCATTTTGGACGAGCCGACAAACCATTTGGATAATGAAACGATTGAGTGGCTTGAAGGGTATTTAAGCCAATATCCCGGCGCCGTCATGCTGGTGACGCACGATAGATATTTCTTAAACCGTGTCACCAACCGCATTTATGAGCTTGAAAGAGGCAGCCTCTACACTTACAAAGGCAACTATGAAGTGTTTTTAGAAAAACGCGCGGAACGGGAAGCGCAGGCTGAGCAAAAGGAAACGAAGCGGCAAAACCTGCTGCGCCGCGAACTGGCTTGGCTCAGACGAGGAGCGAAAGCCCGCTCCACAAAACAAAAAGCGAGAATTGACCGGGTAGAGACGCTTAAAGAGCAGACAGGCCCTCAGTCATCAGGTTCACTCGATTTTGCCATTGGCTCGCACCGTCTCGGAAAACAGGTTATTGAAGCGGAGAACGTCATGATCGCTTATGACGGCCGCATGCTCGTCGACCGTTTTAATGAACTTGTCATACCAGGTGAACGGATCGGGATCATCGGGCCAAACGGCATCGGGAAAACAACGCTGTTAAATGCCCTTGCCGGCCGTCATACGCCGGACGGAGGCGATATTACGATCGGACAGACGGTCAGAATCGGCTACTATACTCAGGATCATAGTGAAATGAACGGTGAGTTAAAAGTCATTGACTATATAAAAGAAACGGCGGAGGTCGTAAAAACGGCAGATGGCGATATGATTACAGCTGAACAAATGCTCGAGCGTTTCCTCTTCCCGCGTTCGATGCAGCAGACGTATATCCGCAAGCTGTCCGGCGGGGAAAAACGCCGTTTATACTTGCTTCAGGTTCTCATGCAGGAGCCGAATGTCCTGTTTCTCGATGAGCCGACGAACGATTTGGATACTGAAACATTAAGCGTTCTTGAGGATTATATTGACCAGTTCCCAGGCGTCGTCATCACCGTATCCCATGACCGCTATTTCCTTGACCGCGTCGTCGACCGTTTGATTGTATTTGAAGGAAATGGTGTCATTTCCCGCTTTCAAGGCTCCTATAGCGACTATATGGAGGAGTCAAAAGCGAAAAAAGCGGCCCCAAAACCGGCAGCTGAGGAAAAAACGGCTGAAGCCGAGCCGAAGAAAAAACGGAAAAAGCTTTCTTACAAAGACCAGTTGGAATGGGACGGCATCGAAGATAAAATTGCCCAGCTGGAAGAAAAGCATGAACAGCTTGAAGCTGACATCGCCGCAGCAGGCAGTGATTTTGGCAAAATCCAAGAGCTGATGGCCGAGCAGGCGAAAACGGCGGAAGAGCTTGAGGCTGCGATGGACCGCTGGACAGAATTGTCCCTCATGATCGAAGAACTGGAAAGCTAAAAAGCGTGGCCGCAGCAGGCCGCGCTTTTTTTCACATAATGGACAAAAACGAACCGGCCTGCTTATGTTAGGATAAAGTTGTGTGTCAGCGGCACATGGAAAACTAACGGAGATGATGAAGTATGACATGGGCGATCGTGATGTTAATTCTCATGAGTCTGGTGAAAATCGTATTAACCTGTCTTCCTACAGGCGTCATAGAATGGCTGCTCGGCAAATTTGAAGTGCACGCCAAGCTGAGTGACGAAAATGCGAGTCTCTCTCTAGATGGAAAACGCCTCGAGGGTGCAGAGAAGCAGAAAGTGATTGATCAATTTAACGAAGCTATCTTCCTGGAAAAATATTATATCTATCCAGGTGATGAAGAGCGTTATTTACATCCGGAAAACGGCGGCACGCCTCTGGTGATAGATACAAAAAAAGGAAAAAAAGACGTGAAGCTGTTCGTGTACCGCTACGACGACCATATCGACGTCGTGAAACAGTACAAGAAGAAAGTGATCGCGTATCGAGTGCTTTCTGAAAGCCTTCAAAAAGAGTCTCTGTCAGTGGCGGGAAGTTTAGCTTAAACAGGAAAGTGAAAGACGGGTGCTGTATGCTGCTCGTCTTTTTTATTGTTTTTTAAAACTTAACGTTTACGTTAAGGTTCAAAAGGTGTATAATGGTAACAGAAACGGCGAAGGGGGATTTACCTTGGAATGGATGAAGATTGATCAAGTGGCCAAAAGAAGCGGGCTGACAAAGCGGACCATCCGGTTTTATGAAGAAATCGGCTTGATTCCGGCGCCGAAACGGACAGACGGCGGTGTAAGGCTTTATTCAGAGGATGATATGGAGGAGCTTGAGAAAGTCATCAGCACAAAAGAGGTGCTCGGTTTTTCCCTTCAGGAGCTTCAGCATTTCATGGAAACCAGCCGCCAGCTAGAGTTAAACAAAGAGGGGTATTTGTTGTCACTGGATCCTAAGGAACGGAAAGAAAAACTGGAGGAAATTCAGGAAACCCTGAATCACCAGCTGGATTTGATTGATGAGAAAATCCGCACATTCCAAAGCTTTAAAGAACGCCTGCAGGGCATGAAAGGCAAAGCGGAACGCGCCATTCAATCAATCGAATGAAAAGTTTGTTAAACGCTATTTTTGTAGCGTTTCTTTTAATGGAATAAAGATGGAGGTCAGGTCAAATGGATAAGACAACACAAGTGAATCAGAAAACAGGCTTGCTCAGCCAGCCGAAAGCGGTATGGGCTGTCGCGTTTGCCTGTGTGATTTCCTTTATGGGAATCGGGCTGGTTGATCCAATTCTTCCGGCCATTGCCGCACAATTACATGCTTCACCTAGTGAAGTATCACTCTTGTTTACAAGTTATTTGCTTGTAACCGGATTTATGATGTTTTTCTCAGGAGCCATTTCCAGCCGCATCGGCGCGAAATGGACATTAATTCTCGGACTTATTTTTATTATTGTGTTTGCGGGGTTTGGCGGCAGCTCAAGCTCAATCGCTCAGTTAGTCGGCTATCGCGGCGGCTGGGGATTAGGGAATGCTTTGTTTATTTCAACAGCGCTTGCGGTCATCGTCGGTGTATCAGTCGGAGGAAGCGCCCAAGCGATTATTTTGTATGAGGCCGCGCTCGGTCTCGGGATTTCTGTCGGGCCGCTTGCAGGCGGAGAGCTCGGAAGCATTTCATGGCGCGCACCGTTTTTTGGAGTATCTGTCCTGATGTTTATTGCGTTAATCGCGATTTCTTTCATGCTTCCGAAGCTGCCGAAACCGGCGAAACGCGTCGGTGTGTTTGATGCGATGAAGGCACTCAAATATAAAGGCCTGCTGACAATGGCGGTATCGGCATTCCTATACAACTTTGGATTTTTTATTTTGCTAGCTTATTCTCCGTTCGTACTGGATTTAGATGAACACGGTCTTGGATATGTCTTCTTCGGCTGGGGCCTTCTGCTGGCGATTACGTCAGTCTTTACGGCGCCGCTCGTGCACAAAGCGCTGGGCACAGTGCGTTCGCTAGTCGTTCTCTTTATCGCCTTTGCGGCCATTCTCGTTATTATGGGGATCTGGACAGACCATCAGACTTTGATTATTACATGTATCGTTGTCGCTGGTGCTGTCCTCGGTATGGTGAATACGATCATGACAACCGCTGTGATGGGTTCTGCGCCGGTTGAACGTTCAATCGCGTCTTCAGCCTACAGCTCAGTCCGCTTCATCGGCGGCGCGCTCGCCCCGTGGATTGCAGGAATGCTGTCAGAACACTTTACTGCAAGCACACCATATACAGTAGGCGGAATCGTCGTTTTTGTCGGCATGCTTGTCCTTCTCATGGGACGTAAACATCTTGCTGGAATTAAGGCGGGGCATTAATAACGAAAGACACTGCGCATATGCAGTGTCTTTTTATTCGTTATAATGCATCATAATCGAATTGGTGCAGGAAAGGACAACCTTTATGACACAATTTTACTATTTTCCGGCTGAAAACTCCCTTTAGAAACCGGTTTTTTCGGTCAGCAAGAACGGCGTTCGCGGAAAGGGCATCCGCTTCGGTCAGGCATTGATGCGGCTGGGATTTATCTTGCAGAAGCTGAGAATGTGTCCGTTCATTTACGATTGCCATTTCAGTGATGGTTCATGCTGTAGAGGGGACGTTTGCCATGGATAAGGCAAAACCTGACGAATATGATCAGAAATGTTTAGAAACGCTCTATCAATACATACACAGCGTCATGAAAAACAGCTTTTCTCGGTCGAGTGGTTTACCGCTTGGGAAGATGAGGAGGATTTTGAGCTGTCTGCCAAAAGAGAGCTGACACTTGATGAATTCACATCTCCATTGCAGCTCATTTTAAAAGACAGAGAGCTTTTGAGAATCGTTCAGAAAAAATGGCAGTAAAAAACCCGCCCTTTAGCAGGCGGGTTTTTTTATAAATTAAAGCACTTTCGTCGTCCAAGACTCGCAGTTCCACGTTTCTGTCGCAATATCCATATAAAAGTCTGGCTCGTGGGAAATGAGCAGAATGGAGCCTTTATATTCTTTCAGGGCGCGCTTGAGCTCTTCCTTGGCATCGGCATCCAAGTGGTTTGTCGGCTCATCGAGCACCAGCAGGTTTGTTTCTGAGTTGATTAGCTTGCACAATCTGACTTTCGCTTTTTCGCCTCCGCTTAATACGGAGACGCGGCTTTCGATATGCTTTGTCGTCAGCCCGCATTTTGCCAGAGCGGCACGGATTTCATACTGCGTATAAGAAGGGAATTCGCTCCATACTTCTTCGATGCACGTATTGTTGTTTGTTTCCTTGACCTCTTGCTCGAAATAGCCGGTATAGATGTGCTCACCGCGTTCAACAGAGCCTTCGAGCGGCTGGATTTCACCAAGCAAACTTTTCAGCAATGTCGTTTTTCCGATCCCATTCGCGCCGTAAAGGGCGATTTTTTGGCCGCGCTCCATGCGGAGGTTGAGCGGACGGGACAGCGGGGAATCGTAACCGATCACGAGATCCTTCGTTTCAAAAATCAGCTTGCCTGACGTTCTCGCCGGCTTAAAGTGGAATTCCGGCTTTGGCTTTTCTGCCGCAAGCTCGATCATATCCATCTTATCGAGTTTCTTTTGGCGGGACATCGCCATGTTTCTCGTGCTGACACGCGCTTTGTTGCGGGCGACGAAATCCTTCAGCTCCGCGACTTCCTGCTGCTGCTTTTTGTAGGCCGCTTCAAGCTGCTGTTTTTTCACCTCGTAGACTTCCATAAACTGATGGTAGTCGCCGACATAACGTGTCAGCTCTTGATTTTCAACGTGATAAATCAGGTTGATGACACTATTCAAGAACGGAATATCGTGGGAAATCAGGATGAACGCGTTCTCGTATTCCTGCAGGTAGCGTTTCAGCCATTCAATATGCTGTTCATCAAGATAGTTGGTCGGCTCATCGAGAAGCAGAATTTCCGGCTTTTCAAGGAGAAGCTTAGCGAGAAGGACCTTTGTGCGCTGTCCGCCGCTCAAATCGGTGACATCTCGCTCTAAACCGATATCGCTCAAACCGAGACCGCGGGCGATTTCTTCCACCTTGGAATCAATGACATAAAAATCATTGTTTGTCAGCGCGTCTTGAATGACGCCGACTTCTTCAAGCAGCTTTTCGAGCTCGTCGGGATCAGCCTCGCCCATTTTGTTGTATATCTCGTTCATTTCCTCTTCCATCGCAAATAAATAATGGAATGCGTCTTTCAGGACGTCTCGAATGGATTTTCCTTTTTCCAGCACGGTATGCTGATCAAGGTATCCGACACGGACGTTTTTTGACCACTCGACTTTTCCCTCATCAGGTTCAAGCTTTCCGGTAATAATATTCATGAAGGTTGATTTTCCTTCACCGTTTGCGCCGATCAAACCGACGTGCTCGCCTTTTAACAGGCGGAAGGAAACGTTATTAAAAATGGCCCGGTCCCCGAAACCGTGGCTTAAATCCTTTACAGATAAAATACTCATGTTTACACCTCTATCGTTATCAAACACGCACAATCGGCGTGTAATATTCACTCTTTTGATTATAAAGGAGGATTCGGAATGTTGAAAGGTATAGGAAAGAAAAAGAAAAATTGCGTTCCGGGCGAGGTTTTGAGATACTATGGAATAGATTTCAGGAATTGAGGAGAACAAAATGACGCAAACTTGGCCATTTTTACATAATGCACAATCATTTATACAAGAGAATTGGAATGCTTCCGGCTTTCAAACGCCAACCCCTGTTCAAGAGCAGGCAGCCCAGCTGATCATGGACGGAAAGGACGTCATTGCAGAATCGCCGACAGGTACAGGGAAGACGCTGGCGTATGCGCTGCCGGTCTTGGAGCGGATCAAACCAGAGCAAAAGCATCCGCAGGCTGTGATTTTAGCGCCTTCCCGTGAGCTGGTCATGCAGATTTTTCAGGTGATTCAGGATTGGAAAGCGGGCTCAGAGCTGCGCGCGGCTTCCTTAATCGGCGGGGCGAATGTGAAGAAGCAGGTCGAAAAGCTGAAGAAACATCCGCATATCATCGTCGGCACGCCAGGCAGGGTATTTGAACTGATTAAAGCAAAGAAACTCAAAATGCATGAAGTGAAAACGATTGTACTTGATGAAGCGGATCAGCTTATCCTGCCGGAGCATCGCGAAACGATCAAACAAATTATTAAAACGACATTAAGAGACCGCCAGCTTCTATGTTTTTCCGCGACACTCAAAAAGGAAACAGAGGATGTGCTCCGCGAATTGGCGCAAGAGCCTGAGGTGTTGAAGGTACAGCGAAGCAAGGCGGAGGCAGGGAAAGTGAAACATCAATACCTGATTTGCGACCAGCGCGACAAAGTGAAGCTGCTGCAAAAGCTGTCAAGGCTTGAAGGCATGCAGGCACTCGTATTTGTGAGAGACATCGGCAACCTGAGTGTATATGCGGAAAAGCTGGCATATCACCACGTTGAACTCGGCGTTTTGCACAGTGAAGCGAAAAAAATGGAGCGGGCAAAAATCATTTCCGCATTCGAAGACGGAGAGTTTCCTCTTTTATTGGCGACTGACATTGCCGCACGCGGTTTAGACATTGAAAACCTGCCATACGTGATTCATGCTGATATTCCAGATGAAGATGGCTATGTCCACAGATCAGGACGAACAGGCCGGGCCGGAAAAGAAGGCAACGTGCTGAGCCTTGTGACAAAATTGGAGGAATCAAAGCTGAAAAAAATGGCGAAGAAGCTTGGTGTTGAGCTGAGTGAAGCTGTGTATGCAGGCGGAAAACTGAAGACGAAATAAAAAGGAGGGCGGAAAGCCCTTTTTTTGTTGTAAAATAATAGAAAAGATTTTGCGCGGAGGTGGGAAAATGGCTTCAATAGACAGGTTTCAAGTAATGCAGGAGCCAGAGCTGAAAATACTTGAACACTGGTTTGAGAATGAGGATACCAGACGGAGAATGGATGGGATGCTGCCATTAGATGAGTGGTACGCACGAGTAAATAAAGATAAACACGATACTGTCATCATGGCGTATGATGGACAGCTGCCGGCAGGGATGGTCGTTATTGAGTTCGGAGAGGAGCGGACGTATATTGGATTGATCGTCAATCCTTTGTACCGGCTTCAAGGGTACGGAAAACGGATACTGCAAAAGCTGATGACCGAACCTGATTTTACTAGCGTGCGAGAATGGGTGGCATGCATTGAAGAAGACAATCGAATCAGTTTAGCTTGCTTTCAAGCAGCAGGATTCACTTTAGAAGACACGGAACCTGATGAAGATGGTTTTCTTACGCTGATTCTTCGCAACTGATCTCATCGAAACACAAAAGGAGGGCAAAAAGCCCTCCCGTTTTCATCTTCATTCAGCTCGGATCACTGACCTTGATCAGCTGTTTCCCTTTATTTTCTCCCTTAAATAAACCGAGAAACGCGTCAGGAATGTTTTCGAAGCCTTCTGTGATGGTTTCCTCGTAATGGAGTTTACCAGCCTTCAGCCATTCGGCCAGCTGTTTTGCTCCCTCAGAAAAACGATCGGAGTAGTCGCTTACGATAAAGCCTTGCATCAGCGACTTCGTTTTAATGAGTTTTGATTGGACACGAGGGCCCATGTCATCTGCTTCGCTTTCTGCGTTATAGGAAGAAATGGCGCCGCACACCGGAATGCGGGCAAATTCATTGAGCAGATTCATCACCGCGTCTGAAATCGGTCCGCCGACATTGTCAAAATACACATCGACACCGTCAGGACAAGCGTTTTGAAGCGCTTTTTGGATATCATCCGCTGTTTTGTAATTGATGGCTTCGTCAAACTGAAGCTCCTGTTTTAAATAGTCGATTTTTTCATCAGAGCCCGCGATGCCGACGACTCGCGCGCCTTTGATTTTGGCAATTTGCCCGACTGTTGAACCGACGGCTCCGGCAGCTCCTGAGACAACCACGGTTTCGCCTTCCTTCGGGCGTCCGATGTCCAGCAATCCGAAGTATGCTGTTAAGCCGGTCATTCCCAAAATGCCGAGATAGGCCGAAGCGGGAGCAAGGCTTGTATCAATTTTTCGCAAGGCAGACTCGCTCACAGCGGAAAATTCCTGCCAGCTGAGATTTCCGATGGCGATATCGCCTTTTTTCAGATGATTCCCGTCTGACACAACTTCAGCGATAACCCCGCCAGAAAGCGCTTCATCCAAGGCGAATGGCTCAACATATGACTTCGTATCCTGCATACGGCCGCGCATATAAGGGTCAACCGAAACATAAAGCGTTTTGACAAGCACTTCCCCTTGCTTGGGTTCAGGAACCGGAATGGTTTCAAAGCGAAAGTCTTCATGAACAGGAATACCTTGTGGACGTCTTGCTAATTGAATTTGCTGCTGAGATGCTGTCATTTTCATCCTCCTATCACTTGGTTGACACCACTGTAACATGGACAGGAGAGGAAATACAAAAGGTAAGCTGGCATACAAAAAAGGTTATAGATGAGCTTATGCTTTCTACAAGCTCTTTTGTTTTAAAAGTTCTCTTTAGTCATTTATCATTATTAGAAAACAGAACAGAAAAAGAGCTCCTGTACACCTAGCTAAGATTGGCTAGTGTGTATGTCGATTCTTTTTCATATTCTTGCAAGCATCTGCGAGGGGGAGCTTAGTCGTTCACATTTTGCTTTCGCATCAATCTGCAATAGCAAAGTCTATGCGATTTTTTTACATCAGCAAAGATTTGTTCAATTTTTTCCTTTTATGCCGAGTTTTTCTGAAACAGATAATTGATGGTACTCAACCATTTTCTTTTGGTCAATAAAGTAATGTTTACTTATTAATTAAACACGCGAAAAAGCAAACGAAAACATAATTAAATTTTATATATTTATTAAAAGCTTATATGTTTATTTACCTTTTTTTTGAATTGTAATTGAGAAAATCCATATATTGCGGACACTAATAAAAGAATACCTGCTGAAACATAAACTAAACGAACTCCAAGGAAATCTGAAATAGCCCCTATAGCCAGAATTGAAAACATAAAAATGAACTGTACTAAAGAAGACCTTGCAGACATTATATTAATTCGAGTTTGCTCGGTTGTTATGTTCTGAATAAGTGTTTCTTGTGTAAGATCTCTTAATATATAAGCCGGCCCCATAAAGAGAACCAAAATTAGAGCTAAGTATGAATTACTTATAAAACCATATATTAAAGTTAAACTTCCATATGAGACAGCGCCAATTAACATAAAATTAATTAACTTATTTTGAAATCTCTCCGACAGCTTATATATTATAAATCCCCCTATCATCGAACCTAAATAATATGCTCCATTAATAAATCCCCACCATGATTCTCCTTTATGCAAGACTTCGTTAACGAAAGCTAAAGAGACAGATCCTATCCAAATCATTCCTGCCCATGACTCAATTAAATCCATAATAATAATTGTTCTAAGTTTCTTTTGGCTAAATAAATACCGCCAACCACTTACTATACTCTTATTGGGAGAATTTTTTTCACGTATGACAGAATTAGCGTGGCCATGTGGTAGACAAAATAAAAGAGAAAGAAGAGATGTAAACAACAAAAAGATAGTAAGTATAATGGTATATCCCTCACCTAAAAATGCAATTATGAGACCACCTAAAGACCAGCCTACAAATTGAAAAGTTTGGTCCACTGTAGATAATAATCCATTTGCTTTTACTCTTCTATCAGGAGAGATTATTTCCCCTATAATTGCACTTTTTAAAGGTGAGAACCATCCATTAAAAAAGGAAATACAGCTAATAATAATAAAGACTAAAATGAGAGTTTGATTAGAGTAAGTTCTTAATAAAGCATAGAACAAACATATTAATAACAGCATTTGTATCAATTGAGAAATAATTATTGTAAGAGGCAGTTTTAATCGAATTGTTATTAACGGTAATATAGCACTTCCAAAAATACGAAAAATAATACTTATTAATGTCACCATAGAGGCGATGGTTGTCGAATTGGTCATTTTAAACAAAAACGAAATCACTACCATAGTATATAGAGAAAAACCTAAATTTGTAGTGGTCTGGCTAAATAAAATAGAATAATAACCTTTACTCATATGTATCCTCCCTTGGAATAATTTTTCTCGGTAAAGAGCTTAAACATATTTAAACACCTTAAAACAACAAAAGTAAAGAAAAAATTTCCTTGTAAACTATTTACTTTTATTCTATTTATTGTTATTGTTTATTTAAGTTCTCTGACTATTCTATCAATATTCAGGGAACCACATATCTTATTAAAGGGGGGAAAACCATGAGAAAATTAAGAAAAAACTGGAGAAAATCGATTGTTAGCCCGGTTCTTTATACTAATGAAAAATGGTAAACACTTAGGGAATAGCATTTAATGCTATTCCTTATTTCAACAAACAAATCGGGAGGTTATCGTAATTTGACTCTATTAATGCAAGATCATAAATCAATTTACAATAAAGATATAGAAATATTAATTGAAGTTGAAGAACTTATTACTTCTGTTCCAGAAAATAAAAAAAATGATTTTAAGAGTTTAATCGATAATAGAATTATGACTCTACTAAATAAAATTCAACACCCTGTAGCAGCGGAAAATGTGTTTGGGATGTGTATTGCTTATCCGAATACTTACATAAGGTATAGATTAATTGATTTCGTTGAAAAATGGGTACCTTATTTCTCTGCTGTAGAAACTATAATCAATCTAACCCAGGATCCGGATGATTTAGTTTCTTTTAAAGCTATGGATGTCTGTGCAAATCATAAAATTGAAGAATCTGTAGCATATTTGTCTTCGATTATTGATGATGTCCGGGAGAGTATAAGCTACCCTAAAAAACCTGTGGGATTAGGGGCCCAAAAAGTATTAAGTACATTATTAGATATATTCGGTGTTGAAAAACATGAAGAGCTAGTAATGCTAAAAAATTATTTTGATCAAAATGGTATACTTCCTAATAACTTTGACTTTGAAGAAAAAATTCCTCAAAGTCTAATAGAGGAATTCGAAAAAACAGAAGAAGATGGGATGATTTTAATTCCGGGTGGCTTTTTTGAATTCGGTTTAAATGAAAATGAAATTCCTGACAAAACATTTAATTGGAAAGATGCTGTTCCTAGACAAAAAGTATGGTTACCTCCATTTTTTATCGATAAGTATCCTGTTACAAATAAAGATTATGATATCTTTACCGAGTTCATAGAGGAAAATGGGCATATATTCTGTCATCCTAATGAACCGCAGAATAAACAACATAGAAGAAATACATATTGGGATGATAGGTATTTAGATAATCATCCCGTTACAGGTATAGATTTTTATGATGCATTTGCTTACGCAAGATATAAGGGGAAAGAATTGCCAACCGAGTTTCAATGGGAAAAAGCTGCTCGAGGCGAAAAGGGTAATGTCTGGCCTTGGGGAGATAAATTTGATCCTGCAAAGGTTCAATATGCTGGAAGTCTTTATAATGAACCCATTACTTCTTTAAAGTCCTGGAGAGAAAATTTATTAAAAGCTCATGCTGATAAAGAATTAAATCATTTAACAAGTGATATTTTTGAACAAAATGGTGAAAGTCCCTATGGAGTATGCGGTATGATCGGCGGAACATGGGAGTGGACTAGAAGTGAGCTTAAAACAAAGAGAGCTTTCCACCCTATTTTTGAGAATGTACCATTTAATAGTGTTAACTCATTTGCCGTTCTTAAAGGAGGATCATTCTTCTCTCATCCAGGCTTAATGTTCCCTTCTTTTAGAGCAAAAGATATTCCTTTCTGTCGACACAATGAAATGGGGATTAGATGCGTAAAGAATATTCCAGTATATAAAATTAGAGAATCAATTAATGGGCCAATTACTAATAAAGCAATTTATTAATCATTCTAGGTTAGAGACTTGATAAAAGTATACTAGCATTGTGTAATAATGTTCATCTTGTAGAAAAAACAATGTTTTTTCTACAAGATTTTATTTTAAATGCTTTTCATAATTATCAGGGATTGAGAATCAGAAAAAGAGCCATTAAGCTCGATCTTAGCTAGGTATTACGATCTTCTGTATATTATTGTGAGAAATATAGAAGATTCAGTTAGTTAGCATTTCGATTTTAAGCTGAGCCTGCAATAGCAAAGCATCTGTTTTGATTATTCTTTTTCTGATACATAAGCTAATTTTGTCGCTTTTCTTTTTTGTCTTTTCACGCATTTCGAGGATGACTTACTATAATTCTTTCAGCTTTTCTATGTGTTAAGATTCGAATAGATGAAATAACTTTAACAAGTTGGTCAATAAGAACAGATTTAACTTTATGTTAAAAGAGTATCTCGTATAGAACATAAGAAGAATGACGAGTTTTTTAAGATTATCATCAATTATGTGAGAATAAAATATTATAAGGGAAAATGAAGGCTGTCACGTTTCTCGACAGCCCTAGGGATTTCCTCTCCTTTTCATTTCGCCCGTAATTTCGGGCACAGTCCCGTCGGCAGGCACATTGGCTTCTGGTCGATCGGGCTTCTCATGATGCAGCATTCCAAGCCGAAGACTTCACGGAAAAATGGCTGGGTGAACACATCTTCCGGTGTTCCGGCATTGTATATTTTTCCGTCCAGCACACTGATCAGATAGTCAGCATATTGAGCGGCCTGGTTTAAATCATGGAGCACCATGACAACGGTGCGGCCATGGTCGCGGTTCAGCTTTTTCAGCAGTTCAAGTACTTCAATCTGGTGTGAGATGTCTAAATACGTGGTCGGCTCATCAAGCAAAAGCAAATCAGTGCCTTGCGCAAGTGCCATGGAAATCCAGGCTCTTTGTCTTTGGCCGCCTGAAAGGGCATCCAGCGTCCGATCCTTCAGTTCAATCATGCCCGTTGCTTCCAGCGCCCACTCTACCATGTCATGATCCTCTTGGGTATGCTTGGATAACAGCTTTTTGTGAGGATGTCTGCCAAAATAGCATAATTCCTCTACCGTCAATCCTTCAGGAGCCTGAGGAGATTGTGGAAGAATGGCCAGTTTTTTTGCGACTTCTTTTGATGGCTGGCGGTGGATGTCTTTTCCTTCTAGTAGCACTGTACCGCTTTTCGGGGCCATCAGCCTGGCGAGCGATTTGAGGATTGTTGATTTACCGCAGCCATTAGCGCCGATGAGCGCAGTGATTTTTCCTTCTTCTATCTTTAAGTCGACTCCGTCAATAATCACTGTACTGTCATATGAAAGAGTGAGCTGGTCTGCAGCCAGTTTTCCCATGGTATCCTCTCCCTACTGTTTCCTCGCTTCGAATTTCAATAAATATAAGAAATAAGGCGCGCCGATCACGGCTGTCAGTATTCCGGCAGGTATTTCAACCGGAGGCATGATGCCGCGCCCTAACGTATCTGCAATTAATAATATAATAGCACCAATCAATGCCGATGCAGGCAGTAAATATTTAGCTTTTTCTCCGGCAAGCCGTCTGGCGATATGCGGAGCAAGCAAGCCGATAAAACCGATTGAGCCGACGACGGCTACACAGCTTCCCGCCAACGCCACCGCGGTGAAAATCAGGATGAATCTCAGCCGGTTTGCGTTTTCTCCGAGACCCTGTGCAAGCTCATCCCCGAGTGACATAAGATCCAGCTTCGGTATGAGAATGCAGACGATCGGAAAAAGAATCAAAAGCCATGGCGCAAGCAGGTTGACTTCTTCCCAGTTTCTTCCCCAAAGGCTTCCTGTCAGCCAAATGAGTGCAGCATTCACGTCGCCCGGAAACTTGACCATCATATATTGCATTCCGGCGTGGCAGACCGCGCCTAAAGCAATGCCTGATAAAGCCAGTGAAGAGGGCTGAATGCTCTTTTTTCGGGCTATCATTAATAATAGTACAGCAATAATGGCGGCTCCGGCAAATGCGGAGAACGGAAGCACGTATACCGGCGACTCAGGAAAGATGAGAATCACAGCCATCGCTGCAAGTCCGGAGCCTTTTGAAATGCCGACAACGTCCGGGGAAGCGAGCGGATTTCGGATCACACCCTGTAAAATCGCTCCGGCAGCGGCAAGCCCAGCACCGGCCAAAATCGCTAATATAATGCGGGGCAGACGATATTGCTGGATGATAAATTCAAAGGAATGATCCAGTCCCAGCAGATTCGTCACTACCGCATCAGGTGAAATGTATAATGCACCGATTCCAATGCTGATGACGGACAGAACGATCAAAATCACGGCCAATATGAGTATCGCCAGCAAGGGGCGTTTTTGTTTTCTAATTGTTTTCTTCATTTCAGATGCCGCCCTTTCCTTGCCAAATATAAGAAAAACGGCGTTCCGATAATCGCGGTGACAATGCCGACCGGTGATTCATAAGGAAATGCAATCCATCTGGCCAGAACATCTGCGTACACCAGCAAAATGGCACCGAACAGTGCCGAAAACGGAAGCACGTATTGATAATGTTCTCCGATCAGCTTGCGGACAATATGCGGGACGAGCAGCCCGACAAAGCCAATCGGCCCGGCGACGGCTACGGAAGCGCCGGAAAGGATTAAAATAATCAAACTGATCAGAATCCGGATGCCGTTCATATTTTGTCCAAGCCCTTTTGCTGTTTCGTCTCCGAGACCGAGAACAGAAACAGAACCGGAAAATACGAGGGCAAGCCCGATGCCAATGACAGAAAACGGAGCGATGGTTATGACGTCCTGCCAGTTGCTGCCGTCGATTGCGCCTGTCATCCAGTACAGAACATCCTCACCTGACTCATTTAAAATAATGATGGCCTGTGTCATAGAGGAGAGGAACAAGTGCACGGCCATTCCCGACAGCGCCAGCTTGACAGGTGTCATTCCGCCGGATGAGGCAATCATATATACAATCGCGCCGCCTGCTGCCGCACCCGCAAAAGCGAATATAACAGATGAATAGGGCGATGCCGGCAGAATGACGAGAGAAGCAACGACAAAAAGCGATGCACCCGCATTCACACCGAAAATTTGGGGTGAAGCCAGAGGATTTCTGGTCATAGCCTGCATCAGCGCCCCTGCTACAGCTAGGCTGGCGCCGACAAAAACGCCGATTAATGTGCGGGGAAGGCGAAGAGTAGAGATGATGAGCTGTTCCTTTGAACCGTCCCATACAAAAAGATATTTCAATGAATCTATGATGCCGATGTCTGAGGCTCCTACTGAAAGATTCAGCCCAAGCCCAAATATAAAAATAATCAGTGCAATGATGAACATCATCAGTCTTGATGATGAGCGCCGTTTGGCTGAATGATACAACAGTCTCACTTCCTTACTGCGTCTGGTTGCAAAAACGAAGAAGCAAGGATTTCCCCTCGCTTCTCATTTGTCCTATTTATTATACACTTTTTTAAGCACATCTTTGGCGCTTGTTTCACTAGACTTGATGCCTCTGAATCTTGTCCAAGTGTCACGGTCCGCATCATAGACTTGTCCATTTTTCACCGCTTTGAGATTTTTCCAGAGCGGGTTCGTTTTCCACTCGTCTACAATGGTTTTGCCTTCGTTGGCTGAGATGAACAAAATATCAGGATCGATTTTGCTCAATTGCTCTAGGCTGACCTCTTGATAGGCGTTATCTGACTTCACAGCGTGTGTAAAGCCTAGCATTTTAAAGATTTCTCCGTCATAGGATGATGATGTATGAAGCTGGAAGGAATCCGCCCTTGCAACGCCGAGAACGATGTTGCGGTTTTCATCTTTCGGAAGTTCGGCTTTTAGATCGTTGATGACTTTTTTGTGATCGGCAAGCTTTTCTTTTCCTTCATCTTCTTTATTTAATGCTTTAGCAATGGTCGTAAAGCTGTCGATCGTTTCGTCATATGTCGCTTCACGGCTTTTTAATTCAATCGTCGGAGCGATTTGTTTCAGCTGTTTATAAATGTTTTTATGGCGCTCAGCGTCAGCGATGATTAAATCAGGCTTCAAGGAACTGATGACCTCAAGATTGGGTTCGCTGCGTGTGCCTACAGATGTGTAATCAATGGAGCTGCCGACAAGCTTTTTAATCATATCTTTTTTGTTGTCATCTGCGATGCCCACCGGCGTAATGCCGAGATTGTGAACGGCATCCAAGAATGAAAGCTCAAGCACAACCACCCGCTTAGGTGTGCCGCTTACTGTCGTTTTTCCTTCTTCGTCATGGATCACTCTGGAATCCTTAGACTCGCTTTTGCCGCTTCCGTTGTTATTCTGGCTTGATGAACAGCCGGATACAATGAGGCAGGCGAGCAATAAAACACTCATGATGGCAATCAACTTGTTAGAATAGGTGCGCATGTCATTCTTCCTTTTTTCAGATTTAGTAATGAGAATCATTATCACATGTAACACTATAATAGCATGGCTTATCATGTCAATATTTTTTTAGTAAAGAAAGCTGCGTTTTTACTGCTTTCTCATGAAAGCATCATCAGACACAAATAAGTGGTATGCAGCGTTACCGTGTCTTCGAGACAAAAACGCATGGGCGTTGGCTTTAGAGGTTTCGAACATATCAGCAGTGACATAAGGAAGGAGAGTGCTGAGATAACCGGACAATTTCTTTTCTATTTCATCTGTTAGTGCAAATTCAATGTCGCCGATATTCATGATAATCGAGAAAACAAAGTCGATATCGATATGAAAATGTTCCTCGGCAAAAACCGCAAGCTCGTGAATTCCTGGTGAACATCCGGCACGCTTATGGAAAATCTGTTTGACTAAATCACTCACAATCCAAGCATTGTATTGCTGTTCTGGTGAAAAGTATTGCATTAGACATACCTCCTGCTCGTACGGATAAAGGCAGCGTTTCATGGTCGTGTGCTCCGTGCAGCGGCTTCTCCTTAATTTTGATTTTTCTGAAAATAGGTCCCGTTCCTATCACTTTACCATGGACGGAAAACAAATAGCTACTACCATTCCTCCTGTTTTTCTCTTCAATGTTCTGGAATCTGTTTCAGGTACAGACGATCGGGTATGAAAGAAATATAGAAAACATGAAGGAGGAATATCGACATGAAACCAGTTGTAAAAGAGTATACAAATGACGAACAGCTCATGAAAGATGTAGAGGAATTGCAGAAAATGGGTGTTGCGAAAGAGGATGTATACGTCTTAGCTCACGACGATGACAGAACGGAACGCCTGGCTGACAACACGAACGCCAACACGATCGGAGCCAAAGAAACAGGTTTCAAGCACGCGGTGGGAAATATCTTCAATAAAAAAGGAGACGAGCTCCGCAATAAAATTCACGAAATCGGTTTTTCTGAAGATGAAGCCGCTCAATTTGAAAAACGCTTAGATGAAGGAAAAGTGCTTCTCTTTGTGACAGATAACGAAAAAGTGAAAGCTTGGGCATAAAGCAAGGAAAAAACCAAAAGGCTATGACGGCCTTTTGGTTTTTTTGCGGTCTTTGCGGTGGTATTTTGCAGAATGCCGCAATAGGATAGCGGAACATTTTCGGTTCTGCATGTCCCTCAATTTGCTATTATATTTTTGTGATAAATTGGAATAAAATCTCACAAAATAGAAAATGGGGGTACATAGTGGATGAAAAAAGTGATGTTAGCTACGGCTTTGTTTTTAGGATTGACTCCAGCTGGCGCGAACGCAGCTGATTTAGGCCACCAGACGTTGGGATCCAATGATGGCTGGGGCGCGTACTCGACCGGCACGACAGGCGGGTCAAAAGCATCGTCCTCAAATGTGTATACCGTCAGCAACAGAAACCAGCTTGTCTCGGCATTAGGGAAGGAAACGAACACAACGCCAAAAATCATTTATATCAAGGGAACGATTGACATGAACGTAGATGACAATCTGAAGCCGCTTGGCCTAAATGACTATAAAGATCCGGAGTATGATTTGGACAAATATTTGAAAGCCTATGATCCTAGCACATGGGGCAAAAAAGAGCCGTCGGGAACACAAGAAGAAGCGAGAGGACGCTCTCAGAAAAACCAAAAAGCACGGGTCATGGTGGATATCCCTGCAAATACGACGATCGTCGGTTCAGGGACTAACGCTAAAGTCGTGGGCGGAAACTTCCAAATCAAGAGTGATAACGTCATTATTCGCAACATTGAATTCCAGGATGCCTATGACTATTTTCCGCAATGGGATCCGACTGACGGAAGCTCAGGGAACTGGAACTCACAATACGACAACATCACGATAAACGGCGGCACACACATCTGGATTGATCACTGTACATTTAATGACGGTTCGCGTCCGGACAGCACATCACCGAAATATTATGGAAGAAAATATCAGCACCATGACGGCCAAACGGATGCTTCCAACGGTGCTAACTATATCACGATGTCCTATAACTATTATCACGATCATGATAAAAGCTCCATTTTCGGATCAAGTGACAGCAAAACCTCCGATGACGGCAAATTAAAAATTACGCTGCATCATAACCGCTATCAAAATATTGTCCAGCGCGCGCCGAGAGTCCGCTTCGGGCAAGTGCACGTATACAACAACTATTATGAAGGAAGCACAAGCTCTTCAAGTTATCCTTTCAGCTATGCATGGGGAATCGGAAAGTCATCTAAAATCTATGCCCAAAACAATGTCATTGACGTACCGGGACTGTCAGCTGCTAAAACGATCAGCGTATTCAGCGGGGGAACGGCTTTATATGACTCCGGCACGTTGCTGAACGGCACACAGATCAACGCATCGGCTGCAAACGGGCTGAGCTCTTCTGTCGGCTGGACGCCGTCTCTGCATGGATCGATTGATGCTTCTGCTAATGTGAAATCAAATGTTATAAATCAAGCGGGTGCGGGTAAATTAAATTAAGAAAGTGAAAAACACAAAGGGTGCTAACCTTTGTGTTTTTTAATTAATTAAAATGTTTATTAACTTAGTTAAGGAGTAGAATGGAAAAGGGGATCGGAAAACAAGTATATAGGAGGAGACCTATTTATGGCTTCAGAAAAAGACGCAGGAAAACAGTCAGCAGTAAAGCTTGTTCCATTGCTTATTACTGTCGCTGTGGGACTAATCATCTGGTTTATTCCCGCTCCGTCCGGACTTGAACCTAAAGCTTGGCATTTGTTTGCGATTTTTGTCGCAACAATTATCGGCTTTATCTCCAAGCCCTTGCCAATGGGTGCAATTGCAATTTTTGCATTGGCGGTTACTGCACTAACTGGAACACTATCAATTGAGGATACATTAAGCGGATTCGGGAATAAGACCATTTGGCTTATCGTTATCGCATTCTTTATTTCCCGGGGATTTATCAAAACCGGGCTCGGTGCGAGAATTTCGTATGTATTCGTTCAGAAATTCGGGAAAAAAACCCTTGGACTTTCTTATTCACTGCTATTCAGTGATTTAATACTTTCACCTGCTATTCCAAGTAATACGGCGCGTGCAGGAGGCATTATATTTCCTATTATCAGATCATTATCCGAAACATTCGGATCAAGCCCGGCAAATGGAACAGAGAGGAAAATCGGTGCATTCTTATTAAAAACCGGTTTTCAGGGGAATCTGATCACATCTGCTATGTTCCTGACAGCGATGGCGGCGAACCCGCTGATTGCCAAGCTGGCCCATGATGTCGCAGGGGTGGACTTAACATGGACAAGCTGGGCAATTGCCGCGATTGTGCCGGGACTTGTAAGCTTAATCATCACGCCGCTTGTGATTTACAAGCTGTATCCGCCGGAAATCAAAGAAACACCGGATGCGGCGAAAATCGCAACAGAAAAACTGAAAGAAATGGGACCGTTCAAAAAATCAGAGCTTTCCATGGTTATCGTGTTTCTTTTGGTGCTCGTGCTGTGGATTTTTGGCGGCAGCTTCAACATCGACGCAACCACAACCGCATTGATCGGTTTGGCCGTTCTCTTATTATCACAAGTTCTGACTTGGGATGATATCAAGAAAGAACAGGGCGCTTGGGATACGCTCACTTGGTTTGCGGCGCTTGTCATGCTCGCCAACTTCTTGAATGAATTAGGCATGGTATCTTGGTTCAGTAATGCCATGAAATCATCCGTATCAGGGTTCTCTTGGATTGTGGCATTTATCATTTTAATTGTTGTGTATTATTACTCTCACTATTTCTTTGCAAGTGCGACAGCCCACATCAGTGCGATGTATTCAGCATTTTTGGCTGTCGTCGTGGCAGCGGGCGCACCGCCGCTTTTAGCAGCGCTGAGCCTCGCGTTCATCAGTAACCTGTTCGGGTCAACGACTCACTACGGTTCTGGAGCGGCTCCGGTCTTCTTCGGAGCAGGCTACATCCCGCAAGGCAAATGGTGGTCCATCGGATTTATCCTGTCGATTGTTCATATCATCGTATGGCTTGTGATCGGCGGATTATGGTGGAAAGTACTAGGAATATGGTAGAAAGAAAAAGGCAGACGCGGTCTGCCTTTTTTTTATTTTCACTCCTTCGCAAGAAAACGGATTTTGAAAAATGAGAAAATTTCCTGTGAAAAATGGTATGATCTAGGTAGAAAGGACGGCTGGTGCTGTGGTGAAAAAGCGGTTCCATTTTTCCCTGCAAACAAAAATAATGGGGCTGATTGCGGCTCTGCTGGTCTTTGTCATTGGTGTGCTGACCATTACGTTAGCCGTTCAGCATACACAGGGAGAACGGAGACAGGCTGAGCAGCTGGCGGTTCAAACGGCGAGAACCATTTCCTATATGCCGCCGGTTAAAGAGCTCATTAAGAGAAAAGACGGACATGCGGCTGAGACGCAAGAGGTCATTGAACAAATGAAAGAACAGACTGGCGCGTTTGCCATTTATGTTTTGGACGAAAAAGGAGACATTCGCAGCGCCTCTGGAAAAAGCGGATTAAAGAAACTGGAGCGCAGCAGAGAAATTTTGTTTGGCGGTTCGCATGTTTCTGAAACAAAAGCGGATGGACGAAGAGTGATCAGAGGGAGCGCGCCGATTATAAAAGAACAAAAGGGATACAGCCAAGTGATCGGCAGCGTGTCTGTTGATTTTCTGCAAACGGAGACAGAGCAAAGCATCAAAAAGCATTTGAGAAATTTGAGTGTGATTGCTGTGCTTGTGCTGCTGCTCGGATTTATTGGCGCCGCCGTGCTGGCGAAAAGCATCAGAAAGGATACGCTCGGGCTTGAGCCGCATGAGATCGCGGCTCTATATCGTGAGAGAAACGCAATGCTTTTCGCGATTCGAGAAGGGATTATTGCCACCAATCGTGAAGGCGTCGTCACCATGATGAACGTATCGGCGGCCGAGATGCTGAAGCTGCCCGAGCCTGTGATCCATCTTCCTATAGATGACGTCATGCCGGGAGCAGGGCTGATGTCTGTGCTTGAACAAGGAGAAATGCTGCCGAACCAGGAGGTAAGCGTCAACGATCAAGTGTTTATTATCAATACGAAAGTGATGAATCAAGGCGGGCAGGCGTATGGGATTGTCGTCAGCTTCAGGGAGAAAACAGAGCTGAAGAAACTGATCGACACATTGACAGAGGTTCGCAAATATTCTGAGGATCTCAGGGCGCAGACTCATGAATTTTCAAATAAGCTTTATGCGATTTTAGGGCTGCTTGAACTTGGGGAGTATGATGAAGCCATTGATCTGATTAAAGAGGAATATGCGATGCAAAATGAACAGCATGATCTTTTATTCCATAACATTCATTCGCAGCAGGTGCAGGCCATTTTGTTAGGGAAAATAAGCAAGGCATCGGAAAAGAAGGTCAAGCTGGTGATTGATGAGAACAGCTCACTTGCGCCTCTTCCTGCACATATCGGCTTGTCCCATCTTATTACAATTATCGGCAATTTAATTGATAACGCTTTCGAAGCTGTAGCAGAGCAAAGCGTGAAGGAAGTTTTGTTTTTTATCACGGATATGGGCCATGACATTGTCATTGAAGTATCAGACACAGGGCCCGGTGTGCCGCCAGATAAGATGGAAGAAGTGTTTGAGAGAGGCTATTCTTCAAAGGGGATGAGGAGAGGCTACGGTCTGGCCAATGTGAAAGACTCAGTGCGTGAACTGGGCGGCTGGATCGAACTGGCGAATCAAAAAACTGGCGGGGCGGTATTCACTGTGTTTATACCGAAGGAGAAACAAAGGGGGAATCCATTTGATTCACATCGCGATTGCGGAGGATGATTTTCGAGTTGCGCAAATCCATGAGAGATTGATTAAACAGCTTGATGGATTCAAGATTATCGGCAAGGCGGCTAACGCAAAAGAGACATTGGCGCTTTTGAAGGAACACAAGGCTGATTTGCTTCTGCTGGATATTTATATGCCGGACGAGCTTGGGACCGCGTTGATTCCTGATATACGAAGCCGATTTCCTGAAGTGGACATTATGATTATCACAGCGGCAACAGAAACCCGGCATTTGCAGGAAGCGCTAAGGGCAGGGATTGCCCACTATTTGATCAAACCCGTAACGGCTGACAAGTTCAGGCAGGTGCTGCTTCAGTATAAAGAAAAAAGGAAGCTGCTCATGTCTCAGCCGGAGGTCAGCCAATCCATGATCGACCATATTTTTGGGAACGGTGTGAAGACAGCTTTGCCGGCAGAGGATTTGCCGACTGGCATTAATTCGATTACACTGCGAAAAATTAAGGAAGCGCTTCAGACTGCGTCAGAAGGATTGACAGCGGAGGAACTTGGGGAAAAAATGGGGGCGTCACGAACAACTGCCCGCCGTTATGCCGAGTACCTTGTGTCAAAGGAAGAAGCAAGAGCCGAGCTTGAATACGGGATTATCGGCAGGCCGGAGAGAAAATATTATTTGGCGGCGGATTAGATATGAAAAAATCTATAATATTATTGATTTTTCTATTGATCTTTATGCAGGGTGATATCAGGCAGGCGGCTGCGCCGCGCCTGCCGGACGGGCCGATAGAAATTGTCGTCCCTGCCGAACCTTCTGGCGGTTGGGATGTCACAGCGCAGGCGATCCAATCAGTTTTGAGACAGAAGCAGATCGTGAAGGATGATGTTCATATCGTCTATAAATCCGGCGGCGGGGGAGAGAAAGGCTGGAAATATGTCAACAAAAGCAGCAAACAAACCATCAGCATGACGTCCAGCTTAATATTGAGCAATGATCTTCTCGGGCAAAGCAAATTAAAAATGGCCGATTTTACGCCGCTCGCCATTCTCTCCAAGGAATGGCAGACGGTTGCATTGCCAAAAGGATCAGCGTTAACAAATGGCAAAGATGTGCTGAATGAGATCAACATGCATCCCGGCAAGGTGAGAATCGGCTTTGCCCCGGGGTTTGGCAATGATGATCAGCTCTCGTTCGTCAGAGCGGCAGATATGTACGGCATTGACCCGTTTGACATTCAATTCTCACAGTATGACAGCAGCGAACAGCTCATTCAGGCACTGATCAGACATGAGATAGAAGCGGCTTCCATGACACTTTCTGAAGCGAAACCATATGAACGAAACGGCGATATCACGTTAGCCGCTGTAACATCTGATAAAAGACTTCCCGGTTTTCCAAATGTACCGACGTGGAAGGAGCAGGGAATCCCGTTTGTTTTTTCTCATTGGAGAGGGATTTTGGGCCCGAAAAATATGTCTGAGGAAGAGATTTCTTACTGGGATCAAGCGCTAAAGAAGGTCACCTCTTCACCTGAATGGAAGCGGAAAATAAACGAACAGGACTGGGAAAGCTTTTATTTAAACAGCAGGGAAACGAAACGGTTTTTAGAAGAGCAATCTGCTTTTTATCAAAGCATCATGACAGGAAATTAAGATCCCGGCATCCCGGGATTTTTTTCATGCCGAAAATTGATCAAAAAGAACAAAACGGTTTTAAAAAATTAAAAATACAAAAAAACCAAATTATTTACTTGCGGTTGGTTTTCCCATACGATGGCAAAAAGGCAAGACAAAAAGGGGAGTAAGGGAGAAAAAAATGTAAGCGGATTCATTTAAGGGGGAATGGATGTGTTAGCAATCTTAGGCTTTCTCATGATGCTTGTGTTTATGGCATTGATCATGACAAAACGGCTTTCTGTTTTAACAGCATTAGTTTTGACGCCGATTGTGTTTGCGCTTATCGCCGGATTTGGATTTACTGAAGTTGGGGACATGATGATTTCGGGGATTCAGCAAGTCGCGCCGACTGCGGTCATGATTATGTTTGCGATCTTATATTTTGGAATTATGATTGATACAGGCCTGTTTGATCCAATGGTTGGCAAAATTTTAAGCATGGTCAAAGGAGACCCTTTAAAAATTGTTGTCGGGACAGCGGTTCTTACAATGCTCGTCGCCTTGGACGGAGATGGCTCGACAACGTACATGATTACGACAAGCGCCATGCTTCCGCTCTATTTGCTGCTAGGCATCCGGCCAATTATCTTGGCAGGAATCGCGGGAGTCGGCATGGGAATCATGAACACAATTCCATGGGGTGGTGCGACGCCGAGGGCGGCGAGTGCGCTGGGGGTTGATCCAGCTGAGCTTACAGGGCCGATGATTCCTGTCATTGCAAGCGGGATGCTTTGTATGGTGGCAGTTGCGTATGTGCTTGGAAAAGCGGAACGAAAGCGCCTTGGTGTGATTGAACTGAAACAGCCAGCCAATGCCAATGAACCGGCGGCTGCGGTTGAAGATGAGTGGAAGCGGCCGAAGCTTTGGTGGTTCAATTTATTGTTAACGCTTTCTTTAATAGGATGTTTAGTATCGGGTAAAGTCAGTTTAACCGTACTGTTTGTCATTGCGTTTTGTATTGCGCTGATTGTGAATTATCCCAATCTCGAGCATCAGAGACAGCGCATCGCGGCGCATTCCAGCAACGTGCTGGCTATCGGTTCAATGATTTTTGCCGCGGGGGTGTTCACGGGGATTTTGACAGGCACGAAAATGGTTGATGAAATGGCGATCTCGCTCGTGTCCATGATACCGGAACAAATGGGCGGATTGATCCCGGCGATTGTTGCCTTAACAAGCGGCATTTTCACATTCTTGATGCCGAATGACGCGTATTTCTACGGGGTGCTGCCGATTTTATCAGAAACAGCTGTCGCATACGGTGTGGATAAAGTGGAAATTGCCAGAGCCTCTATTATCGGCCAGCCGATTCATATGCTGAGTCCGCTTGTGCCATCCACTCATTTGCTTGTCGGACTCGTCGGAGTTTCTATTGATGACCATCAAAAATTCGCATTGAAATGGGCGGTTCTCGCAGTGATCGTCATGACGGCTATCGCTCTATTGATCGGTGCGATCTCTATTTCCGTATGATAATTCAGGCGTAATGACACACACTAACGGCATACAACATTCCGGAGGTGTCATTATGAGTGATCCTTATATGCCGCTGACTTCAATCAGAAGCGGAACGGGGTTCGAAGCGGCAAAAGGGGTGCACGGCCTGACTGTGCAAATTGCGAATGTCTATTTTATTCAGATGCCTTCTGAACCTCACTCATTTGTTTTAATTGATGCCGGCATGCCTCAATCAGCCGGCATGATTGTCAATGAAGCCAAACAAAGATTCGGTGAAGGGTTTCAGCTGAAGGCGATTATCTTCACACACGGGCACTTTGACCATATTGGGGCAATCGAAGAGATCCTTGAACATTGGGATGTACCTGTTTATGTCCATTCTCGGGAAATGCCCTATGTAACAGGTAAAGAGGATTATCCTCCGGCTCGTCCTGACAGCAAGAGCGGGCTGGTCGCCAAGCTGTCGCCGCTGTTTCCGCGGCACTCCATCGATATTTCCTCACATGTCCAGGCACTGCCGGAAGACGGTTCAGTTCCTTTTCTTGACGAGTGGATGTGGATCGCGACACCAGGACACACGCCGGGCCATATTTCGTTATTCCGCGATGACGGCCGCGTGCTTGTGGCAGGTGATGCTGTTATTACAGTGGAACAGGAGAAAATGGCTGACGTCTTGATACAAAAACAGGAGCTTCACGGGCCGCCGGCTTATTTCACGCCTGACACAGAGACGGCCGCGGAGTCCATTCTAAAGCTGGCCGGTCTTGAACCGGAAGCGTTATTGACAGGGCACGGCATACCGATGACCGGCAAAAACTTTCGAAGTGACTTAACTGAATTGGCAAATCGGTTATCGTCTATTTGACACCCGCACCACGCGGGTGTTTTTTATTGTTTTCCAGGAAGTTGCAGAAAAATCATTTGTCTTGCCGCTTAAAAACGATACAATGAAAAGCATGAAGTGATGTGAAGGGGAGAGTTTGTTGGAAGAAAAAGAAATACTCTGGAACGAAGCGAAAGCGTTTATTGCCGCATGCTATCAGGAATTGGGAAAGGAGGAGGAAGTGAAAGACCGTCTCGAGGACATTAAAAGTGAAATTGACCTGACCGGAAGCTATGTACATACGAAGGAAGAGCTGGAGCACGGAGCGAAAATGGCTTGGAGAAACAGCAACCGCTGCATCGGCAGATTGTTCTGGAATTCGCTGAATGTTATTGACAGACGAGACGTCCGGACGAAGGAGGAAGTGCGTGACGCCCTCTTTCACCATATTGAAACCGCCACCAATAACGGGAAAATCAGACCAACCATTACGATTTTCCCTCCGGAAGAGAAGGGTGAAAAGCAAGTCGAGATCTGGAATCATCAGCTGATCCGGTACGCTGGATATGAGTCAGACGGAGAAAGAATCGGCGACCCGGCTTCCTGTTCACTGACAGCAGCCTGCGAAGAGCTCGGCTGGCGCGGAGAGCGAACGGATTTTGACCTGCTGCCGCTCATTTTTCGCATGAAAGGCGACGAACAGCCTGTCTGGTATGAGCTGCCGCGTTCACTTGTGATCGAGGTTCCAATCACACATCCGGACATCGAGGCGTTTTCTGATTTGGAGCTGAAGTGGTACGGCGTGCCTATCATCTCTGATATGAAGCTTGAGGTCGGGGGCATTCATTATAATGCCGCGCCATTTAACGGCTGGTATATGGGCACGGAGATCGGAGCGAGAAACCTCGCAGATGAAAAGCGATACGACAAGCTCAAAAAAGTAGCGTCCGTGATCGGCATCGCCGCTGATTACAATACGGATTTATGGAAGGATCAAGCGCTAGTTGAATTGAATAAAGCTGTGCTGCACTCGTATAAAAAGCAGGGTGTCAGCATCGTTGATCATCATACAGCGGCAAGCCAGTTTAAACGGTTTGAAGAACAGGAGGAAGAAGCGGGCAGAAAGCTGACGGGAGACTGGACGTGGCTGATTCCGCCAATTTCACCCGCTGCCACTCATATCTTCCACCGATCCTATGATAACTCAATCGTTAAGCCGAACTATTTTTATCAAGATAAGCCTTATGAGTAAACAATAGAAAAGCGATGATGGCCTTCAAGACTGCGGGATTCAGTCACAGAGATGTCGGTAACCTTTGAGAAAGGGCTTCCGTTCTTTACAGCCTCAACAAACGATTGCAGGGCGTTTTCCGGACCCTCTGCCAAAATCTCGACACGCCCGTCATCACGGTTTTTGACCCAGCCGGCCAGTTTTCGCTTATCAGCTTCCATTTGAACAAAATAGCGAAAGCCCACACCTTGAACCCGGCCGTTTACAATGATTCGGTATTGAAGCATGTAAAAACCACCTTTTCTTTTTATGATAATCAATCATTTTACAACCTGTAAAGGGGATGTGTTTGTATGAAACCAGAGCGCTATTCAGTTCTTTCTCTTAATCTGGGAAAACCGCAGACGCTTGAATATGACGGAAAGAAAATCGAAACCGGCATCATGAAGCGGCCGGCTGAATCAGCCGTCATGCTGTATCGGGAGAATTTTGAAGGAGACGGACAGGCGGACCTCGTCAACCACGGCGGACCTGATAAGGCTGTCTGTGTCTACCCGGCGGAGCATTATCCGTTTTGGGAAGAGTTCCTCTCAAGACCGCTGTCAAATGCCGCATTTGGAGAAAATCTGACGGTCGCGGGCCTGACTGAGGAGAATGTTTGCATCGGGGATGTGTTCAGGCTTGATGAAGCTGTTGTTCAGGTCAGCCAGCCGCGCCAGCCGTGTGTAAAGCTGGCGAAAAAGTTTGGTGTAAAAGAAATGGTGCTGAAGGTCCAGCAAACCGGCTATACAGGGTTTTATTTTCGCGTGCTGGAGGAGGGCAGGGTGTCTCCCGGCGCGAACCTTGAATTGCTGTCCAGAGGAGAGAAGGGCATATCCGTCCAGTTCGCCAACCGCATCAACTACCATGATGCAAAAAATCTCACCGCCATTGAACGGATTTTAAGTGAGGCTGCACTATCGGAAAGCTGGAGAGCGTCCTTTATGAAAAAAAAGGACAGGCTGCTGCCGGTTGAATAGAAAAAAGCCGCGCATATCAACGTGCGCGGCTTTGCCATATTTAAGATTGTTTTTTCTTTGATTCAAGCAGGTTGGCAAGAAAATAGGTTTTATAGCTTTGAAGCTTTCTTCCTTCATGGTGCGTGATCCCCTGCTTTTTTAGTTCTGCCACATACCAGCCTTTACTGCCGTAATGCATGTCAGAAAACTCCTTTCCCTATCTGATTTCGAAACGATTGGCATTGTAACATCTATAAAAAGATGCTGAAAAGAGATGCGGGGAAAACTGAGCCTTTCGCACTAGATGTACGAATGTTCTTCTGAATGTATATGCGGAGCAAAAGCCGAATATGATTTAATGGCCGGTTAGTTTGATCATGACAACGCCAAATGTCATAATGGCGAAAACAATGCCGATATATGTGAGCATCCCGTTTTTTTTCTTAACGCCGTAAACGGTCATAATGATGCCTTCAATGAAAAAAATGATGCCGAAAATAATAAACCACATGCAGATAAAGGCTCCTTTCACAGACATAATAGTAGTGTAGCATATCTGAAAGAGCCGGGCTGTGACAATATCAAGAAAGCCGGGCGCATATCGCCCGGCTCATGTTTTATTGTTTATCAACCAATTTGACCAGAAGCTGTGCCAAATGTTCTTTCTCATCTTCGTCTGCAACGCTCCAAAGCTCTTGCAGCAGCATTTCTTCACCGTTTTGCGGCTCTTCATGCTTTGCGAGGTAGTCTCCCAGGATCGCAGCGCTTTTTACAAGCTTGCCGTCATCCAATCCCAGCTTTTTGCCTCGGTTGACTTGTTTTTTCAGGTAGCCTTTAAATTCATCAAAGTCTTTTAAAATGTCTTCTTTTATTGTGCCATGCATCGCGTTCATTTCGTTTTCAATTTGGATTTTTTCTTGATCTCTGTTCATTGCAAGACCTCCTCGTGCAGAATAATGATGTTTTACCTGCTATTGGAGGAGGTTAAACCTGCCGGAAGCCCGGAATGTGTTTTACAGTTTCGTCAGGATAATCGGTTCATCTTTTGTGATGACGATCGTGTGTTCAACTTGGGCAACCATGCTTTTATCCGGCGTCTTGAACGTCCAGCCGTCTCCAGCTTCAACAATCGTTTCTGCTTTCGTTGAAATAAACGGTTCAAGCGCGATGACTGTGCCATTTTTGAACAGCGCATTATCAAACGGATCATAATAGTTCATGATGTGGTTCGGCGCTTCATGCAGGCTTCGGCCGATTCCGTGGCCGGTCAGGGTTTTGATGACGGTAAAGCCTTGAGAGCGTGCTTCATGATAAACGGCTCTTCCGATCTGGTTTTGGCGCTTGCCCGCTTTTGCCTGCTGAAGCCCCTTTTGAAAAGCGTCTTCCGCGCATTGGCAAAGCTTATGAAGGCGTTCTTCTCCTTCACCGAGCACAAATGAGATGCCTGTGTCGGAATAGAACCCGCCAAATTCAGCGGAGATGTCGATGTTGACAAGGTCCCCTGCTTTTAAAATCTTGGAAGTGCTCGGTATGCCGTGAGCCACTTCATCATTTACGCTGATGCATGTCACACCTGGAAAATCGTATTCCTTCTCAGGAGCTGAAACGGCGCCATGCTCATCAAGCACAGCTTTTCCGATAAGGTCAAGGTCTTTTGTGCTCATGCCGGGCTCTGCCTTCCGCTTCATTTCTTCACGCGCAAGCGCGACGATTCTTCCGATTTTTTTCAGGCCTTCTAATTCTTGATCGTTTGTTACAATCATCTGTCATTCCCGCTTTCTTTTTAAATAATCTAGATTAAGCTTACCACAACTGTCTTAAAAATAGGAAACACACGGACCTGGGAAAAAAGAAATACCTCCGGGAAAATTGGTATAGATCACTAGATATCTTATATGGTATATTTGAAAAAAAAGGGTATGAGGGGGATGGGTATGCTTTCATTTTTACAAAAACTCGGGAAGTCATTTATGCTCCCGATTGCAGTTCTGCCTGCGGTTGGAATTATCCTTGCGCTTGGCAGAGAGGATGTATTTAATATCCCGTTTGTCTATCAGGCGGGGACGGCGGTTTTTGATCATCTGCCGCTTATTTTTGCGATCGGAATTGCCATCGGCATTTCAAAAGACAGCAATGGGGCCGCGGGTTTATCAGGGGCGATATCGTATCTGATGCTTGACGCGGCAACAAAGACAATTGATAAAACAAATAACATGGCGGTGTTTGGGGGAATTATTGCCGGTTTAATTGCCGGTTACACCTATAACCGCTTCAAGGATACCAAGCTGCCTGAATATCTCGGGTTCTTCAGTGGCAGACGGCTTGTGCCGATTTTAACAGCCATTATTACGATCATTTTAGCGGGCATATTCGGAGTCGTCTGGCCGCCGATTCAATCGTGTATCAACTCATTTGGAGAGTGGATGCTGGGGCTCGGCGGCATCGGGGCAGGCATATTCGGCTTATTCAACAGGCTGTTAATTCCGCTTGGCCTTCACCATGTGCTGAACAATATTTTCTGGTTCCAATTCGGGGAATATAACGGAGTGACAGGGGATCTGGCGCGCTTTTTCGCGAAAGATCCGACAGCGGGCACATATATGACCGGATTCTTCCCAATCATGATGTTCGGTCTTCCGGCGGCGTGTCTGGCTATGGTTGTGACTGCGAAGCCGTCTAAACGGAAAGCGACGGCTGGGATGATGATTGGGTTTGCTTTAACGGCGTTTATCACAGGGATTACGGAGCCGATTGAGTTTGCATTTATGTTTTTATCTCCGCTTTTATACGCTGTTCACGCGGTCTTAACCGGGTTATCTTTATTTATCGTCAACTGGCTCGGCATCCGCTCAGGCTTCTCTTTTTCAGCCGGAGCTATCGATTATGCGCTCAGCTATGGAATCGCGGAAAAACCGCTGCTTCTGCTTTTGGTAGGTATATGCTATGCAGCAGTATACTTTATCGTGTTTTATGTACTGATTAAGGCTTTGAATTTAAAAACGCCTGGACGGGAAGACGATGATGTGGATGAAGTGCTGGATGAAAATACTGTTCAGGATGTAAATGAAAACATCATGCTGAAAGGGCTCGGCGGAAAAGAAAACCTTCAAACTATTGATCATTGCGCCACAAGGCTGCGACTGACTGTGAAGGATACCGCTTTGGTGGATGAAGCGCTGCTAAAGAAAGCAGGCGCAAAAGGGGTTGTCAAATCAGGGGGGCAATCGGTTCAAGTCATTATTGGCCCGAATGTGGAATTTGCGGCGGAAGAATTGAGAGCTGCTGTCAAATAAAAAAAGCGGAGAGGGCAACCTCTCCGCTTTTTCTTATTTATCTTCGTTATCCTTTGACGTTTCGGAAGAATCTTCGTCATGTTTTGTGTAATCATAATCAGAAGGATTCACCTTCTTAAAACCTTTCGGCTCGTAGAACCGCAGCAGGTCTCCGTTTATGATTTTATCGGACATTTCAAGTTCCTTCTTGACGAGCGAGTCTTCTGACTTGTCGACTTCAGATTCATCGAGTTCTTTTCCGGTTTTCGTGTCGTAATACTTACCGGATATTTTCGTGTACTTCGGTGAAATAAAGTCTCCGTTTCGGAACGGAATCACTTCACGGTGTTCTTTCGATAAAATATCAGAACCGGACATCAGATAGTCCTTCGTATCCACTCCGAGCAGATGCAGAATGGTAGGAGCCACATCAACGTCTCCGGCATATTTATGAACTTTCTCGCCCTTCACGCCGGCAGCGTGGATAAAGAGCGGCACCCGTTGAAGCTGGGCGTTGTCGTAATCAGTGATTTCATCTTTGCCAAGCACTTTCGCCATCGCTTTATTGTGGTTTTCAGAGATGCCGTAGTGGTCTCCGTACATCACAATAATCGATTTATCATATAACCCGTCTTTTTTCAGATCATTGAAGAATTGTTCAATGGACTGATCAAGGTAATGGGCTGACTGGAAGTAGTTATCGACGACAGAGTCACCAAAGTCTCCAGCCGGGAAGTCTGTATCCCCCTCATCCATTCCGAATGGGAAGTGGTTGGACAGGGTAATGAACTTCGTATAGAACGGCTGCGGCAGGCTTTCCAGCAGCGGCATTGATTCTTTGAAGAACGGTTTGTCTTTCATGCCGTAGTTTTTCGTGTTTTCTTCGTTCATGTCATAGTAGGCAGAATCAAAGAATTTATCAATGCCTTCCGCTTTGTACATTTCGTTACGGTTCCAGAACGTCTGCGTGTTCCCGTGGAAAGTAGCAGATGTGTAATTCTTAGACTTCAGAATCGCCGGAACGGATTGCAGCGTGTTTTGCGCTTTGTTTACGAAAACTGAACCTTGAGCCAGCGGGTACAGAGAGTTTTCCATCATAAATTCAGCATCAGATGTTTTGCCTTGTCCCGTTTGGTGGAAAAAGTTATCAAAGTAGAACGTTTCGTTATCATGTGCCAGTTTATTTAAGAACGGTGTCACTTCTTTGCCGTCAATTTTATAGTCGATGATAAATGACTGCAAAGATTCAAGTGAAACGTAAATGACGTTTTTTCCTTCCGCTTTGCCGAAATACACGTTATTCGGCACATCGTAATTGGCTTTCATGTAGTTTTCTACTTCCGTCACGTCGCTGGAATCGGCAAGCGCGCGCTGGCTGTTGGACTTGATATTCTGTACAGCGTCATAAATCGTGAAATTGTATGTTCCCAAGTATTTCACAAGATAGTTCCGGTCGAATGATCTTGTCAGCAATTCAGGACGGTCTGATTCCGCAACTGCCAGGTTGATCAAGAACACAAGAATTGAAGACGCAAAAATAATTCGGAACGATTTTTTGCTTGACGTTTCGGCAGGCTTGTTTACTTTGATCGCCAAGATGATCAGGATGATCGTATCGATAAAGTAAAAGGCGTCAGTCGGTCTCATCAGCGAAAATGCGCTGTCTCCGAGTTGGCCGCCGTTTGTTTTAGCCTGCATAATGACCGGAATTGTAATAAAATCATTGAAAAATCTGTAGTACACAATGTTGGCGTACAGTAAAAAAGACATTAAAAAATGAATCACTATAATGGCTGTCTGCTGTAATTTTTTCTTGAACAAGAGTCCAAAGCCAAGAAAGAACAAGCTTGAGCTAAGAGGATTCACAAAAAGCAATATTTTTTGTATCGTGTTGTCTATTCCTAAGTTGAAGTTCAGGACATAACCGACATACGTCTTGATCCATAACAGGACGACCGCGATTAAGAAGAAGGCCAGTCCTCTTTCTTTTATAAATGTTTTCATTGTTACACTCCTTTTTTCCGATCCAGTTCGAGCGAAACGATAGAAAAAACGAACGTATCCAATATAACACGAATCAGCAGATTAGAAAAGTGAAAATCGTATGAGGGAGAAAGTGGCGAAAAACGCCGTCGAATCAACGTTTCGCTTAGATATTACCAAATGTAAAACAAGGTATCTTTCTAGAAATAAAGGAATAAAATGGTACATCGAGAATTGTATGATAAAATATAAGGTATAGATAAAAAGAGGTGAAATGATGGATTTTTCCCATATTGTGTCTGAAGATAAAATTAAGCGCGCCATCAAAGACGGGGACTTTCAAAACCTCCCGGGAATGGGGAAGCCGCTGCCGAAGGATGACGCGGCACACTTGCCGGAATCGCTGCGCATGGGCTATCGTATTTTGAAAAACGCGGGAATGGCAGAGGACGAGGGCGCGCTCAAAAAAGAGCTTATGACCATCGACCATTTAATCGAAAAGTGCTATGACGAAAAAGAACGCGAGCAATTAATCAGAAAAAAATCTGAAAAGCAATTGCTGCTTGATAAGCTTGTCGACAAAAAAGGCATGTTTTCAAAGCCAGCATCCGCTTTTTATAAGAATAAAGTATATGACCGGCTTGGACGAAACAGACCTTCTTCCAGCTGATTGGTCTGATCTGCAGGATGGCGATTGATAAAAGCCATCCTTTTTATGTTCCAAGTTCTATGTCAAAAGGTTTATGTTTTTCCATCTATGGGAAATGACCCATAAACGAAAAAAGGGTGATGGGATGGAACGACTATTAGTATGGATAGAGCATATATCTGATTGGCTGTGGGGCCCGCCGCTAATCATCCTGCTGACGGGGACGGGCTTGTATTTCACTATTTTGCTGAAAGGTTTTCAATTTCGCTATCCATTATACATTTTCAAACAGACAATCGGCAGCGTAGGAAAAAAGCCGAAGGGAGAAGGCACAGTCACACCGCTTCAGGCATTGACCTCAGCCCTCAGTTCAACGATCGGTGCAGCGAACATTGTCGGTGTGCCCGCCGCTATTATGTTTGGAGGGCCAGGAGCGGTTTTTTGGATGTGGCTTATTGCCTTATTTGCCATGGCGATTAAGTTTTCTGAAAGTGTTCTTGCTGTTCATTACAGAGAAAAAAATGAGCAGGGTGAATACGTCGGGGGACCGATGTATTACATAACAAAAGGGCTGCGCATGAAATGGCTCGGCGTATTCTTCTCTGTTGCGCTGATTGTGGAGCTGATCCCAAGCATTATGGTTCAGGGAAATTCGGTTTCAGTCTCGCTTGCCGAGACGTTTTCTTTCAATAAAATATACGCAGGAATCGGAATTGCATTTTTGATTGGGTTAGTGGTGATAGGAGGGGTAAAGCGGATCGGAAAAGTAACAGAGTTTGTCGTGCCTCTTATGGCAGGGGCATACGCAGGTGCCGGTCTCCTGATTGTTCTCATGAATCTATCATCAGTGCCGGCGTTTTTCTCTCTCATCTTTTCAAATGCGTTTACCTCTTCTTCAGCAGTTGGAGGGTTCGCAGGTGCTGCGTTGGCGGAAACCGTTCGCTGGGGATTTGCCCGCGGGCTGTATTCTAATGAAGCCGGGATGGGAACAGCCCCGATTGCACATGCGGCAGCAATGACTGATCATCCTGTGCGGCAAGGGTTTTGGTCTGTGATCGGCATTGTCATTGACACCTTGATCATCTGCACGACCACCGCTTTTGTCGTTCTTGCATCTGGTGTCTGGACAGGGAAGAACGCCTCAATTGACCCGGCAGCACTGACGACGGCTGCATTTCAGCATTATTTCGGTTCTGGCGGAGGGTACTTCGTTTCGGTTTCCCTAGTCTTCTTTGTCGTATCAACCATTATGGTTGTCATTTTTTACGGCGTAAAGCAAGCTGAATTTCTGTTCGGGCGGCTGGCAGGACACGTGATTAAATTCGTTTATTTAGCGGCTATTATCATTGGTGCCGCAGGAGGAGCAAAAGCCATTTGGGGCTTTTTGGACTTAGCATTGGCTTTTATTCTCGTTCCAAATGTGATTGCGCTGTTGTTATTGAGCAGAAAGGTAAAAGCGCTGTACACCGAATTCTTTACATCTGAACAGTACTACCTGAAAGATATAAGAAAAACAAAACAGAATCCTGTTTATCAAACAAAAGAAGCTAAAAATTCCTAGTGCTTTGCTTTGGCGCTGAACAACGCTTTGCTTTTTATGATCAAATAAATGAGTAAAGGCAGCAAAAGAGAAATCACTACATTAATGATTGGTTTGATTCTGTTAAAGTCGATTAGCTGATTTGTATTTAAAAAGAACCAAAAGCCGCATACGACTGAGAACATGCCGGTTGGTGTATACATGGCTTTCGGGTCGATTTTTGAGTGTAAAAACGAAAGGCCGTATACCACGATATATAGGGAACCTGCTATCTTCACCATAATGACTGGAATCCAAAAAGCCGCGATGATCAGGTCTGAGCGATCCAGAAAATCCGTAATGCGGATCTGCCTGATGACCATATAAGCAGGATCAAAGAAAGTAGATGTCAGGTTGGGACCAAAGACAGAAATTGAAGAAAATAACATCACGGCCAGCAATAACGCGCCCAGCAGTATCGCGAAAATGGTGTATTTTAGCGGGACGCTCCGGTTTGAGAAGAGAAGCGGAAGGATAATCAATTCCCCCATTGTCCCAAACGCGTAATAGCCTGATTGAAGATATGGGATTAGACCTTCAAAAACAGGCGTCAAGTTTTGAAGCTCAATTTGTGTGGCCAGCGTAAATGGAAGGAACAAGACCAGGAGGCCGAATGGAAATAGGAATATCTGCGCCATTCTGGTCAATGTTTCTTTTCCCTCTCTGGCAATACAGATCGCCACAAAGATAATAACACCGCCAAGAACAGCCATTGGTGTTCTCGGGAGAAATAAAATGTTAATCAAATTGATGAAAAAACGTATATCATGAGCATTGATTAACAGGAAATACAAAGAAAACAGTAAAATGATAATCCGGCCTGCGATTGGTGAGGAATCGCTCAGCAGCTCATAGATATTTTTATCCTGATGCTTTTTCATCAGCCTATGCATGAGCCAGAGTGCCGGAATCACGATGACAACGCCGAGGATATAGCTGTGCCAGGCATTTTGTTTTGCTGATTCGATCATGAGAATCGGAGCATGCTTTAATCCGACCGCTAACGTATACAGAGCTCCGAAAAATAATCCTTGGTATGCAGAGGTCTTGTCCATAAAGCACATCCTTTCTGTCATGTTCAAAACGGAATATATTTAAACAGGTGCCCCAGCCGCGGAAGCAGGGGATTCACTCTCATATAAATCCATAGAAAAGCACTTCCTGCAATTAGCAGGCTGAAGGCCCATTTTGTTAGATTGTTAGCGGAACGAAAATTCTTCCATTCATATGCGTATATGGCAATGCACACAATCAATGTCTGTACGATATAGCTGATCATGCTGACGCACCTCCATTAATGGCTGATCGTTTTGTATAGGACACCGCCCTGCTCAATCGTCACAATTGGGACGACGTGAACCTCCATATCCTTATATACCTCTTCCCATTCCTTTTTCAGCAGATTCTTCGTGGTTGCCGTGCTTCTGATGGTCCTGTCTTGAAAGCCGGCCGGGTCCGCCTTTAGCTTTTGCAAACGATGAACGGTGCTGATCACGTCCTTCTTTATGGTTCTGTTTAGTGCTTTTTGAATGATGTAATACTGGTCATTTTCTCTCGTCTCATAGGTTGATTGGTTTTCCATAATAATTCCTTTGGCTCTGATCTCGATTGTCATTGACAGCTTTCCGTTTTTTTCAGCGGCATGAAAGGATGCATTGGACTTTTGAAGCTGAATGGATGCTTGTCCCATTTGATTCGGCAGGTCTACTATGAATTCTGGCTGGCGGGCTTGATTCAGCAACATCAGGGTTGCTGTCATGTGTTCATCTTTGAAAATATCCATCAATCTGTCCTTTTTAAAGATCGCAAGCCCGTCAATTTTCAAATTAGATTTGCCTTTCCCTCCAGGTTTTGTTTTAGATGCAGAGATGACCGGTGCATACGGATCACTGCCTATTTCTACTAGATCAGACATGAATCTGCTTAAGAAAACGGGGCGGCTCGTTGCGATAATGGCCAGCTCCCGAATCATTTCCGCCGGAAACTGTTCAAGCTGAACATCGGTGTTTAAAATGTCCCGCGCTTCTCCCCGGCTGACTAAAATGAGCGCCGTTAATCTGTTCTGCGGATTTCGCGTTAAAATATCAAAGACTGGGGCAACGCCGTCTCTCGCCATATCCTCTCCAATAATGACTGTACGTCTGTGGGACGTATTGATTGTCCGTGACAAGGAGGTTTGCAGCTTGTTGTTCGCTTCTCTGATCGTAGTGCCGGAAGCTGAATCAACATACCATGTTTTTGAACCGGCAGTTCCGCCGCCGCCCCCTGTTTGTCCGCCTAATTGGCCGACCAAGGGAATCTGCATGGCCACTCGATACTGATCTTTTTTCTTATCAATGGCTGAGCTGACAACAAATGCAATGTCATTGATTTCTGTCCGGTCCCAGCACCCCGATAGAAGGATACAAATGAGAAGCGGCAAAACACACTTATATATTGTTTTCTTCATCTTTTGGGTCCTCTCTTTTCGCTCCCTTCTGTCCGTTGCCGCGCGAATACGTGCCCGGCCTTCTGGTCATCGTCCACCAAGGCGCCCTGACAAAAATATCTTTTACTTCATCTCGTTTAAACGGAGAAATCCCGGATAAATAAGGAATGCCGAAAGATTGCAACTTGCATAAATGAAGCACTAAGATAATTGTGCCGAGCATAATGCCGAATATCCCAAAAATACTCGCCAAAAACATAAGCGGGAAACGAAGCATCCTGATGGAGATAGCTAAGTTAAACCGCGGAATTGTAAATGACGCGATCCCTGTTAACGATACGATGATCACCATGGGGGCAGACACAATTCCCGCTTCAACAGCGGCTGTCCCAATGACTAGGGCCCCGAGAATGCTGACGGTCTGGCCGATGGTTTTCGGCAGGCGCACTCCCGCCTCACGGAGAGCCTCAAAAGAAATTTCCATAATCAATGCTTCTATGATGGCGGGGAAAGGAATCGGTTCACGCGCAGAGGCCACACTGAACATTAAGTTTGTCGGCATTAAGTCCTGATGGTATGTAATAACGGCAACATAAATAGCCGGCAAATATAAAGCAACGAATAAAAACATATAGCGAAGCCAGCGGATTAAGTTAGACATCAAATAACGCTCATAGTAATCTTCACTGGCCTGCATAAGCTGCCAAAACGTAATCGGGCCTGTTAAGACAAAGGGCGTATTATCTGTGAAAATGGCAAATCGGCCTTCGAGAAGCTGGGCGGCGACGGTGTCCGGCCTTTCTGTGTATTGCAGCTGGGGGAATGGCGAGTACGTGTCGTCTTCGATAAACTCTTCAATATATCCGCTTTCTAAGACAGCATCAATCTTTATCTTTTTGATTCTTTTTTTTACTTTGTCAATGACCTTTGGATCGGCAAGCCCGTCAATATAGGCCAAGACAACATCGGTTTTGGTTTTCGTGCCGATTTTAAACGAGATCATTTTAAGCTGAAACGTTTTGACGCGAAAGCGCACAAGCGCGGTATTGACCCTGAGGCTTTCAGTGAAGCCCTCTCTTGACCCTCTGATGGTCGATTCTGTTATCGGCTCTTCAATGCTTCTTCTTTGTCCGCCTTTTATATTTAAGATCAGCCCTTTTGAGTGCCCGTCGGCAAATAAAACCGCGTTCCCCTCAATGATGGATGCAGCCACTTTGCTCATACTCGTTTCTGTTGCAACACTTGAAATTGATAGAGTATTTTGCAGCGCCTCTTCATGTTCATCTATTTGATCCGTCAAATGCATTAAGAAAGGGCGGAGGGCGTGATCCTGAATATGTTCAGATTTTACAATTCCTTCGATATAAACAATAAATCCGCACAGCCCGTTTCCAAAGTCAAATTGTCTAAATACGATGTCTGAGCAGCCTTCTGTTAATAAGGTCAGATTATCGAGGTTTTCCTTCAAATTGGGAGAGATCGGTCTGTCCTGATTGTCTTCAAGCTCTTTGATGAGCTGAAGCGCTTTGTCGCGTTTATTCATAGAGGCTCACCCTGCTTTTTAATGTCATATTCAATAAGTGCTTGTGACTTTTAGGGTAACCTTGTCTGTTTCATATATTCCAGACTAGGATGAAAGCGCTATAAAAAAGTGTTGACTACCTGTATATACAGGAATACAATATGATTATAAGTTGTATATACAAGTTATAAAAACGGATACGGAGGGGTTGGCATGGGGGAACTGAACAAATCGGCACGTCAGATTGTCGAAGCAGTCGGCGGTGCTGAAAATATTGCAGCGGCAACTCATTGTGTTACACGTTTACGTTTTGCTTTAATAGATGAAAGCAAGGTTGACCAAGAGATGCTTGATCAAATTGATGTGGTAAAGGGATCATTCTCGACAAACGGACAGTTTCAGGTCGTAATCGGCCAGGGAACTGTCAATAAAGTATATGCTGAACTGGTTAAGGAAACGGGGATTGGCGAGTCAACAAAGGATGAAGTGAAGAAGGCCTCAGAAAAAAATATGAATCCTTTGCAGCGCGCTGTGAAAACGCTTGCAGATATTTTTATTCCAATATTGCCTGCGATTGTCACGGCGGGTCTTTTAATGGGGATCAATAACATTTTAACGGCGGAAGGCATTTTCTTCAGCACAAAATCGATTGTGCAGGTTTATCCGCAGTGGGCGGATCTTGCTAATATGATTAACCTAATTGCAGGCACGGCCTTTACGTTTTTGCCTGCGTTAATCGGATGGTCTGCCGTCAAGCGCTTCGGCGGCAATCCGCTTCTCGGCATTGTGCTCGGGGTTATGCTCGTGCATCCTGATTTGCTGAATGCGTGGGGATATGGCGCGGCAGAACAAAGCGGAGAGATCCCGGTATGGAATCTATTCGGCCTAGAGGTGCAGAAAGTCGGCTATCAGGGCCAGGTGCTCCCAATTTTGCTTGCTTCTTATATGCTGGCGAAGATTGAGGTATTTTTAACAAAACGCACACCTGAGGGCATACAGCTGCTCGTTGTCGCACCAATTACGCTTCTCTTAACAGGATTTGCCTCTTTTATCATTATCGGCCCGATTACATTTGCGATCGGTAATGTACTGACTTCAGGGCTTATCTCGGTGTTCGGTTCTTTTGCCGCACTGGGCGGTCTGTTATATGGCGGTTTCTACTCAGCGCTCGTGATTACCGGTATGCATCACACGTTTCTTGCAGTCGACCTGCAGCTCATCGGTTCAAAGCTCGGCGGCACCTTTTTATGGCCGATGCTGGCGCTTTCTAATATCGCACAAGGTTCGGCGGCTCTGGCCATGATGTTTATCGTGAAGGATGAGAAACAAAAAGGCCTCTCCCTCACATCAGGGATTTCTGCTTATCTTGGCATTACAGAGCCTGCCATCTTTGGGGTGAATCTGCGATACAGATTCCCGTTTATCATTGCAATGGTCAGCTCTGGCCTGGCCGGAATGTATATTTCTTCTCAAGGTGTGCTGGCAAGCTCCGTCGGTGTCGGCGGCGTGCCGGGGATTTTCTCAATCATGAGCCAGTACTGGGGCGCGTTTGCAATCGGGATGGCTATTGTATTGATCGTGCCGTTTGCCGGAACATACGCGTATGCGAGATTCAAACATAAATAACAAGTGGGGAGCGGGACGTGTTGAACGTTCCCTTTTCCCGTTTTCAATTTAAATATGGTGGTGGAGACAGATGAAAACAGAACAAACGCCATGGTGGAAAAAAGCTGTGGTTTATCAAATTTATCCGAAAAGCTTTAACGATACGACGGGAAACGGTGTCGGCGATTTGAACGGCATTATTGAAAAGCTGGATTACTTAAAAACACTTCAGGTGGATGTGCTATGGCTGACGCCGATTTATGATTCTCCGCAGCATGATAATGGGTACGATATTCGTGATTATTACTCGATTTATCCTGAATACGGAACGATGGAGGATTTTGAGCGGCTAGTGTCCAAAGCACATAAAAGAGACCTGAAAGTCGTCATGGATCTTGTTGTCAATCATACGTCAACAGAGCACAAATGGTTTCGCGAGGCGATCTCTTCAATAGACAGTCCGTATCGTGATTTTTATATATGGAAAGACCCGCAGGAAAACGGTTCTCTTCCGACAAACTGGGAATCGAAATTCGGCGGCTCGGCATGGGAGCTTGATGAAGCGTCGGGCCAATACTATTTGCATCTGTTTGACGTGACACAGGCTGATTTGAATTGGGAAAATGAAGAGGTCAGAAAGCATGTCTATGACATGATGCATTTTTGGTTTGAAAAGGGAATAGACGGCTTCAGGCTTGATGTCATCAACCTGATTTCTAAAGATCAGCGCTTTCCGAATGCGGAGGAAGGCGACAGCCGCTCTTTTTACACTGACGGGCCGCGGGTGCACGAATTTCTGCATGAAATGAACGAAAAGGTGTTTTCACATTACGACAGCATGACGGTCGGTGAGATGTCTTCAACAACCGTAGACCACTGTATCCGGTATACGAATCCTGACAATAAAGAACTTGATATGACATTCAGCTTCCATCATCTCAAGGTTGACTATCCTAACGGCGAAAAATGGGCCTTGGCGCCGTTTGACTTTTTGAAGCTGAAGGAGATCCTATCCGACTGGCAAACGGGGATGCACGCAGGAGGGGGATGGAACGCTCTGTTCTGGTGCAATCATGATCAGCCGCGCGTTGTATCAAGATATGGAGATGATGGCGCATATAGGGTGAAATCGGCGAAAATGCTTGCTACGGCCATTCATATGATGCAGGGCACGCCTTATATTTATCAGGGCGAGGAGCTGGGGATGACGAATCCGAAGTTTACTGACATCAGCTCCTATCGGGATGTCGAATCGCTGAACATGTATCACGCCTTTAAGGATAAAGGAATGGCTGATCAAGAGATCACAGCCATTTTGCAGGCGAAATCCCGTGACAATTCCAGAACCCCCGTTCAGTGGGATGCTACGGAGAATGGCGGTTTTACAACGGGCACACCATGGATACCGGTTGCAGGAAATTATCGGGAAATCAATGCTGAAGCGGCGCTGAGGGATCAAAACTCGGTGTTTTACCATTATCAAAAATTGATTCAGATTCGCAAAATGTATGACATTGTGACAGAGGGAACGTATGAGTTAATCGCAAAGGATGACCCGAACATTTTTGCGTATCTCAGACACGGCAGCAATGAAAAGCTGCTCGTGATCAATAATTTTTACGGGACAGAGGCGGCCTTTACACTGCCGGACTCTTTAGCGCCTGACGAATGGAAGGCAGAGGTGCTGTTGACGAACGATGAAGCAAGGGAAGGGCTTCAGAACATGACGCTTCGCCCGTATGAGTCCATTGTTTATCGTTTAACGAAACCGTGTTAAACTAAGCTGGGTGGTCCATAATGAAGGTGAATAAATTCATCACAATTTATAAAGACATCGCACAGCAAATTGAAGGCGGCCGATGGAAAGCGGAGGAGATTCTTCCGTCTGAACATGAGTTGACCGCACAGTACGGTACATCAAGAGAAACGGTCCGAAAGGCGCTTCATATGCTCGCGCAAAACGGTTATATTCAGAAAATCAGGGGAAAAGGCTCCGTCGTGCTCAATCGTGAAAAAATGCAGTTTCCCGTTTCGGGCCTTGTCAGCTTCAAGGAGCTCGCGCAAACGCTTGGCAAAGAAACGAAAACAACTGTACACAAATTCGGGCTGGAGCCTCCGTCAGAGCTGATCCAAAAACAGCTCCGGGCCAATCTGGATGACGACATCTGGGAAGTCATCAGGTCTAGAAAGATTGACGGGGAACATGTGATTTTGGACAAGGATTACTTTTTCAGAAAGCATGTCCCTCACCTGACGAAAGAAATTTGTGAAAACTCCATATATGAATATATAGAAGGAGAGCTCGGTCTTTCGATCAGTTACGCCCAAAAAGAAATTGTCGCCGAGCCGTGTACGGACGAGGACAGAGAGCTGCTCGATTTACGCGGCTATGACCATATGGTCGTGGTGAGAAACTACGTCTTTTTGGAGGATACCAGTTTGTTTCAATATACGGAAAGCAGACACCGTCTCGACAAATTCCGATTTGTTGATTTTGCGCGGCGGGGGAAATGAGAGAGGCGCCTGCCTGAGGCAGCGCGCTTTTTTGTTTGGTATCAAAATTGATACTATCCAACAAAAATGTGCGTACTTTTACTTTTTATCATAATGGCTACAATAGAGATGAGAGTAACCTAAAGGAGAGGTGTTTTACATGGCAGATCTAAAGAAACAAATTCTGGATGCATACAATTTCAGGCATGCGACTAAGGAATTTGACCCGAATAAAAAAGTGTCAGACAGCGATTTTGAATTTATTTTAGAAACAGGAAGACTGTCTCCGAGCTCACTCGGTCTTGAGCCTTGGAAATTTGTCGTCGTCCAAAATCCGGAGTTCCGCGAGAAGCTTCGTGAATACACATGGGGCGCGCAAAAGCAGCTGCCGACCGCAAGCCATTTCGTCCTGATTCTTGCGCGTACAGCGAAGGATATCAAATATAATGCGGACTACATCAAACGTCATTTAAAAGAAGTAAAACAAATGCCTCAAGACGTGTACGAAGGCTATTTAAGCAAAACAGAAGAATTCCAGAAAAACGATTTGCATTTGCTTGAAAGTGACAGAACATTGTTTGACTGGGCATCAAAACAAACCTATATCGCGCTTGGCAACATGATGACTGCCGCTGCGCAAATCGGTGTTGATTCCTGCCCGATCGAAGGCTTCCAGTACGATCACATTCACCGTATTCTTGAAGAAGAAGGCCTTCTGGAAAACGGAAGCTTCGATATTTCTGTGATGGTGGCATTTGGCTACCGAGTGAGAGACCCTCGTCCGAAAACAAGATCTGCTGTTGAAGATGTTGTGAAGTGGGTTTAAATAAAGAAAGCTGCTCGCTTAGCGAGCAGCTCTTTTTTTATGCCTGATTCGTTCTATTCTGTTTTCTCCTCTGATGTAAGTACATTGCCGTTCCGAGTGCGCTGATAAGAAATCCGGCCAACAGGATCGAGTACATGGATGTGGCTGTGTCCGGAAGCAGGCCGCCAGCCGGACCGTCTGTTCCTGATCCGCCCGAACCGTTTCCACCAGAGCCGTTAGTCGGTTGAGTGCCAGGAGGCGTATCATTTCCTCCGTTTCCGTCAGTCGGCTGTTTTCCGCCTGGTTTATCGGAGCCTCCGCCATGACTGCCGTCATCACCGCCTGTCGGTTGGTCGGACGGGAATGCCGGCGGTTTGTTGTTCGAACCGGAATTTAAGATCGTGTATTCGCTGAAGTGGTTTGTATATCCTGTCACCATATCATCGTCAACTGATCCGTTATCTGTCTTTGTGAAAGCTTTCTTTTTCCTGTCGACATGATAAATGGCAGGGTTATGGGCTTCTTCAATATCAAACATGCGAAGCGAAAGCTGAACGGGCTCCTTGAATGATTTTATTTCTTTTCCTTTTTGCTTTACAGTAAAGTCATATACATCTGCCAATGACACATTCAATTCTCCCGTCGACTTGATTCCGATTGCAGTGTCTGCAGTTTTAAGGTTCGCCATTGGCATCTTCATGCTGTACCAGTAGTTGAACACCGTCAATGAAGGATCTGACTCTCTTTCTTTCAAAAGTTTGACCTGATCTTTTTTTACTTTGAGATTGATAGGCTTCTCTTGTGATCCTTCATGTGTTCCGTAATAGACAAACGGCGTGTTGGCATTTTTAGCGTAAATCGCAAATTTGTCTTCATCAAGTGTCCAGCTGCCGTCCTTCTGCTTTGTCGGCAGGAATACTTCTTTGATCCGTCCTTCAACTTTAGGAGAGACCTTGTTTCCTAGTTTTTTCAGCTGTTCGGTGAAAATCTCATAATCAACGTAGCCAAGGTCTTCACCATGGGAGGCTTCTGTAAAGACAGAATATCCGTCTCCTCCGGCACCAACAAAATTATTTGTTGCCACGCGGTAGGTATCATCCGTATTTATAGCAACTTTGTCTCCGTTAGGCGATTCAATTTTCACTTCTAACACACGGTGTCCAGGTTTGTTGTTTAATGTAAAGGTATATTCGATTCCGGCCACCTGAGGGAAAGCGCCGCCGCCATTTTCCACATTGCTTAGGCCTTGTTCAAGGGCTTCTTTAATTTGTTTTCCGGTTAAATCGGCCACGTAAAGCGTATTGCCGAACGGCATCACGTTGAGCACCTCGCCGAGTGTGATATCACCTTTGTCAATGCCGGCTCTGATGCCGCCGCCATTTGTTATCGCTATTCTGGCGCCGGCTGCTTCTTTCGCTTTTGCCAGCATACCGTCCGCGATGAAGTTTCCGAGATTCGTTTCTTTCGTGCGCACATGCTCACGCTGGCCGTCAAGCGCCACATCCGTATAGCCGACTTTTTCATTTTTTACGTCTTCTAATTCACTTTTGAACTGATCAAGCTCTTGTTTTGCTTCTGCGTTTTCTTCTGTATGCTCATCAATTGGCAGCACGCTCAGATTTGATTTGTCTGTTTGCACAACGCCATTTTCATCAAACGCGACATCAACGCGCCCCAAGAATTGGCCGTATTCTTTTGCCTGCGCCACGATCGTCGGTTCTTCGTTGTTCACGACCTCCATTTTGTCTACGAGGGTGTGAGTGTGTCCGCCGATGATCAAATCAATGCCTTTTACTTTTTTGGCTAGCTCAAGATCCCGGTTATGCCCGATGTGGGTTAAAGCAATAATTTTATTTACCTGTTCTTCTTCCTGAATCGCTTTGACGGTGTTTTGTGCTGTTTCAAAGGCATCATTGAATACGATGCTTTTGCCCGGGCTTGATGTGGTGGCCGTATCTTCCGTTGTCAGGCCGAATACGGCGACTTTCTCCCCGTCAACGTCTAACAGAATGTAAGGGTGAATGCCGGCCTCTTTCTTTTCACCTGCCGTAAAGGTTTGCGGCTTTTTGACAAATGATTTCAGCTTGGGCTCATTTGACACATCTACGTTTGCACTGACAATCGGAAATTCCGGCGCTTCAAAGTGATAGCGGTTCGCCGGATCAACGGTTGCGCTGTTTCCGCTTAGAAAATCAGAAAGCACCGTCGGGCCTTTGTCAAATTCATGGTTTCCGAAGGTCATGGCGTCATAGCCCATCATGTTCATCATTTTCAGATCGGCCAAACCGTTCCATTTAGTAAAATACAGATCGCCGGAAAACACATCTCCCGCATCAAGGAGAATATTGTGATTTGTTTCGCTGCGTACTTCGTTGATTTTCGTCATTCGTCTCGCTGCATCATCGAGATGTGCGTGCGTATCATTGGTGTGCATGACGGTCAGATCCCACAGTCCGTCTTTAGGAGGATCTGGATTTGAATCATCATCGAATTGCAGCTTATACACACCATAGCCTTCATTCGCAGACTTGCCTACATAAGCGACATCGTCTGCTTTATCGGCAAATGGCTTGGCCAAAAGCGAGGATTCAAACGTCAGATTCGTGCCGGAAACAGGCGCGATTGACCAGTTGTTGTCTGCTTTTGGATTGACTGTTTTTTGTTCAATAATGTAATCCATCAGCACCTGCCTGTTTTCAACTGCAGAGCCGTGGACAATTTTATCGCTCGTCAGATGAGGGAACCCGCCGCCTCCGGACGCACGATAGTTATTGGTGACTACGAGAAATTCCTGGCTTGGGCTGATCGGCTTGCCTTCATAGGAAAGATTGATGATACGGGATGAATCCGCATTGATCACTTTTCCGTTCTCATTGTATTTAGCCGGTTTTGTCACATCGACCTGATATGTGACACCGTCAATCACATCAAAATTATAGGAGCGGAAATTCTCGTTCAGCAAGGCCTGATCGCCGCCTTTGGCTGGATCAATTTGATTGAATTGGCCTGCTGACATCTCCAGCCAGTCCTTCACTTCGCTGCCTGTCAGCTTGACGATTTGAACAGTATTATCGTAAAGGTACAAGTCACCGACATTTTTAATCGCAAGATCTCCGGCTGGAATGTTTGTATAGTAATTGGCTCCATTTCTGCCGCCTGCTTTAAACGGCGCTCCAGCGGATAAAATCGGCAGGTTCTTGTACTCGGTATCCTTCATTTCTTTTTCGGCATACCATTTTTGCGCGTCAGTCACGATCTGAATGGAAGGATCATCTTTGACCTGTGCAAAGAAGCTGTTAATATCTGCTTCGGTTTTGCCGACTGGCTTTCGGACATACTCCAGTGTGTTTTGGTGTGTTTGCTGAATGGTGTTTGTAACGGTTTCGTTTCTTGATGTGACGTTGCCAGCAATAGATTCAATACTTCCTTTGGAATCTGCTACCTTCCATGAGCCGTCCGCCTTTTCAAGCTTGAGGTCAATCACGCCTAAATATTTGCCCCAGCTGCTTGGCATGACGACAGGAATGCCGTTAATTGTTCCCTTTTCCACGTCGAATTGAGCAACACCCGCATACTCCGCGGAAGGAAAGAGTCCGTGCTGATGGCCCGAGATAATCGCGTCAATGCCTTTCGTTTTAGTGGCAAGGTCAAACACGGCGTTTTCTGCACCTGATGATTGTGACTGCTTTTCAATGCCGGTGTGGGCGAGGGCAATAATGACATCTGCGCCTTCCGCCTTCATTTTCGGGATCGTTTCATTGGCGGACTCTACGATATCCTGCACCTGAACCTGCCCCTCGAGATTCTTTTTGTCCCATGTCATGATTTGCGGCGGGACAAAGCCTATGTAACCGACTTTTACTTTCTGCTCATTACCGTTTTCATCAATGAGGGTTTTTTCATTAATCACATACGGCGTATAACGGTTTTCGCCGCTAGTTGTTTTGACGTTGGCATTTACAATCGGGAAATCGGCTCCTTTGATTGTGCCGTCGAGAAAGTCGAGCCCGTAGTTGAATTCATGATTGCCAAGCGTTCCGGCGTCGTATTTCAGCGCATTCATGACGCTGATAATCGGATGGGTTTTCGCGCCGGAGATAATATCGTCTTTTTGATATTTCACCGCGTATTCACCCAGCGGATTCCCTTGAATCAAGTCGCCGTTATCCACAAGAAGGGTGTTAGGGTTTTGCTCGCGGTGCTTTTGGATCAATTGCGCTGTTCTCGCCAGACCGAAATCCGCCGTTTCTTTGTCGCTGTAGTAATCGTAATCCATCATGTTGGCATGAATATCAGTCGTAGCCAAAATACTCAGATGCACCTGAGGAGCCGCGCTTTCTTCTGCATGAATGGGTGGTGTTGGGAGGATTAGGCTAAGTATCATAATTGGGGGCAAAAGAATACGGAGAATGTTTTCGACGTGTGTTCGTCTTTTCTGTATTCTCACCAGTTCTCCACCTTTCAACGAAATTTGTGTTACAGCTCCTATTGTAAGAATATTTTGTAACTATTTGTAGGTGTTTCTTTATGATTATTGTAAAAGGGAGAAAAATGAGTACTATGTATCAGTATCAAGCGACAAATACTGGGTATTTATGCTTATCGTTTGCCACAATCGCGGAATGTTTATTTTAGTGTGGCTGGGGTAGAGTGTTTTATGTAGACATATAAAGCGGGAGGTTATGAATCATGGGGAAAAAAATTGCAGTTGTTTTAACAGATTATTTTGAGGACAGCGAGTACACTGAGCCTGCGAAAGCTTTTAAAGAAGCGGGACATGAACTGACTGTCATCGAAAATGAAAAAGGAAAAACAGTAAAAGGCAAGCAGGGAAAAGCGGAAGTGACGGTTGACGCGTCCATTGACGACGTAAATCCTTCAGACTTTGATGCGCTTTTGATTCCTGGAGGATTTTCACCAGACCAGCTTCGCGCTGACGATCGTTTCGTCCAATTTACAAAAGCGTTTATGACTGACAAAAAACCGGTATTCGCCATTTGCCACGGCCCGCAGCTTTTAATCAATGCGAAAGCGCTCGACGGCCGAAAAGCGACGGGCTATACGTCCATTCGTGTTGACATGGAGAACGCCGGTGCCGACGTTGTGGACAAGGAAGTGGTTGTTTGCCAGGATCAATTGGTCACTAGCCGCACACCGGACGATATACCGGCATTTAACCGCGAGTCATTGGCATTGCTTGAGAAATAAGAAAAAACGGACGCTCTTGGGCGTCCGTTTTTTTGTTGCTTAGGCTTGAGCACCTGTCAGTTTCTTGTACCTGTAATACAAGAAAGCAGCTGCAGCCGTTCCGATGACCGCAATGCCGAAGTCGAATATGAAAATATGGGCGATGCCCCCCGCTTTTGCGATAAGCCCTGTTGCAATCGGCAGCAGAATCGATGCAAGGCTTGAAGCGGTCGCTACAATTCCGGTAACGGTTCCTTTTCGCTTCCAGAAAAGCTCTGTCATTAACGTAATGGTAATTTGAAACACCCCCGCAGTTGAAAAGCCTAAGAAAAAGGCAGTGATGTCCAGCACAACTGGGATATGAACGGTCAGCATGACTGCGAGCGTACATAAAGTAATAATAGGATATAAGAGCGTGATGAAGACAGGTTTGACCCATCTGTTCAGCAAAACGGCTAATAATAAAACAGATGCCAGAGATCCTATACTATAATAGCTCAGCAGTTGTACAGATGCTGATTCAGCTAAACCGGCTGCTTTTTGCGCGTAGCTCGGGAGCCAGATTTGAGAAACCGTAAATAAAGCCGTGGATGTAAAACCGATGATAATCAGTGCGGTGCCTTCTTTCTGAAAAACGGGTTCAGACAAGAAAACGGGAGATTCCTGTTGGCCGCTATTAGTTGGTTTCTTATGTTTTTTAGGAAACGAAAGCGTTGATAAATAAATAATATTCAGGAGATAGACCGCTGCCGGCAGATAAAAAGCAAATCCGTAAAACATGCTGTAGTCTGCTAAAAATGTGATCAAAAGCGGCAAAAGTGCGGCCCCGACAGACATAAAGGCTTTGACCAAGACATTCGCCGAACCGGAAGCAGATGGAAAGAGCTCGGTTAGGGCCGGATATGTTCCGGCATCCATCGCTGAATTTGCTACTCCGGCTAATAAGGCGAACACAAACGCCAGCTCATAGCTCGGTGATAAAGGAATACCGACTAAAAAGACGGCCATAATTCCCGCAGAAGCGACAACAAGCGGCTTTCTGCCGATTTTATCTGATAGAACTCCGGAAATGCCGTATGTCAGCAGTTTGCCAAACCCGATAGCGGCAATGACATAACTGATGCCAGTCGGATCGGTATTCCATTGTTTTGTTAATGAAGACATATTGGATGCGAGAATGATGTTGACCATCCCCAGAAAGAAGTAGTTGATATACATTCCGGATGCTGTTTTGATAGATGTCGTTTGCATGCTTGTACTCCTTCAAATCTTATTCGAACACTTTGCTGTTTTGGTTTGGGGAAATGATAAAAAAGACTCGCCGAGTTTCCGGCCAGTCTCCATTATTTACGAAGCGAGGCTAATTCTTGAGCAATCGCCTGCATTTCACTTGGGCTGAATGATTCTTTTCTCATCACCATTCTGTGAAGGTACGTGAGGTCTTCAATCTTCTCATCACTGAAATCCTCCGCTTTGATTACGCCGACGTTCAGCATGTTCAGCTTTTGGGAAATCTCTTCAATCATTTGAGTTAATGTTTCTGTATTTGGGCTGGACAAAGGGTTCCATCCTTTCTATGCGCAATATAGGTATGTTTTATTCTAACAGAATTCCATCAGAAAAAAACCCTATTCTAAAAGCAGGCTGTTCATTCCAAAAAAGTGAAGACATCAGTTGAAAAGAAAATGAACATCCTACTAAGATATTCATGAAGGTTTCTTTTTAGAGAAATAGGGGCAAAGAATAGGGAGGTTGGACATCATGATAAGCGTGTTATTTGTTTGTTTAGGTAACATTTGCCGGTCTCCGATGGCGGAAGCGATTTTTCGGGACCTGGCAGCCAAAAAAGGATTAGAGGGGAAAATCAAGGCGGACTCAGCCGGTATTGGCGGCTGGCACATCGGCAACCCCCCGCATGAGGGAACGCAGGAGATATTGCGCAGAGAAGGAATCAGCTTTGATGGCATGCTGGCGCGTCAAGTCAGCGAACAGGATCTGGACGATTTTGATTACATCATTGCAATGGATGCAGAAAATATCGGAAGTCTCAGAAGCATGGCGGGATTTAAAAACACCTCACATATCAAAAGGCTTTTGGACTATGTTGAAGATTCAGATCTGGCTGACGTACCCGATCCTTACTACACAGGGAATTTTGAAGAAGTCTGCCAATTAATCAAATCGGGCTGTGAGCATCTGCTTGCGTCTATTCAAAAAGAAAAACAATTGTGAGTGAAAGGAGAATTTGCATGAACAACGAACGTTTAATGCTGAAAGGGATATTTCTCGGAGCTGCGGCAGGCGCGGCGTTATCACTGCTCCATAAGCCGACAAGACAGGCGTGCGGCATGAGATGGCTGACATGCAAGCATAAACTTTCACTGTACAAAAGCAATCCGGAGCTGTTAAAAAACACTGTCATCACAAAAGTGGATGAGGCTAAAAAGCTCGCCCAATCGCTTTCAAAGGAAGTCGACTTTGTGAACCAGCAGGTGAAAGAGCTGAAGAAAACAACGCCGCAAGTGATGGAACTCGTGCAAGAAACGAAAGAGCATTTTTCAAAAAAATGATCAAACATGCGAGGTGAGACGACATGAGTTTTTTGAAAGAGCTTTTCAGCAGATACACCCTTCATGAAGGACAAAGTAAATCAGCGGAGCTGGCGTATTTTTTTCTATTGTCACTGTTTCCGTTTTTGATTTTTATGCTGACGCTCACCGCGTATCTTCCGCTTTCTACCGATGATGTTTTAGGAGTCATAGAACAATATGCTCCCGCCAGTGCGATGTCTCTCGTTGAATCCATTACCCATCAAACCTTAAATAATCGAAATGGCGGTTTGCTGTCATTCGGGATTATCGCCGCATTATGGTCTGCGTCTAATGGAATGAACGCGATCGTCCGGTCGCTAAACCACGCGTATGATGTGGAAGAAAACCGCTCTTTTATCATTGTTCGTCTAACCTCTATTTTTTTGACGATTGCCATGGTATTTACGATTTTAGTGGCTTTGCTTCTGCCGGTATTTGGCCGGGAGATTGGAAGGCTCGCTTCTGACTTTGTCGGCGCATCGGATCTGTTTTTATCCGTCTGGGCCGCCATTCGCTGGGGTGTCAGCCCGCTTGTGCTTTTGATTGTTTTTTCCGCGCTGTATGTGATTGCGCCGAACAAAAAGCTGTCTCTCCGGTTTGTCATGCCGGGTGCGGTCTTTGCGACCATCGGCTGGATCGTTGTCAGCACATTGTTTTCATTTTACGTCAGCACGTTTGCGAACTATAGCGCCACTTACGGGAGCATCGGGGGAATCATCGTTCTGATGATTTGGTTTTACTTGAGCGGCATTTTAATTATCCTAGGCGGAGAAATCAACGCTCTTTTACATAAACGTAAAAAGCTTCCTGATGAAAATCCCTACCATTAGCGCACCCTATAAACGAACTTCGGTTCAAAAAGAAGTCGGGGGGATATCGTGATGACCAAGCATACGAAAAAAGGCGGAAGCCATAACAAACAAAATTCGAAAAGCAAATCGAGCCATAAAACAAGCGGAAGCGCCAACGGACAAAACGGCTACCATTAGCATAAAAGCCTCCTGACATGATGTCGGGAGGCTTTTTGATTAAGAAGATGAAGAATAGGTTTCAGCCGGTGACCAGCTTTTCGGTTTGCCCAGCACAAGGGCCAGCCACACAGCGCTAAGCGTGAGAGTAATGAAGTAGAACAAGTTTGCGCTTTCAAATGTCTGCATATACCAGCCGCCGGCAACCGGGCCGAGGATGCTGCCGAGACTGAATGTAATGCCGCAAAGCAGGTTTCCCGCCGGCAGGAGGTGAGGCGGGAGAAGATCTGTCATATAGCTGATGCCAAGTGTAAAGGTTGATCCGACTGCCATTCCTGCAATAAAAAAGCAGCCGCCGATCACGTAAGGCGAAGGAAATACACCGGCGATGAAAAAGCAAAGAGCCCCAGTCAGCAAAATCACCAGCAGCACATTCCGCCTGCCGTATCTATCGCTGAGGATGCCGAGCGGAAACTGAAAGATAATGCTTCCAATCGCAAATGCGGGAAGGATGATCGCTACTGCGTCTACTGATATCCCCAAACGGAGCGCGTACACCGGAAAGCTTCCGTTCAGCGCCGTTTCCAGAAAGCCATAGCCAAATGTAGGCATAAAGGCAACCCACCCAAACAGCATGGCCTGATAAAATCGCCTGAAACTATTGTCTGATTTGGTTTCATGAGGACTGGTTTCCGGGTATGCATTTTGTAGAAAGAAAACAAAAAGCCATGCAAACAGACTGATGCAGCCGGACACGATAAAAGGAAGCGACGGACTCAGCTTGACAAGCGGCACCATGAACGGGCCTGCGGCAAAGCCAAGGCCAAAGGAAAGCCCATAAATAGACAGGTTTCTTCCGCGATTTTGTTTTGATGACATGGAGGTCACCCACGTTTGCGTAGAGAAGTGAAGCATGTGGTCGCCGATTCCAATGAACAGGCGAAGCAGGAACCAGACCCAAACTGACTGAAGCCAAATAAATCCGAATAAGCTTAAAATGACAATGCTTCCGCCCATGACGATCAGCGGCTTGAACCCGAGCTTTCTGAGCGGCGCTTCCATAAACGGCGAAGCCAAAAGCACACCGATATACAGCCCGGTCGCGTGCAGGCCGTTGATAGCAGCGGATTCTCCATTTGTTTCAAAAATGATTGAAATGACAGGCAGCAGCATGCCTTGTGAAAACCCGGAAATGGATACGAGCAAGACAAGGATAAAGAAATGAAATCGTGACATCGTGTCAGTTCTCCTTATGTGGAATCTATGTTGATCGTACAACGTTTTCCAAAAGCAGGCAACCTGAAAAAAGCCTATATCACGCTATACATTTGCCCTCGTGTAATCATGAAGGTTTTTGTGAAGAATAAAAATAAAACAAGTCATAAAAAAGGAGCTATTTCACCATGAATCGTATCTTTTTTATTTTAGTGGCGGCCGGTGTTCCGCTTTCTGTGATTGGCAGTTTGATGCATTGGCCTTCCGCGGTTCTTTTTGCCGTTTATTGCGTGACGATTATCGCGCTTGCAAGCTATATGGGGAGGGCGACAGAATCACTTTCCATCATTGCAGGACCGCGTATCGGCGGTTTGTTGAATGCCACCTTCGGGAATGCGGTGGAGCTGATTATTTCCCTTTTTGCATTAAAGGAAGGCCTGACAGGAATCGTGCTTGCCTCTTTAACCGGTTCAGTGCTGGGGAACCTGCTGCTGGTAGCGGGCCTATCGTTTTTTGTCGGCGGTTTAAAATATAAGCGGCAGGAATTTAATATCCATGATGCCCGCCATAATTCCGGGCTTCTGATTTTTGCCATCATTGTCGCCTTTGTGATTCCGGAGGTATTCTCTGTTGGTATGGGAAACGCCAGCAAGCTCAATTTAAGCATCGGCATCAGCATCATTATGATTCTGTTATATGTGGCGGCGCTGTACTTTAAACTTGTCACGCATCGGGGCGTTTATCAGCCGAATAATGCCGCTCAGACTGAAGAAGAGGAAGAGCCGGAATGGTCAGGGAAGGTTGCGACGATTGTCTTGTTTGCGGCAACGATTGTGGTTGCATACATATCCGAAAACCTGGTCCATACCTTTCACTCGGTGGCTGAACAGTTCGGCTGGAGCGAGCTGTTTATCGGGGTCATCATCGTGGCGATTGTAGGAAATGCGGCGGAGCACGCGTCAGCGATTATTATGGCCTTCAAAAATAAAATGGACATTGCGGTTGAAATTGCAGTCGGCTCTACGCTGCAGATCGCTATGTTTGTCGCACCGGTTCTCGTCATCTGTTCTATCTTTTTTCCGACAAGCATGCCGCTTGTATTTACATTGCCTGAGCTCGTCGCGATGGTATCAGCGGTTCTCTTGATGATCGCGATTTCGAATGACGGGGATTCCAACTGGTTTGAAGGGGCGACACTGCTTGCTGCATATGTCATTATGGCGATCGGCTTTTTCCTTCTTTAACCTGAAAAAATGATGGATAACAACAAAGCGGGATGAAAAGACTAAAGGAAAATGCCATAGAAAGAGTGATATGATGAAAAAGCTATTTCATTCCACACTTATCGTGTTGTTATTCTTTAGTTTTTTCGGCGTTCAGCCCATCCACGCGAAAAAGCAGTTTAAGGTTCCTAATTCTGTCGCAAGCATTTCAAAGGAAAACACGTATCCGAATGCTTCACAGGATCAGCCAATGCTTCAGCCGAGCAAGCTGGCAAAGGAATTGCTCGATCATTCTGAGGTGAAGATTGAAAATCCGCATCTCATCAAAATGCTGAATGAATCCAACATATCCGGCACACCGCTTGCAGTAGGGTACCGGGCGACAATATTTCTCGGGAAATGGGCGCTCGGCTATGAATCAAATGAAACAGTCGCAAACTGGGAATATAAAAAAATCAATACAAACCGTGCGGATAACCGCGGCGGGAAAGAAACGGCTGAAATGCATTATGCCCAGGAACAGCAGTACAGAGTGAAGGGCGGCCTGACAGCTAAAGTTCCAAATGCTGAAGATGTCAAAAGCATGATGATGCAAAAAGCAATGAAGAAAACGAACCTTCCGCTTGCATTTGAGACGGTCATTGGGGCTGGCACAAAACGGGATCAGATTTATAAAGTCGCTCCTAAAAAAATCGGTTATTTACATGCATATGCACCGGCTGTGAATGAAAAAGGAAAAGTGACTTACGGAGAAGTGTACTTAGTGCTGAAAGGAAATAAACGAAAACTCGTCGTGAAAAATGTCACGTCACAGGGCATCGGTGCGTGGATTCCGGTTCAAGATCATGTCACATTTGGCTTTCAGCTTTCCTCACTGCCAAGATAAATAAAAAACTGATTCCAACTCGGAATCAGTTTTTTGTTTATTGGGTTCTCTCGATTCTGACCGCTTCCTCAAGCATTTGCACATTGTTTTGGTAGAGCTGGCGAACGAGAACCCGTCTGACTGCAAGGCTGGCACTGAAATAATCATCATCTTTCACCATGCCTTTAACCGTAAATTCGACGCCGCGATTGATTTTATTCAATGCGGTGATGCCGTGGATTTGAAACGGTTCTGTCGGATTGCCGAATTCATCCCGCTTCAATGAATCACGAAGCTCTTCATTCAGCATGTCACATGCCTCTTCCAACACGCTGTACACGCGGTCCGGATCTTCTTTAAAGCTGATAAGAAAGGATTCGGTAATCCGCATAAAATCAATATTATAGTTCTCTATTTGTCTGACCTCGCCGTTGCTGATGGTGAGTAGCTTCCCGCTCCATTCCCGGATTTGCAGCGAGCGGAGGCCGATTTCCTCCACTGTCCCGTTGAACAAGTTGTTGACGGTGACATAATCGCCTTTGTGCAGCTGGCGTTCATATATTAAGAACACACCAGCCAGCACATCTTTAATCAGCGATTGGGCGCCAAAACCGATCACGATACCTGCTACGCCCGCCCCGGCCAATATCTTGCCGAAATCATGCACAAATAAAGAAATAACGTAAAAGATAAAACCAATTGTCGCCGTATACTGTGTGACAGAACGGACAAGGCTTTCAATCGTTTTTTCCTTTTTTTCTTCAATAAAATCCGTCCGTTTAAAAAATAGCTGTACCAGCCGGTTGATGATAAAGACACCGATCCAAAGGATAACGGCAACGAGGAGAATATCGATGATTTTATTTTGAAAAATCTCCGTAAGTGTTTCTTTCATCCGCATCTAACTCCTGGCTTGACGTTTTGTGAAGTCTGTATCCTGATAATAACTGTTTTTGACTAGAACATTCGGTCCGAGGCACCGGACATTCGGGCAGTGGCAACTTAGTTCTTTCGCAAGCTTGGTCTCTCTCCACTTTTCATAGGCGGAAGGGAGGCTGTCCGTCTGAATGTTGCCAAGCGGCGGGGTATCACCGAAATCGGTCACGATAATGTTTCCGTCGAAAATGTTCACATTCAGGCGGGATCGGCCGTCAGGGTCATTTCGCACTGTGACGTTTTTCGCCGCGCGAAGCCGGCGAAGCAGCTTTTGGTCGTCTTCGTCCGGACTGCAGGCATAAAACGGCAGCGTTCCGAACAGCATCCACGTATTTTCATCACGAATATCCAGCAAGCGGTGAATGGCCTGTCTCATCTCTTTCAGGCTGAGGGATTCAAGAGCGCTTGCGAAATCGCTTGGATACATTGGGTGGACCTCGTGACGCTGACATTTCATATCTTCTGTGATTTGGCGGTGAATATGCTCAATATGCGGAAGAGTTCGTTTGTTCAGCATCGTTTCCGCAGATACCATTACTCCGGCATCCACGAGCGTGCGGCTGTTTTCGATCATTTTTTCAAAATAGCGCGCGCGCTGTTCGAAGGTCGGTTTTCTGTCCATCATGGCAAAGCCGATTTCAGCAAAATCTTCAACTGTACCCCAGTTATGAGAAATATGTAGCACATCGAGATACGGAATGATCCATTCGTACCGCTCGATGTCGAGGGTCAGATTTGAATTAATTTGTGTCCGCACACCCCGTTCATGGGCATATTTCAATAAAGGAACAACATATTCTTTTACTGATTTCAACGAAAGCATCGGCTCTCCGCCTGTGATGCTGATGGATCTGAGGCGCGGGATTTCCTCCAGCCGTTTTAACAGAAGATCTATTGGCAGAGCATTCGGGTCTTTAGGCTGCAATGTATAGCCTACAGCACAATGCTCGCATCTCATATTGCACAGTGTCGTCGTTGTGAATTCAACGTTTGTCAGCTGCATGTCTCCGTATTGGTCAACATCCATATAGGCTTCCCAAGGGTCAAACTCGGGCGTAATCGGACGCAGCTTCGTGTTTTGTGTCATGACTATCTAACTCCTTTATAAATGGGCATACTAACGCTGCCAACAGTTAATTTTAGACCTGATTTGCCAAGATCGCAAGTAGCGCGGCGATTGAAAAACGGCAAAAAATGAGCTACCATAATAAAAAATGAATGGAGGAACAGAATGGGGAACGCCGTAAACAATAAAGATCAGCAGATTGATTATTTAAAGAACAGACTTGACATGTTTATGAACGTCATCGATTCATTAGACCCTGAAGCAACCGACGTTGAAGATATAGACAGGCTCATCAGCATGCTTGATGACCTGGAAGCCAAATACGAACGTTTTAAAAAAGATTGGGAATAAAACCGCGCGCCCGCCGCGGTTTTTTTATTGGCATAAAGCAACAGTATAAAACAAAGCCCCTATCTGTAAAATAAGAAAAAATGCAGAAGGAGCGCTGGCCATGAAGTGGATGTGTTCAATATGCTGCGCCGCCGTATTGCTTGCCGGAGGTGCAGCACAGGCGGAAGCGGTGCCGAATGAGCCGATTAATTGGGGCTTTAAACGAAGTGTCAATCATCAGCCGCCAGATGCCGGGAAGCAGCTGAACAGTTTAATTGAAAAATATGACGCGTTTTATTTAGGGAATACAAAGGAAAAAACGATTTACTTAACGTTTGATAACGGATATGAAAATGGCTATACGCCAAAAGTGCTTGATGTCTTAAAAAAACATCGCGTAACAGGAACGTTTTTTGTCACCGGGCATTTCGTAAAGGACCAGCCTCAGCTGATCAAACGAATGTCAGATGAGGGCCATATTATCGGCAACCATTCCTTTCACCATCCGGATTTAACGACAAAAACAGCTGATCAGATTCAGGATGAACTAGATTCAGTCAACGAAGAGGTTTATAAAATTACGGGAAAGCAGGACAATCTGTACTTGCGTCCGCCGCGTGGCGTGTTCAGTGAGTACGTACTGAAAGAAACGAAACGCCTCGGCTATCAAACCGTTTTCTGGTCGGTCGCTTTTGTTGATTGGAAAATCAACAACCAAAAGGGGAAGAAATATGCCTACGATCATATGATTAAGCAGGCGCACCCGGGAGCCATTTACCTGCTGCACACCGTATCAAGGGACAATGCTGAAGCACTGGATGACGCGATTACAGATCTGAAAAAACAGGGCTACACTTTTAAAAGCATTGATGATCTGATGTTTGAGAAAGAAATGAAGATGCCGTCCTTGTAATGAGAAGAGCCTCTCCTGAAATGGAGAGGCTTTTCTTTATTTTATACATTTAATCAGTGCGGCCCAGTCCAGATCTCCGAAGCCCTGTTCAATCCCGCTTTCAAAATGGCTCTTGGCCAGCTCGGCAAGAGGAAGATTTGCAGAAACCCGTTTTGCGGCGGCGAGTGCCAGGTTGGTATCCTTCAGCCCTAAAGACATTTTGAAGCCGGCCGGCTCAAATTTCTGCTCGGCCATAATGGTTCCGTAATTTTGATAGACTGGAGAACCAAAGAGCGCGCTGGCGATTTCTAAAAATTGTTTTTGTTCTAAGCCGTATTTCTCCATCATTAAGAAGGATTCAGATAACGCCTCCAGCATGGACACGAGCAAGAAATTGATGCTGATTTTGGCTGCATTTGCCGTCTTGCTTTCTTCGCCGACGTCAAATACCTGCTGGCTGAGGCTGTCGAGCAGAGGCTTGGCAGCTTGCTTTGCTTCCGCCGGTCCGGCTGTTATGATACGGAGCGCGGCTTTGGCTGCGGCATCCGGTCTGCCAAGGACAGGAGCGGCGAGAAAAAATTGTCCTTTCTCTGCATGAGCCGCTGCGAGCTTTTCTGAGAACTCAACACTGATTGTGCTCATCGAGATGTGAATGCCGTTCTCTGCTAATCCTTCAAGCAGCCCGTCTTCTCCGAATGTCACGGTGCTGACAGAATCATCATCTGCAAGCATTGTGATGACAATATCAGCGGATTTTGCCGCCAGCCGCGGCGTATCAGCTGCCTGTGCGCCTTCTGTGACAAGGTCTTCTGTCTTTTGTTTCGTCCGGTTATAGACAGTCAATTCGTAGCCTGCTTGAAGAACATTTCGGGCAATGGGCTGTCCCATATTGCCGAGTCCGATGACAGCAATTTTCAATCTAATCACTCCCTGAATATTTTTTCCATTATAAACAATATGAACAGAATATGCATAGCGATCGGCTTACAACAAAAAAGAACAGCTTCCCGCTGCCCTCATTTAAAAATATTGAACCATCCTTTATGTACAAACCAAATCAGCATTCCAATCACAAGCGCGGCCATCAGGCCAAGTACAGCGAAATATCCGTATTTCCAATGCAGTTCCGGCATAAAGTCGAAGTTCATACCGTATACACCGGCAATAAAGGTGAGCGGGATGAAAATGGTTGATACGATCGTCAGTGTCATCATAATCGCATTCATCCGGTTTGAGTTTAGCGTCACATAGCTGTCACGCAAGTCGGACGTCATGTCACGGTTGGATTCCACAATTTCAGACAACTTTAACAAATGATCATATATGTCGCTGAAATAGGCTTTCGTTTCCCGCTGCTCTTTCACATGGTCAAGGCTTAAAATCCGGTAGAGCAAATCACGCATCGGGATAATCGTCCGTCTCAAATGCAATAGGTCTGTTCTGAGATCAAACACCTCATTCATCAGCGTTCCATACGTTTTGTGGGGACGGCTTTCTTCAATTTCATTCAGCCGGTCTTCGATTTTATACACGAGAGGAAAATATTCATCAACAAGCTGATCCATGATCATATAAGAAATATGCCCGGGCCCTTTTTTCAATATGTCCGGTGAAGCATACAAACGCTCCCGGACTTTAGCGATACCGGGCGTTTCGTGTAAATGAAAGGTGACGACAAATTTTTCGCCTTGAAAGATATCGACTTCCTCCGTCTCAAGTGTTTCCTTATTCAGCGCATGAATCACGTAAAAACGATAGCCGTCATAATGGTCAAGCTTCGGCCGCTGCATATGCTGGAAGCAATCCTCAATGGCAAGCGGGTGAAAATGAAAAAAATCTCTCAATAACGCCGTTTCCGTATCCTCCGGGCCGTAAAAATCAACCCAGTACCATGCAATATCAGGCTGTTCCACTCGTTCGATCGGTATATTTTTCAGCAGCTGATGCTCTGTTGTGATTGCGGTAATGTTGATCATAAACAACCCTCCACCTGCCATTATATCATGCGGTCTTTATGAGAAAAGTATACGGTACTCTCTGCCTAATTCAAGCGGCATGTTATACTGAACAAAAACGGAAAAAGGGTGGATCTCATGTGGAAGGAAAAAGTATCTGTCACGCCTCCGTATCATTTTGACCGCGTGCTGGACAGGCTGTCTTTAGACCCCCTCAATGCTGTTGATCGAGAGGCGAGGGAAGTCCGTGTGCCAATCAGAAATCAAGCGGGGGACGTATGTATTGTAAAGGTACAGGCGTTAGGCCATGCGGGTGAGCCTGAGTTCCTCGTCAGCGGGGAAACGGATCAGGGAGAAATGATGAAGGAAATCAAGCGGATTTTTCAATGGGAAAATCATTTGCAGCACGTTCTGGATCATTTTTCAAAAACGAGCCTGTCCGCCATTTTTGAAGAGCATGCCGGGACGCCGCTTGTTCTGGACTACAGCGTGTACAACTGCATGATGAAATGCATTATCCACCAGCAGCTCAATCTTTCCTTCGCTTACACGCTAACAGAACGGTTTGTTCATGCGTTTGGCGAGCAGAAGGATGGCGTGTGGTGCTATCCAAAGCCGGAAACGATTGCAGAACTCGATTATCAGGATCTGCGTGATCTGCAATTCAGCATGAGAAAAGCGGAATACACCATTGATACATCAAGGATGATCGCAGAAGGCACACTCAGCTTGTCAGAGCTGCCACATATGGCGGATGAAGACATTATGAAGAAACTGATCAAAATCAGGGGTATCGGCCCGTGGACCGTGCAAAATATCCTCATGTTCGGACTTGGCCGTCCCAATTTATTCCCGCTTGCCGATATCGGCCTCCAGAATGCCATCAAACGCCATTTTCAACTGGACGATAAGCCGGCAAAGGATGTCATGCTGGCGATGAGCAAGGAGTGGGAGCCTTATTTAAGCTATGCGTCTTTGTATTTGTGGAGAAGTATAGAATAATTCGTCTGACAATGAAGGAAATCCTGCAAACGTGTTATACTAGAAAGATGTGAAAAAACCATTTCACTTTCTGCCAGCTGCAGAAAGCTTCATATAGAAACGGAGAGAACAACGTGAACCAACAAAAGAAACAGGCGCCCGTCGAACTGAAGGTCGGACAAACTTTTCCGCTGACGATTAAGCGTCTCGGCATTAACGGAGAAGGTGTCGGCTATTTTAAGAAAAAAGTCGTCTTCGTGCCCGGCGCGCTTCCTGGCGAAGAAGTTGTTGTGCAGGCCACAAAGGTCCAGCCGAAGTTTTCGGAGGGCCGCATTAAGAAAATCCGCAAGGCATCTGAGCACCGGGTGGCACCGCCTTGCCCTGTTTATGAACAATGCGGCGGCTGTCAGCTTCAGCACCTTGCATACAGCCAGCAGCTTCGGGAAAAACGCGATATCGTCATTCAGTCTCTTGAACGCCATACGAAGTTTAAAGTTGAAAACATGGAAATCAAAGAAACGATCGGCATGGACAACCCGTGGAATTACCGCAATAAAAGCCAATTCCAGATCGGGCGCTCGCAAAGCGGCAGCATCATCGCCGGCTTATACGGCCTTGATTCTCATGACATCGTTCCGATTAAAGACTGTATCGTTCAGCATCCGGCAACGAACAAAACAACAGGCATCGTCCGCCGCATTTTAGAGGACTTCAATGTGTCTGTTTATAATGAAAGAAAACGAAAAGGCGACGTTCGCACGATCGTGACGAGAGTCGGCTTTGAAACAGGCGAAGTGCAGGTCGTGCTTGTAACCGCAAAAGAAACGCTTCCGCACAAGGAAGAAATCGTCAAAGCGATTCAAAAGCGATTGCCAGAGGTCAAATCCATTATTCAGAATGTAAACGGGGCGAAAACTTCAGTGATTTTTGGCGAGAAAACAAAACAGCTCGCCGGAAAAACAGTAATTCAAGAAGTGCTGGGCGACGTATCTTTTGAATTGAGCGCCCGCGCTTTCTTCCAGCTCAATCCGGAACAGACCGTCAAGCTGTATGATGAAGTGAAAAAAGCGGCGCAGCTGACCGGAAAAGAAAAAGTCGTTGATGCGTATTGCGGCGTCGGCACTATCGGCATGTGGGTGGCGGACGGAGCAAAGGAAGTCCGCGGCATGGACGTCATCAAGGAATCAATTGACGATGCTAAGAAAAACGCCAAAAAACACGGCATGGCAAATGCCACATACGTAACAGGAACAGCCGAGCACTGGCTCCCGAAATGGACGAAAGAAGGCTTCCGCCCGGACGTCGTCATTGTAGACCCGCCAAGAACGGGCTGTGACAGCACGTTCTTGGACACGATCAAAAAAGTCAAACCGAAACGCTTTGTCTACGTTTCCTGCAATCCATCCACGCTTGCGAAGGATTTGCAGACGCTTTCGAAGGACTATCGCGTGGACTATATTCAGCCTGTCGATATGTTTCCGCAGACGGCGCATGTTGAAGCAGTGGCGAGACTTGTATTGAAATCGTCTAACTAAAATAAACAATACCTAATAAGACCTGGATTTCGGTAAAATAAACAATTCCGATTTCCGGGTCTTTTTCGTGCGCAGCCCTTGTCCTAACTGTCTTTCCCCAATTTTATCTTCCTTCTCATTCTCGGAGATCTTTATTTTAACTGGCGAAAAGAATTGAAAAAACGTGTTGAAAAGCGGGTGAAAAACAGCGTTATTTAACCGGAAAAATTTCCTTCCAGTATGATTAAAATACATGAGTAAAATGATGTAAAATCATAGATAAATTTTTCATAATTTGTAAAATTATATATTGACTTGCAGTTATTACGTGTGAAATATTGATTATAGGAATATAAGGAAAGGTATGGCGTATATCATTTCAAGAGTCATTCGATGTAAAAAGTTGAAACATTGTAATAAACGAAAGAGGTGAAAATGATGGCCAACCCCATTTTAAAATGAATAACGTATGAGCACTAAAATAATAGTGCCGAGACGATAAAAACTATTACAGTAATACCAACAATGGTTATACTGGCTAAAAAGTATTGCAGAGAAGGAAATGGATAATTAAATGGATAAAGTATACAAAAAACGACCGTTATATAAAAGAAGTTGGTTTCAAACATTTTTGGCATTTTTAGTATCTCAGCTTTATTTTAATTTTGTAGAATTAACGGGATGGGGTCCTAAGTATAGAGAAATGAATGGATTCCCAGCAAACATAGTTGAACTAGATTTCTTTCAAACATATCTTTCATTCTATGATAATCCATGGTTTAATATTATTACTGTTTTCTTGGGAGTTTTCACTATTATACAATTAATTACAGGGATAACAAAGGATATTCGAAATTAAAGCAATAACTTCTGATGCCTTATTTAATGATGAAAGAAAATGAACACTTTCTTAATTATCTTATGAGTGAAGACTGCGACATTTAGTCAGCAGTCTATTTTATGGTTCTGGATCAGGATTACCGAATTATAACCCTATACAAATATATATTAGGTTGCCACTTGCTGCGTTGGTTATTTTCTAAATCATGAGCAAATCCCAAATGGTTCAGATTGAAGTTCTTGAATTCTTTTAAATAAGGATTTATTTTCTCTTCTCATCCTCTTTACTCCATGTGATTCATAAGTGGTAGCAGCTTAAGTAGAGGTTTTTTCATTCTCTTGAGTACTCAGTTATACCACCCCCAACTCAATTTGCTTTATCTCTATTAGTTTTTCCGCAAATATGATATTGAGATACGGATATGGTGTAGCGTAAATATCTTATTTTCAATAACAGGACAATTATTTTGCGTTGGTAATATGGAGAACTCATATGATATTCTATTTAGGTTGGAATCCTTTTTATCCAAAAGTTCAAAAGTAAGGCCACTAAGAAAGACGAAGGTCAGCGCGAGCTAACCACAATATAAAAAATAGGGTAGATAATCATCCCACGTGAAATGTTCAAAATTTACTATAGATTGATAAGAAATGCTTTCGCATGCGATAAGTGTAAAAAGAAGCATGGTCAGTTTTTAATTTGGGATAAAGGTTCAGCCGTATCCCATAATGAAAGGATTTGATTTTTGTTATGACAGAAAATTTCTGGCGTGAATTGCCACGGCCGTTTTTTGTACTGGCACCAATGGAAGATGTGACAGATGTTGTTTTCCGGCATGTAGTAAGTGAAGCAGGCAGACCGGATGTGTTTTTTACAGAGTTCACAAACTCAGAGAGCTATTGCCACCCGGATGGGAAGGATAGCGTGCGCGGCCGTTTGACTTTTACAGAGGATGAACAGCCAATTGTGGCCCATATATGGGGAGATAAGCCTGAAAACTTCCGTAAAATGAGTATTGGCATGGCAGAGTTAGGATTTAAAGGACTAGATATCAATATGGGCTGTCCTGTGCCTAATGTGACACAGAACGGTAAGGGAAGCGGTCTTATCCGCCGGCCGGAAGTTGCAGCAGAGTTAATACAAGCAGCAAAAGCAGGGGGATTGCCCGTAAGCGTAAAAACAAGACTTGGTTTCACGGATGTAGACGAATGGCGCGAGTGGCTGACACACATTTTGAAACAGGATATTGCCAATCTTTCTATTCATCTGCGCACAAGAGCAGAAATGAGCAAAGTAGATGCGCATTGGGAACTCATCCCGGAGATTAAGAAACTTCGTGACGAGGTGGCACCAGATACACTGTTGACAATCAACGGGGATATCCCTGACCGCCAAACTGGCTTAAAACTTGCTGAACAATACGGTGTTGATGGAATTATGATTGGGCGCGGTATTTTTACAAATCCATTTGCCTTTGAAAAGGAGCCGAAAGAGCATAGCAGCAAGGAATTGCTTGATCTCTTAAGGCTGCATCTGGATCTTCATGATAAATATTCAGCATTAGAAGCCCGTCCGTACAAGCCTCTTCCTCGCTTTTTCAAAATTTATCTCCGCGGGTTCCGAGGGGCAAGTGAATTAAGAAATCAATGCATGAACACAAAGTCAACAGATGAAGTGCGTGCATTGCTCGACGACTTTGAGAGAAAGTATCTTGATGGGATAGAGTAACAGCAGTGCTTGATTCAAAAAAGGCTAACAAAATAAAGGGATTTTTACACAATTCTTGACTAAAATAAACCTGGATTTTCGGTAAATCCGGGTCTTTTTTGTACGCAGCTTTTACTCAGCCTGTCTTTTCTCTAATTTATTGTAAGAAAATAATGGTATATTTAGTGGAGATATCATATAAAGGGGGAGAGGAAAATGAAACGGCTATGCATCATCCCCTGCGGCAAGAAAAAAATCTGGGATGTCCAGCCTGATGCCGGGCCGGTAAGAGCAGAGGACGCTTATCTCAGCCCGTTTCATCAGGCGTGCGAGCGGTATGCAAAAACATTTTTCGATGAGTGGGTGATTTTGTCGGCGAAGCACGGGTTCCTCCGCCCTGATGATCTCGTTTCGGGAAATTACGATGTCACTTTTGGCACCGGTCATCCGGAAATCATGACAGCGGACGAGCTGAGCCGCCAATTTCACGAAAAAGGCTTTTCTGATATCGAAGAGCTAGTCATGCTTGGCGGAAAAAAATATCGAAGCGTTCTAAACGCCGTCATCGGAGAACACCAGCATATCAGCTGGCCGCTATCATCTTACAAAGGCATAGGCTATATGCTCCAAGCGCTGAACCGGGCTGTTGAAGAAAAGCATGAACTGTAGCACGCACATATGAAGAAAAGAGTGGGATCATGTGTGCCAGCGGGTTATCAAAAACAGATGCCGAAAAGACGGCGGTATCGGATATGTCAAATATTCAATTGATTTTCTTTCAAAAGCAGCTATTCAGTCAAACGATGCAGAGGAACTAGGAAGTTAAAAAGATTTCCAAGGAAATAAATAAGTCGATCATTGGCAAAGGCCGGGTGATATCCGGTCTTTTTTTGCATGCTGTAAAACGAGACAAATGAATCAGTTTGAGACAAAACGAGACACACGTCTCAAACTGTCTCCAAGGTGAAGACGAGAAGACTGATTTTACGGGCTCAAAAGACTGGCACACTTCTTGCATTTTTAATGGTGAACCCTAAATAGAAGGAGGCGCACAAAATGGAATTGTTAAAACGAGAGGGCTTGTCATTAACTGAGGAAAAAGCGCTGTGGATGTACCAAAAGATGCTGGAGATCAGGGGCTTTGAAGACAAAGTGCATGAACTGTTCGCCCAGGGAGTGCTTCCCGGATTCGTTCATTTATATGCCGGTGAGGAAGCCGTGGCTGTAGGGGTGTGCGCTCATTTACATGATGGCGACAGCATTACAAGCACCCACAGGGGACATGGACATTGTATCGCCAAAGGCTGTGACCTGGACGGCATGATGGCGGAAATTTTCGGGAAAGCGACCGGATTGTGCAAAGGCAAGGGCGGTTCTATGCACATTGCGGATCTTGATAAAGGCATGTTAGGCGCAAATGGAATCGTCGGGGGCGGCTTTACGCTCGCATGCGGATCAGCGCTCACGGCTAAATATAAACAGACTAAAAATGTAAGCGTTTGCTTTTTCGGGGACGGGGCAAATAACCAAGGCACCTTCCACGAAGGGCTGAATTTAGCGGCTGTATGGAACCTTCCTGTCGTATTTGTTGCTGAAAACAACGGCTATGGCGAAGCTACCCCATTTGAGTACGCATCAGCCTGCGATTCAATCGCCGATCGGGCGGCTGCTTATAACATGCCGGGGGTGACAGTTGACGGCAAAGATATTTTAGCAGTTTACCAGGCAGCCGAGGAAGCGATAGAAAGAGCAAGAAACGGCGGCGGCCCGTCTTTGATTGAATGTATGACCTACAGAAACTACGGCCATTTCGAAGGAGATGCCCAAACCTATAAAACGAAGGATGAAAGAGTTGAGCACCTTGAAGAAAAAGATGCCATTCAAGGTTTTAAAAACTACCTTTTAAAAGAAACAGATGCTAATAAGCTGTCAGACATTGAACAGCGTGTCAGCGAATCGATTGAAAAAGCCGTCTCGTTCAGCGAAGACAGCCCATATCCAAAAGATTCGGAGCTGCTGACAGATGTGTACGTGTCATATGAAAAAGGAGGAATGTAAGAGATGGCGAGAGTCATAAGCATGTCAGACGCGATCAATGAAGCAATGAAGCTTGCGATGAGAAGAGACGAAAATGTGCTTTTGATCGGTGAGGATGTCGCCGGGGGAGCGGCGGTCGATCATTTGCAGGATGATGAAGCATGGGGCGGTGTATTAGGGGTCACAAAGGGACTCGTACAGGAATTCGGGCGCACAAGAGTGCTGGACACTCCGATTTCTGAGGCGGGTTACATGGGTGCGGCTATGGCTGCGGCATCAACCGGTTTGAGACCGATTGCCGAGCTGATGTTTAACGATTTTATCGGCACATGCTTTGATCAGGTGATCAACCAAGGGGCAAAATTCCGTTATATGTTCGGCGGAAAAGCGCAAGTGCCGATTACCGTCCGCACCACATACGGAGCAGGGTTCCGGGCCGCTGCCCAGCATTCACAATCGCTGTATGGCCTTTTCACGAGCATCCCTGGACTGAAGACAGTTGTTCCATCCAATCCGTATGATGCCAAAGGTCTTCTGCTTGCAGCAATAGAAGATAATGATCCGGTGTTCTTCTTTGAAGACAAAACGTCCTACAACATGAAGGGCGAGGTGCCGGAAGATTATTATACAATTCCCCTCGGAAAAGCGGATATCAAACGCGAAGGCAAGGATGTCACGCTCTTTGCAGTCGGCAAGCAGGTCGATACTGCACTTGAAGCGGCTGCACAGCTTTCAGAGAGGGGCATCGAAGCCGAGGTCCTTGATCCGCGCAGTCTGTCCCCTCTGGATGAGGATGCGATTTTCACATCGTTAGAAAAAACAAACCGGCTGATCATCATTGATGAAGCCAATCCGCGATGCAGCATTGCCACGGATATTGCTGCGATTGTCGCTGACAAGGGCTTTGATTTGCTTGATGCGCCGATTAAACGGATTACAGCGCCGCATACACCGGTTCCGTTTTCACCAGTGCTTGAGGATCAATATTTGCCGACACCAGATAAAATTGTCAGCGTCACGCTTGAATTGCTTGGCGAGCCGGCAATGAATTAAAGGGGGGACACAAATGGCGGTAAAAGTAGTGATGCCAAAATTGGGAATGGCCATGAAACAAGGGGAAGTATCGATATGGAATAAAAAAGTAGGCGACCCGGTTGAAAAGGGAGAAAGCATTGCCAGCATTCAATCGGAGAAAATTGAAATGGAGATCGAAGCGCCTGAAAAAGGAACGCTGATCGATATCAAAGTGAAAGAGGGAGAAGAGGTTCCGCCCGGCACAGCTATTTGCTATATCGGGGACGCCAATGAGTCGGTGCAGGAAGAGGCGGGGGCGCCTGTTGCTGAAGACAATATGCCGCAAGCCGTCCAGCCCGTCAAACAAGAAAACAAACCCGCAGCCTCCAAAAAAGATCGAATGAAAATATCTCCAGTCGCCAGGAAAATAGCAGAAAAAGCAGGATTAGACCTAAAACAACTGAAAGGAACTGGACCAGGCGGACGAATCGTGAAGGATGACGTAACAAAGGCTCTTGCTGAACAGAAAAAAGATCAAGCAAAGCCTGTTTCGGAGCAGAAAGCGCAGGAAATCCCGGTGACAGGCATGAGAAAGGTCATCGCTGCCCGAATGCAGGAAAGCCTGGCAAACAGCGCGCAGCTGACGATCACGATGAAAGCTGACATCACCAAGCTTGCCACTCTTCAAAAACAGCTTTCACCAACTGCGGAAGAGAGATACGGCACAAAACTGACGATCACTCATTTTGTCTCAAGAGCCGCCGTTCTCGCTCTGCAAGCTCACCCTGTGCTGAACAGCTTTTATCAAAATGAGCGCATCATCACACATCCCCATGTACACCTTGGTATGGCTGTAGCCTTGGAAAATGGCTTAGTGGTGCCTGTCATCCGCCATGCTGAAAAGCTATCGCTGATTGAACTGGCTCAATCCATCTCAGAAAATGCCAAAAAAGCACGCGAGGGACGTGCGGGAAGCGAAGAACTGCAAGGCTCTACCTTCTCCATTACAAACCTTGGCGCGTTTGGCGTTGAGCATTTCACACCGATATTAAATCCGCCTGAAGCAGGCATTCTTGGCATCGGAGCAAGCTATGACACACCGGTGTATCAAGGGGAGGAGATCGTCAGAAGCACGATCCTGCCGCTCAGCCTGACATTTGATCACAGAGCGTGTGACGGCGCCCCAGCCGCTGCATTCCTGAAGGCGATTAAAACATATTTGGAAGAACCCGCAGCATTAATTTTATAGGAAAAGCAGGTGAAAACGACATGACATTAGCCATTATCGGCGGCGGACCTGCAGGCTATGCGGCTGCGGTCTCCGCGGCACAGCAGGGCAGAAACGTGCTGCTCATTGACAAAGGCAAGCTTGGGGGAACCTGCCTGAATGAAGGCTGCATCCCGACAAAGTCTTTGTTAGAAAGCGCAAACGTTCTTGATAAAATCAAGCATGCCGACAGCTTTGGAATTGACCTTCCGGCAGGTGCGATATCAGTCGATTGGAGTAAAATGCAAAGCCGAAAACAACAGGTTGTCAGTCAGCTTGTCCAAGGCGTTCAGTACCTAATGAAGAAAAATCAAATACAGGTTGTAAAGGGAACAGCCTCCTTTCTTTCTGAAAGAAAGCTCTTGATCGAAGGAGAAAAAGGAAAAGAAATCAGAGAGGCGGACCAAGTATTGATTGCCTCCGGATCAGAGCCAATCGAGCTGCCTTTTGCCCCGTTTGACGGCGAATGGATCCTCGACAGCAAAGACGCGCTTTCTCTTTCCGAGATTCCGTCTTCACTAGTCATTGTCGGCGGCGGTGTCATCGGGTGTGAGTATGCAGGGCTGTTCGCCAGATTGGGATCGAAGGTGACCATCATTGAAACAGCGGACCAGCTGATCCCGGCTGAAGACGAAGATATTGCCCGTCTTTTTCAGGAGAAACTTGAGGAAGACGGTGTCGAAGTGCATACCTCATCCAGATTAGAGCGGGTGGATCGGACGGCCAAAACGGCAATATGGAAAAGCGGTCAGCGAGAGTTTAAAACGAAGGCCGATTATGTGCTGGTGGCTATCGGCAGAAAACCCCGTCTTGACGGATTACAGCTTGAACAGGCCGAAGTTGATTTTTCTCCAAAGGGCATTCCGGTGAATGGGCACATGCAGACGAACGTGCCTCATATTTACGCGTGCGGAGATGCTATAGGGGGCATTCAGCTCGCGCATGCCGCTTTTCATGAGGGCATCATCGCTGCTTCTCATGCTTCCGGAAGGGATGTCAAAATCAATGAGAAACATGTGCCGCGCTGCATCTATACGTCCCCGGAAATCGCGTGTATCGGAATGACAGAACGTCAGGCAAGAAGCATATACGGCGATGTGAAAATTGGCGAATTTCCTTTTTCCGCAAACGGCAAGGCACTCATTAAACAGCAAGCGGAAGGAAAGGTCAAAATCGTGGCTGAACCGGAATTCGGCGAAATCGTAGGTGTCTCGATGATTGGCCCGGATGTAACCGAGCTCATCGGCCAAGCGGCAGCGATCATGAATGGTGAGATGACGGCAGATATGGCGGAGCATTTTATCGCCGCCCATCCGACTTTATCGGAAACATTGCATGAGGCGCTGTTAAGCACGATCGGCCTTGCAGTACATGCATAATAAAGGAAAAAGCAGGTGCATGGATATAAGGCGCCTGCTTTTTTTTATTGTTGAAAGCGCTTTATTTTTCCCCTACAATAGATGAAAACGGCGTGTAAGGGAGGAGCGATCAAGGAAATGAATTCGGTCCCAAACGATTTGCAAACCTGGAAACGTTTTGTGAAAGACGGTGTGCTTGACGAAGCCCGATTAAGAAAACGGATTGCCGAGTCATGGCATCGCTGCAAAAAAGCTGAGGTCAATCCTTATTTAGAAAAAGGCCCGAAGGTTTTACAGCAAACGGAGCTGGATCAGCAGTCAAAAAAACATTCATTCTTCTTGACGACCGCAAAGCCTTACCTCGAAAAACTGCTGCCTGCCATAAAAGAAATGGAAATGATGGCGCTGCTAATTGATTCAGACGGTGTTGTTCTGGCATTGGACGGCCATTCCCGCGCGCTCTATGAAGCCAAACGCATCAACTTTGTCGAAGGGGCATGCTGGACGGAAACGGCTGTCGGAACAAATGCGATTGGCACGGCGCTCCACATTAGCGAGCCGGTTGCGATACAAGGATCAGAGCATTACTCCATTGCTTCCCATCTTTGGAACTGTTCAGCCGCTCCGATTCACCATGAGGATGGCAGCCTTGCGGGTGTGATTGACATATCGTGTCCGGCGGCAGGCGCTCATCCTCATATGCTCGGTATTGCCACTGCGATCGCCTATGCAGCTGAACGGGAGCTCGCAGCTAAAAGCCGTGAGAAAGAGCTCGAGCTGATCAGCCGTTTTGGAGAGAGGGCTGCATCCAGTGTGCCGATGGTGCTATGCAATATCAAGCAGCACATCATCAGTGCGAGCATACCGATTCGAACCTCAATGCCTGATTGGCAGGGCCGGCACCTGTATGAGTTGAAGGAACGGGGCTACTCAATCGAAAAAGCTGTCACCATAGGAGATGGCGGCACTTGTTTTTATCTTTCGGAACATAAGAAAAAGAAGGTGTTTCGATTCAATGGAGTGATCGGGAAAAGCGGCCGATCGCAAGCGATGCTGATGAACCTTGAACGTGCAGCTGCGGCAGATGCAACGGTCTGTTTGTCGGGCGAAACTGGTACGGGAAAGGAAGTCGCGGCTCGCGCACTTCATGAGAACAGTGAGAGACGGCACGGTCCGTTTGTTGCTGTCAATTGCGGAGCGATTCCGTCTGATTTGATTGAAAGCGAACTGTTCGGATATGCAGAGGGCGCTTTTACGGGAGCGAAACGAAATGGCTATAAGGGCGCCTTTCAAAAAGCGAATCAAGGCACATTATTTTTAGATGAAATCGGAGAAATTTCCCACTCGATGCAGGTTGCGCTTTTACGAGTGCTTCAGGAACGTAAGATAACGCCAATCGGCGGGACGAAAGAAATTCCGGTTGATATCAGAGTTATTGCCGCCACACATTGTGATTTACGCGAGCTTGCCGCAAACGGAAAAATCAGAGAGGACTTGTTTTACCGTCTTCATGTCTATCCAATTGAACTCCCTCCATTACGCGATCGCACCGAGGATATCCCGGATCTCTTTGAGTACTACAAACAGAAGAATCATTGGCCAGGCGAACTTCCTTCTGATTTTTGTAATGTGCTGAAGCAATGGAAGTGGCCGGGGAATATCCGTGAGCTGTTTAATGTGTTTGAACGTCTTTCTATCAGATTTCCGGACGGCCGGCTGAGGGATGAATCGCTACCCGCTTTACTGGAAGCCGCTGGATTGCCGGCCAGCTCTGTAGAAAAAAAGCCGGCTGCTGCCGGCGTGCTTACCTTTCGTGAGCAAATCCAAAAGGATATGATGATCAAAGCACTTGAATCTGCAAAAGGAAACGTCTCTCAAGCTGCCAAAATCAGCGGGATCCCCCGAAGCACTTTCTACAAACGCCTGAAAAAATTCAACTTGTCCGCTGAATCATAAAGCATACTTCCTTCAGGAAATGGAAACGTTATGTATTGAAGGAGGGTGTTACGATGAATATTCAAAGGGCGAAAGAAATTGTAGAATCTCCCGACATGAAGAAAGTAACATACAACGGCGTTCCTATTTACATTCAGCACGTAAATGAAGAAACTGGAACAGCAAGAATTTATCCGCTTGACGAACCGCAAGAGGAGCATGAAGTGCAGCTGAACAGCTTAAAAGAGGATTAAACAAAAATGGCCCGCTTCATAAGCAGGCCATTTTGTTATCCGCGCGGCGCAAATAAAATAACACAGACACCGATGAGACAAATGAATGCGCCGATCCAGTCATACAGATCAGGTGTTTTCCGGTCAACAAGCCATCCCCACAGGACCGCAAGCACGATGAATACTCCGCCATAAGCGGCGTATACACGGCCGAAAGATGGGAAGGACTGAAACGTCGGAAGAATGCCGTATACAATGAGGATCAGCACCCCGGCGATTCCGTAGCCGGCTGGCTTTGCCTCTCTCAGCCATAGCCAAACCAGATATCCGCCGCCAATTTCAGCAAGCCCTGCCGCGAGAAATAAAAGAATGGTAATCAGCATCATGAGCACTCCTCAATTTGCATTTATCTTTCATTATAGAGGAGGAGAGCTTTTAAAGCTTCGGATGATTCTCAAATTCCTTCAAATACGCTTTTCGCTGAACCTCTGTAAATTGGCTGATCCAATTGTTTTGAGCCTCTTCATTCAAATGGGGAAGGATATAGCGTTCAACCGCTTCGAAAAACAGCGGATTCGCGATAATGTTCCAAGTCGGGATTCGAACGATTTTGCCGTCTGTTTTCTCGATGATAATATCCTCAAAAAAGATTCCTTTCAAACTGTATTGATGGCGTCCCATATAAAGCCGCTTCACCTCGGAAAACAGCACGCTGCGCTTTCTCGAGAAGATTTCGCCACTAGGTCCGGTCTTTATGGTGAAAATGACATTTCCACGGCTTGTGAACGCAGGAAAAGCCATAAAGAATGTGATCAATCCATAAATCATCGCCAGTAATCCGCCGCCCAAATAAAGCAGGGCATATTTAGATTCAAACGTGAGGGCTTCAGACACCAGCCAGACTCCCACAATAAAGGCGCCCCCTGTAGCGAGGAACAGCCATATTCTAAAAAACAGTCTGCTTTTGACCTTAATTACTTCATTGTTTTTCAATTGCTATTCTCCTTTATCGCTCTTTAGCAAAAAAGTATTCCTTTTATCACATCTTTATTTGCTGTTACGATAGAAAATTCATTTTGGGTAATACCTGTTACCAGCCAAGTATGATGGCTGCCAGGCAGAACGAAAGCCATGTCAGCCACTTCCGGGGAGTTGTCTTTGTCATAAATCAGCCGCATCATCGTATCCATTTTTCCTTTTCGCAAAGCCAGATCATTTACAAAACGGGTAACGTCCTCTTGGTGATCATGCTTATCTAGAAACTCCTTGAGATGTGTGGGAGTGTCTGAAGCGCCCTCCAAAAGCAATTCAAATTCAGTTGATGTCAGAGGGATCAGTGATTCTTTGTGATCTTCTGCATCTATTATATTTAAAAACTCGGATGTTTTAGAGAGTAATCCATTAGTTGAATCCATTTTTTTGACTCTATGCACCTGTTCATCAAACAGCAATTCATGAGAGTAAGTGCCAAACTTTGAAACATGGCAGGATATAGTCTGTTCTTTGCCTTGTTCATCAAATTTGGACAGCTTCACTGTATAGTCCGCGTCGTTTAACACATGGATAAACGGACAGTATTCGTCCTTTAGCCGATATTGATGATTCCGATATTCCGCCGCATCCTTGGCTAAGAGTGAGCGGCATGCGGCTTCAAATAAGGCGCCGAGCTGTTCATCTTCTATTTCGGGAAAATAGGCTTGTTTTAAGGCCATTCCCTGTTCGAAAAACCCTTCGCTGTAAAAACAAAACAAGAGTTCTTCTATACTGATTGTAAACTGCTTCATTGTTTATTCTCCTATCCAAATGAAAATTTCCCTTTAAGGAAATGGGTTGCGCCGTGTATGAGCGAATCCGCTGTTTTCTTTGCTTTTTCTATTCCTTTTTTCGCACTGTCTATCCCTTTATGTATCGTTTTATTCGCCGCATCTATGCCGTCATTCACTGATTTGACGACTTTGCCGGCTGATTCCAGTCCTTTTTTGGCTGTATCAACGACAGCATGGATCGGTTCTTTAAGTTTTATCGCTGCTTTTTCAGCATAGACTGATGTGAATTTTGCGATTTTTTCCCCAACAAACCCTCCTACTGCCGAACCAATTGTGCCTCCGATTACTGTGCCGACAGGACCTAACACACTTCCTACGGCACCGCCCACAACAGCACCAGCTGTGGCACCGCCGGCAACAAAAATCGTATTATTCACAGCATTCCCGACGGCCTTGGCGTTTTCACGCTTGAGAACTTCGGGTTTGTCCTGGTATTTTGCATAATTTTCAGCAATTTTCACGCCTGCTCCGAATGTTTCGGTCGCTCCGGTAATCAGTGTGGCGGTAATGGCATTTCCTTTCGCGAATCTCAAGCCCGTTTTTCCCACATCCTTCAAAGTGGAGCGTACGCCGGCTTCATTAAGAAATCCTTTTGTGTAGCTTCTGACGCTGTTTGAAAAATCCACCGTGTCCTGAGGAAAGTATTTTGTAAACTTTTTATGTACCAAATCTGAAAATGGACGGTTGGTCTTTTTTAATAAATATTTAGGATTCAAAAGCACTCTTGCCGCTTTTTGATAACGTGAGCTGTCAACGGCCCTAGAAATATCCAAGAGCAGTTTTGAGTGCTGGGCTGTATGCAAGCCGCTTGGCTGTTTCACAAATTTCGTAAGCCCTAATCCGTAATATTTTCCCTGCGTCAGCATAAGAGCGGTTAAGCTTGTCATCGTACCGTATTTGTCGTAGGCATTGTAGAGCTTTCGCAAAATATCATCTTGTTCCACAAATTTATCGCCCGTTTTTCTGATGAAAATCTCATTGTCACTCAGCTTGGTGACGAGCGCCTTTCCTGAGCTCCACGCATCGCCCACTCCAGAAAAACAGCTGCTGTAGCGGGGATCGCATTGCAAAATCATCTGCCCCAGCTCCACATGCAGATCCTTATATTTGTTTTCCATATCAGTTAATTCAGTGACTACATCATTTGCAAGCTGTTCGAGCTTATCCGGATCAACTGCAATGTTTCCTGACACACCGTTCACCTCCCGAGTTTATGTCTTTCCTCTCTTGCTTTACGCTCCAGTTCTTCCATTCTGGCAATTTCAGCTTTTCGTTCTTCTATTTTGACAGCGGCAGCCTTCAGCTCTTGGCTTGTTTCAAGCAGCTCCTGTTCGAATTGATCGTAGGCGGCTTTCGTTTCCTCGAAATCCTGGTCAAACGAATCTCTTGATTTGCCCTGCCAAGCATCTCCCAATGCAGATAACCGGGATGCAAGCAGCATTTTGGAGCTTCTGACCTCTTCTGCGGCCGCACTGTACTTGTTTGCCAGCTCAATGACTTTATATGAGTCCAACTTTTGTCCCCTGCCTTTTCTAAATTCACGCACAATTGGATGTTTTATATAAATGATTATAAATAATTCGGCATGTATCCGAATCGTACAAAAGAACCTTTTCATAAGAATTGGAAGGGCGTATATTCACTTAAAATTCACAGTTGGTGAGACTTTAAGATTACAAAAAAGGTAAAAAAAACAAATTCCTCAGACATAAGGCAAATGAGAAATTTCCCGCTCTATGGGAAAAAACACTAAAGTTGATCAAATGACCTAAGTGCGCCAAACGTGTTACGGGACGAGCTATCTCATGGTATAAATGGAATTGTAAACGTTATCAAGGAGGTCGTCATATGAAGAAAAAATCATTCTCAATCGTAATAGCGGGCGGAGGGAGCACTTTCACTCCAGGGATCGTACTCATGCTCTTGGACCATTTGGAGGAGTTTCCGATCAGAAAGCTGAAGCTGTATGATAATGATAAGGAGAGACAGGATCGAATTGCAGGCGCCTGTGACGTTTTTATCAGAGAAAAAGCGCCGGATATTGAATTTGCAGCGACGACTGACCCGGAAGAAGCTTTTACAGATGTCGATTTTGTTATGGCGCACATCAGAGTAGGGAAATACGCGATGCGCGCGCTTGATGAGCAAATTCCGTTAAAGTACGGAGTTGTCGGCCAGGAGACGTGCGGGCCGGGCGGGATCGCATACGGTATGCGTTCGATCGGCGGTGTGCTTGAAATATTAGATTACATGGAAAAATACTCGCCTGATGCGTGGATGCTCAATTATTCCAATCCGGCGGCAATTGTGGCTGAAGCTACGAGACGCCTTAGACCGAATTCTAAAATTCTCAATATCTGTGATATGCCGGTTGGGATCGAAGACCGGATGGCGCAAATTCTTGGCTTATCCTCAAGAAAAGAAATGAAGGTCCGCTATTACGGATTGAATCATTTCGGCTGGTGGACATCGATTCAGGATCAAGAGGGCAACGATTTAATGCCGAAGCTGAAGGAACATGTATCCCAATACGGTTATATTCCGAAAACAGAGGCTGAAGCTGTGGAGGCAAGCTGGAATGACACGTTCGCCAAAGCGCGTGACGTGCAGGCTGCAGATCCTGACACACTGCCGAATACGTATTTGCAATATTATTTGTTCCCAGATGATATGGTGAAAAAATCAAATCCGAATCATACGCGGGCGAATGAAGTCATGGAAGGGCGCGAAGCTTTTATTTTCAGCCAATGTGACATGATCACACGTGAACAGTCCTCGGAAAACAGCGAAATTAAAATCGATGACCACGCATCGTATATCGTTGATCTTGCCCGGGCGATTGCCTACAACACAGGTGAAAGAATGCTGTTGATTGTTGAAAATAACGGTGCAATTGCGAACTTTGACCCGACTGCGATGGTTGAGGTGCCATGCATCGTCGGCTCAAATGGACCTGAACCGATTACCGTTGGCACCATTCCGCAATTCCAGAAAGGGCTCATGGAGCAGCAGGTATCCGTTGAGAAGCTGACTGTTGAAGCGTGGGCAGAGAAATCGTTCCAAAAGCTGTGGCAGGCGCTGATCCTGTCAAAAACAGTGCCGAACGCGCGTGTGGCAAGACTCATTCTTGAGGATTTAGTGGAGGCCAACAAAGACTTCTGGCCTGAGCTTGATCAAAGCCCAACCCGCATATCATAAATGAAATTCCCCCATTTTCGAATCTGTAATTGTATATAATAGAAAGAAAATGGGGGGATCTGATATGCAGCTCGAAGAACTGATCAATCAGCACTACAGCAAATTGAATGACAACGATTTTCATATTTTAAAATATATATTGAATCATAAGCACACATGCTATCACCTTGGAATCGACGCGCTGGCCAAAGCTTGCAGTGTATCGCGTTCCTCAATTTTACGGCTTGCCCAAAAGCTCGGTTTCAGCGGTTACAGTGAATTTCGCGTCTTTTTAAAGTGGGAAGATCAGCCGGAAGAAGGCGAGAGTATGAGTTTTGAAAAGCTGCTTGATGATATTGAAGCAAATTTGAAGTTTTTACGGACAAAGGACATGACGGACATGTGCCAGCTGATTGATGCAGCTGACCGCATTTTCGTCTACGGTTCTGGAAATGCGCAAAAGATATGCGCCCGCGACCTGCAAAGAATGTTTATTCCGCGCCATCGCTATCTTATTTTGATTGAAGACACAAATGAATTTAATTTGATGCGCGATGATTTTAAAGTGAACGATCTGTTTATCATCATTTCTCTTTCCGGAGAAACACCGGAGCTGATTCCTCAGGCAAGAATGCTTTCTGCAAAGGGTATTCCCTTTATTTCCATTACGAATTTAAAAAACAATGTCCTCGCCCAGCTGACTCCGCATAATCTTTATGCGACAAGCAAACCTGTGACATTAAGCGATAGAACGGAAATTGTCGCTTTTGCACCGTTTTTTCTCGTTGGCGAAGCATTGTTCCGCGCATATGTTGATTACAAAGAGGCAGAAAAAAATGACAATGAGTAGCAGGGGGTTCTGGTATGATGCAAAAAATTCAGCGCTTTGGAAGCGCGATGTTTGTGCCTGTTTTATTATTCGCGTTCGCCGGCATTATCGTCGGTATCAGCACGCTCTTTAAAAATAAAACCCTCATGGGACCGCTCGCCGATCCTGACGGTTTTTGGTATCAGTGCTGGTATATCATTGAGCAGGGCGGCTGGACTGTTTTTAACCAAATGCCGCTCTTATTCGCCATTGGCATCCCGGTTGCTTTGGCGAAGAAAGCTCAGGCACGCGCCTGTTTGGAAGCGCTTACTGTCTACCTGACATTCAACTATTTTGTCAGCGCGATATTGACGGTATGGGGAGGAGCATTTGGCGTCGACATGAATCAAGAGGTCGGCGGAACGAGCGGGTTAACGATGATTGCGGGCATAAAAACGCTCGATACCAACATCATCGGAGCCATCTTTATTTCTTCGATTGTCGTCTTTTTGCATAATCGCTATTTTGATAAAAAACTGCCCGATTTTCTCGGCATCTTTCAAGGCTCAACATATATCGTGATGATTTCCTTCTTTATTATGATCCCAATTGCGTTGGCTGTGTCTTATATTTGGCCGATGGTTCAATCGGGAATCGGCTCGCTTCAAAGCTTCCTGGTTGCTTCTGGGGCGGTGGGCGTTTGGATATACACGTTTTTGGAACGGATTTTAATTCCGACCGGCCTTCATCACTTTATTTACACGCCGTTTATTTATGGCCCGGCTGTAGCGGAAGGCGGGATCGTCACGTATTGGGCACAGCATCTCGGCGAATATTCGCAAAGCGCCAAACCGCTGAAGGAGCTCTTTCCGCAAGGCGGATTCGCGCTTCACGGCAACTCGAAAATCTTCGGTATTCCGGGTATCGCCCTGGCTTTTTATGTGACAGCCAAAAAGGAAAAGAAAAAACTCGTCGCAGGGCTGCTGATTCCTGTCACACTGACAGCGATTGTCGCCGGTATTACAGAGCCGATTGAGTTTACGTTCTTATTCATTTCACCTTTCTTATTTGCGGTTCACGCCGTGCTTGCCGCCACAATGTCGACAGTTATGTATATGGCCGGCGTCGTCGGAAATATGGGAGGCGGACTGATTGAGGCGGTAACCTTGAACTGGATTCCGCTCTTTGGCAGCCACGGTATGACATATGTGTATCAAATTTTGATCGGGCTCTCGTTTACAGCAATTTATTTTTTCGTCTTCAGATTTTTAATCCTCAAATTCAATATCGCTACACCAGGACGGGAAAAGGATGAACAGCAGGAAACAAAGCTATATTCGAAAAAGGAATACAGAGAACGAAAAAACAAGGATGAAACGGCCTCCGCTGCTGAAACGGCTGATGACACCGCTTTTCTGTATATTGAAGCGCTGGGCGGAAAAGACAACATCACTGAAGTCACAAACTGCGCCACCCGCCTCAGAGTCAGTGTCAAGGATGAAACAAAGGTTGAACCCGACAGCGTATTCCGCGCGCTTGGCGCACACGGCGTTGTCAGGAACGGGAAGGCGTTTCAGGTAATTATCGGATTAAGCGTGCCGCAGATGCGGGAGCGTGTGGAAAAAATATTGAATCAATAAAGACTGCCCTCCTTTTCGGGAGGGTTTTCGTTTGCCGTCAAAAAGACCGCCATAGTAAAGTAAAGAAAGAGACAATCGAGTAAAAAGGGGTTTGGAGGCTTTTACATGCAAAAGGCTTTGTCGTTTTTAAAACCATATTCATTGCTGGCGGGAATTGCTCTGATTCTTATGCTGACGGAGCTTGCAGTTGAACTGATGCAGCCTTTATTGATTGCAAAAATCATCGACGATGGGATATTGAAGCAAGATCTGCGGCATGTATGGATATGGGGCACGGTCATGATCGGGCTGACCGTGTTATCCTTTGCGGCGGGGATGCTGAATTCCTTTTATGCCGCCCATGTCAGCCAAAGCTTTTCCTATGATACGAGAAAAGGGCTTTTTCAAAAAATCCAGTCCTTCTCCTATTCCACATTTGGACAGTTTTCGTCCTCTTCTTATATTACAAGGCTGACAAACGACGTCACACAGGTTCAAAATATGATTTTTATGAGTTTGCGGTTTATGCTGCGGGCTCCCTTAATGATTGCAGGCGGCATTGTGCTGTCGCTTGCCGTTAATGTGAAACTCGGGTTTTTTCTGCTTGTGACCATTCCGATCCTGATCTTGTTTTTGCTATGGGTATTAAGGAAAGGCGGGGCACTGTTCCGCTCAGTGCAGAAAAGGCTGGATCAAGTGAACACCATCATGCAGGAAAATTTAATTGCAATCAAGCTGATCAAAGCGCTGCTTCGCGGCAGCCACGAAGTCAAACGATTTATCAAAGCCAACACAAGGCTGATGGAAAAAACGGTTTCGGCCTTTCAGCTTGTGGAATTCACGATGCCTGTACTGATGCTGCTGATGAATCTCTGCATCCTTTTGATTTTGTGGGCGGGGTCCTACAGTATTACGAGCGGAAGCACTCAGGTTGGCGATGTTGTTGCGATAATTAACTACGCAACACGAATTACAGGCGCGCTTTCGATGTTTCCGTTTTTGATTATGATTTTCACCCGGGCGAAGGCTTCAGGGGATAGAATCGGTGAGGTGCTTGAAACAGAAGGCGACGAGCGGGAGGAAGGCACCATATCTGATCGTTTGTCAGGACGGATTGAGTTTCAGCATGTATCCTTTCGCTATCCTGAAATGGACAGAGAAGCGCTCAGGAATGTCTCATTTTCCGCAAAGCCAAGAGAAACGATCGCGATTCTCGGTGCGACGGGCTCGGGCAAGTCCACGCTTTTTCAGCTCATTCCGCGGCTTTATCAGCCGGATTCAGGCCGCATTTACATAGATGAAAAGCCGGTTCAAGATATTCCGGCTGAAGGGCTGCGCAGGCAAATTGGATATGTACCGCAGGAAGTCCTCTTGTTTTCCGGCACAATCAAAGAAAACATCGCTTGGGGCAAAGAAAATGCTTCACTAGATGAAATAATGGATGCGGCAAAACTTGCGCAAATTCATGAAACGATTTTAAAGCTCCCAAATGGATATGACACTGTTTTGGGGCAAAGAGGCGTCAACCTGTCCGGCGGCCAAAAGCAGCGGATTTCCATTGCGCGGGCGCTGATTCGAAAACCGGCTATCCTTCTATTAGATGACAGCACAAGCGCGCTTGATCTGCAAACGGAGGCGAAGCTGCTTGAAGCAATCAGCACATACCATTGCACAACTTTGATCATTACACAAAAAATAACCACGGCGATGAAAGCTGATCAGATTTTGCTGCTTGAGGACGGCGAACTGATTGAAAAAGGCACTCACAGTGAGCTGCTTTCTGAATCTCAGTTATACAAGCGCATTTACGAGTCACAATTCGGAAGGGAGGGGAGCGAGTCATGCTAAAAGACATCCGCAAGCCTTTCCAATATCCCAAACTGCCAATTGACAAAAAAGAAGGCGCGAAAAAGCGGGCGAAAGCAAAGGATACAAAGGGCACACTGAGACGAATCTGGTCTTACTTGGCTGAAAGAAAAGGACTGCTCATACTTGTCATGCTAATGGTTGTCATCAGCGCCATATTCGGACTCCTTGGTCCCTTTGTGATCGGAAAGGCCATCGACCATTTTATCGTCGGGAAAACGGTCAGCGGCTTGATTCCTGTTTTGCTTCTTCTGCTCGCTATCTATATCATTCAGTCCCTGTCGCTTTGGTTTCAAAACTATTGGATGATTACGATCTCGCAGGGCACGGTTTTCAGAATGAGAAGCGAATTGTTCACCCATCTGCATGAGCTGCCGATTCCATTTTTTGATAAACAGCGGCACGGCGAGCTGATGAGCCGGGTGACGAATGACATCGAAAATGTCAGTTCTACCTTAAACACGTCAGTCATTCAAATTTTGTCAAGTGTGATCACCTTTGTCGGGACGATTGCGGTGATGCTGTACATGAGCCCGCTCCTTACTTTGATTACGCTGACCATTATTCCGGTGATGGCAGCGAGCCTGAAATGGATCACCAACCGAACGGGAAAGCTGTTTAAAGAACAGCAGAAAAACCTTGGTGATCTGAATGGGTATATTGAGGAATCTGTTTCAGGCGCAAAGGTCATCAAAGCATATTCACGTGAGAAGCAGATTACTGCTGAATTCCTCGAAAAAAACGCTGCACTCAAGACGTCGGGCTTTTGGGCGCAGACGATTTCCGGGTTTATTCCGAAGGTCATGAACTCTTTGAATAACTTAAGCTTTACAATGATTGCGGCAATCGGCGGTTTGTTTGCGCTGAAAGGCTGGATCTCGATCGGCTCCATCGTTGTCTTTGCCGAGTATTCAAGACAATTTACACGCCCTTTAAACGATCTGGCCAACCAGTTTAATACGATGCTGTCCGCAATCGCCGGCGCTGAACGGGTGTTTGACGTGCTTGATGAAAAAGAAGAGCGCGAGGATGAAAAGAACGCCGTGCATCAGCCCATCCAAACAGGCAGCATTGAATTCCGGGATGTGTCCTTCGGTTACGATAAAGGGCAGCAGACACTGAAGCATTTACAGTTTACCGTGCCTGCGGGGCAGTCCATCGCGTTTGTAGGACCGACGGGGGCGGGGAAGACAACCGTCACTAACCTTCTCGCCCGTTTTTACGAGCCTAACGATGGAAAAATTTTAATCGATGGTACAGATATTAAAACCCTTACTAGAGCAAGCCTAAGAAAAAACATGGGGTTTGTTCTTCAGGATTCTTTCTTATTTCAGGGAACGATCAGAGAAAACATTCGCTACGGCAGGCTTGATGCTTCTGATCAGGAAGTCGAAGCCGCTGCAAAAACAGCGAATGCCCATAGTTTTATTGAAAGGCTGCCAAAAGGGTATGACACCGTACTGACGCAAAACGGTTCGGGCATCAGTCAAGGGCAGAAGCAGTTGATTTCTATAGCGAGGGCGGTGCTTGCCGATCCGGTTCTTCTCATTTTGGATGAAGCGACAAGCAACATTGATACCGTTACAGAAGTCAACATTCAAGAAGCGCTCGCCCGTTTAATGGAAGGAAGAACAAGCGTCATCATTGCCCACAGGCTGAACACTATTCAAAGAGCGGACCAGATTGTGGTGCTAAAAAACGGTGAAATGATTGAAAAAGGCAGCCATGACGAGCTGATTCGGCAAAAAGGATTTTACAGTGACTTATATGAAAGCCAATTTGAGAAATAGACCTTTGTCCTGCACAGAGGTCTTTTTTTGTTACAGTTTTATAGTACTTTTATTTCATTTTCGTAAAATGTAACAAAATTACTTGACGTAAACAAGTTATGTATATATACTAGCTTACATTAAGTAAGTGATAACATTTATCAAGGAGGATAAAATGAATAAATCATTTGAAATTGGCACATTACTTTTAAGAGTTATTACAGGTATTATCTTTTTTGTTCACGGTTTATCAAAGTTTCAGGGAATGGAGGGCACCATCCAATTTTTCGGCAGCATAGGCCTTCCAAGCTTTATGGCGTATGTCATCGCAGCGATTGAACTGATTGGCGGAGTGCTTGTCTTCTTCGGATTGGCTACACGTATTGTCGGTGTACTGTTCGCTCTTACACTGATCGGCGCCATCATCACTGTTAAGCTGAAAGCGCCATTCATGGGCAATGCAGAATTTGATTACCTTCTGCTTTTGACATCCATTCACCTGGCGCTTACTGGAAGTCGATTCCTGGCGCTGGACCCATTTGTGTTTAAAGGAAAAAAGAACGGAAACGTTTCAGCATAAGAAAAGAGGCATGCAGCATGACCAGCATTCATGAGGATACACACATTGGCTATGCCAAACTCACAATTCGCAGTCTGGAGCGTTCGCTTCAGTTCTACTGTAACGTCATCGGTTTTCAAGTCTTAAAAAAGACGGACCGCCAAGCGGAATTAACGGCTGACGGGAAACGCGTACTGCTTATTCTTGAAGAAAATCCGAGCGCTGTCGTCTTGCCTGAACGGTCTGTGACAGGCCTTTATCACTTTGCGATTCTTCTTCCGGACAGGAAAGAACTTGGGATCGCGCTCGCCCGCCTGATTGAACACGGCATTGCTATCGGACATGGAGACCATGCTGTCAGCGAAGCGCTCTACCTGTCTGATCCTGACGGAAACGGCATTGAAATGTACGCTGACCGCCCCCGCAGCACGTGGCAGCGTGATCGGGAAGGAAACTACGTCATGACGACAACCGCTGTTGACATTGAGGGCCTTCTGGAAGAGGCAGGAGATGAGCGGAAAACATCGCTTCCGAACGATACAATCATCGGACACATTCATCTGCATGTCAGTGATTTGAAAGAAGCAAAGGCGTTTTATACAGATGTACTGGGCTTTGACATTGTCGGAAACTATGCGGGCATGTCCGCCCTCTTCGTTTCAGCCGGGGGGTACCACCATCATATCGGCTTAAACATTTGGGCGGGAAGAAATGCGCCGCCTAAACCGACAAATGCCAGCGGACTAGATTATTATACTGTTGTCCTGCCCCACCAAGAGGAGCTGGATTTGGTGGCAAACCGAGTCAAACATGCCGGGTATTCGATTGAAGAGACGGAAAACAGCTTTCGTGTGAAAGACCCTGTTTCCGGCGCCTATATTACATTTGTGATTTAACTGCAATCCCCTTGCCGAAAAAACGGCAGGGGGATTTTTTATTTTCCAGAAACTCCTGTCAAAAATGCCCTGAGGCAGGTATGATAAGAAGGGAATTGGGTATCGGGAGTGATGAGCGTGAAAGCTCTTTTTTTTACGAGAATGTTCACCTTGATGGTGAGCTGTTTAATGTATCTGTCCATTGTGAAAGAGGATAACTGGTTTGGATATGTATTTATAGCAGCAGGTGCTGCCATGTATGCAGCCAATCATGTTTTGCTGACAAAAGAGACAAATGCCATCTGGTTCTGCCTGATTGATATTGCAATCGGCTTTTCTTTCGGATTTATCTTTCCCGGCACAGGTTTGTTCATTATTATGCTTTGTCCGGTTGCGGTCGCCTTTTTTCTGCGGAGGTTTCCTAAAAGAACAGCATGGTCTGTCTTATGTCTTTCCTCTATTTTATTTTTGACCGTCCTCATCCGTACATATGCGATGTTCGGCAATGAATTTGTCATTGATCATTTGACTAGCATGACATTCGTTGTCTTCTGCGGTGTCGTGGGCAAATTAATCCGCAAGCTGTTGGATGCGCAGGATACGGCAAAACAGCAGTTTCAGGAACTGACGGAGTCCCATCTGGCGCTGTCTGCTGCACATCAGGAGCTCCATTTATATGCGAAGCAGGTTGAAGAGCTGACTGCCATTTACGAGCGGAACAGAATGGCGCGGGAAATCCATGATACAGTGGGGCATAAAATGACGGCCCTTCTCGTCCAGCTGCAGCTTTTGCGTGAATGGCAAAAAAGAGACAGCCAAAAAGCGGATGAGACAGTAGGTGTCTGTGAAACACTTGCCCGTGAAGCGCTTGATGATGTCCGCTTATCAGTACGCACCCTGCAAACTGAAAACGATCCTTCGCTAATCGAATCGCTGAAACAGCTGACAGAGGACTTTTGCAAAAATGCAGGAGTCACAACAGAATTTGCGGTCAGCGGTGATCCTGCAATCATCCCGCTGTCTCTCCATCCGACCCTGATCAGAACGGCGCAGGAAGCACTGACCAATGCCAAACGGCACGGCGGCGCCGCAGCTTGTTCGATACAGCTTGCCTGCACAACGGACAGCATCAGCCTTGTCATTAAGGATGACGGCAAAGGCAATCCCGAGGCAGCACTTGGTTTTGGTCTCTTGAATATGAAAAAGCGGGCAGCGGAACATGGCGGAATGATCCGCTTTGAAAGCGAACAGGATCAAGGATTTACTGTGAATGCAGAATTTTCACTTGCCAATAAAAAATGGAGCTTCAGGCCCGTGCAGCAAAAGGAGAGTTTATTATGATTAAGATCATCATTACCGACGATCAGGATATCGTCAGAGAAGGGCTGGCATCCCTGCTCCAGCTCAGAGAAGAGCTCGATGTGATCGCAACAGCGCGAAACGGACAGGAAGCCTTCGAAAAGGCGAAAGAGCTGGAGCCGGATATCGTGTTAATGGACATCCGCATGCCGGTTTCCAACGGGGTGGAGGGAACAAAATTAATCACAAGCTCGCTGCCCGGCGTAAAGGTTTTGATGCTGACAACCTTTAAGGATTCAGCGCTGATTGCTGAAGCGCTTGAAGAAGGAGCAAGCGGGTATCTGCTGAAGGATATGTCTGCAGATACGATTGTAAAAGCAGTGATGACTGTTCATTCTGGCGGAATGGTGCTTCCGCCGGAATTGACTGCCCAAATGCTGAATGAATGGAAGCGTGAAAAACAGCTGAAAGGAATAAATGAGATAGAAAAACCTAACGAGCTGCTCGACCTGACCGAGCGCGAAATCGAAGTTCTGGCTGAGCTGGGGTACGGGCTGAATAACAAAGAAATTGCCGAAAAGCTTTACATTACAGAAGGCACAGTCAAAAACCACGTTTCAAATATTATCAGCAAGCTGGCTGTCAGGGACAGAACCCAAGCCGCCATTTACTCGGTCAGATATGGTGTATCTGTCTTTTGACATATGACGTTTTGCATATACGCTTCTCTGAAAAGGCCTTTTACAGGCCTTTTTTTCATGCCCTATGTTCTATCTGCCGCTACATGCCGCACGCCTTTCTTTCTTCTACAATGGCAATGGATCAAAAAAAGGAGTGAGACGACGTGCTGCAAGCAGAAAACATCAAAAAGGCATACGGAAAAAAAACAATCGTGAAAGGCATTTCTTTTTCCCTCAAAAAGGGGGAGTCGTTCGGTCTGCTCGGGCCTAACGGTGCGGGGAAATCCACAACCATCTCGATGATTTCCGGCCTTGTGCCGCATGACAGCGGGAACATCACGGTGGGCGGCTATGTTATCGGAAAAGAAACGGCCAAAGCGAAACAAAAAATCGGCATTGTTCCGCAGGAAATTGCATTATATCCGACGCTGACGGCTCATGAGAATCTTATGTTTTGGGGGAAAATGTACGGACTTACGCACGGTGAGGCCAAAAAAAGAGCGGCTGAGGTCCTTGAATATGTCGGTCTGACTGAGCGGGCTAAAGATAAGATTGAAACATTTTCCGGGGGGATGAAACGAAGAATCAACATCGGTGCGGCTTTAATGCATAAGCCCGAGCTGCTGATTATGGATGAACCGACTGTCGGTATTGACCCTCAATCGAGAAATCACATTTTAGAAACAGTCAAACAGCTCAACGAAACGGGCATGACGGTGATCTATACGAGTCATTACATGGAAGAAGTTGAGTTTTTATGCGACCGGATCGGGATAATTGATCAGGGGGAAATGATTGCGATTGGCACAAAAACTGATTTGTGCAGCCGCCTTGGGGGCGATACCATCATTCAGCTCACGGTCAGCGGGATCAATGAAGCGTTTCTTGTGGCGATCCGAGCTTTGGCCCATGTGAATGATGTAACAGTACATGAATTAGAGCTCAAAATTGATATTTCTGCGGCTCATCATGAGAAAGTCGTCACCAGCCTGCTTGCTGAAGCTGCTGCTCATCATATAAACCTGCTGTCCCTTCAGGTGCAGGAACCGAATCTGGAGCGCCTGTTTCTGAATCTGACCGGCCGCACGTTGCGGGATTAGGAGGGACGGCTATGAAAAAAAGTATATGGATCGCCTGGAAAGATGTCAAAATCAGAATCACGGACAGAAAAGGGTTTATGCTGCTTATCCTAATGCCGCTCATCCTAACATGTATTTTAGGGGCGGCGCTCGGATCAGTTGTTGACGGAGGCAGCCGGATTGATGACATCAAAGTCGGCTACATTCAATCAGACCAGTCAGATGCAACGAACATGTTTACAAAAGATGTTCTCAAAAAAATGAAGTCGATAAAGGCCACAAAAGCCGGCAGCGAAGACAAGATGAAGAAGCTGATTGATGAAAAGAAAATCGATGTAGGCATCGTCATCCCGAACCATTGGGAAGCCGGCAAAACCTCAGCTGTTGTTTATGCCGCACCTGATCAAACATTGAAAAGTTCCATCATCGAAACAGCTGCCAGCTCTTTTATAGAGCAATATAAAGCGGTAAAGGAAGCCGCGTCAGCCTCAATGGACTACATCAGCAAAACGGAAGCTGTACAGCAAGGAAAACTTGACCCTGCACAGTTTGCAGAAAAGCTGGCAAAGACGTTAGAAAAAGAAACAGGTGACAAGCTGACTATTGCGGAAAAATCTGTCGGCAGCAAAGCCGTTACCAGTTTTCAATACTATTCGGCGGCAATGCTTTGCATGTTTATGCTGTTTCATATCACAGTCGGGGCGAAATCGTTTTTACAGGAAAAGGATACGGAGACGCTTGCCAGAATGCTGATGACGCCTGCGCAAAAATCCGTCATTCTCTTCGGAAAATGGCTTGGGACGTATCTGTTTGCCATCATACAATTTTTCATATTTCTGATCGTCACAATCAATGTATTTGGTGTGGACTGGGGCGGTAATCTGCTGTTTGTGAGTGTACTCGGGCTTTCTTACGCCGCAGCTGTATCTGGTATTTCAATGCTGCTTGCGTCGTGCATCAGCGATATGAAATCTGCAGACTCGATAGGCGGCTTCGGCATTCAATTGCTTGCGGTTCTCGGCGGGTCCATGCTGCCGCTGTACCAATTTCTGGACGTCTTGCAGTCTGTATCCAAAGCGGTGCCAAATCGCTGGGCGCTTGACGGCTTTCTTTCTTTAATGGAAGGGGGAGGCTGGGCTGACCTTCAAAAGCCTGTGCTTCTTTTTGCGGCGATCGGTCTTTGTTCACTTGTAATTGGTATCAGACGGCTTCATACAAGATAAGGAGGTACAAAAGGTGAAAAAAATCATAGCCATTTGCGGCATTGAGCTTTCTCTCATTTTTAAGAAGCCACAGAACTATTTGATCATGTTTGCTGCCCCGCTTTTGCTTACCTTTGTATTTGGGAGTATGCTCGGCGGCAATGATGATAAGGTGCGGCTTGCAATCGTTGATCAGGACGATACGATTCTCTCACAGCATTATATTCGGCAGCTGAAGGCACACGATGATATGTATACATTCGAAAACGTGCCTGAAAACAAAGCGTCAGAAAAGCTGAAACAAAAGAAAATTGCCGGGATCATCGTCATTTCCCGCTCGTTCCAGACACAGCTGGAAAAAGGCAAACATCCTGAGCTGATTTTCCGTCACGGCCCTGAGCTGGCGGAAGCGCCGATGGTCAAACAATATGCAGAAAGCACATTGGCAACGCTCAATATTCAGGTGACCGCGGCGAAAACGGCATCTCAGACTGCGGGAGAAAACTGGAAGGCGGCGTATAAAACCGTTTTCGCCAAAAAACATGAAGATACGGTTCCGGCTGTAAAACGACAGATGCTCAGTGATAAAAAAGAGGGTGCGGAAGCAAGTGACACAGCCTCCAGAGCAGCAGGTTTTTCCATCCTGTTTGTCATGCTGACCATGATGGGAGCGGCTGGAACCATTTTAGAAGCAAGAAAAAACGGCGTCTGGTCCAGATTGCTTACAGCCTCTGTCAGCCGAGCTGAAATCGGTGCTGGGTATGTGCTGTCCTTCTTTGTCATTGGCTGGATTCAATTTGGCATATTGCTTCTTTCCACCCATTGGCTGTTTGGCATCAACTGGGGGAATCCGGCTGCAGTTATTGTATTAGTGTCACTTTTTCTATTGACCGTTGTCGGCATTGGATTGATGATTGCGGCCAACGTCAGAACGCCAGAACAGCAGCTTGCGTTCGGCAACTTGTTTGTCATCGCAACATGTATGGTGAGCGGGATGTATTGGCCGATCGACATTGAACCGAAATTTATGCAATCCATCGCTGAATTTCTTCCGCAAAAGTGGGCGATGAGCGGGCTGACGGAGATTATCTCTAACGGTGCCCACGTCACAGATATTCTCGGGATCTGCGGCATTTTGCTTGCATTTGCTGCGATCACTTTCGCAGCGGGGCTGAAAGCGCTCCGAGCCTAAAAAACATCTGCCGTTTAGGCAGATGTTTTTTTGCATGTGGGTACATCCGTATGGGTGTAGCCTGAACTGCGGTTAATCCTTATCTATCATAGCTAAAATTGATTCCAGCCAAGAAACGTAATTTTTCTCCCGCTCCAGCGCTTTCGTCAGCACAAGATAGTGGCCGAAGTCCGGTGAAGAAAATGACATCGGCTCTGCTGAAGCCATAAGCTTTTCATAGCTTCCCTGTAAGTCAGAAAGCTTGGCCTGGCGTTTTTGCAGCTGGTCTTTGAACAAATCAGAAGCCTCCTGGCGCGATAGACAAGAAATGAAATAAGCCTTCAGCATAAATTCATCCTTCACCGTCTCGGGTATCGGCTGGTGGCGGATCAGCCAGTCATGCAGCTCCTGCTTTCCGCTGTCTGTCAGGGTGTACATCTTTTTCTCCAGCTTTGTGCCCTGAATCGTTGTCCGAAACGTGATAAATCCTTCATCCGTCAGCTTTTTGAGCTCAGGGTAAATCTGGCTGTGCTTGGCGCTCCAAAACTGGCCGAGCTCCTCTTTAAAATAACTCGTAATATCGTATCCACTCAATTCGCCTTTTCGCAAAAGCCCTAATATGGCGTATTTTAATACTCTCATGCTATCCTCCGTGTCTGGCTGTTTCGCAAAACAGATGAGCCGGTGCTCAACTGTGATTCTAACTGCCTATTCCCCTTATTATAGAAAAGGGAGGAAGGGAACACAACCGGGCTCTTTGGAAATGAAGATAAAAGGTTTGTCAGAAGGTATCCGATTTATCTCCGTCAATATAAAAGAGATTTAAATTTAATTTTCAGAAAAAATAGTAACCATATTGATTTTTTATGTATAATAGGAAATTGGTGGTATGAACATGTTAAGGGGGAATAAACGTGAAAAAAGTACTTATGGCATTCATTATTTGTTTATCGCTGATTCTATCTGTTTTAGCCGCTCCGCCGTCTGGCGCAAAAGCTGAATCAGTACATAATCCTGTCGTTCTTGTTCATGGAATAAGTGGTGCATCATACAACTTTTTCGCTATTAAAAACTACTTAATTTCTCAAGGCTGGCAAAGCAACAAACTATACGCAATTGATTTTTATGATAAAACAGGAAATAACCTAAATAACGGCCCGCAGCTTGCTTCATATGTTGACCGTGTTTTAAAAGAGACGGGGGCAAAAAAAGTAGATATTGTGGCTCATAGTATGGGAGGCGCCAATACGCTGTACTATATTAAATATTTAGGCGGGGGCAATAAGATTCAAAATGTCGTAACGCTTGGAGGGGCTAATGGTTTAGTATCATCAACCGCGCTGCCGGGTACAGATCCTGATCAAAAGATCCTCTATACATCTATTTACAGTCTCAATGATCAAATTGTCATCAATAGCTTGTCTCGGTTACAAGGAGCGCGAAACATCCAGCTTTATGGCATCGGTCATATTGGCTTGCTCTCTAATAGCCAAGTGAACGGCTATATCAAAGAAGGGCTGAATGGCGGAGGCCTCAATACAAATTAATATCTTCAAAAAACAACCTGCTGTCTCCGTTACAGTGGGTTTTTTCGTCTGAGAAAGCCATAGGGTCTTATGACCTTAGTCTATCATGCATACGTCAATTTATGACATCAGGCACTTTTTCAAATAGAGCGGACATGTTAAGGTACAACCATCGATTTCTATCAATTTGAAATAAAAGGAGCGCTGTTATGCAAATTAAAGAAATTTTTATGATCCGCTGCATTTCGTGCTTAAGTGTCGTCTTGCTCCATATCATTTCAATGGTCCTGATGCTTCAGGCAGAAGCTCTTGCAGATATTTCTCACACTGTTGATTCTTTCCGAACACTCCTGATGTTCAGCACGCCCGCTTTTATTTTCATCTCTGAATTTTTACTGGCCCGTTCTTATCCTGATGGGGTGCCTGACGGTTTTTTAAAGAAGCGGGGAAAAGTGATTTTTGTTCCTTTTTTATTTATCGCGGCCATCGATGCGCTGCTGATGACCAGTGCGATGGGGGGAGAGGTAACCTTTCTCGCGTTTGTGCAAAAATATCTGTCGAACGTATTCTTAGGAAACTTTATCGGATACTTCATTCTCGTCATCTTTCAATTTTACATGCTGCATATGATGTTTCATGAGTACTTGAAAAAAGCATCGCCGAAATGGGTGCTGTCTATCTCATTTGTGGTGACAGCCGCTTATTTAGGCTATTTCTCCGCAGCCAGCCTGGCTCCTGCTTCTGAAGAGGGCGGGGCATTTCCGTTCTTCTGGGTTCCGTTCGCAGGCTGGCTTTTCTACTTTTGTCTAGCCTACTATTGCGGAAAAGAATACAAGCGTTTTTTAGCGCTGCTGAACCAATACCGCTGGGTGGTGTACGGCGCTGCAATTGCTTCTGGGGCGCTGGTTGTCACTGTTTCTTATGTCGGTGAAATCGGCATGATCAGCTCGAAGCGGCCTGATATCATGCTGTATTCAACAAGCATGATTTTCCTGTGTTTTCACTTGTTTTCCAAAATGAAGCATGTGCCGAAAATCATGATGTTTATCAGCAACTATTCCTTTTCGATTTATCTGCTTCATGCCTATTTTATGATTATAGGCTACGTGTTGCTTTTGAATATGCCCGAAATTCCTGCCGTACCAGCTGTTCTCCTGTTGTTTGCCGTGTGTACAGCCGGCCCGATTATGACTTCATGGGCGCTGAATAAGTTCAAATATGGGTATTTATTTGTGGGGAAAATTTATCAGCCAAAACAGAAGAAGGTAACAGTCGAAGTGCGTGATCACGCAGGGTGAAAAACAAGCGGCAGGGGGGCTCCTGCCGCTTGTTGTGTATTAAATCATACAGTATACACAATCTTTTTCTTGTAAAATAAAGGAGAAGATTGAATAGAAGGGAGAACATGCATGACATCAGTCAATCTAAGCTACCCAATAGGAGAATACAAGCCGAGGGAATCCATATCGAAGGAGCAAAAAGATAAATGGATTCAAGTACTTGAAGAAGTGCCGGCAAAATTGAAGCAAGCTGTAGAGGGCATGACGGACAGCCAGCTTGACACACCGTACCGGGACGGTGGATGGACCGTTCGGCAAGTTATTCATCATCTGGCTGACAGTCATATGAACAGCTATATTCGTTTTAAATTGAGCTTGACGGAAGAGACACCGGCTATCCGTCCGTATGATGAAAAAGCATGGTCGGAGCTAAAAGACTCGAAAACGGCAGATCCGAGCGGCTCACTCGCGCTTTTGCAGGAGCTTCACGGAAGATGGACGGCTCTGCTCCGCACTCTGACGGATCAGCAATTTAAGCGCCGATTTTATCACCCTGATACAAAGGAGATCATTACCCTGGAGAACGCGCTCGGCCTGTATGTCTGGCACTCACATCACCATATCGCTCATATTACGGAGCTTTCCAGACGAATGGGGTGGTCTTAACGCTTTTGCCGGCGGAAAGCCGGAATACTGATAGCAGCAATCACCAGAAGTGAGATCACAGCAGCCGCTGCATATAAATGATCATAGCCGCTGGCGACACTCGCATGAATGGCGTCGCTTATCGCGGTTTTGACTTCAGGAACGGGAATGCGTTCGATTTGTTCTTGTAAAGAAGAAACATCAGAACTGTCGATCTCCGGAATCATCTGCATCGCCTTTTCTGAATATCCGCTGTCCAATAAGCGGCTGTTGATCTCATTACCTATTTGGTCAAACCCGGCTGTGATAAAACCTGCATAAAGAGTAGGCGCCAAGGTCAGTCCAATTTGCCTTACTAATGAAAGCGTGCCAAGAGCTGTACCCTTATTTGTTTTTGCCGCTTCTGATACAAGGACGTTCAGCGGAGCGCCTAATAGAAAGCCAAAACCGATCCCAGCTGCCACACTTGCGATCACAAACTCCCATTTTTCCGTCACCCAGAGCGGAAATAAAGCAAACCCCGCACATGAGATGATTCCCGAAAGAATAACGGTTTTTACAGGACCTTTTTTGTCGGTAAGCGCTCCGCCAAGCCAAGCGCCGATTCCGGAAGCCAACGCAAGCGGTGTCATCCAATAGCCTGCTTTTGCGGCAGGGACACCCAAATACTGCTCGACATATGACGGGATAAAAATGACTGCCGCCAAGAGCCCCCCGGATAACAAACCGATGATAAGCGTGCGCTGAAACATATGGTTTCGCAGCAGAGAATACGCCAAAATGGGATCGCCTCCTCGCATTTCAACTCTCTTTTCATACGAGATAAGCGCTGCAAAACAGAGTATGCCAAAAATAATACATCCATAAACCTCCGGATTCCCCAAGCTGTGTAAGAGATTTGCCCCGTCAAGGTTCGTCATGCCGTACATCACGGCTAAAATCGACAGGGACAGAAGGAAGATTCCGGCCGCGTCGAGGCGCTTAGCTTCAGGTGCTTTTGTTTCCGCGATAAAATATGCGCCGAAAACAACCAATAGCACGGCAATCGGCAAATTAATCAAAAATAGCCAATGCCAAGACCCGGTCCAATCAAGCAGAAAGCTTCCGATATTTGGCCCGAGCACAGCGGCCATCCCGTTCATTGCGCCAAGCAGCCCAAGCGCCTTCCCCTGTTTTTCCTTTGGAAGGGTCGCGAGAATGTGAGAGCTGCCGATGATGAAAATCCCGCCGCCTCCAAGCGCCTGAATCAGCCGCGATATCAGAAAGAGCGGGAAGCTTTGGCTCAAAGCAACAAGCAAAGAACCAAGTCCGAACAGGCAAACCTCAATGAGAAAGAGTTTTTTTCTGCCGTAGCGGTCGGAAAGCTTTCCGACGATTGGCACACTGACGCTAAGACCGAGCGTATAAAGGGTAATGCCCCATGATCCCCAGGAAGGAGAAACGGAAAACGACTCGTTTATCGTTGTTAAGGCAGCTGAAATAATTCCGTTATCTAGCGCAGCCATAAATACACCAATCGTAAACAGGCTGATCGCCCACTTTTGGCCTTTCTGCTCTGTTAATGCTTCAGGCATATTCATCAACCCCTTTTTTATTCACTCAAAGTATATTATTCATTTTAAATGAACTAAATGTCAAATAAAAAAAGCCTGCTCCCGCAGTTTGCGGATGACAGACTTACAGATTTATTCTTTTTTCGCATTCTCTAATGCTCTTGAAAGGATAGACAGCCCTTCGGAAACAGCCTGCTTTTCTTCAGGGGACAGCAGCTCTAATGAACGCTTCAATTTCAGGTGGCCTTTTTCATACAAACCCCGGAAAATCTTTTTCGCATTTTCTGTCAACTGAACAACTACAGAGCGGCGGTCCTCTTCAGAATGTGAGCGTTTGACAAATCCTAATTTTTCAAGCCGGTCAAGCAGCCCAGTTGTATTGGACAGGGAAGCCCCCATTTTTTCAGCAATGTCGCTCACTTTCAATGTTCCATGGTTGTTTAATAGCATCAGCACTTTCATTTGCGGCATGCTCATATCCAGCTTCATCCACTCGGACACATCACCGAGGCCGGCGGAAGTTAAGACTTTCATATAGAGCACCCATATTTCCCGTTCCTCCGATGAAAGAATGTTTTCGTTTAATACTGTTGTATCGTGTAAATTATATTCCATTTCATCACTTCCTCATCATTCACTCCTCTTACCATATTACTCGATTTTCACTCCTGAAAGAAAGTGAGCAGAAACCGCATGCGGGACTTTGTCCGAAAAATAACGGTAGTGTATAATGAGTTGGAGATTATTGGGGGAGAGGATCGAACTAGAATATGATTGGAGAGACCATTGCTGATTAAAAAGAATGCTTTATCAATATTAAAAATCGTTTTTCCTATTGCTGTTTTGCTATTTGTTATTTATCAATCGAAAAAAGAACTGACAAATCTGTCATTCAAACGTACGCTCATGGTCATCAACGGACTGGAACGAACGGACTTATTCATGCTTGTGTTGATCGGCTTGCTGGCTGTTGCGGCCATGTCGCTGTATGATTACGTCCTGAAATACTCACTGCGCCTATCGATCACAAACGGAAAAGTATTCAGGGTTTCTTGGATCGCCAATTCATTTAATAATGTGCTGGGCTTCGGCGGTTTAGCCGGCGTCGGGTTAAGAATGATGTTATATAAGGAGCATACGAAAGACCATAAGGCACTCGTGAAAGGAATCGCCTGGCTCACATCATCTATGCTGCTCGGATTATCTGTTTTCAGCATTTTCGTCGCTGCGAGAGTGCTGCCAGTGGATGAAGTGATTCATGAAAAGCCTTGGCTATGGGCGGTCGTTATCGGTTTTGCGCTGATATTGCCGCTGTCTTTGGCGGTGTCCAAAATAAAAGACCGCAAAGCTGGGGACGAAGAGAATGCGGATAAAGTGAAAAATCCGATTTTCGCATATATTGGAGCTTCAGTTGTTGAATGGCTCATGGCCGGGATCGTCATCTATTTTGCTTTGTTCGCTATGGGCATTCATGCAGATATCAGGTATGTGTTCGGGGTGTTCGTCATTGCGGCGATCGGAGGAATGATCAGCCTCGTGCCGGGCGGCTTCGGCTCGTTTGACCTTTTATTTTTGCTGGGGATGGAGCAGCTTGGCTATCATCAAGAGGCCATCGTTACTTCTATTGTGTTGTACAGGCTCGCCTACTCATTTATCCCATTTATCTTGGGACTGTTCTTTGCCGCAGGCGACCTGACGGAAAATACAATGAAGCGGCTCGAAACGAACCCGCGCATCGCACCGGCAATTGAGACGACAAACGTTCTGCTTGTTGTTCAGCGTGCGGTATTAGTGAGAATTTTGCAAGGCTCGCTTTCCCTTATTGTGTTCGTAGCAGGTCTGATTGTCTTGGCCTCAGTTTCCTTGCCGATTGACAGGCTGACGGTTATACCGCACATTCCGCGCCCGGCGCTTTTGCTGTTCAACGGCCTGTCCTTAAGCTCAGCGCTCATTCTGCTGATTTTGCCTATCGAGCTTTATAAACGGACAAAACGTTCCTATACGATGGCCATTACAGCCCTTGTCGGCGGCTTTGTGTTCAGCTTTTTAAAAGGGCTTAACATCAGCGCGATATTCGTACTGCCGATGATTATCGTATTGCTTGTGCTATTGAAAAAACAATTTGTCCGCGAACAGGCATCCTATACACTGGGACAATTGATATTCGCTGTGGCGCTGTTTACTGTGGCGCTCTTTAACTACAATCTGATCGCGGGCTTTATTTGGGACCGGATGAAGAAGGTGCTGCGTCACGAATATTTCGTCCACAGCACCTCGCATATTACACATGCAACCATCATGGCGATCATTATTGTGCCGCTGTTCTTCTTGATATTTACAGTGGTCTATCATAAGAGAACGAAACCGATCGGAGAGCAAGCTGACCCTGAGCGTCTTGCTGCGTTTCTTAATGAAAAAGGCGGCAACGCGCTGAGCCATCTCGGTTTTCTTGGAGATAAGCGGTTTTATTTTTCCAGCGATGGGAATGCACTGCTTCTGTTTGGGAAAATCGCCAGAAGGCTGGTCGTGCTCGGCGATCCGTCTGGCCAAAGAGAATCATTCCCGCTCGTGCTGGAAGAATTTCTGAACGAAGCGCATCAGAAGGGATTCAGTGTTTTGTTCTATCAAATTGAACGAGAGGACATGGCGCTGTATCACGATTTTGGCTACAACTTCTTTAAATTGGGCGAGGAAGCATATGTAGATTTAAATACATTTACCTTGACTGGGAAGAAAAAAGCCGGCCTTCGGGCAATCAATAACCGCTTTGAGCGGGAGGAGTATACTTTCCATGTGGATCATCCCCCATTTTCTGATGCGTTTTTGGAGGAGCTGAAGCAAATCTCAGACGAATGGCTCGGCTCGAAAAAAGAGAAGGGATTCTCGCTCGGATTTTTTGATCCTTCCTATTTACAGAAAGCGCCGATCGCCTATATGAAAAATGCAGAAGGAGAGATCGTTGCATTCGCAAATGTCATGCCGATGTACCAGGAAGGAGAGATATCGGTTGATCTGATGCGCTATCGCGGCGACGCTCCAAATGGCATTATGGACGCATTGTTTATCCGTATGTTTTTATGGGCAAAGGAAGAGGGCTGCACGTCATTTAATATGGGGATGGCACCCTTGGCCAATGTCGGCACTGCCTTTACATCCTTCTGGTCCGAAAGGTTTGCCGCTGTCATTTTTAATAATGTCAGATACATGTACAGCTTCAGCGGCCTAAGAGCCTTTAAAGAAAAATACAAACCGGAGTGGCGAGGGAAATACTTAGCGTATCGGAAAAACAGATCTCTTTCTGTCACCATGTTCCTCGTTACACGTCTGATTGGCAAAAGCAAAAAAGACTCCGTCTAATAAGACGGAGTCTTTTTTTATTTCGTTTTTAAAAAGTAGGTTTCAATATCATCAAGCAGGTAGTTTGCGGCTTTAATTCCGCCTGCGGTTGTCCATACGACGTCATCGACTTCATGTGCATTACCTGACTTCACGGCCTTCAGGTTTTTCCATAGTGAACTGCTTGTCCACTGATTGGTCCATTTTTCATTTTCCTTTGCATTATCGGCTTTATAAGTGAAATAAAACAGCACATCAGCATCCATATCAGGAATAGATTCTTTACTGTCAGTTGAGAACGTAAATTGGTCCTTTTGTTTCTTGAACAGTTCTACTTGTTTTTCAGGGCGTTTGAAGCCAAGCTGGTCTAAAATAATCCCTGAGAATGAATCGGTATAATAGATTCTTGATTCACCGGATAAAAAGCGTACGACTGAAACTGTTTTGTTTGTCTGGTCGCCCAGCTTGTTTTTTAAATCAGAAACGCGTTTATCAAAATCGGCAATGACTTCCTTGCCTTTGTCCGCCTTATTCACCGCGTTGGCGTATAGAGTCAGGTTATCCTTCCAGTTCCCGGCCAAAGATTCAGCAAAAACAGTCGGCGCAATCGCATTTAACTGATCATAAATTTTTTCCTGGCGCACTTTGTTTCCAATAATCAAATCAGGCTTTAATTCTGCGATGGCTTCCACATTCGGTTCCGTTTCAAGACCGACGTTTTTAACACCTTTCATGTCATCTTTCAGATAGTCATACCACGGGTCGCCCTTCCATGACTTTACGGCTCCGACCGGCTTAATGCCAAGCGCTAAGAGCGCCTCTGTTCCTTCATTAGTTAAAACAACAATCCGTTTTGGATTGGCGGGAATGTTGTCTGATGTCCCCATTGCATGTTTGACCGTTCTTGTTTTGCTGCTTGACCCCTCGCTGTTGCTTGAACTTTCTGAACTATTACAGGCAGAAAGTACCATAACGGCCATTAAAAATACGAATAGCATGCTGATATGCTTTTTCATCTTTTTCCTCCCAATATTGAAATTCATTATCATTTAGATCATAATAAGCAGTGTTAAGAGTGTCAATCCCTAATTGAGGATTATTCTCAAAAACAAACATTACATAGTAAATAACTAGGAGAATTAGATCATGATCTGCAAAAAGGCATCTTCAAAATGGATTGTGTTAGTATGTCTGATTTTCATTTTACTGGCGGCTGTCTGCGCAAGCGTCGTGTACGGCTATACAGGTACGTCATGGAGACAGGTCTATCAGGCGTTTACTTCCTTCAACGGAACAAATGAGCATGTCATCATCAAGGATGTCAGGCTTCCGCGCGCTTTGGTTGCGACAGTCGTCGGCGCCTCGCTTGCAGCCGCGGGCGCTCTCATGCAGGCGCTCACAAAAAATCCGCTTGCGTCACCTGGGATTTTCGGGATTAACGCCGGTGCAGGTTTTTTTATTGTTGCCGGATCGTTTTTTCTGCATATTCAGTCACCTCAGGCGCTAGTATGGAGCTCGTTTCTTGGGGCAGCATTTACCGCTGCGATCGTCTATGCAGCAGGCTCGCTTGGAAGAGAAGGACTGACGCCAATCAAACTGACGCTGGCGGGAGCTGCCATGGCAGCCATGTTTTCTTCTCTGACACAAGGCTTGCTTTCTGTCAACGAACTCGAGCTTGCCCAGGTGCTTTTTTGGCTGACTGGCTCTGTGCAGGGCCGGAGTCTGGATCTGTTGATGACGATGTTTCCATATGCAGCGGCAGCGCTGGTAATCTGCTTCTTTCTCGGCCAAAAAATTAACCTCCTCGTTATGGGAGAAGATGTGGCAAAAGGACTCGGCCAAAAAACGGGCCTGCTGAAATTTGTGATGGCGCTTTGTGTTGTCATGCTTGCAGGGTCCGCTGTCGCCATTGCCGGGCCGATTTCTTTTATCGGCATCATTATTCCGCATTTTGCCCGCTTTGTCGTTGGTAATGATTATCGCTGGGTTCTGCCATTTTCCGCTGTTTTGGGTGCCATTTTGCTTGTTTGCGCGGATATCGGTGCGCGATATATCATTATGCCTCAGGAAGTTCCTGTCGGGGTCATGACCGCCATCATCGGAATGCCTGTGTTTGTGTACATCGCAAGAAGGGGGGCGAAGCTATGAAACTTCGTTTTGGCGTTACTGCGGCTGAAAAGAAAGCATGGATCGTCTTTTTAATTTTACTGGGGTTAACAGCTGCTGTACTCATCATAAGCGCAGGTCTCGGACAAAGGTTTATTCCTCCCTGGGATGTAGCAAAAACATTCTTTGGTGCAGGTTCCAAGCTGGATGAACTGATGATCATGTCGTTCCGCATGCCAAGAATTTTGACGGCTTTATGCGCCGGTGTCTGCTTGGCAGCGGCAGGCGCGATATTGCAGGGGCTCGTCAGAAACCCTCTCGCATCTCCGGATATTATCGGAATAACAGGAGGAGCGGCGGTAGCGGTCGTGCTTTTAATGATGTTCTTCTCAGACCGCAGCAGTTCACTTACGATCAGTCTGTCATGGCTTCCAGCAGCCGCATTTATCGGCGCATCGGCTGTCGGGCTCATCGTCTATTTACTGGCATACAAAAATGGTGCCTCCACATTTCGGCTGGTGCTTATCGGAATCGGATTTTCAATGTCGGCGCAGGCGATGACTACCCTGTTGATGATCAAAGGTCCGATTTACCGGGCATCACAAGCCAATGTGTATATCACTGGGTCAGTTTATGGGTCAAACTGGCAGCATGTAAAAATAGCTATTATCTTATCTGTCATTCTCTTATTCATTTGTTTTGTCGCGCTAAAAAATATGAATATACAGGTGCTGGGTGAAGATATTGCGGCGGGTGCAGGAAGCGCTGTGCAGCGAAATCGTTTTTTCTTGCTACTTTTGAGCACGGCTCTTACTGGTTGTGCAGTTTCAGTTGCCGGCACAATCGGTTTTGTCGGGCTGATGGCGCCCCATATTGCAAGACGGCTTGTCGGCTCATCTTATGGCGCGCTGCTCCCAGCGTCGGCACTTATTGGAGCTCTGCTCGTTTTAACAGCTGATATCGTCGGCAGAACCTTATTTGCTCCGGTGGAAGTGCCGGCCGGCGTCTTTACAGCGGCTATCGGCGCACCTTATTTTATTTATTTGCTCTATAAAACAAGAAATTCTTAATCGTTACACCCATTTTCTTAAAAAAAGAAAATGGGTTTTTTTGATAATGACTGAAGATTCGTAATTATTTTTGCTATACTGACAGAGACATTGATAAAGAAAGGGCGGCAGATGAATGAAAGAAGCAGAGGTATTAAAATATGAAGCATTTACAAGCAGTCCCGGCAAAGGAAACCCCGCAGGCGTCGTTTTGCAGGGAGACGATTATACGGAAGACGAGATGCAGATCATAGCTGAGCGTGCTGGGTATTCAGAAACCTCCTTTATCCGAAAAAGCGAGTCGGCCGATCTTGAACTCCGTTACTTTACCCCTGGACACGAAATGAATTTGTGCGGTCATGCGACAGTTGCTTCTCTTTACGCATTATGTGAGAAAGGAATGCTGGAGAGCGGTAAAACGTACAGCATCCAAACGAAAGCGGGTATCCTGCCTGTGAAGATTTCTGAAAAAGATGGCCGTATTCATATCACGCTTGAACAGGCCTCTCCGCAATTCAAACCATTTACAGGCGATCGGAAAAAACTTGCGGACGCACTGGGTATCACCGAAGAGGATTTTCATGAAGACCTTCCGATTGTGTTTGGCAGCACTGGCATATGGACAGCCATCGTTCCGCTTAAATCATTGGAGGCTTCCAAAAAAATGGTGCCAGATAACAAACAATTTCCGGAAGTGTTAATTGATCTGCCAAAAGCTTCAGTCCATCCGTTTACCTTTGAAACCGTTCATCCCGACAGCGACCTGCACGGGCGCCACTTTTCATCCCCGTATTCGGGAACGATTGAAGACCCCGTGACCGGCACAGCTTCCGGCGTGATGGGGGCCTATATGAAACAATATGGCAATGCCAAGCAGCATAAATTTATCATTGAACAAGGGCAGGAAATTGGAAAAGACGGAAAAGTGGAGATCGAAATGAACGAAGCCGGCGGCCATGTGAAAGTGAACATGACAGGAACAGCCGTTTACTCAGAAACCCGTATTCTTAAAATCTAATACGGATGGTGGTTTACAAAAAGATGCACTTTCCGTTATCATTATGAAATGATAATCATTTTCAATTGCATAGGAAGGTGAGACGGTATGCCTCAAACCGAACAAATACATCAGCATTCAGTACTGCGTGACATCATACGCAGCAGAAGATCGATTCGAAAGTTTAAACAAGAGCCAGTACCTTCAGCAGTCATTCTTGACATGCTAGAAACGGCAAAATATGCGCCAAATCACAGAGTGACAGAGCCATGGAGATTTATTTACGTTTCCAGTGAGACAGGTAAAGCGAACCTCATCAATACATTTGCAGCGTTTTCTAAGAAATCCAAGCCGGATATGACAGAGGAAAAGCTTCAAAATTTCAAAAACACACTTGGGCGCGTTCCGGGATTTCTCCTCGTCGTGTTTCAGGAAGATGAAAACGAAAGAGCGCGGGACGACGATTTTGCGGCAACAAGCTCGTTGATTCAAAATCTTCAGCTTCTTGCTTGGGAAAAAGGAATCGGCATGGTTTGGAAAAGCGGAAAAATCCTTTATGACAAAGAAGTCCATCAGGCCTTTGGTTTGCAGGATAATGAGCGTTTCGCCGCCATCATACAAACAGGTTATCCTGACGAGGCGCCGGAAGTGAAAAAACGCACACCGATCCGCGACCGGTTTACTGAAATGTAAAAAGCCCCTTGTCTCAAACGGAGACAAGGGGTTTTTCATTAACGAGATTTCTTTTTCGCTCTGTTGTCGGCTGCTTTCGCACGCTCTTGCGCTTCGCGGTCATCTGCATCAGCAAGCTCGGTTGAATATTCTTCGTAAACGCCGTCAGTTTCCCTTTTTAATGCATCGGGAACTTGTGGAAGCTTTTGTTTGTTTTTATCACGGTTTTTGTGGATATGATTTCTGCCCATATCAAATTCCCCCTAAAAAGTGATATCAAACAAATATAGTATTTGGTTTTAAGGGGTTATGTATTCCTACTTCCGCTTAGCAGCTTTTTCCGCTTTTTTAAATTCGCCTGAATAAAGAACTTCCTGCATTTTTTTAAGGTTGGCGCCTTGCTGATGCTTCTCCCTCTTTTTTTCCATAAAAAGGACCTCCTTCAACCATGTTATTCTTAAGGTTGACGCTTCCTGCTGTTTTTATACAGTCTTTCGGTCCGCTATCAGCTGTGAGAGTGCAAATTCAAGATCCGAATATGTAAAACGAAATCCAGAGGTTATCGCTTTTTTAGGAAGAGCGCGCTGTCCTTTCACAATCAAAAGACTCATTTCACCCAATGCTTTTGATAAAAAGAATTCCGGGACGGGGAGCCAGTGCGGGCGGTGCTTCACCCGTGCAATCGCTTTTCCGAATTGCTTCATGTCCACAGGATTGGGCGCGGTGACATTCATTGGGCCTGAGATGCCGGCATTTTCCACCGCATATCGGATCATCTGGGCCGCATCCTCGACATGAATCCATGACAGCCACTGCCTTCCCGTTCCGATCGTTCCGCCGGCCAGAAACTTATAGGGGAGAATCATGAGCGGGAGAGCGCCTTTTTCTCCAAGCATCACGCCAAATCTCGCATAAACCGTCCTGATGCCCATCGCCTCAATATGCTGTCCTTCCTTTTCCCACAGGTGTGCAGTATGGCTGAGAAAATCCTCATCTGACGTTGCAGAATCCTCTGTGAAGGTTTTCTCAAGACTAGTGCCGTAAATACCCACGGCACTGGCTTGGATCAATGTGTTCGGCTTCTCCTTCTGTTTCTGAATAAGCCGCTGCACTTCACGCGTCGCATTGATACGGCTGGAGAGAATGTGCTGCTTTGTTTTATTTGTCCAGCGGCCAAAAATCGATTTTCCCGCAAGGTTTATCCAGACATCAATATGAGGAAGTTCCTGCTCCGGGGCGGCTCCTTCCGTCAGCCATTGGACATATGTCATATTTTTTTGTTCAGTTTCCCGTGCGTTTCTTGATAAAATATAAACATGGTGTCCCTGGCGGGTAAGAACGCCTGTCAGATGCTGACCAAGAAAACCGGTTCCGCCCGTCATTGCGATATTCATGAACATCTCTCCTCATCGTTCTAATAAATATACTTTACCTCATTTTAATAAAAGAAAACGCGTTTCAGGCCTGAGAAGGGAGATTAAGATGCCGTTTATTACAAAAATATCAACGCAAAAAAAGAATACGGAACGCTTCAATATTTTTCTGGATGATAAATACGCCTTCAGCGTGGACGCGGATGTGCTCGTGAAATTTGAGCTCAAGAAGGGAAAAGAACTCGATGATCTTGACATCATTGAGATTCAATACGGCGATGAAGTGAAGAAAGGCTTCAACCGTGCGCTTGACTTTTTATCCTATCGAATGCGGTCGACGAAAGAGGTCGAGGACCACTTAAAGAAAAAAGAAACCTCGCCCCCCGTCATTGCGGAAGTCATCCATAGGCTTAACGATTACAAGTACTTAAACGACCAGGAATTTGCCGCAGCCTATGTCAGCACTCACAAAAAAACAAACGGAAAAGGCCCTGATGTTTTGTTCAGAGAGCTAAGAGCGAAGGGAATTGATGACGATACAATTAAGGAGGCGCTAAGTTCCTTTTCCTTTGAGGATCAGACAAGAGAAGCGGTCAAGCATGTTGAAAAGCTTCTCAAAAAAGATAAAAAGCTTTCGACGAAAGAACTCAAACAGCGCGCCCAGCTGCAGCTTCAGCGCAAGGGCTTCTCATTTGATGTTATCAGCGCGGCGATGGATCAGATTGAATATGAAAATGATGAAGACACAGAGAAAGAAGCGCTGCGCCTTCACGCGGAAAAAGCGTTTAGAAAATACCGCTATGACGGCTCATATGAAAGCGCCATGAAGGTCAAACAATTTTTATTTCGCAAAGGATTCTCACTCGATTTAATCGAGCAATTATTGCAGGAAGAGGAGTACTGAAATGGAGAAACGATACAGTCAAATGACACCTCACGAACTCAATACCGAAATCGCATTACTTTCTGAAAAAGCAAGAAAAGCCGAACAGCATGGAATCATAAACGAACTGGCAGTGCTCGAACGGAAAATTACGATGGCAAAAGCATATTTGCTGAACCCGGAAGATTACTCACCGGGAGAAACATATCGTGTGGAAAACACTGAGGACGAGTTTACCATCAGTTATTTAAATGGCGTTTTCGCATGGGGATACAGGACCTCTTCCCCTCAGCAAGAGGAAGCGCTGCCAATCTCAGTATTGCAAGAAAAAGAATAAAGCGTAACAGGAGGCTGATGATCAGCCTCTTTTTGTTTGCAGCACATTTACACGAATTCTTAAAGAAAAATCTTTTAAGATGAAACTCGTTGTTTTTTAAAATCAAAGGAGGCGATGACGTTGAGTATCAAAAACCCATCTGTAAAATTTATTATATTTGTTCTTATGATTTGTACATTTTCAATCGGCTATACAGAATACGCGGTGATGGGTATTTTGACGTCGATTGCCAATGACTTTCATATACAGGTTTCATCCGCAGGGCTTCTTGTCACGGCTTATGCGGCAAGCGTTTGTTTGACAGGGCCGCTCGTCACCATCATTTCCGTCAAGCTTCCGAGAAAGCCTGTGCTTCTTGGGCTGATGGCGATATTTACCCTTTCCAACCTGATGAGCGCACTGGCGCCGAATTTTGCTGTATTGGCCATTTCAAGAATTTTATCTGCGTCCATACACGGCGCTTTCTTCGCGATTGCCATGGTATTCGCAAGTGAAATGGTTCCGCCGGAAAAGCGTGCTGCAGCTGCTGCTTCAATGAACGGCGGACTGACAGTGGCTCTAATGCTTGGTGTTCCATTCGGCTCTTATCTCGGAGATGTCCTGAATTGGAGAGCGGTGTTTTCCATCATTACGGCACTTGGTGTCATCGGATTTTTAGGCCTTATGGCTGCCGTGCCGAACAGAAAACCAAAAGTGATCCCAATGCTTATGAATGAGTGGGGGGTTTTTAAACACAAACAAGTGCTGTTTTCCTTCGCGATTACCATTTTAGGCTATTCCGGTGTCTTTATCGCCTACACCTTTATCGAACCCATTTTGAGGCATTCAGCCGGATTCAGCACGGTTGGCATTACAGGTGCTCTCTTTGCGTATGGATTGGGAGGCGTTGCCGGGAATTTCTTTGCTGGAAAAGTACCGCTGCCTTTGCTGACTCGGACGATGATCGGCGTAATGATCGGTTTAATCGGTGTTCTGGCTGTATTTCCTTACATCGCCATTTACCCGGCTGCAGCCATTGTGGCAACGTTCCTATTCGGGGCATGCGCATTCGGCACGCCGCCTCTTCTGCAAACAAAGGTCATTTCCTCATCTGAGGGCGGCACAACCATTGCCGCAGCTGTCAGCGTATCAGCATTTAACCTTGCCAATGCCCTTGGTGCATGGATCGGCGGAATGATTTTAAACGGAACAGGCTCTTATTCCTGGCTGTTTGCAGGAGGTGCGCTTATGACCGCATGCGGACTTGTGCTTTCTACCTTCGCACACTTATCAGAAAAGAAGAGCGTCTACGAATATCAAGTCAATAAAGGGTAAAAACAGCTGCAGTGTATGCAGCTGTTCTTCTTTACCGTTTGCCTGAGGCTCTCATTCTTTCTTGAGGATGCTGATTGATAGATCCGTCAGCACGCTTTGAAGCATAATCGTCCTTTGCTCTCCGTTCACCCTGAAATTTGTTTTCGTTTTCGTAAGGAAATCCTTTTTCTTTATTTCGGACCATGTCATATCCCCCTAGATTCGAGATCAAAAAGTTGCGTCTTTCCAGATGAAGACGTAAGGTTAGTATATGGAGAACACTACGTAATAAAGCGTTATTTTTTTCCTGAAGAAAGGAGACTGTACACATGAATATGTACATTGAGAAACTGACTAATCTGCTTCTGGAAAAGAACGAGATGATCAGCTATATACAGGCAAAAACGTGGGTGGAATTGTTATGGAGCGATTTCGAAGCAACCTATGCAAAAGCCGGACACGCCTATCAAGGTGAAAAAATGACTGAAAAAATCGTCACACAATGGATTGAAAACTATGGCGGCCAGCTCCACCTTTTTCAAAGCTCCCGTAACGACGTGAATGATTACTTAAATCAAAGCAGAGGCCTTTTGCATTAAAAACCTGCCGTTAACGACCGGCAGGTTTTTTCATTTTCTTAAAATTACCTTAACAGGAAGAAATCATAAACAAAACATGTTTCACCAGCCTGTCAATCAGGGAATACCACTTATATCTTGTCAAAATGCGAGGAGGAGCTTTATATGAAAAAGAAACAAGTAATGCTCGCTTTAACAGCTGCCGCAGGACTGGGTTTGACAGCACTTCATTCCGCTCCCGCAGCAAAAGCTGCGCCCCTTCACGATATATCTGTCAGCATGCCATCATCCGATTCTTACATCATAAAAACAGGAAAGCTGAATGTCCGGACTGAGCCAAATCATAAAGGTGACATTCTCGGCACTGTATCATCAGAACAAAAAGTAAAAGTCTATGGATTTGTAAATGCCGATTGGGCTCAAATTCATTTCAAAGGAAAGAAAGCATATATTTCAACCCACTTTTTAATGAAAACCGCAAGCCAAGCGAAAACAACGAAACAGACAGCCTTCTATACACCGACGCCCGAAAATGGAAAAGCTAAACAGCTCTCATCTGGAACAGAGGTGACAATACTTGGGTGGGGATTCAGTGAAAACGGCGGATTTGACTTCACTTGGGCGTTCGTGGATTATGGCGGAGTTAAAGGCTATATTCACACAAAGGATTTACAAATGCGATAAAAAGGCAGGCCGAGGCTTGTCTTTTTGCCTATGCATGAAACATTTCTTCTTTCTGCACGTAACAATGAGAAAGGAGATGATGATATGACGGGTTTAGTCGGCGGAGGGCTTATGATCATTGCGGGCATACTGATCAAACTGTTTCCTCCCAAATCGATCAACAGTGTGTACGGATACAGAACGAGACGCTCAATGTCAGATCAAAGATTATGGAATGAAGCGAACCGTTACAGTGCATCATTAATGATCCTGTCAGGCTTGGTGATTGCGGGAATGGGTTTGCTGCTGGGATCAAACTTGTTTATTCTTCAGCTTATCCTGCTGATTGCCGCCTGTGTCATAACATTTATGCTAACGGAGAAAAGGCTGAAAATCATGACGCACAGTCAAGGAGGAGATAGAAGTGGACGGAGTTAAATGCCAGTTTGTCAATACGAATGGAATCACGCTCCACGTTGCAGCCGCAGGACCGGAAGACGGCCCGTTAATTGTCCTGCTCCATGGATTTCCTGAGTTTTGGTACGGCTGGAAAAATCAAATCAAATCGCTTGTTGATGCGGGTTACCGGGTCATTGCTCCTGATCAGCGGGGCTACAATCTCAGTGACAAACCGGAAGGAATTGATTCGTATCGGATTGATACATTAAGAGATGATATCATCGGGCTTATTACGCAATTCACTGATGAAAAAGCAATTGTCATCGGGCATGACTGGGGAGGGGCTGTCGCATGGCATTTGGCTTCCACACGCCCGGAATATCTTGAAAAGCTGATCGCCATCAACATCCCGCACCCGCACGTCATGAAAACCGTAACGCCGCTTTATCCGCCGCAATGGCTGAAAAGCTCGTATATCGCATACTTCCAGTTCCCCGATATACCGGAGGCATCACTAAGGGAAAATGATTATGAAACATTAGACAAAGCGATTGGATTATCCGACCGTCCCGCGCTTTTTACATCCGAGGATGTCAGCAGGTACAAAGAAGCGTGGAAACAGCCGGGCGCACTGACAGCTATGCTGAACTGGTACAGAGCCCTCAGAAAAGGAAGCTTGGCAGAGAAACCCTCTTACGAAACAGTACCTTACCGAATGATCTGGGGAATGGAAGACCGCTTTTTGAGCAGAAAGCTTGCGAAAGAGACGGAAAGGCATTGCCCGAATGGACATCTCATCTTTGTTGATGAAGCTTCCCATTGGATTAACCACGAAAAGCCAGCCATCGTCAATCAGCTGATTTTGGAATATCTTAAGAACCAATAAGCCAAAATTTCTCTCCATCCGTCTGTCATAATGGCAGACTTTTTCTGTGCGTTTTTTTCATAGTCTGTTTTAAACATGACAAAATAACATTAAAAATCATGAATGTCACCATAAAATTGTAACAAAAAGCAGGTTTAAACGACTTTAAAAAAAGGAATAGCCTTACTGAAGATTTGTGTAAAACTCCCCTAAGGCAATACTTAAAAAGAATAATAAAAAGAAGGTGCCTTAATGAAGCAAGGATTAATCTCGATTATTATCCCGTCTTACAATGAAGGGTATAATGTCAAACTCATTCATGAATCTTTAAAAAAGGAATTTAAAAACATTCATTATGACTATGAAATATTCTTCATAAACGACGGAAGCGTTGATGACACGCTTCAGCAGATCAAAGACTTGGCAGCGACGTGCAGCCGGGTAAAATATATATCTTTTTCTCGAAACTTTGGAAAAGAAGCCGCGATTTTGGCGGGCTTTGAGCATGTTCAGGGCGAGGCGGTTATTGTCATGGATGCCGATCTGCAGCATCCGACATATTTGCTGAAGGAATTTATCAAAGGCTACGAAGAAGGGTATGACCAAGTCATTGCTCAAAGGAACAGAAAAGGGGACAGCTTTGTCCGCTCACTCTTATCATCTATGTACTACAAGTTCATTAATAAAGCGGTGGAAGTCGATTTGCGTGACGGTGTCGGTGACTTCAGATTGTTAAGCCGCCAAGCTGTGAATGCACTTTTGAAGCTGAGCGAAGGAAACCGCTTCTCAAAAGGCCTTTTTTGCTGGATTGGCTTTGATCAGAAAATTGTATTTTATGAAAATGTCGAACGAAAAAACGGCACCTCCAAATGGTCGTTCAGCAGTCTGTTTAACTACGGAATGGACGGCGTCGTTTCATTTAATCATAAGCCGCTGAGATTATGTTTTTATACAGGCATTTTCATCCTGCTGCTTTCCATCATTTATATCATTGCCACATTCGTTAAAATTCTGACTAACGGTATTTCTGTGCCTGGGTATTTCACCATTATCTCAGCAGTGTTATTTCTCGGCGGAGTACAGCTGTTAAGCCTTGGAATTATAGGTGAATATATCGGCCGAATCTATTATGAAACAAAAAAACGCCCGCATTATTTGATCAAAGAAGCGAATATCCCGAACAAAGACCTGCCTGAAACGAACGAATTAAAAAGCATGCGTCGTCTGACAAAAATGCACTGAAAATACCAAGCGCCATTGGCAGTGCTTTTTTTGCGTGTCTATTATCTTAAAAGCAAGACTGGAGAATTTATATGAAAAGAAAACATATCATGATCTATACGGCCAGTTTGCTGGTGTCCGTTCTGGCACACGCTTTTTTTGTGAAAGAATGGGCGGAAGGCAGGTATATGACAGGTCCGGGTGACGGGCTTGCGCAAATGATCGTATTTAAAAAATTATTATTTGACCAATATACACACGGGAATTTTTTCTACAATTATTCATTCGGACTTGGCGGCGGCACATTCAGTCAGCTCGGCTATTATTTTTCTGCGTCTTTTCTTTTTCTTGCTGTGTCCGCCGCTGTTTGGCTGCTTCAAGCCGTCCAGCTGATCGGAGAAGCGGATACGCTTTTTTGGGCAGAGTCAGCTGTTTTTATCAGTATTTTCAAATTGAGCTTGATCATCTTTACGTCCGCTTCTGTTTTTCATTATCTTCTCAAGCACAGGGCGGCATCGTTCACGGGAGCTGTGTTATACGGCGTCTCAATTATTTATTTCCGTCACGAAGCGTATTGGGAATTTTTCACCGATACAATGGTTTGGCTTCCGCTGCTTGTGCTTGGCGCAGAAAAAATTATTAGAGAGCGGCGTCCGGCGTGGTTTATCGTTGCGTGTTCGCTGACGTTAATCAATAATTTTTACTTTGCATACATAAACCTTATATTCATCGGAATCTATGTGCTGTTCAGATGGCTGATCCGTTTGGAACCACATGAAGAGAAAAGATGGATTCAAATCAGATTATTTCTGGTTTCAGGCTTCATTTCTTTTGGCATCAGTGCGGCGGCGTTTGTGCCCGTAGTATACGGTTTTTTAAACAACCTGCGCCCTCCATACAGCCAGAAAATAGAGTGGCTCAATTTCGATGATAATATCTTATTTTCGAGCCGGATCATCATTGTGCCGGCCGCTTTTCTGCTGTTTTTGTTTATTATTTCTTTTTACAAAAACCGTGTGTTTCGTCTCTTTGCCGGATTGAGCCTGCTGTTTATCCTTTTTCATTTCAGTCCGTATGCGGCAAGCGTCTTTAACGGCTTTTCCGCCCCGCAAAACCGGTTTGAATATGTTCTGGCCTTTACCATTGCGGGAGCAGCTGCGGCTGGTTTGTCACAGCTGTCTGAATTGAAACGGAAAGAACTGCTCCCGGCCGCAGCTGTCGTCCTGCTTCTTTACTTGTATCATATCCAAAGGTATAAGCTCGATATATGGAAGCCTGCGAATGAAAGTATTCTATTGCTCTTACTCATGACAATCGCAGCCTTGTTTGCTGCAGCTTTTGCGAAAAAACGGGCAAAAATGGCTGTGTACGGTATAATCATTCTTTCTTCGCTGTTTGTCGCCAACTCCTATCAAAAATACGCGCTCTCAGAAGGCGGCGATTTGGACAGTGTGACAAAAGAATATCTTACAAGTGAGGAATACAGAGGGCGGGAATCATCTGAGCTCATCAGACGTTTACAGAAGGAAGACGATGACCCGCTCATGAGAATCGACTGGATGAACGGGGTCCGCAATAATACGCCAATCATTTACGGATTTAATGGCTTCAGCGCGTATTCCAGCATTTTAAACAAAGATCTGCTGGCCTTCTATTGGAATGATTTAAGCATCGATATGGGCAGGGAAAGCGTCAGCCGTTACGCGTCATTGGGAGACAGGGCGAATTTATACAGCCTGCTTTACGGCAAATATTATATGACCGAAAAAACAAACGAAGCCAGCGTCCCGTACGGCTTCAAAAAGCATTTAGAAACAGAGCATTATGCAGTTTATGAGAATCAGTACATGCTTCCATTCGTTAAAACAGCGGATGCCATATACAGCGAAAGTGAGCTGGACCGATTGCCCGCTCTTGCGAAAGAACAGGCGATGCTGAAAGGAATCATATTAAAAGATCCATCAGGAAAAACGGAGCAGACACCAAAACCGTCCAATTTGATCACCAAGTCGGACATCACCGCAAAACAAGCCCAGTATCAAAACGGGCTGCTAACCGTAACTGGAGAAAACGGAGGAGAGCTGATCATCACCCCGAAACAGCCATCATCCGCTCCGGGAGACTACTATGTCAGCTTTTATTTGAAAAGCAAAGCAAAAGACAAAGGATTTGCGTTAAAGGTAAATGATTATGTCACAACAAGGAAATCGAACAAATCGATATATAAAACCGGAGTAAATAATATAACGGTAAGAGTGCCTAAATCAGGCCATATCTCAATCAATCTTCCGAAAGGAACCTATGAGCTGAGAAACATAGCGCTCTATGAAGAAAATTACCAAACGCTGAAAAACGCTGTAATGCAAAATAAAACAGAGAAAGCAGACAAACTGAATTGGAACAAAAATCGACTGACCTTTGCCTATCATCTGTCAAAAGACCAGTACATCATGCTTCCGATCCCATATGAAAAAGGCTGGGAGCTGAAGATCAACGGAAAAACACAGAAGATCGAAAAAGCGGATTATGCTTTTATAGGCTTCAAGGCGCAAAAGGGAGACAATCACATTGAGCTGACTTACTATCCGCCATACTTCAAAATATCGGCGGTCATATCTCTCGTCAGTCTGCTGCTTGCTGTTTTCTATATAAGACGTAAAAAGCCCGGCTCTATATAGAGCCGAGCTTTAATTTTTTCTGAAGTTTTTCTTCGCTGAATATCCATCCCGTATAGGACGAACGAATAGTGAGATCATGGCCGATGTGAACAATTGCGACAAACGGATAATGGCCTTTGCTCCGATAACGCAGGTCGATAAATCTCACCTCATAATGATCTTTAAACGTATCCACTTCCCACCGGTAAACCGGAGAAAAGGACAGAAACGCCGCGATGTTATCATCCTGCTTTGCCGCATGCATTACATCGGTTTCAGGAACAGGCACCCGATTAAATGTATCCAGAATCACGACATGTCCTTCCATGCTTCTTCCTACATAGAAAGCATGTGCTGTCGTCACTGCGATTCGCCATTGCCTGAATTTCATCGTTGGAGAAATAATAATGCTTTCGATCTCATCATGAATCATCTCATGAAGCTTCCGTTTAATTCTCAGCTGCATGATCAGGCGCACCAAGTAGTAGCCTACCAATATGATATATAAGCTGAGAAACGTGATGCCGGGACTCCCGCCTGCATACCAAATCGCGATAGCTGCCAGATGGCTGATAAAAATAAACGGATCAAACGTATTAATCAGCCCGAGCGCAACCCATTTTTTCGAAAACGGACGAATGGCTTGTGTTCCATAGGCGTTGAATATATCAACAAAGACATGCAGAACGACTGCCAGCAGTGTCCACAGCCATAGGTGCAGAAAATCGGCCTGAGGATAAAATAAATACAGAATCGCCGGGATGATGACAGACCAAAACAAAACGGCGGGAATTGAATGGGTAAATCCTCTGTGATTCCTTATATAAACAGCATTGTTTTTAAGCTTTAACACAGTATCAATATCCGGAGCCTGAGAGCCCGCAAGCGTTGCGATCATAACAGCATGAGCCATTGCCGGATCTGATCCGACAACAGGATCAAGCGTCGCAATACCGCCCAGTGCGATGCCCATAACGACATGTGTGCCCGTATCCATAGGTGACCTCCTTGCAGGGTGATCCTGCACATTCACTTTGTAAGAAATTCCCCATTTTCATATACCCAATTTTTAAACTGATTCAATCGTTCTCATATGTTTCCGCTTTTTCTTTATTACTATTTAATGTAACATATTATCGTACTGTGCCCTTAGTGTACAACAAAAAACAGTCTAAAGAAAAGCGGGGCGCGAAAGACTGGGGAGAAACACATATGAACGTACTTGAAGACAAATTAAAACAAAAAGACATACAGCAATTTCGTGATGATTTAATCTCATGGTTTGAACGAGAGCAGCGCGTTTTGCCGTGGAGAGAGGACCAAGATCCATATAAGGTGTGGGTATCTGAAGTGATGCTGCAGCAAACGAGAGTAGAGACAGTGATTCCTTACTTTCTCCGGTTTGTAGAACAATTCCCGACAGTGGAAGCGCTCGCTGATGCTGATGAAGAAAAGGTGCTGAAAGCATGGGAAGGGCTCGGCTATTATTCGCGAGTCAGAAACCTGCAAAGCGCGGTAAAAGAAGTGAAACAGGAATACGGCGGCATTGTTCCTCCAGACGAGAAAGATTTTGGCGGGTTAAAAGGCGTCGGCCCTTATACAAAGGGAGCGGTGCTCAGCATTGCCTACAATAAACCCATTCCCGCGGTTGACGGAAATGTGATGCGTGTCATGTCCAGGATTCTATCTATTTGGGATGATATTGCCAAACCAAAAACAAGAACGATCTTTGAAGACGCCATACGAGCTTTTATTTCCAAAGAAAAACCATCTGAATTTAATCAGGGCTTGATGGAGCTTGGAGCCTTGATCTGTACGCCAAAATCACCCTCATGCCTGCTTTGCCCGGTTCAGCAGCATTGCTCAGCATTTGAAGAAGGCACTGAACGGGAGCTTCCGGTAAAAAGCAAAAAGAAAAAGCCCGGGATCAAAACCATGGCCGCGATCGTACTGACTGATGAAGACGGACAAGTGTATATCCACAAACGGCCGTCTAAAGGTTTGCTCGCCAACCTGTGGGAATTCCCGAATCTTGAAACACAAAAAGGGATCAAAACTGAGCGTGAACAGCTCATTGCTTTCTTAGAAAACGAATATGGCATACAAGCTGATATCAGTGATCTGCAAGGTGTAGTCGAGCATGTTTTCACCCACCTGGTATGGAATATTTCAGTGTTTTTCGGTAAAGTAAAACAAGTGTCGGATACCAGCAAGCTGAAAAAAGTAACGAAAGAAGAGCTCGAACAATTTGCGTTCCCGGTGTCACATCAAAAAATCTGGAAGATGGCAGGAGAAGCAGCCGCCATCTCGGCTGCTCCGTAAACCATTCTTAATCGTAAGAGACGCGCGTGCCGTGGCTGTAGTCCGCTTCATTGCGCTTCATTCCGCCGCGCGCTTCAATTTCTTGCGTTAATTCCCCGTATTTTGATTGGCCTTCTTCGTTCAAATAAGGCATAATTTGCTGAAAGGCATGATGAAAATAAGCGAGTTCACTGTTCTTCCAATCTTTTTTGGAAACCATGTTCAATTCGCTCATATCACGTCCGACATACATAACAGAAGACCCCCTTTAAAGTTCTTGCCATTATTGTTTGTGGAAATAAAAGAACTATACGCTACAAGGAGATGAGGAAAAATGGAACAAAATAAATGTGCACTCGTAACAGGAAGCAGCCGCGGTGTCGGAAAAGCGGCCGCGATCAGACTTGCTGAGAACGGCTATAACATCGTCATTAACTATGCACGCAGCAAAAAAGCAGCATTAGAAACAGCGGAAGAAATCGAAAAGCTTGGCGTTAAAGTGCTTGTCGTAAAAGCAAACGTAGGACAGCCTGCAAAAATCAAAGAAATGTTTCAGCAAATTGATGAAACGTTCGGCAGACTTGATGTTTTTGTCAATAATGCCGCTTCAGGAGTACTAAGACCTGTCATGGAATTAGAAGAAACACACTGGGACTGGACGATGAACATTAATGCGAAAGCATTGCTTTTCTGCGCTCAGGAAGCTGCCAAGCTAATGGAGAAGAACGGAGGCGGGCATATTGTCAGCATCAGTTCATTAGGCTCTATCCGCTATCTTGAAAACTACACCACGGTCGGTGTATCAAAAGCAGCGTTAGAGGCTTTAACCCGTTATCTTGCCGTTGAGCTTTCACCAAAACAAATTATCGTCAATGCTGTTTCAGGCGGAGCGATCGACACAGATGCGCTGAAACACTTCCCGAATAGAGAAGATCTGCTTGAGGATGCGCGCCAAAACACGCCGGCGGGACGCATGGTCGAAATTAAAGACATGGTTGATACTGTTGAGTTTCTAGTGTCTTCCAAGGCTGACATGATCCGCGGACAGACAATTATCGTTGACGGCGGACGCTCACTGCTCGTTTAAAAATTTTTAAAAAAGAGGAATAGCTATACGATCACCTGCACATTCTAATGACCGTGGAGGTGATAACAATGGCTAACTCAAATAACTTCAGCAAAACAAACGCTCAACAAGTTAGAAAACAAAACCAACAATCAGCTGCTGGTCAAGGTCAATTTGGCACTGAATTTGCTAGCGAAACAAACGCTCAGCAAGTCAGAAAACAAAACCAGCAATCAGCTGGACAACAAGGTCAATTCGGCACTGAATTCGCTAGTGAAACTGACGCACAGCAGGTAAGACAGCAAAACCAATCTGCTGAACAAAACAAACAACAAAACAGCTAATCACTGAAACAGAAAAAAGCACTTCATCTTCGGGTGGAAGTGCTTTTTTCTGTTTGAAAAACGACAAAACTTGTGGAAGGTCTACAGAATGAGTCAAAGGGTTTGCTTTACGGAGATCGAAATGATTAAAGGAGGAAATGTTTATACTTTCATCAGGCTGAAGGAGGAACCGATGACCGAATTTGAAAAGCTGGTAAGTGAACAGATGAAAACGATGGATAAGCTTCTCGATCTCCAATCAGAGCTCGACCGCTGCAAACAAATTGAGGCGGAACTCCGGCATTTGGAAAGGGATGCAAGGCTGCGTGGGATTCAGGCTGAAATTGCGGTAAAACGGAAACACCTTGCCGATATACAGGATATGTTTCAAAAGCAGACAGAGCAGGTCATTCGTTCATATCGCAGCTCAGAAAAGCCGTCTTCCTTTGTGTAGTGTAGGAATGTGCCATTCCCCGGCCGGAATGGCTCTTTTATTTTCATTTTTCAATTTGTAACGTTATAATAGGTAAAAGACGTTGTCGGTAAGCAAATTTGGACATACTAACTGTAGGGCTTTATAGAAAGTAGGGGAGAAATATGGGCTATCCCAAGGAAGGAGAAACCATTCAAATTCACAGCTATAAGCACAACGGGCTGATTCATAGAATTTGGAATGAGACAACAATCTTAAAAAGTACAGAAATGTGTGTCATCGGAGCCAATGACCGGACGATGGTAACCGAATCAGACGGCCGGACATGGATAACCAGAGAGCCCGCAATCTGTTATTTTCACGCAAGACAATGGTTTAATGTCATCGGGATGCTGAGGGAAGACGGGGTTCATTATTATTGCAACATCAGTTCTCCGTTTGCCTATGATGGCGAAGCAATTAAATATATTGATTATGACTTAGATGTTAAGGTTTTTCCTGACATGACCTACAATATTCTCGATGAAGACGAATATGATGATCATCGGAAAGCCATGAATTATCCAAAAGAAATCGACAGTATTTTAAGAGACTACTTAAATACGCTGCTCCATTGGATTCACCAGCGTCAGGGACCGTTTGCGCCCGAGTTTGTCGATATGTGGTATGAACGGTATTTGCGCTATACAAAATAATGGTTACGTAAAAACCTGTTGCGGGGTACAACAGGTTTTTCACATGGGCTCACACACATCATGATAAAGAGAGAGGGGGAATCAACGTGGGGGTTATGAAACGCTACATGCAATTCGTCAAACCTTATAAGAAGCAAATTTTCGTTACAGTGTTAATCGGGATCGTAAAATTCTCCATTCCGCTTGCTCTCCCATTGCTTCTGAAGTACGTAGTTGACGACATTATTCAAGGAGGCGGCACGGCCAGTGACAAAACCACGTCATTGTTCACGATTATGGCGATCATGTTCGCCTTATTTTTAATTTTGCGCCCGCCTGTTGAATATTACCGGCAATATTTTGCCCAGTGGACTGCCAGCAAGGTGCTTTATGATATAAGAGCTAAGCTGTTTGACCATATACAAAAACTGAGCCTTCGTTTTTACGCGAATACAAGAACAGGGGAAGTCATTTCCCGAGTGATTAATGATGTAGAACAAACAAAGGATTTCGTCATCACGGGGCTGATGAATATATGGCTCGATATGCTGACGATTTTGATTGTAATCTCTATCATGCTCACACTGGACGTTAAATTAACGCTGATCTCTATCGTTTTATTCCCATTATACGGAATATCAGTGAAGTATTTTTACGGCCGTTTACGAAAGCTGACAAGGGAGCGCTCACAGGCTCTTGCTCAAGTGCAGGGGCATTTGCATGAACGCATTCAAGGCATGCCTGTCATCAGAAGCTTTGCGATAGAAGATCATGAACAGGCTCAATTTAATGAGAAAAACGGTCATTTCTTAGATAAAGCCATCCGCCACACGAATTGGAACGCCAAAACCTTTGCGGTCGTTAATACCATTACAGATTTGGCGCCGCTCATCGTCATAGCGTGCGCCGGGTATTTTGTCATTAATGGACCGCTGACAGTCGGAACAATGGTCGCGTTTGTCGGATATATTGACAGAATGTACAACCCTGTTAGAAGGCTGATCAATTCCTCTACAACTTTGACACAGTCAATCGCATCAATGGACAGGGTGTTTGAATTTATTGACGAGCCCTATGAACTCACTGACAAACCAAATGCGATAAAGGCCGATCAGATTCGCGGAGGAGTGGAGTTTCAAAACGTTTCGTTTCAATATGAGAAGGACAAAGAAAATATTCTTCATGATGTATCCTTAAAAGTAAATAGAGGAGAAACTGTAGCTCTCGTCGGCATGAGCGGAGGAGGAAAATCAACGCTCGTCAGCCTGATCCCAAGATTTTATGATGTAACAAGCGGCAGACTGCTGATTGATGGGACGGATATTCGCGATTATGAAGCAAGAAGCCTTCGCAACCAGGTTGGTATGGTGCTTCAGGATACCTTTTTATTTAGTGAAACGATTCGGGAAAATATCGCGATCGGCAAGCCTGATGCCACACTTGAAGAGATAATCGAAGCCGCCAAAGCTGCAAATGCCCATGAATTTATCATGAGTTTTCCAGAAGGATATGAGACCCGGGTGGGAGAACGTGGCGTTAAGCTTTCAGGCGGACAAAAGCAGCGGATCTCAATTGCGCGGGTATTCCTGAAAAATCCGCCGCTCCTCATTTTAGATGAAGCTACATCAGCTCTGGATTTGGAAAGTGAGCATTACATTCAAGAAGCGATGGACAAACTGGCGAAGGATAGAACAACTTTTGTTGTCGCCCACCGTTTATCGACAATCACCCATGCGGATAAGATTGTTGTCATGGAAAACGGGACAATCATTGAAATCGGAACCCATGATGAACTCATGGACTATGAGAGCCAATACAAGCACTTATTTACCATTCAAAATTTGAACTAAAACATCAATCTTATATCCTTTTAACGAAGGATATAAGATTTTTTTGTATATAAAAAAACCCGGCTGTTTAACCGGGTTACTCTTCTGTTTCTATTTCGCAGTCTTTCGGATGATACGTTTGAAAACTTGTGATAAGTGTTTCTAAATGTTCAAGCTGCTCGCGATATTCCACGGCGCTTGCCATAATATTGAGCATGTTGTAATCAATAAGCTCCTCATCCGTATTCTGCTGATTTTTTAAAAATGACTTTGTTAAAAGCTGCTTATACCGGATGCCTTCTTCAACCGCGTCATCATGCGGCTTGATTTTTCCGACAAACCTCATCAAAATCCGTTCGTGCCAGTAAAGCAGGTAATCAAGTTCTTCAGTCAATGTTTCCTGAAACTCTTCCGGCATATGATAGATCTCGTTTTCCAGACGATGCAGCTTCTTCAATGTATCAAGCGCCCGATTTGCAGTAATAATGGCCTGTCTGAACAGGACAAGCTTTCTTGATTTCACATAAGTCGTTTTCTTAAAGTAACTTCTTTCTTCTTTATATAGAAGATATGTCTGATCAAGCTTGATCATTTTTTCTTTCAGTTTTTCAATATCCTCTTTCAAAATCGAATGCTCTGTCGACTGCCGCATGGACAATCTGATCCACTTCATAATTTCTTCGGTGTTTTCGACGGTATTATGAATCAGCTTTGTTTCGTACTTAGGAGGCAAAAACACAAGGTTGACGATAAAGGAAGAAAGCACCCCTAAGATGACTGTGCTTGTTCTGATCAGCGCGAACATTAAAAAGTCGTCACCGGCAGATTCTAATATCGCAATGACTGTTACAAGAGCAATTGAAATTGTATGTTCAATTTTAAGTTTCAGCATGATTGTAATGACAATAACTGCTGTTAACCCGATCATAATCGGGCTGGGTCCGAAAATAAGGCCGAACACTGTGGCAATCACAGCTCCGATGATATTTGCTTGAACCTGGTCAATAATAATGAGAAAAGAGCGGTAAATCGACGGCTGGATCGCAAATATCGCTGCAATTCCAGCGAAAATCGGCGCGGGAAGCCCGATCCACGAAGCCAAATAAAGGGCAAGTGTAATCGCAATCCCGGTTTTGAAAATGCGGGCACCAAGTTTCATTGGTTTGTGCGTGCATTCCTTTCTATAGTAAATTGTGTGACATAGCAAATGGGCTAATCCTTAAAATTCCCGGTTAGTTTATTTGCTAAACAATTAAGTAATATACAGGGATCGATACAAATATTCAAGCTATTTTTCTAGAAAAAGACCAAAATCTTACACGCTGTTTGATTCCATAAAAAAAACAGGAGCCCAAAGCTCCTGTTCAAGGTATCTGATTCTAGTTTTTAAGATGTTTAAAAGCATCCTCGACCGCTGCAAGCGTGTCTTTAATATCCTGCTCTGTATGTGCTGTGGTAATAAACCAAGCTTCATACTTAGAAGGTGCTAAATTAATTCCGCGTTCCAGCATCAGCTTAAAAAACGTAGCGAATGTTTCTCCGTCACTCCGTTCAGCCTGCTCGTAATTTTCCACTTTCTCATCAGAGAAATATACCGTGAGCGCACCTTTTAACCGGTTGACCGTAATGGTGATGCCGTGTGTTTCTGCATGCTTCAAAATGCCTTCCTCAAGCATAGCGCCAAGGTGATCAAGCTTTTCATACACGCCTTTTTCTTTGAGCACTTCCAGACAAGCGATGCCTGATAGGATGGAAGCGGGGTTCCCTGCCATTGTTCCTGCCTGATAAGCAGGCCCTAGCGGAGCTACCTGCTCCATGATTTCTTGTTTGCCGCCATAGGCGCCAATCGGAAGTCCGCCGCCGATAATTTTCCCGAGTGCTGTTAAATCTGGTTTCACCTGTAAGAGATCCTGCGCGCCGCCATACATAAAGCGGAAAGCCGTAATGACTTCATCGTAAATAACGAGAGCGCCTGCATTATGTGTCAATTCATTTACTTTTTCTAAGAAGCCCTCTTTAGGCTCGACGATACCGAAGTTGCCGACAATCGGTTCAACGAGAACCGCCGCGATTTCACTGCCCCATTTATCAAGAGCCGCTTTATAGCTATCGATATCATTAAATGGTACTGTGATCACTTCGTTTGCAATGCTTTTCGGTACACCGGCTGAGTCTGGTGTGCCGAGAGTAGACGGGCCGGAGCCTGCGGCGACAAGCACAAGGTCCGAATGCCCGTGATAGCAGCCCGCAAATTTAATGATTTTTGTCCGGCCTGTATATGCGCGAGCCACGCGGATGGTTGTCATAACGGCTTCTGTACCTGAATTGACGAATCTTACTTTGTCCATAGCGGGAATGGCTTCTTTGAGCATTTTTGCAAATGTAACCTCGTGTTTCGTTGGTGTTCCATACAATACACCGTTCTCTGCCGCTTTTTTAATCGCTTCTGTAATATGCGGATGGGCATGTCCTGTAATAATCGGACCGTACGCCGCTAAATAATCGATGTATTTGTTGCCGTCCACATCCCAAAAATAAGCGCCGCTTGCTTTCTCCATTGCAACAGGAGAACCGCCGCCGACTGCTTTATATGATCTAGACGGGCTGTTTACACCGCCGACAATGTGCTGTAATGCCTCATTGTGAAGTTCAATTGATTTTGTATGCAAGAATAAAAACCTCCTATATCTCCATGCGTCCTTTCTATTGTAGCATGCTTCCGAACAAGAACAATGGCTTCGGGCTTCAGATTCAGCTGAGATGGTTGTAATCTGGACAAGAATTGGATACGCTTAATAAAAAACATCCGGAGGTAACGTAATGACTATAGAAATCGGACAAAAAGCGCCAGATCTTGAGTTAAAAGGCGATCATGGGGAAACAGTAAAATTATCGGATTATAAAGGAAAGTACATCGTGCTTTATTTTTATCCAAAGGACATGACACCGGGATGTACAACTGAAGCATGCGATTTTCGGGACAGTCACGAAAGCTTCGCCGAACTGGATGCCGTCATTATCGGCGTCAGCCCGGACAGCCAGGAAAAACACGGAAAATTTAAAGAGAAGCATAACCTGCCATTTCTGCTTCTTGTTGATGACGAGCATAAGCTGGCGGAAGCATTTGATGTGTGGAAGCTGAAGAAAAACTTCGGAAAAGAGTATATGGGAATCGAGCGTTCCACTTTTTTAATTGATAAAGAAGGCCGGGTCATTAAAGAATGGAGAAAGGTAAAAGTAAAGGACCATGTAGCCGAAGCGCTTCAAACCCTCAAAGATATGTCGGAAAAGTAAGTCTCTATGAGCCTATGCTTACTTTTACCCTGATATCAATTGACAAATTATCGTAGAAAGAGTTACACTAATTATAAACATTACAATGTAAGAATTTTTTTTAGAAGAGAGGTGCATGACGGATGGCTGCACATGAACTAAAAGAAGCCTTAGAAACGTTGAAGGAAACCGGAGTTCGCATTACTCCTCAACGTCATGCGATTCTGGAATATCTCGTTAACTCTATGGCTCATCCAACAGCGGACGATATATATAAAGCTCTGGAAGGGAAATTTCCTAACATGAGCGTAGCGACAGTATATAACAATTTGCGTGTGTTCCGGGAATCAGGTTTGGTAAAAGAGCTCACATACGGTGATGCTTCCAGCAGATTCGATTTTGTGACATCTGATCACTATCACGCGATTTGCGAAAACTGCGGTAAAATTGTGGACTTTCACTACCCGGGCCTTGATGAAGTGGAACAGCTCGCTGCCCACGTCACGGGCTTCAAGGTAAGCCACCACCGTTTAGAAATTTACGGCGTCTGCCAAGAGTGTTCGAAAAAAGAAAATCATTAAAAATAAGCTGACCGCACGAAACGGTCAGCTTATTTTATTTCGACATTTTCTTTTTATTATAAGACTCATCAAATTCTTTTCCTTCTAATCCCTTATCTAAAGTCAGCGGCTCTCGGCAATGCATGCACATATCGACTCTTCCTAAAACCTTTGTCTCTTTTTCACAGCCCGGACAAATGACGCGAACCGCTTTGGTCGAAAGCATTCCGATCCAAAAGTAAACTACCGTGCTGAGACCAATGGATAAAAGTCCAAGTATCATAAACAAACTAGATAGCAAAACTGACTCTTTAAAAAAGATCCCGATGTACATAATGATAAACCCAACGAAAACCAAACTTAACGCGAATGTTCTGATTTTATTAATTTTGCTGGAGTATTTCGCCATGTCCATCCCCCTCTGATTTAACTATAGCACAAACTCAATGGGATTTTCTTCATGTTTTCGGTTGAATTGGAATTTACTTATGGAGACTTACTGTGAAATTGTTTATAATAGTTCAATGTGTTTAGAAAAAAGGAATTTCGTTTTAACCATAGAATTGAATCAAATAGAGAATAAAAAAATTTGAACAATTGCATTGGAGGAATAGTGATGGAAAATCTTCTCCGTCCAATTTACCAAGAAAGAGCAAGTCACCCCAACACATTGGCTGTCATTATGATTGAGAGAAGAAACAAAACATCTTCCTTAACAGATAACTTTGATGCAGCTTTGCTGGTAATTGTAAAAGATGCTGATGATCCAGTTTTTATAAAGCATTATGAATTTGATCATCAAACAGCTTCTTTGCATGTGGTAACAGATTCTCAGATTCAAGAATGGATTTTGCTCGGAACAAATAGAAGAATCATAGATTGGATTGTAAATGGCAGAGTTTTGTTTGACCGTAATGAATACGTAGTTGAACTGATTGACAGGCTGAATACATTTCCGTTTGCCGAACGTAAACTGAAGATTGGACTCGAATACGGCAAATTAATCAGAAGGTATGTTGAAGGGAAAGCTTTTTTTGAAGCCAATCAATTTTTAGATGCCTACAACGCCGTTGTTCATGCGCTGCATCATTTAGCACGTATTGAAGTAATCGACAGAGGATTCCATCCCGAAACCACGGTGTGGAGCCAAGTGCGCCAGATGGAGCCGCAAGTGTACAAATTATATTCCGAGCTGATTGAAAGTCACGAGAGCCTGGAAAAAAGACTTGAATTATTATTCTTAGCAAATGATTTTCTCATCCATTCCAAAGCCGAGATCGGTTCGGCGCATCTTTTCGAAGTAATGAAAGAAAAAGACATTTGGCAATTCGGTGAGCTTCTCCAACATCATGACCTAAAGCACTTTACCCAAGATCTTGGCGTTATGCTTGATTACTTGACAGAAAAGGGACTTATCAACGTCTGCCAGATAGAAACGAAAGGACAGGCTGTCTATCACCGAGGATATTCTTTTAAAAAAGGTGTTGACTCTGATTCTTGACCGTGTTATATTATTAAACGTCGCTGATGCGCTTCTGAGAAAACAAGCTCACAGCGGCGGGAAAATAAATCAAAAAAACATTTGACAAAAGAAAGTCAAAATGTTATATTAATAAAGTCGCTTCAACAAGAAGCGAAAATGATCTTTGAAAACTAAACAAGACAAAACGTACCTGTTAATTCAGTTTTTAAAAATCGCACAGCGATGTGCGTAGTCAGTCAAACTAGGGCCTGCACGACGCAGGTCACACAGGTGTCGCCGCAGGATGCGGTGAACTTAACCTGTGATCCATTTATCGGAGAGTTTGATCC